>Ga0207796_1000778_pt1 | contig 11783 bp, 10 predicted proteins | sample Pon1CUnioCityCA_6_FD_187274 | JGI IMG/M metagenome (GOLD analysis project Ga0207796, IMG submission 187274) | Marine sediment microbial community from Union City, CA, USA - Pond 1C Sediment 1 (SPAdes) | ecosystem: Environmental > Aquatic > Marine > Intertidal zone > Salt pond sediment ...
CGAGCTGCTGATTCGCCGTCGGGGCTATACCATCCTGGCGAACCACGTTGCCCCGGGGCAGGTATGCTCCAACTGCGGCACGCCTGTGGCTGGAGTGGGGCTGGCACCGGCATAGTATAGGGCAGTAGAGAGCCCGCGTTCGGTTCATAACCTTGCTGCCCGGGCTACGGTGCTACCTTGCTGATGGCACCGATTCACCGATGACAGATTATCCCCTGACAAGCTGGCGCTTGATTTACTCCGGACCGGCAAACGGCGCGACGAACATGGCGATTGACGAGGCGGTGCTGCGCGCCGTCGCGCGCGAGCAAGCGCCGCCCACGCTCCGCCTCTACGCCTGGCAGCCCCCCTGCCTCTCGTTAGGACGCGGGCAGCCAGTAGCCGATGTGGACCGGCGGGCTGTGGAGGTCGCCGGATATGACATGGTGCGCCGGCCCACTGGCGGCCGGGCCATCCTCCACATCGACGAGCTAACCTACAGCATCGTCGCCCCCCAGCGCGATTCCAGAGTTAGCGGCTCTGTGGTGGAGAGCTACCGCCGGCTCAGCACGGGCCTGGTGCGGGCCATGGAGCTGCTCGGTGTGGAGCAGATCATGGCCGACCAGCAAGTGGAAAACCACGACCCCGAAGGCCCCGTCTGCTTCGAGGTGCCGTCCGACTACGAGATCACAGCTGCCGGCAAGAAGCTGGTGGGCAGCGCCCAGATGAGGGCCCAGGGCGTGGTGCTCCAGCACGGCACCGTACCTCTCCATGGCGATATCGCGCGCATCTGCCACCTCCTAGTCCAACACCCGGATCCCGATCGTGTGCGGACTCGGGCGACGACAGTCGAGCGGGCCACGGGCCGGAAGGTGAGCTGGGAAGAGGCGGCCGAGGCACTGGTGACCGGCTTCGCGCAGAGCCTCAACCTGCAGCTGGCGCCCGGCGAGCTGACCGAGGAGGAGCGCGCTGCCGTCGATGACCTTCGGTCAGAGAAGTATGCCTCCGACTCGTGGATCAACGAGATTTGACGCCCGGCCTCGACGTGCTATACTGAACCTGGTTCACGCATTACGTCTTACGCTTTACGTCTTACACTTATGATTATTGGAGCCTGCAGCATCGAGCTACGCATCCCCGGCAACCGCTCGCTCAAAGGTAAGCGAAGCGTCCTCAAGCCACTTCTGACGCGGCTGCGGCGCGAGTTCAACGTCTCCACGGCCGAGGTCGGCTTCAACGACATGTGGCAGACGGCCGAGGTTGCTCTGGTCACCGTGGCTAACAACGACCCTGGCTATGTGCAGCGCTTCCTAGAGAAAGTGGTGGAGTGGGTTCAGACACATCGGCCCGAGGTCCAGGTCGTCGACTGGCATATTGAGACATTCTGACTGCCATCCTAGACCCATGGGTCTTCGCGGGTGGCAGATCAGCCTTCCGTGGACCTATTCAGAGCCCTGAAGGATCTTTGGTGCTAGAGATCTCCCTTCCTGCGCATCCACCCTTCTCCCTGGCGGAGGTCGCCGAATCACACGGCTGGGTCCAGCTCCCACCGTTCGAATGGCACGCCGACATAGGTCTGCTCAGCCGCGTGGAACGGTTGAGCAGTGGGCAGGTGGTGGAACTGCGCGTATGCGAGCACAGCGACGGCGTGCAGGTTGAAGTCGCCGACGAGCTCTTGCAGGCGGAGGAACAAGAGGTTGTAGACAAGGTGGACTGGATGCTCCAGCTCGATCAGGACCTCTCCCCGTTCTACATCCTAACCCGGGACGAGCCGCGCCTGGCACACCTGGAGCAAGCGGCGAAGGGACGTATCCTCCGCTCATCGACCCTTTTCGAGGACGTGGTGAAGACCATTCTCACCACCAACGTCCAGTGGTCTGGTACCATCCGTATGGTCTCCTCGTTGGTGGATGGCCTCGGTTCACCGCTGCCTGACGAGCCATCTCGCTCTGCCTTCCCCAGGCCGGAGCGAATAGCCGAGACCGATGAGGCGGCGCTGCGCGAGGTGGGCCTCGGCTATCGCGCGCCCTACGTGTTGGAGCTGGCTCGTTCTGTCGCCTCGGGAGCCCGCGATCTAGAGGGGCTGAAGAGCACCGACATTCCCACCGACGAGCTGCGCCAGCGGCTGTTGACCATCAAAGGGGTGGGGGACTACGCGGCGGCCAGCCTGCTGATGCTGCTGGGTCGATACGACTTCGTGCCGGTCGATTCCTGGGCCCGGACCATGGTCTCCCGCGAGTGGTACCACGGGGAGCCAGTGGGAGACGCTGAGGTGCAGGCTGCCTTTGAGGACTGGGGAGCGTGGAAGGGTCTGGCCTACTGGTTCTGGGACTGGCGTTAGCCGTCGGCAGTTCAGCGAGCTGCGTGCTGGACTATGAACTGTGATGCGTCCTCACATGCGGCTGGGACCGGTTTGTAGTGAGCCACGCAGCGGAGCGGAGTGGCGTTGGGCATCGAACGGCACTCTGCGTTGCTGCGTGCCTAACTACGAACCTGGCTGAGAACCTCGCCGCTATGGTTTGGGCTGCAGCTCCTGCTCCGCCCACTCGGGTGGGTAGATGATCTCCCCCTCACCGTCGAAATACTGCCGCACCGGGAACATGTAGTAGCCCTTGCCGACCACGGGATCGGGCAACGTTTCCGGCGTGTACTTGTATTCGTCCATCACAATACCGTCGGTATACGACCATGCGCCGGTCTGCAGGTTCTCCTTGGCCCAGCTGTACACCGTGTCGCTGGTCAGCTCACCGTGTTCCTCGAGCGCGTGCTGCGCCACCTGGATGAACATGTTGGTGCCATCGTAGGCCAGACCGGCTGCCGAGGGGCTGGGCGCCACGCCCCATTGCTCTTCGAACGCCTCGGCAAACGCTTGCCCCTCATCGGTGGCCCAGCTGGGGATCTGGTCGATGATGTAGTTGGAGGATGGGCCCGTCATCTCGTACCACTCGCCGCCCCAGCCAAGCCCGTCCGCGATGATCAAGCTCTCGAGGCCAATCTCGTCGGCCTGGTTGATGAACGCCGCGATGGCGGGCATCGCCGTGTGCGTGGTCGCCACCAGGGCAACGTCCTGGGCCTTAAGCCTGTTCAGCGTGGGGTAGAAGTCGGCTTCGTCCAGCCGGCAGTACTCCTCCGCTACCGTGGTCCATCCCTCGGCCTCCAACTCCCCCTTGATCGCGGCGCCGAAGCCGCGGCCCCAATGTGTGTTCTCGGCGCAGATGGCCAGCGTCTTCTCGTCCGGGGTCCAGAGCCCCTGGGCGATGGCGTCCTCCACGGCCTGCACGTAGGCCTTGGTCAGCTTGGCCGAGACGGGCCAGCCCTTGTTCATCCAGTAGCCGTAGTGGTCGGGGTCCGCGTGGAACTGCTCGTTGACGGCCTCCGTGGCGCCGTAGGGGAAGATGTGTGGGATCTCATACTCGGCGGCCACGTCCATGCAGGCTACGGCCACAGAGCTGTGCCAGTTGAGGATGGCGGCCTGGATCCCATCCTCGACGATGGCCTGCTCATAGGCCTCGACGGCTGCATCGGGGTCCGATTGAGAGTCAATCCAAACGGGCTCGATCTCGTACTCACCGATCTGCCAGTTGACGGCCTCGAAGGCCATGGTGGCGGCGCCCCGAAACTCATCCCCCGTGCTTGCGCTGGGGCCGCTGAAGGGTCCTAGGATCCCCAGCTTGAAGACTCCCTCGGTACCTGCCACCGGTTTCCCCGACGGCTGGGGTGGTGGGGTCGATCCGCAGCCGGCGGTAGCGAGGATGAGGGGTAGGATGATGATCAGGGGCAGAGCCTTGTCTAGACGCTTCCTGCCCATTCGACACCTCCTTTAACTTGTCACCACGGTTATCACAAAGCAGGGGGTGACGCAGTCGCCGGGTTGACGCAGCCACCGGCTGACGCTGTCGCCTTGGCTCTGCTACATCATGATTATAGAGGAAAGGCGGATGTAATAACAGGGGCAGAGCAGCTCAGTTGTAACCATAACAGATTGTGGAGATAGACGTCTGTGCTGATGGTGATATCCCTGAACTGTGTGGGTGGACAGCTTTCCGGTGGTTGGGTATGAGGAAGAGTTCAGCTTGGGAGAAGGGGTCAACTGAGCGCCCTGCGGGCGCGAACCCGCAGGGCGCTCAGTTGTTGGTGGGCAAGTTCTTCGTCTCGGCTGCCGAGACTGGATCGGGAAGGTCTCAGGCCGTCGTGCTTCTGTTCCTTCAGGTTATGCCAGCAAGTCCGCGAGGCCCAATTCCTGCAGGCAGGCGTCGGTCGGCTCACCGGTTTCGCGATCCCACCCCATCATCTCGTAGTAGCGGTGGATGCACCAGTCGAGCTCCTTGTCGCTGATCCCGATGCCCGCGATCGGTCCTTCATCGAAGGGCTCCTTGACACGCTCTGGCAGCCTATCGTCCTCGGCGGTGAAGCCCTCGCGCATATTGAACATCCGTGCCAAAGTCTGGAAGCGCGCGCCGACATCCAGCACGTCCTCAGGGCTGTACGTCTCGCCTGTCACTCCCGCGAGAGCCTCTGCTAGATGGTGATACGCGTAACAGTAGAAGTGACAGTTCAGGGCGCAGTCCTGGAAGTGCATGAAGTTGACCTCGCGATGAAAGATCTGCATCTTCTCCTCGCTCAGCTCATCCGGGGGCATGGGTTCGAGGGGCTCGTCCATCACGTCGTTGACGCGACTAAGCATCCAACCCTCGCTGGCGAAGTCCGTATCGTGAATGTTAGCCATGTGGTCGGCACCGATGGGGCAGACGGCATAGCCGACTCCGAGCCCGGCCTTCAACCTGGGTTCGTGCATGGGCAGTTCCTGCCGCTTGACTGTCACGGCGAAGGACTTCGTCTCCGGTCCGAAGCGCTCGCTCATCCGCGCCACGCCTTCGGCGATCACGTCCCCGAATCCCTCTCGATTGGCGATCATCTCTACGGTGCGAGGCAGGACCTCGGCGTTGCCCCAGCCGTATTCGATGCCGCCGGTGTCCTCGGCCGTCAGGATGCCTCGCTCGAAGCATTCCATCACGAAAGCGATGGACACGCCGGCCGAGATGACGTCCAGACCATAGGCGTTCGATAGCTCATTTGCCTTGAGCACGGCCAGGTTGTCCTCGACGCCGCAGCATGACCCAAACGCCCCCATCGCCTCGTATTCGGCGCCTCCGTAAGCTGGATCAAGCCGGCGGTAGGGGTCGTCGGACTCGTTCTCAAAGACCTGCTTGCACCTCACCGGGCAGGCCTGACAGGTGTCGCGTTCCTTCAGGTACATCTCGTAGTTACGCTGTCCACTGAGCAGGTGCCGATTCTCGAACACTGCCTTGCTGAAGTTGCGGGTCGGCAGCCCGCCCAAGGCTCCCCAGCCCATCAAGCTATCCTGCGTACCCCTCCCGATACCTGCCGTGGCCCACGCCATGCGATCTTTGTAGTGATCTCCCAGCCACTTCGCCACCCTCCTGACGGCGTCCTGGTCGACGGTGGGGGGGCGCATCGTCCCTCGCACGGCGATGGCCTTCAAATTCTTGGAGCCCATCAGCGCGCCCATGCCATTGCGTCCAGCGGCCCGGTTTAGGTCGTGGATCACGTTGGCGTAGAGGACCTGGTTCTCCCCGGCGGGGCCGATCTGCGCGACTCGGATCCGGTCGTCCCTCAGTTCGTCACGGATGGCTGCCTGTACCGGGGCCGTCGTCTTTCCCCATAGATGTTTGGCGGAGCGGATCTCCGCCTCGCCGTCCTCGATCCACAGGTAAACGGGTGATTCGGCCCGACCGTGGAACACAATCCCGTCGAATCCGGCGCGTTTGAACTCGTGCCCCCAGAAGCCGCCGGCGTTCGCATATCCCACGGCCCCGGTGAGTGGGGATTTTCCGCCGATCCCGTGCCGTCCGGAGCCCGGTAGGTTGGTGCCCTGCATAATGCCGGGCGCCACGATGAACAGGTTTTCGGGGCCGAGGGGATCGATCCCCGCCGGCAGGTCTCGGAATAGATAGTAAGCGACCATCGCGCTTCCACCGACCAGCAGCCGGTAGACGTCGTCGCTCGGCTCCTCCACGCGCACGTCGCCGGACGTCAGGTCGACGTGCAGCATCTTGCCGTATGTACCACCGATCATGGCTTCCTCCGTTTGGGTAGTAGTGCCCCCACGGTGTCTGGGGGCCAGTCCAACACGTGCTTACCGTACTCTCTCGATTATATATCAAGTCATATTTTAAGTCAAGGAATTAAGAAAATAATCTCACTCTTGACAAAATATATGAGTTCATATATAATAGCCCTGTCAACGACATGCACGTGGGAGGTTAGCTATGGAGCCAAACGGACGATATCCCCCTCAAGCAGAGAAGACATTGAAAAGCCGCCGCGATGTGTCAGATACGGACGACACCATTTACGGCTTCGATTCCGAACCCGCGGCGGCTACCGAGGTTGAGCGCGCTATCCGCTTCTTGCGCGAGGCTATCCTGCGCGGTGACTACGAACCAGGCCAGCGGTTGCCGCAGAAGGATCTGACCGAGCAGCTGGACATGAGCCCCACGCCCATTCGGGAAGCTCTTCGCATCCTTGAGGCCCAGGGCTTGTTGAAGCGGGTGCCTTACAAAGGGGCCTATGTGGCGGAGGTCTCCCCGGATGAGAGCGAGGAGATCAGCGTTATTCGCTCGGCTCTGGAGGGTCTCGCAACGAAGATGGCCGTACCGAACCTGACCGAGGACGACGTCGCCCAGCTCGAAGCACTGACGGGAGAGATGCAGGAGGCGTGGAATCAGATGAACATCGGCCGGCTGCGCCGCGCTAACTACCGCTTTCATGCCCTGATCTATCAGAGGGCTGGATCTCAGCGCCTGTCGGATATGATCATCAGTCTATGGCCGCAGTTCGCCACCGATACGTTATGGATGATCCCGGGTCGGGCTGAGCGGTCCATTCAGCAGCATCAGGCCCTCATCGCCAAGATCCGGGAAGGAGACTCGGAGGCGGCGGCCGAACTGATGTCCGATCATATCTTGACCGCCGGAGAGTCGATCACTGACTTCTTGAAGAGGCAGCAGATTCAATGAATCATGGCGAAGGAGCATAGGAGATAGTCCACCGTGAACCTCGAACACCACATCAGTCAACAGATAGCTGATCTAAGTGTTAGCCTGCGGTATGGCGATCTTCCGGAGAAGGCCCAGCTCAAGGCGGCGAACTTGATCCTCGACGTTCTTGGTTCCATCATTGGGTCGAAGCGGATCGAGTCGAGTCGTATCGCGGCCGAGCTTGCAATGGAACTCGACGGGCCGCCGGAGAGCACCGTCATCGGCTACAACCGAAGGGTGGCAGCGCCGAACGCGGCCTTCGCCAATGCCATCCAGGGCTACGCCTTCGACTTCGCCGACGACCATAATCAGTCCAACTCGCACCTCAGCGTGGCGACGGTGCCGGTGAGCCTGGCTTTGGGCGAGAAGCTCGGCGCCAGCGGCAAAGAGGTGGTCGAGGCGGTTGCCCTGGGGGACGAGATCGTCTGTCGACTGGGATCGGCCTTTCTAGGCAAGACGTACTACCAGGGCTTCCATCCCACCAGCACTTGCGGCACCTTCGGCGCCACGATCGCTGCGGCTAAGCTGCTAGAGCTGGACCGGAGGCAGACAATCCACAGCCTTGGTATCGCCGGCAGCCAGGTCGGAGGATTGATGGCCTGGAATACGTCCGGTTCGTGCACCAAGCGCCTGCAGGCAGGACATCCGGCCATGGTCGGTGTGATCTCGGCCATGATGGCCCAGAAGGGGTTTGACGGTCCCCCGGCCATCATCGAGGGGGAGGACGGTTTTCTGCAGGCCTATTCCTTCCAACGGCAGTACGACGCCAGTTGGATTACCGATGGCTTGGGAGAGAGGTGGGAGTTCGTGAAGACCAGCATCAAGGTCTATCCATGCTGTCGGTACTCGGCTGGGCATCTGGATGCCTGTCTCGACATCGCCAATCGCTATCAGCCGGATCCACAGAAGATCGATCGGGTTCTCATCCGCTCCTCCGACTACACCATCAAACTGCTGGCCAGACCGCGCAAGATGGATCCCCAGAACGTGGTCGATACCCAGTTCAGCATGCCGTGGCAGGCTGCCATTGCCTTGATCGACGGCAAGATCGACGTCGATACCTTCACGGAGGGGAACATCCACCGGCCGGATGTGCGCCAGCTTATGGAGAAGGTGCAGTGGGTCGTCGACGAGGAGTTCGAGCGGCGGTATCCCGAACACTACTCCTGCGCGGTCCAGGTGACCATGGACGACGGCACAGAATACAGCTCCGAGGTGGAGAATCCCAAGGGGGATTGGCGGAATCCGGTCACGCAGGCGGAGTTGGAGACGAAATTCATCAACCTGGCCGCCCGCGAGATCGAGGATGAGCAGCAGATAAGCCGAATCGTTCACTTCGTGACCGGTATCCACGAGGCGGATGATGTGAGTAAGTTGTTCGAGTTGCTCCACTGAGGCGGGGGAGAGCAGAGCGAACGTTGCTGACCGGTGCTTTGCAGCGTTTGGCCCCTTTGACGCAGGAACCAAGAAAAGGTTGCACACCATGGGCATGACGATGACCGAGAGGATCCTGGCCCGGGCGGCAGGACAGTCTGAGGTGAGGCCGGGGGAATTCGTACAGGTGCCGGTCGATCTCGTCTTTGGGCAGGATACGACAATGCCCCTGGCTGTGATCGAGTTCAAACGCATGGGTGCCGAGCGGGTGTTCGATCCGGACAAGGTAGCTATCGTGTGCGACCACTTCGTGCCGAACGCCACGGTGATGGCCGCTGATAGGACAAAGTCCCTGCGGGAGTTCGCCCTCCAGCAGGGGCTAGAGTATTACTTCGAGGCCGGGCGAGGGCGGAACTTCGGGGTCGAGCATGCCCTACTCCCCGAAGAGGGGCTGATCGCACCGGGTATGATCGTTGTCGGGGCTGACTCGCACACGACCTCGTATGGTGCCCTGGGGGCATTTGCCTCCGGGTTCGGTAGCACCGACATCGCTGCCGCCATGGCGCTGGGCGAGACCTGGCTTCGCGTGCCTGAGACGATGCGCTTCGTCTACTGGGGTGACTTGGGGCCCTGGGTGGGGGCCAAGGATCTTATCCTTCACACGATTGGCCGGATCGGCGTGGCTGGCGCGCTCTACAGGGCGATGGAGCTGACCGGTCCCGTGATCGAGTCGCTGACGGTTGATGAGCGTCTGACCATGTGCAATATGGGCGTCGAAGCCGGTGCTAAGAACACCATCGTTCCTGTGGATGAGGAGACAGAGCGGTATCTTGAGGTTGTGGGGGTGTCGGAAGCGTTTGTCTGTGAGGCGGACCCCGATGCTGAGTACCACTCGGTCATCGAGATCGACGTGAGTGAGGTCGAGCCTCAGGTGGCGTGTCCCTTCTCGCCGGATAACGTGAGGTCCCTAACCGATGTGGTGGGGACCCGGCTAGATGCGGCTTTCATCGGCTCTTGTACCAACGGACGGATTGATGATCTGCGTCTGGCTGCGCGCATTCTCGAGGGTAGACGCGTCTCGGGCAATGTGCGCCTCATCGTCATTCCTGCCACCCAGAACATCTACCTTCAAGCTTTGCGCGAAGGGCTGCTGGAGGTCTTTGCTGAGGCCGGGGCTGCGGTGAGTACGCCCACCTGTGGGCCGTGTTTTGGCGGCCACATGGGGCTTATGGCTGCGGGTGAGCGCGTCATAGCGACCACAAATCGGAACTTCGTGGGGCGAATGGGGCATCCGGAAAGCGAGGTGTTTCTCTCGTCCCCGGTGGTGGCGGCAGCCTCTGCCGTGATGGGCCGGATCGCGCACCCTGATGAGGTCGTGAGGTGATCATATGATAGTACAGGGACGTGCCTGGAAGCTGGGTGATAACGTGGATACGGATCAGTTGCTGCCGGGGCGATACCTGAGCTTGACGGACCCGCGGGAGCTGGCCTCCCATTGCCTGGAGGATACGATCCCTCGGTTTAGCGAACTTGCCCAGCCAGGTGACATCGTCGTCGCTGGAGCGAACTTCGGCTGCGGGAGCTCGCGCGAACACGCCCCTACAGCGCTCAAGGCATTGGGCATATCCTGTCTCGTCGCCAGCTCCTACGCCCGCATCTTTTTCCGCAATTGCATCAACCTCGGCTTACCTGCACTGACCTCACCGGAGGCGGTCCTGGGCATCCAGGACAGGGACCGGGTTCGGCTTGACGTTGCGACGGGCGAGATCGAGAATCTCACTCGAACATTTCAATGCTCGGCATCCCCCTTGTCTCCATTCTTGCTCAGAATTGTCGAGGCAGGTGGGTTGACGGACTACGTGCGAAGCCGACTGCGCGCCGAGCGATCGATGGACCGGTAGGGGAGGGGAACAAGTCTATGACCTGTTGTCAGGAGCAGACGTGCGTACGCTGTGCCCTCATGCGCGGGGGGACGAGCCGAGGGCTGTTTGTTATGCGGGGCAATCTACCCGCGCAGCCCGAACTACGTGACCGGGTCATTCTGCGCATGTACGGCAGCCCTGATGTCCGGCAGATCGATGGCGTAGGGGGAGCCGATCCACTGACCAGCAAGCTGGCCATCATTGGGCTTCCCAGCCGTGAGGACGCCGACGTCGACTATACCTTCGCGCAGGTCAGCATCGACGAACCTCTCGTCGATTACGCCGGGAACTGCGGGAATATCTCGTCCGCTGTCGGCCCCTTTGCTATCGACGAGGGCCTGGTTGAGCCCACGGAACCGACCAAGACCGTGCGCATCCACCAAACCAACACGGATTGCATCCTGGTCGCCGAGGTTCCCGTGGTCAATGGCAAGGCGGCTGTTGAGGGCAACTATCACATCGACGGCGTGCCTGGCACTGGGGCGAGGATTGACCTCGACTTTTCCGATACGGCTGGTGCGGTGACCGGGCACGTCCTGCCCACCGGTAAACCGCTGGATCGGCTGGACGTCGAGGGCGTCGGGCGGATTGACGTGTCCGTCGTGGATGCCGGAAACCCCTGTGTCTTCGTGCGGGCGCGTGACCTGGGGCTCGAGGGGACGGAGACACCGGATCAGATTGACGCTGATCGGGCTTTGAACGAGCGGATTGAGCGGATAAGGGGAACGGTGGCGGCCGAGATCGGTTTTGTCGAGACGTGGTCGGATGCAGCTCGAAAGAGTCCCTACATTCCCTTCTTCGTCCTGGTCAGCCCTTCTGCCGACTATGTAGACTTCACGACTGGTCGGACGGTGGCAGCGCAGGACGTCGACTTCGTCGCGCGGCTTCTCTTCATGCTAAGGATGCACAAGGCGTACGCTGTGACCGGCACGGTGTGCACCGGGGCGGCGGCTAAGATTCCCGGTACCATCGTGCACGAGGCGGCTCGCCCTGCGTCACGTGACCGCAGCCTAACGCGTATCGGACACCCAGCCGGCGTGATCGATATTGACGCAGACGTGCGGTTTGATGAGGGCGTGCAACTGGTGCGTGCTTCCGTGGGACGGACGGCCCGTCGTATCATGGAGGGCCACGTCTTCGTGCCGCGCAGCACGTGGGGTAGCGGATAGGGAGCATCCTGGGAGCATCGCCGTTCTCATTAGGGATCGAGCTCGACTTGAGTTGCAGCAGTGGAGGTGTGTGGACAGTGGCCAGATTGTTGGAGTACCAGGCGAAGGAGGTTCTCCGTCGTTTCCAGATTCCTACGCCGGATGGGGAGGTCGTTCGAACCGTGGGTGAGGCCAAGCGAGCCGCTGCTCAGGCGGGCTACCCGGCCATGGTCAAGGCCCAGGTCCGGTCCGGAAAGCGGGGAAAGAGCGGCGGGGTTCGCCCCGTGGGCACTGACGCC
>Ga0207796_1000779_pt1 | contig 11776 bp, 9 predicted proteins | sample Pon1CUnioCityCA_6_FD_187274 | JGI IMG/M metagenome (GOLD analysis project Ga0207796, IMG submission 187274) | Marine sediment microbial community from Union City, CA, USA - Pond 1C Sediment 1 (SPAdes) | ecosystem: Environmental > Aquatic > Marine > Intertidal zone > Salt pond sediment ...
AAGGATAAAAAATAAGGCGAACAATAGGGGGACGCAAACACTAGTGGGACATTCAACATTTAAACATTTGTCTCACATCTTGATAAGGTGCGCCAAGGAATGCCGCGACGATCCAGAATAGACGCCTATGGTGCGCTTTATCATATCATTGCGCGCGGTATCGCCAGGAAGAAGATATTTTTTGACGACAAAGACCGAGACCCGTTTCTCCGGCGGCTGGGTTCGATTCTGAAAGAGTCCGATACCCCCTGTCTTGCCTGGGCACTCATTCCCAATCCTTTTCATCTGCTTTTCAGAACCGGTACAAGTCCATACTGTGCCAGGAGGATGCTTACCTGCTCGAACTCACCCGGTATATTCACCTGAATCCGATGCGGGCTGGTTTGGTCAAAAGCATCCAGGGACTTGAAAGAAATCCATATTGCGGCCACGGTGTGATCTTGGCAAAATGGAAAAACGACTGGCAGGATATCGGTTCTGTGCTGGAACTGTTTTCAGGAAACCGATCTGCCGCCAGAAGTCGATACCGAAAATTTGTCCAAAAGGATGTCGAGCAAGGCAAACGGCCGGAGTTGACCGGAGGAGGGCTGGTGAGAAGCGCAGGCGGCTGGGCGGCGCTACAAAAGCTGAAATCGGGATAAATCAGATTGACAACTCGCAATAAAGGTAGTGTGATGAGTCACTTCAGACGGATCGTCACATTGCCGGTCGCGTTGCGCTTTTTGGGGTCCAGTAAATGTGACGAAGCTGTCTTTTTCGTGACGGAGGAGGCAGGCCTATGCAAGACGAGATACAGACTGCACAGAGACTCATCGACATGGCCATTGACTTCCTGGTCAACTACAGTTTCCAGATCATCGGTGCCATTCTTGTGCTGGTCGCAGGAATCCTGGCAGGCAAGTTCGCCGCCTCTTTTCTGCTCACGCTTCTCGAGAAAAAGAACGTTGACATTACGCTGTCCAAGTTTCTCGCAAGCACAGCCAAGGGCCTCATCATCGGTTTTGCCGTTCTGGTCGCCATGGGCAAATTCGGCATTACGATTGCCCCCCTCATCGCGGCCCTGGCTGCCACCGCCTTCGGTGCAAGTTTCGCCATTCAAGGCCCTTTGTCCAATTATGGCGCGGGCCTGGTCATTGTCCTTACCCGCCCATTTGTCGTCGGCAATACCATTTCCGTAGCAGGCGTGAGTGGTGTGGTGGAGGAGGTCAAGTTGGGCGCCACGATCCTGAGCGACGAAGATGGGGTGGAAATCACAATTCCCAACAAGCAGATCGTAGGAGAAATACTTCACAACTCTCAGGAAAAGCGCATTGTCGAGGGAATCGTTGGGATCAGTTATGGCAGCAATGCACAGGAGGCGATTCGCATCGTAAAGGAAGTCTTACACGGGTTTGACGATATCTTGCAGGACCCGCCCCCTCAAGTGGGAATCGAAGAATTCGGTGATTCCTCCATCAATATCGGGATGCGTTATTGGATACCCAGTAAAAAATACTTTTCACTCCTTCACAGCGTGAACCTGGCCGTCTATGAAGGATTGAAGAGGGAAAACATTGAAATCCCTTTTCCGCAAAGAGATGTGCACATTGTTTCGCGCGCATAGCAATGGCAATTTTTGCAAATTAGGGGACTTCCTTTGATCGCCCTTCTTGATTTTTCCATCATCGCCCCCGATTTTCTGGCCTGTCGGCTCTAAATGATCGGCAGGTACTGCTCGATCTCGTATCGGCTGACGTGGGTCCGGTAGCGGTCCCACTCGATCTTTTTGTTTTCGATGAACTTGTTGAACGTGTGCTCCCCGAGAGCTGCGCGCACCAGCTCGGAATTTTCCACCGCCAGCAGCGCCTCGTAGAGGTTTCCGGGCAGCGTCTCGATTCCCCGCTCGGCCTTTTCCTCCTCGCTCATTTCGTAGATATCGTCCTCGATCGGGTCTGGCAGCGGGTAGTCCGCCTCGATCCCCTTGAGCCCGGCAGCCAGCATTACGGCAAACGCCAGGTAGGGGTTGCAGGCCGGGTCGGGCGCGCGAAACTCGATCCGGGTGGCCAGCTCCTTTCCGGGCTTGTACATCGGCACCCGGATCATGGTCGACCGGTTGTGCCGTGCCCAGGAGATGTAAACCGGGGCTTCGTAGCCGGGAACGAGCCGCTTGTAGGAGTTGACCCACTGGTTGGTCACTGCCACGATTTCCCGGGCGTGCTTCATGATGCCGGCGATGTATCCTTTGGCCATTTTCGACAGGTGGTACGGGTCGGAGCCGTCGAAAAACAGGTTCTTGCCGTCCTGGAACACCGACTGGTGAACGTGCATCCCGCTGCCGTTCACCCCGAAGATCGGCTTGGGCATGAAGGTGGCGTAGCAGCCCTGGCTGCGGGCCACCTCCTTGACGATCAGCCGGTAGGTCATGGTCTTGTCGGCCATTTTCAGGGCCTCGTCGTAGCGCAGGTCGATCTCGTGCTGGCTCGGGGCCACCTCGTGGTGGCTGTACTCGACCTCGATGCCCATGTCCTGCAGGTCGAAAATCGTCTGGCGGCGGAGGTCGGCGGCCATGTCCAGGGGGCGGGCGTCGAAGTAGCCGCCGAAATCGAGCCCCTTGGGCTCTTTGTTGTTCTCGAAGTAGAAATACTCCAGCTCCGGGCCAACGTAGAAGCGGAGCCCCTTCCTGGCGATCCGGTTCAGGAGCCGCTTGAGCACGTAGCGCGGGTCGCCGGCGTAGGGGGTGCCGTCGGGCTTGAGGATGTCGCAAAACATCCGGGCCACGGGGCGCTCTCCGGAACGCCACGGCACGATTTGAAAGGTGGACGGGTCGGGCATGGCGATCATGTCGCTCTCTTCGATCCTGGCGAAGCCCTCAATGGAGGATCCGTCGAAGCCCATCCCCTCGTTGAGACCCATTTCCAGCTCCGATGGGGTCACCGCAAAGCTCTTGAGCACCCCCAGCACATCGGTGAACCAGAACTGGATGAAGCTGACATTGTTTTCCCGGACAAATGCCAGCACGTCGTCTTTCGTGTTGCAGGCCAACGGACCCATTGATTTCTCCTCTGCACTCGATTTTGATGAACGATATATATGCAACGGCGTATCGGTCTGCCTGCCGGCGGCAGGCCCCGCCCCAGGACCCTGCCAAAGGGGCCGAGCAAAGCCACACCGGCATCATTTTAGGCATTCTAGCTCATTTTAGGCATTTTAGGCATTTCACCAGCGCCCCCTATCGCTCGTCCCTCCGGATTTCCGCCCTGTCTCACTCCGTCCTTCGGATTTCTTCTGCCAGCGATTCGGGGGCGAATACAACCACTTTTTCGTCGTGGCCCTTCTCGAAATAGTTGACGTCGCTGGTGCCCCAGGGCGGGATCCGAACCCGGGGCATGATCCGGGCCTGCACCCAGGTGTCCGGATCGCCGCTGTGGCTGAGCAGCAGCGTCATGTTCAGACAGTCGAGGTTGAGCCTGAAAAAACAGCGCAGCACGCGGACAAGGCCTCCGATAAAATGCTGCCAGTCGGCGCCGGAGACGTCTGCAAGGGACGTCTTGCCTTCGAACAGGGCGAGCACCTCGCCGAAGATCCCGCCGGGGCTGAAGCTGGCCAGAAAGACGACCGGCCCGGCGGCAAACAGCGTCCGCAGGCCTTGGCGTTCTTCGAATTCGATCAGGTCCGACCAGTAGCAGGCGCCCAGGTCGGCGCGGTATCGTGCGGCCGCATCGATGAGCCGTTGATGGAAGTGGGTGGGGGCCGGGTCCGCCACCACCTGAAAGTGGGGGTGAAAGAGGCTTCCGCCGGCAGTGGGCAGGTAGTTCCAGTTGATCGAATAGTAGGTGATGCCGGCGTCGTAGGCAAAGAGGCGGTCGAACCACAGCAGGCTCGCTTCCACGGCGTCGGTCAAAATTTTTTCGGAGATGCGGTCCATCGGGAGATAGTGGTCCGGGGCAAAGATCGTCACGCCGCAGAAGGTGCAGTAGGGAAAGGCGTTGGGGATCACCACGGACGCCCCGTGCCGCAGCCGGCCGCCCTCGACGACCGCTTCGGGAAACATCGGGGTGCCGTTCTCGAGGTGCCCCGGGCAAAACGGGCACGTCTTTTTTGCCTCCTCGATCAGCGCCAGCGGGTGGGACGGCTCGGGCAGTTTCATGCGAAACGGCAAGATACGCGAGACCCGGCCGGTGAACCGGTCCGTGCGTACCTCGATGGGAACCGTCTTTTCTCGAAAGCCGTCTGCAAAATCGCGGATGCGGGTGTGGGTGAGGGTGGTTTGGAAATAGTCTTGCAAGTCGCTGGGTCCTCTTTAAGGAGAATGAGCAGAATGCCTAAAATGCCTAGAATGAGCTAAAATGCCTAAAATTGCGGAGCGAATTCTATTGTGATCCGTGGGGAAAGCACTCGCGTCTGCCCGGAAGATGGTGGTCGGATAGAAACCGTTTGAGCGAGGCGATACCTCAATTTTAGGCATTTTAGGCATTCTAGCTCATTTTAGGCATTTCCCGCCCTTTTTACCCGACGTAAATCCTCGGCACCCGGGCCATGATCGCCGAGACGATCTCGTAGTTGATGGTGCCCAGCATCCCGGCCAGTTCGTCTGCGGGAAGCTGCTGGCCGTTCTGGGTGCCGAACATGACCACCTCGTCGCCCACCGAAACCCCGTCGATGTGACCGACGTCGAGCATGGTCTGGTCCATGCACACCCGGCCGGCGATCGGCGCGCTTTTTCCCCGGACGAGCATCCGGCCGCGGTTGGACAGGCTGCGGCTGTAGCCGTCCGCATAGCCCACCGGCACGGTGGCGATGGTCGTGGGCGCGGCGGTCCGGTAGGTGCTGCCGTAGCTGACCGGAAAATCGGCCGGAACCTTTTTGACGTGCACCACACGCGCCTTGAGCGCCATGGCCGGTTGGAGGCGGACGGTTGTCGTATCGACCTCCGCCGACGGCGCCAGCCCGTAAAGGGCGATGCCGGCCCGTACCAGGTTCAGGTGGGAGTCCGGCAGGTCGATGATGGCGGCGCTGTTGGCCGCGTGCCGCAGGGAAATGGAAAGGCCGGCCGCGTCGAGGGCGTCGAGCAGGGCCGAAAAGACGGCGGCCTGTCGTTCGGCAAAGGTTTTGTCCGCATCGTCTGCCGAGGCAAAGTGTGTGTAGATCCCTTCGATCTCGATCCCCGGCAGCGCGGCGATGTCCGCAATCTCTGCGGCCGCCCGTTTCGGCGGGTCATCGGCGCCGGCGTCCGGTCTCAGGGCGTCGGGCAGGATGCCCAGCCGCCCCATCCCGCTGTCGACCTTCACATGGATCTTCAGCTTCCGAGCCTGCCCGGCGGCGCGCTCGGAAAGCCCGCGAGCGGTTTTGTGATCGAACACGGTCGGCCGGATGTCGTTTTCGATGAGCGCCGCAGCCCGCGAAGGGGGCGTGTGACCGAACACCAGAACCGGAACTTCGATGCCCGCCTCCCGAAGGGCCAGCGCCTCGCCGAGCCGGGCCACCCCGAGCCAGTTTGCCCCGCTTTGAAGAGCGCGCTCGGCGACGGGGATCATGCCGTGGCCGTAAGCGTTGGCTTTGACCACGGCCATGAAACGGGCACAACTGGCAGCTTTTTTCAGTGCGGCGACGTTGTGGGCGATGGCCGACAGGTCCACCTCGGCCCAGATCAGATCGCGGTTTTCGTTTTCTGCCATGGGTCCTCTGAACCGTAGGAGCTTGGCATCAACCAGTTGGCAGTCAGACAGAACACGCCCTGCAGCCACCTTTCAAACGAGGCCTTTCCTGCAAGAAGATTCCAGAAACCTCTACCACAAAAGAGATGCTGGAGGAAGCGGGGAGGGGTCGGGCCAGCAATTCTCGGCGAGTTTTCGGCCAACGCGTCCTATCGGATTGAATCGCAACAACTAGGAACCATATGAAATTTTCACTTGGAAGAGATCCCTCGCTTCGCTCGGGATGACAGATTCGGACTTTTTACGGTGCGCCATCAAAGAAAATTAAGGCTATCCGAAAGTTGGCCGAGAATTGCTGCCGGACGGCGGCTCAAGGCGCTGCCTGGGCCTCGATCCGCAGGCAGTCGATGCCGTCCACCCCCAGGTGGATCAGCAGGCCGGTTGCCGCGATGCGGGCGACGGGGACCAGCAGCAGCAAGCCGTATCCCGCGGCGGCCGGCCAGGAGTGAAGCGGGTGAAAGCCGAGGCTGCAGCGGCCGGCATCGTAGACCGGGTCGGCCAGCAGGTGGTCGGCGTCGATGACCATGGCCAGCACCATCACCAGCCAGGCGGATGTCCAGCGCTCGGGCCAGAAAAGCCGTGCCGCCGCTGCCGGCAGCAGGATGTGCAGGATCAGGTGAAGGAAGGTTTGCAGCATGCTGCCGACCGGCCCGTAGGTCAGTCGCCCTCGTAGGGTTTGCCGCATTCCTTGCACCGGCCGTCGGGGCCGATGACACCGATGCAGTTGCCGTCGCTGCACAGACGCCGGTTTGCCCACTCGTCGTCGGTGTCGGCAGGCGCCTCCGGCGCGCCGTCTTCGGCTTCATCGGATTCGGACGCCTCGTCTTCGGGCGTTTCGCCTTCGGTCCCGGTCTCGACGTCCTGCGGCACGTCGGCGGTTGCGGTGCCGGTCGGCAGCTCCCCCTCGTAAGGTTTGCCGCACTCTTTGCACCGGCCGTCGGGGCCGATGACACCGATGCAGTTGCCGTCGCTGCAAAGAACGCGGCGCTTCCAGTCCTCCTCGTCGACCGCTTCGTCGGCGTCCTCTTCGATCTCTTCCGGTTCGATCTCTTCCGGGGCGGTTTGGTTGGGATCGGTCATGTCGGATGCAATCGGTTAAATGGGTAAATGGTTAAGTGGTCAAGTGGGCGGTGCGTTCACCCTTGCTTGTCTTTTCATGTTTCGCGGAACGCGAAACTTTCATAAAACCGCGCCGGCGGTTTTATCGCGGCAGCGATTTTTACCGGATCACCATGACCGGGCACGGAGCCACCCGGAGCACCCGGTGGGTGACGCTGCCCAGAAAGAGGCCTTCCAGGTCGCTCAGCCCGCGGGAGCCGATGACGATCAGGTCGCAGTTTTCGTGCTTGGCCACATCGGCGATCGCCTGCCGTGGGGGGCCTTCCAGCAGCCGCTCGACACAGGCGATGCCCTTTTCGGCAAACAGCTCCCGGAACGGCTCCAGCAGCGCCGTGGCGTCTTGGAGAATCCGGGTGACCGCGTTCTGGTAATAGGGTTCGCCGAGCAGCGCCGGAAACGATTTGTGGCAGTGCACCAGAATGATGTCGGCGCCCGTGCTGGCGGCCAGATCCGCAGCGGCCCGGGCCGCCCGCATGGAATATTCGCTGCCGTCGACGGGGACCAGTAGTTTTTTAAATTCCATCAGGGTCTCCTACAGTAAAAAAATTATATCGACTCATGATGCCGGTGTCAAAACGCTGCAAGCAGCGCTTCACAGTCCGGCCAATCCGATGCTTTTACCGGCCCTCGGTTTTTGTCAGATCATCTCCAGCGCACACGCCATGGACACGCCGCCGCCGCCGCACAGGGTGGCCAGTCCGAGGGTGTTTCCGCGCTTTTTCATCGCGTGCAGGAGCGTCACCATGATCCGGGCGCCGGTGGCCCCCACGGGGTGGCCCAGGCCGATGCCCGAGCCGTTGATGTTGGTGATCTCCCGGTTCAGGCCCAGCTCCCGTTCGCAGCCGAGGTACTGGGCGGCAAAGGCCTCGTTGACCTCGACCAACTCGAAGTCTGCGACGGAAAGGCCGCTTCTGCGGGTCAGGTCTCGGACCGCCGGCACGGGGGAAAGCCCCATGATCGACGGGTGGCAGGCGCCACGGCCCACCGCCCGGATTCGGGCCAGCGGCGACAACCCCAGCTCGTGCGCCTTTTCAGCGGAGGCGATCACCATCGCGGCGCTGCCGTCGTTGATGCCCGAAGCGTTGCCGGCGGTCACCGTTCCGATCTCGGGAATGAACGCCGGGGACAGCTTGGCGAGTTTTTCCAGGGTCATCCCGGGCCGGAAATGCTCGTCTTTGTCAAAGGCGATCGGATCGCCCTTTCGCTGCTGAATTTCGACCGGGACGATCTCTTCTGCAAAATCACCGTTTTTCGTGGCCCGCTCGGCGTTGTTGTGGCTCCGGAGGGCGACCTCGTCCATTTGCTCGCGCCCGATGCCCAGGTGCTGCGCCACGAACTCGGCGGTGTGGCCCATGATGTAGGGCTTGCCCTTGAAAAAGGAAAGGGGCGGTTTTCCCGCGTCCACCGGCCCGTCTTCGGGGTGGGGGATGATGTGCGAGCCGCAGTGAAGCGCGCGGATGAGCGCATCGACGAACTCCTGGTCCTGAAGGCGGCATCCCCAGCGGGCGGCCGGCACCTGGTAGGCGACCCCGGACATGTGCTCCACCCCGCCGGCCAGGATCACGTCGGCCATCCCGGCCTGGATCATGGCCATGCCCGAAACCACCGCTTCCATGCCGGAGATGCAGACCCGGTTGATGGTGACCGACGTCACCGTGTCCGGGATGCCGGCCAGAAGCGCCGCCACGCGGGTGACGTTCAGGGCGTCGGCCGGCTCCAGGCAGCAGCCGTAGCGGACGTCGTCGATCCGGCCCGGCTCGATTCCGGCGCGCCGGATGGCCTCTTTCATGGTGACGCCGGCCAGCGTCGCTGCATGGGTGTCGCGCAGGGTCCCGCCGAAGGCGCCGATGGCGGTTCTGCATGCGGATACGATGACGATGTCTTTCATTTCCACCTCCGGGATTCGATTTTCCGCCGCCCGTGTCCGGGGTCGCAACGGGCGGCCTCTCGGGTCGGCTGCAGGTCGGGGGGCGTCCGATGCGCTGCAGCGGGGGAACAAGCGATCGAGTCGGCCGGCTGGATTGTGGCGGACAAAAAGCAGCGGCGCCGGTGGGCATCGCCCCGGCGCCGCGGTTTGGAATACGACGGACGGCCCGGTGTAGCGGCCGGACCGGATCTGCGCTTATCCTTCGGGCAGTGCGAAAAGACCGCCGCAGGCTTTCCACCGACCGCCTTCTTTGACCAGCTCGATGTCCCCTTCCACGTGCTGGGTGTCGCCGAGGCGAAAGGTTCCGGCCACCCATGCGTAAACCGGGTTGATCCGCGTGCGGACGACGCCGGAGATGCGCACCGTGGCTTCCTCTTCGCTTCGGGACAGGACGCCGGTTTCCACGTGGTACAGGCCTTTTTTCATCATCCCGATGTCAAACCCCCGCAGTTCGGCCTCTTTTTGCATCTGTTCGAGGTACAGGTCGACCACGTTGACATCGTCCACCACCAGACGTTCTTCACAGATACGTTCGGCCATGGCCGGGTCGAGCCGGAAATAGGCCTTGGAGACCTCGACTGCGGCCTTGGTGGGGGTGTCGGAGGCGTCGGCAAAAACAAAGGCCACCTGGAGAAACATGGCCAACAGCAAGGTCAATGCCCACGCGGTGCTGTTGTTGTTGGTCTGCTGCATGGATCCACCCTCCTTTTCACCATGGATGCTGCCCGCCGGCCCGATTCGGGGGCTGAACGTTCGAAAAACCAGCAAGCCCAAATAACACGGAAAGGGCCTCAAGACAAGAGATTTTCTGCAGTTGACCGTGCGGTGCGAATCCGATATATATCCGAAACCAATAGAAATCTTTACATTCTCTGCGAACCTTCTTTTCGCGGGCGGCCAGGTTCGACCGGGAGGGCACCGTGTTCAAGTCGATTCGAAAGGTCCGTTACAGCATCGGATGGAAGCTCATGGTCACCGTGGGCGTCATTTTGTCGCTTTCCATTTCCGCCTGGGCCTTTTTTAACATCGAGTACCAGGGTGACACCCTGATGGAGGGCGTGGTCAGCGATGCCGACCGCCTCAGCGAAACCATCATTCTCGGCACGCACTACGCCATGATGCTCAACTCCAGAGACGACATCAACCAGATCATTCAAAACATCGGGCGGCAAAAAGACATCCAGAACGTCCGGATCTACAACAAGGAAGGGCAAATCAAGTTCAGCAACGATATCGCCGAGGTCGACCGTATCACCAACATCAAGGACGAGGCTTGTTACATCTGCCACCGGACAGATCCGCCCATCGCTGAACTGACCCTTTCCGAGCGGGTCCGGATCTTCGAAACCCCCGACGGCGAACGGCGGCTCGGTATCATCAGCGCGATTCGCAACGAACCGGGTTGCGCCACCGACACCTGCCACGTTCACCCGAAGGGTAAAAAAGTGCTCGGCGCACTGGACGTGGTCTTCTCACTGGCCGAAACAGAGCGGGAGATCGCCCTTTTCGAGCGGTGGATGACGTTTTTCGCAATGTCGGTTTTCGTCCTGACCTCCGCCATCATTTTCCTCTACGTGCTGCGCTTCGTCCACCAGCCGATCAATAAGCTGATCGAAGGCACCCGGCGCATCGCCAAGGGGGACTACGAGAGCAAGGTCGATGTGCGCCAAAGCGACGAGATCGGGGAGCTGTCTGCGGCGGTCAACAAGATGGGCAAGGAGATCGGCGAAAAGCAGTCCGAACTCAACCGCCAAAAAGACGAATACCAGCATCTGTTCGAGGCGGTTCCCTGCCTGATCACCGTGCAGGACCGGGATTTCAAGCTGTTGCAGTTCAACCAGGAATTTAACGACCTGTTCGAGCCCCGGCCGGGCGACTATTGCTACCACGCCTACAAAGGGCGCAATGTCAAGTGCGAGGTCTGCCCCGTGGCTCGAACCTTCGAAGACGGCCAGCCCCACTACAGCGAGGAAAGCAGCGTCCGCAAAGACGGGTCCGGGGTCCACTGGATCGTGCGTTCCTCGCCGATTCGAAACGAGGACGGCGCGGTGGTCGCGGCCATGGAGATCAGTCTCGACATCACCCCGCGAAAACGCCTGGAAGAGGAGCTCAAAAAGTCCGAACAAAAGTACTACGCGATTTTCAACAACATCCCGAACCCGGTTTTCGTCCTCGACCAGGACACCCTCGAAATTCTCGACTGCAACGAAAGCGTCTCGGTCGTCTACGGGTTCGAAAAGGCGGAGACGATCCACCGCTCCTTTCTCACGCTTTTCCGGGAGGAGGAGCGCGACATCTACGCCGAACGGCTGCACAAATCGTCGGTGATCAACCAGGTGAGCCACAGGGGTCGGGACGACCGGCACCTGTTCGTCAACATCCGCGTATCGCCCTCCGAGTACCAGAGCCGGAAGGTATTCCTGGTGACCACCAGCGACATCACCCAGCGCCTGGAGACCGAACAGCAGCTGATCCAGGCCAGCAAGATGGCCACCCTGGGGGAGATGGCCACCGGCGTCGCCCACGAATTGAACCAGCCCCTGTCGGTCATCAAGACCTCCAGCGGGTTTTTCATGAAAAAGATCCGCAAAAAGGAGCCGATCAAAGAGGAGATCCTGTTCACCCTGGCCGAGGAGATCGACCGCCACGTGGACCGGGCCACAAAGATCATCAACCACATGCGGCAGTTCGGCCGGATGTCGGACGTGAAAATGGAGGCGCTCCAGGTGGAGACGCTTCTCAAGAAGGCCTTCGACCTGTTCAGCCAGCAGCTCAAGGTGCGCGGCATCGAGGTCCAATGGGAGCTGGCCGAAGATCTTCCGGAGATATCGGCCAACCCGGACCGCCTGGAACAGGTGTTTATCAACCTGTTGATCAACGCCAGAGACGCCATCGAAGATCGTTGGGCCGGAAGGGAGTTCAATCCGGGTGAAAAGAAGATCACGCTTCGCACCCGCCTCGACCGGGACCAGGTGGTGGTGGAGGTCGCCGACACCGGCGGCGGGATTCCCGCCGGCATCGCCGAACGGATCTTCGA
>Ga0207796_1000780_pt1 | contig 11766 bp, 8 predicted proteins | sample Pon1CUnioCityCA_6_FD_187274 | JGI IMG/M metagenome (GOLD analysis project Ga0207796, IMG submission 187274) | Marine sediment microbial community from Union City, CA, USA - Pond 1C Sediment 1 (SPAdes) | ecosystem: Environmental > Aquatic > Marine > Intertidal zone > Salt pond sediment ...
GATGCGGGGTAGAGCAGTGGTAGCTCGTCGGGCTCATAACCCGGAGGTCCTTGGTTCGAATCCAAGCCCCGCTACTAAAATTAAAGCGCCTAAACAGGCGCTTTTTGGTTCGAATCTCACCCTTTCAGGGGGCTTCGCACAGCCCCGCTACTAAAATCGAAAGCCACTTGATATGAGTGGCTTTTTTGGTTCAAATCTCACCCTTGCAGGGGGCTTCGCACAGCCCCGCTACTAAAATTGAAAGCCACTTGATATGAGTGGCTTTTTGGTTCGAACGCTCCGCAGAGCCCCGCTACTACATTGAAAGCCACTTAAAAAGAGTGGCTTAATTATTAAGATTTTCACCTTACTTGTAGCTTATCTCAGACACGAAAATGCCCAATATTCAGAAATCCATCGAATGAGTAACGGCTAAATGAGGCATCCTGTTTTCTTATCCATAAAAGAACCATAGTAAAAAAATTCCTCTAAACAAATTTAAATTATGGTGTCTTCCACATGCGCCTTCAAATATCCATATCCTTCCTTTTCCATTTCTTCGAAGGAAATGAAATCCAAGGCCGCGCTGTTGATGCAAAATCTTGTCCCAGTGGGTGAAGAGGGATCATTATAAAAAACATGACCCAGGTGAGAATTTCCTGCCCTGCTGCGGACTTCAACACGGCGCATCCCTAAAGAATTATCCTCAAGGAGCCTGATCGTATTTTCATCCATCGGCTTGGTAAAACTAGGCCAGCCGGTTCCGCTGTCAAATTTATCGCTGGAAGAAAACAAGGGTTCACCAGTCACGATATCGACATAAATACCCGGTTCATGATTATCCCAGTACTCATTTTGAAAAGCCATCTCTGTGGCATCATTTTGGGTGACCCTGAATTGAAGATCGCTTAGCTTGGCGCTGACCTCCGCATCCGATGGCCGTTGGTAATCACCTGGATCAACTATCATTTCACTGACCGTGCTGATTTCGTTAGGTGATATATGGCAGTACCCATAAGGATTTTTATTCAAATAATCCTGGTGATATTCTTCAGCATCGAAAAATCTTTCCAGGGCTTCGATTTCAACGACAAAATCCGCATGACGAGCACGTTCGATTTCAGCAATTCTTTCAACCGTTGACCGACTGGCTTTATCCAAATAATAAATACCGGTTTGGTATTGCGTCCCAATATCGTTGCCTTGGGCATTCTTGATGGTGGGGTCAATAACCTGGAAATAGGCAAACAGGATAGCGTCCAGGCTGATGATTTCTGGATCATATTCAACCCTGACCGTTTCCCGATACCCGGTCACGCCGGTGATAACTTTCTTGTAAGTTGGTTCAACATCTGAGCTGCCATTAGCATAACCGCTCACAACATCCACCACACCAGGAATGGATTGCATTAACTTCTCCATTCCCCAAAAACATCCGCCAGCCAGGTAGATTACTTCAATCCCTTCTCGCTTTTCATAGGTTTGATCCATTGTTTCTTGTGGCATCGTAGTCAAAACCTCCTCTTCTTGTAACGGGTCCCCAATCAACGCGTCGTTCGACGGAATACATGCGCTGATTAACAGCATCAATAAAGTTGAATTTAGAAAAAATCTCAGGGGTTTATTTTTCAGTAACATTCAATATCGTCCAATAATCTTCCAGAGTCTTGTTGATGAGAGATTTCAGTATCCGAGAATTTAGAAAAGACTTTTTGGTAAAAATTTTTCATATCAAGCCTTAACCCTCACCAGTACTTCATTTCGTGCAAGAAAACCCGGTACCCATGGTGGATTATAGCCAGCGACGATGAAATCACCCTGGATTTCAATTCCCTCTTTCTCCAACCATTCGGTCAATTCAGATTTCGCTTTTTTAATTTTTCCTTCTCTAAAATATCCTGAATACTCCGTTACAGCCATAGTATGTGATTCTATGCTGTTTAACCGAATCGAAGGATCTTTAGGTTCCGGGAGAGATTTCAAAGTGTACTCAGAAGGCATAATAAAAGCAACCGTGTAATTTTCATCACCACTCACCGTCACTGGTTTGGTCATAGCAATTTTCTCAGATTGTGAAACCGCCACAGGGGCAGTCATTTCGATATTTTCAGATTTGATATTGTTTCCAAATATATAGTTCGCCAGGATATTAAACCCCTTAAAAACAGCCTTCCGGTAAGATTTTTCAGATAAAGTCACTTCCGCTTTGATATAGGATTGGTAGCGACGCAGCTCAATATTTTTATCTTTCTTGATGACCGAATATTTTGGTGTTTCTGTCATGATTTCCTCATTATCTAAAATTACTACAAACTTTTTACAACCGCAATCCGAAGATTGTACATATTAAAATCATTATCGATGGACATAAACACTACTAAAAGAACAGGGTTACAACTATCACTGGAAAGGTTGTCTATTATGGGTCGTGTTCTAATGAGTTGCTGTATATTGAATAAGTGTTCCCCATCACCACCCTTTCCAAACCTTTGATCTCAGTCTGATCCGATGGGCACGTGTGACACACAATGAGACAGGGACGAAAATCTGGATCCTCATAAGCGGTTGATGGAGTTCCAGCCACGATCCATTCAAGCCTAACATCCTCATAAGGCGCTCCCAATATCGCCCATATTTGGTATTCGGTGGTTCCCCCACCACCATAGATCCCAATAGAACGACATCGTTTCTCCTCTCCCAACTCTGGCAGTCGATAGAGTCCGGGAAAACCTCTCTGATCACTGCCAAGGAGAAAAAACATTCGATCTTCACTGAAGATGGAAGGATAGGATGAGTAAGGAGTTTGAGAGATGATGGGTCTGATTTCTGCTGCAAGAAGCCACGGCCAGGAACAAAATAATAGCATTACGGTGAGAGAAATTCCAAACAATGGAGATTTGATCGTAGAAAAGACGATAGCAACGATGGGCAGGGCTAGAAAGAAGACGGGCAAGAAATACCGGGCGCCAAAGATTTGCCATTTCATCACAATTGAGAATAAAACATAACCTGAAATGCTAAAGATTAACGGCAGCCAGAATTTATGAGGTGCCTTTTTCCCGATCAGTTTATTTAAATAAATACCAGAAAGGATCATTAGAAACATAGCGTGCAATGTGTTGCCAGTGAAATTCTCATGGGTATTAACACCTAAGATAGAAAAATATCCTTCGCTGGTTGTCAATGGGTCATTGATGTCTAAGCTTAATTTTGCATGGACCTTTATGATCAACAATTGCAGATCCTGGCGTATTTCAGCCCAGGGGAATTGAAAGTGAAAAGCTGCGTTTCGAATGAGATTAGAAAATACACCGCCTATTGTGATCCGATCAACCATTAACCGGCCTGCCTGGTATGTATCGATGAAGCTATCATACGTGATGAGATTCCTTGTCAAAAACCCCAGGTTCACCACTCCAAACAAAATAATCGCGATGAAGCCCCATCGAATAGCCTGGGAAAAACCATTCCTTCTGATGAACATGATCGAGAACCAGATCACCAAGGGTAATAGATACACCATAGTGTTCATTTTTGTTAAGAATCCCAATCCAATTGTTGTGAATAAGCCGACTAGATCAAGGGGACGACCATCCGAATAAAAATATTTCACCATCAATGTGAAACTCAGCAGCACCCAGAACGCAACATGCAGATCATTTTTCGCAGATGATCCCTGCAAAATCGCTCCTGGAAGTGTCACCAAAAATATCACAGAGAGAAGTTGTCCACGCCTGTTAGCACAAAAAATTGATGTCAAATAAGAAATGCAAATGGCTGATACAACCAGCATGAACCACGAGGCAAGATTCACAAAGTGATCATTGCCTGCAAGAATTGCTAAATGAAGGACCTGATATTCCGAGCCCGGGGGGTAGCTATTCTGAAATTCGATCCCTGTGGGATAATGCCTTACAGATTGGTTCTGGATCCAATGCATCACGCGGGGCATATGATAGTTAAGAACATCTGGCGTATTGGGAGGTGCAAAAATAGCAGTCACACCGATGATTAAAAGGATTAAAACAAGAAATACCAGGAGAAAAATCTCAAACCATTCCCAGGACCTAATTGATATCCTGATCGGCTGATATTTCCCTCGAATATCAGGGAGGAATAGACAAACAAAAAGAATAAGAATTGGAATTGTCCAGAGGATAAAAACATTAATTTGCGTTAGCTTTTCAAACAAACTTAATATTTCTGTGATCACAACCAGATAAACATTGGCAAAAATAACAGAAAACAGAAAATTCAATCGCCAGTCAACATTCTTGATCAAAAGATCAAACAGGATATAAATGGCAATAAATGATACGGGCAGAACAAAGATACTTAATGACATGTGACCTTAATTTAATTCATTTGGGGTAAAAATTAGCATTAAATACATGATTAGAACTCAACTAACCAGAAGACTTTTTTAGCTTGTGGTGTGAAAATATAGGAGACTTACCAAAGGTTTATTTATGGATAAGATTTTCTGGCTTATCGAAATGTCTCCTATCTAGATATTATAACCTTCAATCAAAGCCGACTATTATAATGAACAGTGGTTCAAATTCCTAAACTAATGTCAATAATAAATCGGGATGAATTCAAATTCGAATAATCTTGCATTTTAATCCGCGGTACAGTTAATTAATAGAGATTAATCTCACGATACCATTTTCAATTAGAAGGTTGCTTGTTGAGAAAGATCATCTTGGAAACTGTGCTTTGACAATGACTGTCATAGGATGAATTTCAAAGATCCAATGCTCACCTAAAAAATAAATTATGACTGAAACAAAGCCTCAACAAACCCAAAAGAAAGCTTTACAAATGGAAAAGGTCTCTCGCAAAATAGAGACCTTCACAGCTTCTCCTTTATATGGATACCGGAAACAGAATAACTATCATGCTGTAACCGGTGAGGGGGATCTTGATGCTGAAATCATGTTTATCGGGGAGGCACCCGGTAAAAGGGAAGCAGAAACGGGTCGTCCCTTTGTTGGTAGAGCAGGAAAATTCTTAGACTCCTTACTCGAAATGATTGGGCTTGATCGCCAGGATGTTTACATTACAAACATTGTCAAAGATCGACCGCCAAAAAACCGTATCCCGCGATCTGAAGAGATTCAAGCCTATGCGCCATTCCTATTACAACAAATTCAAATTATCCAGCCACAACTAATCGCACCTCTTGGTCGTTTTGCAACCTATTTCATTCTCAAAACTTTTGAATTCTCCGAACACGAAAAAACCATCGGTGAGCTACATGGTCAATTTATTGAAACGAAGGCAGATTATGGGAGAATTAAAATCTTGCCTCTATATCATCCTGCAGCAATTTTCTATAATCGTGACTTGGAAGAAAAAATGAAAATAGATTTCCAAAAAATCCAGCAGGAACTATAAGCATACTGAAGGAGGACATAATGACTGAAAATCTTCCCTCGAATGAACAAATAGCAAAAATACTTGAGCAAATAGCGGATATGCTTGAGGTCAAAGACGCTAATCCCTTTCGCATCAGCTCTTATCGGGATGCAGCAGATACCATTCGGAAATCGGATAAATCCATCGGGGAAATGGCATTGACAAAAGATGAAGATGCCCTAAAGTCCTTACCTGATATCGGGGAAGGTATCGCAAGTATCATCCGATCATATTCCAGGATAGGGCGATCAGAACTATTGGAGCGCTTGCAAGGCGAAATCTCACCGGGTGAGTTATTTACACAGGTGCCTGGTATTGGTAGAGTCCTTGCCAAACGCATTTCCGAAGAATTGGAAATAGCCAGCTTGGAAGAACTTGAACAAGCAGCTTATGATGGCCGATTGCGAAAGGTGGAAGGCTTTGGGAAAACCAAGGTTGAGAATATTCGAGTCAGCCTAGCGGGAATGCTAAGTGCTGCAGCGCAGCGCGCTAGAATACGAACAAAAGATGCAGAAATCCGGGAAGAGCAACCTCAGGTGAGTTTACTATTGGAAATGGATAGGGCTTACAGAGAAAAGGCAGAAGCTGGCCAACTTCGAAAAATTGCTCCGAAGAGGTTCAATCCCGAAGGGGAAGCCTGGTTGCCCATTTATAACACACACAAAGAGGGTTGGGATTTCACCGCCCTCTACTCCAATACTGCTCGTGCCCATGACCTCAATAAGACTGATGATTGGGTGGTTATCTATTATGAAAAGAATGGTATTGAAAACCAGGCAACTGTAGTCACGGAAACTAAAGGACCCTTAGAAGGCCTGCGTGTTATTCGTGGGAGGGAAGCAGAATGCCATGACTTTTATATGAGCTGACAGAATACTTTACAGAATTTATCAATTACTAATCATCGCAGATTACAACCAGAAAGCATTCAGCATCGCTGACACAATTGTAAAGAAGCTGCTTGAATATGAATGTGGAAATCTTTTCAAAGTAGGTACTGTCCAACAAAGTTGCTTCTCAATTACTCCTAGCAACCGAAATGTGGTGGACTTGATGCGTTTAAATTTATTTATTAAATAAAGAAGCAAAACACTTAATAGACTATCAAACTCTATGCAGATCCATTACAATCCATAGGAATTTGTGTCACTACGACAAAATCAGCATTTACAATTACATAAGTGAATAAGATAAAAAAAAATATCGGAGCAAGTGCCTTTTCTTTTTAAGCGGGAGGAGAAAAAAAGGAAGGTATATTTATCGGATGATCAGGTTATTTATGAAAAATATTTCTTCTCCCAAGAAAATCCAAAATAAGATTATAATTATTCCAATGAAAAACTAATTTACTATAAATTTTCATAAATTTATTAAAAATAAACCAGGTTGCCTGGCCCAGAATTCCACATTCATGGCCCTCACTTGAAACCATGATTTGACAAAAGAAAGGATAAATAAATGGCATACTCATTTACCAACTCAAAAGGAAAAACCTACTTCCTGCATCGGAAACAAATAACTTCAAAAACAGGTTCAACCAGGGACCTGTTCTTCTTCGCTGGCGATTTACGACCTGAGTTTGCAGTAGAGGAAGTTCCTGCAGGTAAACATGTTGTTGAATTAAATTCAGGTTTACCTGTTTTGAAGAAAACCGAGTAAAGAAAAACCCAGAAATAACAACCTGAAGAATAAATAGAAAGCATAAAAATTATATTGTGCTTTCTCTAATATGACGCGGGTAATAGAGAAAAAAGATCGGATTTCGATTCAATCTGATCCACCTGTCAAAATCATGCGGCTTGATTTTCCGGGCATAGGACTCCAGTTTTTCTCTTCTTATGCTTATCCTATGATTTGTTCATGTTTATGAAATAACAACTGCCCCTTGACATCAAGGGGCAGTGATAACTTTTCAATAGTGGAAAAATTCTAGCGCAGTCTTTTTCTCGTTGCAACATCGAAGACGACTGCGGCAACCAAAACAGCACCGCGCACAATATACTGCGTCGATATATCAATACCAAGCAAGTTCATACCGTTCGTCAGAGAGGTCATTACAATGGCACCAATCAGCGAACCGGTGACCTTCCCTATCCCACCTGCTGAAGAAACACCGCCCACGTAGGCCGCAGCGATGGCATCCAACTCGAACAATGTTCCTGCGGTCGTTGTTGCAGATTGTAGCCGAGAAGCAAACAACATCCCTGACAGTGCGGTCAAAAAGCCCATTGATCCAAAAACAACATAGGTGATTTTGCTAACGCTGATACCGCTCAATTCAGCGGCTTCCGGATTACCGCCAACAGCATAAATGTGACGCCCAAGATATGTCTGTGTAGTCAAGAAGTGATAAAGCAGGGTTACACCCAACACAATCACCGCTGTCCACGATAGGCCGTTGTAACCCGCAAAAATATAAGTAATTGCGCCAATTAAAACAACCGTAAATACAAGCCTGAGAACAAATATACTGGTTGAGGGCACGTCAAAATCGTATGCCATTTTATTCTTGCGGCTTCTTATTTCTGAAACAACCATCGCAATTGCGCCGATAATCCCAAGTAGCAAAGTTAATTTATGCAGATCTGGTAAAAATCCTTCAAGAGGAAAATCCGGGATATATCCATTCCCAATGGCATTAAAGGTATCATTTGGAATAATAATTGTTCCGGTCCTCAACGTCGCTTGTAAAAGCGCGCCGCGGTAGATCAACCATCCTGCGAGGGTTGCCACAAAAGAAGGGATTCCAAATACGGCTATCGTAGTAGCGGTGATCAGGCCAGCCAGTACACCGAATAAAAGCACCATTGGGATCACAACCCATACTGGGAAACCCCAGGATGTAAGGGCTATAGCAGCGACAGCACCCAGGAATCCCGCCATAAAACCAACAGAAAGGTCAATATGGCGAATGACAATAACAAGCGTCATGCCAATGGCAAGAACTGCGATGTAGCCCATCTGGTTTAACAGGTTGCTGATATTGCGGGAGGATATAAATACACCATCCGTGGCAATGGCAAATATCAGCATGATGACAAATAACGCAATGTACATGCCATAATCGCGAATATTTCTTTTCAAAAGCTCCCATAATTCGTTAAAAAAATTCATTGTCTCCTCACATTGTAGCGAATCTCATCACTGTTTCCTGATCGGCTTCCTCTTTTTGAAGTTCTCCCGTAATACGGCCAGTAGAAACGACATAAATCCGGTCAGCCATGCTTAAAATTTCTGGTAGTTCGGATGAGATCATAATAATGCTCATCCCTTCTTCAACCAGTTGGTTCATAATGGTAAAAATCTCAAATTTCGCACCGACATCAATCCCCCGAGTAGGTTCATCCAAGATCATGACATCAGGTTGAACATAAAGCCATTTCGCCACAGATACTTTCTGTTGATTGCCACCGCTGAGATAGAGAACTTTCTGCTCAATGCTGGGTGTCTTGATGGCAAGTGAATCAGTATATTTCCTGGCATCACGAATTTCTGCATTCTCATCAATTAAACCATTGTTCAGAATTCTCTTAAGATTAGCGATGGTGATATTGGTCTTGACATCTTGAATCAGTATCAACCCTTCTGCTTTTCGGTCTTCGGTAACATACGCTAGACCAGATTTGATCGCACTTCCAGGATTGGAGAAATTAACTTTCTTTCCCTTTAGATACATTTCCCCCTTAATGCGATAATTATCAGGGTTACCAAAAATGCTTTTAGCTAATTCCGTGCGACCAGCCCCCATTAACCCGGTTATTCCCAGCACTTCTCCCTTCCGCAGGTTTATATTAATATCTTTCAGAATATCTCTTTCACGACTTGGGTCATAGGCACTCCAATTCCTGATTTCGAATATAATGTCTCCAAAATCTTCCTTTTCCCTTTCGGGGTAGATGTTATCAATGGATCGCCCTACCATGTGTTTAATCAAGACATTTTCATCCACTTCACCGTTATTGTTATCTAATGTAATGACGCTCAAACCATCTCGTAACACAGTCACCTTGTCAGCAACCGATATTACCTCTTGAAGTTTGTGAGAAATTAAAATCGAAGTAACACCTTCCTTTTTAAGATTCCGCAATAAATTCAATAAGTTCTCACTATCAGTCTCATTCAATGCTGAGGTAGGCTCATCCAGCACAAGAAGTTTTGCATCACGACTTAAAGCTTTTGCAATCTCGACCAACTGCTGTTTGCCAATACCGAGATTTTTGATTTTTGTGGATGGATTGACATCTAAGCGGACTTTATTCAAAACATTGACCGTTTGTTTGATCATTTCATTGGTATCAACACGAATACCATTGCGGATTTCATTCCCCAAAAATACGTTCTCATAGACCATCATCTCAGGAACCAAGGCTAATTCTTGGTATATAACGGCGATGCCGGCTTTTTCGCTTTCTCGGGTGTTATCAAAGGTCTGTAATTCACCATCTAGATAAATCTCTCCCTGATAAGTGCCATGAGGGTGAACACCACTCAACACTTTCATCAAAGTTGATTTACCTGCGCCATTTTCACCAACAAGACAGTGAATATTTTGCTTTTCTACTTTGAAACTGACATCATCGAGGGCTTTAACCCCGGGAAATACCTTGGTGATGTTTTTCATTTCTAGGATTGGAACACTCATTATCTCTCCATCCTTTATCTCTGATTAATTTTATTAATTCTATATTTGCTTTGAATCAGCAAAGTGTCGTAATTAATTGCTTGGTTTCTAAAACTTTACAACTATTTTTCTCTGAAAGTCACATTTTCAAAAATTTATGAACAAATTTCTTCCGCTTGGCAAAGATATTCCAAAATTATACATCTATATTTTGTACTTCTTGAGAGAAAATAGTCTAAGATCCTATTCCTGTTCTCAAATCATAATTTATGATAGTTGTTTAAAAAGTTTTACCTGGAGACCTCCTATTAACAATCTAAAATGCAATTCACAAACACTATTCTAACCCATTTTATCTTAATCTTATGTTAAGTTTTCCCGAATTGTAAAGCAATCTTACCGGGGAATATGCAAAAACCCTAACGACATTAAGAAAATATCGATTAAAATAATACACCAAAATATTATAATACTGGTTTCCGAAAATTTCCCGCAATCTTTTCCAAGAAATTTGGTAATCGTTACAAGTAGATGTTTTTCTTGCGTAATGAGAAGAAAAATCTCAAAAAAACTTTCATCTAATTCACCAGCTAATTCAAACAAATAAATTGACTTTCCATCTCTTTGGATTTAGTTATGACAATACTAACCAGCGTTTTTAACTCTTGTGGATTTCTAATTCCAAGGATCTTATGTTTAATTGCTTTGGAAGAGATTTTTTAACGTTCTCAAAATAGCGTATGGATCATTGATATTCACATATTTATCCTTCACAATCAACTTATGAGACAAAAAATAGGGGCAATTTATAAATAAATTCCAGGTAATCATAAAGCCTTTACCAACAAGAACCAAGACTTTATATTCTTAGTGTATGCATTTTTCGTTGGAGTGGAAAAATTACCATGGAATTAATTTACAGGATTTTTTCAAACAAGGAGCCAATCAGATCATATCTAGATCGTCACTATTTATTGATTACATTTGGATTTTTCTGTGAAAGAGTTTTTTTCTTTTCTATTATTAAGAAGAACCGGTTTACTTCTGATCTTTCTTAATCAAAAGCCATTTTCAGAAGCGCTAAAAATCGTTTGTGATCAACCTTTGTAACAATAGTTGTATTGGGCTTTCGCTTACTGGTATTCCACCAATCTACAACGGTCATACCGCGACTCAGTTGACCATATCTTTCAATTTGGATAAATTTCTTTACCGATTCAAGGATGATTTCTGGTTCAACGGCAACTGCCATTGCCAAAGGATCTGCAGCATAGCTCATTGGCTGATTGAAAACCTCTTGTATTAAATCAAGCAGTTTCTTTGTTGCTTCCCGAATAAATTGACTGCGCGCATTATTCTTTGCCATGAGGCCCTTTAGATCTTCAATCGGGATCCCATGAGTCATCGTAGCTTCCCAAGAAATCATGGTTAATTCAGGCCAATTAGAAAATACAACTGCTGCTGCATCAGGGTCCGCAAATAAATTAAATTCCGAAGTGAAATTTGTTGTATTGCCCTTCCCATAATAAGCACCTCCCATGATGACCAACTTTTTGAACGTAGAAGGTAATTCAGGATCAAGACGGAGCGCTAAAGCAAGATTCGTTAGGGGTCCAATGGCAATTAATTCAAGTTCACCAGGTTGTTGATTAGCCAAATCAATCAGGGCAAGAGCCGCTGGCTTATCTTCAATTTTACGTTTCGAAACAGGTAAATCAACACCGCCTAACCCATCTTCGCCATGC
>Ga0207796_1000781_pt1 | contig 11742 bp, 9 predicted proteins | sample Pon1CUnioCityCA_6_FD_187274 | JGI IMG/M metagenome (GOLD analysis project Ga0207796, IMG submission 187274) | Marine sediment microbial community from Union City, CA, USA - Pond 1C Sediment 1 (SPAdes) | ecosystem: Environmental > Aquatic > Marine > Intertidal zone > Salt pond sediment ...
CGGTAGATCAAGCCCAGTTCCTGCCGCGTATCCTCGATGGCCCAGGCCGCCTTGCGATAGGCCCACACCCGCTGCGCCGGCGCGTTGTCCAGCTCCATCCAATAACACTCGTTGGCCAACGCCTCCACGACCCGCTTGTTCAGCGCCCGCTTGTCGCCGGGGATGATCGGCCTCGGCATCCGGTCTGAGATGCCGCATTGCTGGCACAGCTCGCGAACGTGTCGGCCGATGGTGTGCGGGTCGCCGCTGCGCACCAGACCGTATGAGCCGGTAGGGTATAACTGCTCGTACAGCGGCAACAGATCCGAAAAACGCCCCTCCAGCACCCTGAAGAAGAACGCTCGCTGCTGGTCCGCCAGGGTCAACCCGCTGGCCATCACAAACTGCCCTCCGTGCTCCGCCGTCCACTTGACCACGTTCCGGAGATTCGCATCGTCATCGCACAGGCCTGGGAGTATAGGCATCATGCACGTGCCCGTCAGGATGCCGGCCTGCGCGATCCGCTCCATAGCGGCAAACCGCTTCTCCATGGCCGGCGCTAGGTTCTCCATCTGCCGCACTCGCTCGTAGCCCGGCGAGTCAGGTGTCGAGATGATACTAAAGAAGACAACCGCTGTGGCCCGCTCGTTGATCTCCTGGAGAAGCTCCAGGTCACGCAGCACGAGCGGCGAGCGCTCCAGGACAGAGACTGGAAAGCCGAGCTCGAGGCACACCTGGAGCATCTTGCGCGAGATCTTGAACTTGTGCTCAGCCGGCTGGTAGTCGCCGGTCATGACCAGGTCCACCGGCACCCGGCTCAGCGCTCGGCGAAACAACTCCGGGGCATTCTCCTTCACCTGGATGCGATAGGCAAAGTCCTGCGGGTCTTCATAGGGGTAGTACTTTTCCTCGCGGCAGTAGCAAAACTCGCATCCATGCATGCAGCCCTTGTATGGGTAGGCTGAATAGCGCGACCAAAACCAGTGGTCGGCACGTTTCCCCTTGTTCAGGATCGTCTTGGGCCGGTACGGTGTGAATTCTGCACGCCTTCCTACCATTCCTCCAACCACGTCTTTCCAATCCAACTAGGGAATCAACAACACCTTGCCTTTCGTATGCCGGCCTTCCAGGTAGCGATGGGCGGCAGCCGCCTCGGACAAGGAAAAGACCTGATCGATTGACACTCGGAGCTCCCCGGCTGCCATCCATTGGAATAGATCCCCTGCGCGAGCCAGCAGTTCCTGCCGGTCGGCTATGTGATGCGCCAGGCCGGGCCGCGTGACAAAGAGCGACTTTCTCGCCAAAGCGGTCAACTCGAGGGCCGGTACCGGTCCGCTGGATTGGCCAAAGAGGACCATGTAGCCGCGCGGCTTCAGGCAGCGCAAGCCTTTCTCGAAGGTCGTCTCGCCAACCGAGTCGTAGACGACGTGGACTCCCTTACCGCCGGTCAACCGCTTGACCTCCTCTTCAAAGTCGGCCTGGGTATACAGGATCATCTCATCCGCGCCCGCTTTCCTGGCCAAGGCTGCCTTCTCTTCGGTAGATGCGGTGCCAATCACCCGCGTCCCATTTCGCTTTGCCAACTGGACCAGCAATTGGCCGACGCCCCCAGCGGCGGCGTGGATCAACACGGTCTGGCCGGGCCGGAGGGGGTAGGTGCTGTGCGCCAGATAGTGAGCCGTCATCCCCTGCAACATCACGGCAGCCGCCTGACGAGTTTCTATCTCCTCAGGTATGGGCACCAGTCTCCCTGCAGGGACCACGGCATATTCTGCATAGGCGCCGGAGTGCATGGCATAGGCCACCCGCGTTCCCGGCTCAAGATCCGGCACTTCAGGTCCAATAACATCGACGGTCCCAGCCGCTTCCATGCCGAGCACGGCTGGTAACGGCAACCTGTACAGCCCCAATCGCTGGTAGACATCGATGAAATTGAGGCCAGCCGCTTCGATCTTGAGCCGTACCTGGCCTGGTCCGGGATCGGGCACTGGCACGCTTTCAAGGCGTAGGACTGCTGGACCTCCAAATTCGCTGATCACAATTGCTCGCATAGCCAAACCTCCACCGGATGAGATGCCTAACCTTCAAGTCGTAGAGCTGACGGTCTCGCAACCTTCTCGTACCAGACGGCTACTCTCATCTCTCAAGGCTCCGAATCGGGAATCGGTTGGATGAAGCCCTTGTCCATCAGAAATCGGGTCATGTCCTGGGCCTGCCGGATGGTCTGCTCTGCCATGCTCAACAGCTCCGCATACGAGAGATTCACGCGGGCGAGGCCCTGCTCCTGCGCTTTTGCGCCGACTGCTGCTGCTTCGCGGGAGAACACCTCCCAATTCTCAATGGTCGGGACGATGTGTTCCTCGTCAAGCCCTCGTTCCTGCTGCCAACGAGCCACCTCCTCGGCGGCAGCGATGGCCATCTCGTCGGTGATCGTCCTGGCCCGAACGTCTAGCACGCCCCGGAAGACGCCGGGAAAGACCAGCGAGTTGTTGATCTGATTCGCAAAGTCGCCCCGGCTGGTGCCCACAACGCGCGCGCCACCCTGCTTGGCCTCCCAGGGCCAGATCTCGGGGATGGGATTGGCCAGTGCAAACACAATGGCGTCCTCTGCCATCGTCGCGACCCACTCTGGCAGGACCGCGTTCGGACCCGGCCTGCTGGCTGCGATACAGATGTCGGCGCCCCGCATCGCCTCAGCGATCCCACCCCGCCGTCCCTCAGCGTTGCTCTGGAGGCAAATCTGCCACTTGCCGGCAAACTCGTCCTGCCGCTGTTCGACATCTGCCCGCTCTGGGTGAAGAATGCCCTGGCTATCGCATACCACAACGTTGCCGAACTGTACGCCCTTGGCGAGCAACAACGGCAGCAAGGGGACATTGACCGCGCCAGCGCCGATCAGCGCAATCCGGAGCTTCTCCCAGCGTTTGCCTACAATCTTGAGAGCGTTGATCAACCCGGCGAGGATGATCGTGGCGGTTCCCTGCTGGTCGTCGTGCCAGACCGGGATCTCAAATTCGGGATCGGCCCGCAGTTTGTCCAGCACCCGGAAGCACTTGGGCTGCGAAATGTCCTCCAGATTGACCCCCCCAAAGGAGGGTTGAAGCCACTTGGTAGCCTGGACCATCTCGTCGGGATCCTGCGATCCCAAACAGATCGGAACGGCATCCACCCCTCCCAGATACTTGAAGAGCAACGCCTTACCCTCCATCAAGGGCAGACCGGCAACGGCTCGGATTTCATTTTCGGCGAATCCCACTTGCAGGCCCTGGACCCGCGTGCTATCGGTGACGATGGCAACCGTGTTGCTCTTACTGCTGTACTCGTAGGCAAGGTCGGGGTCTTCCTGAATGGCTCGACAGGGGGCGGCTACGCCAGGCGTGTACCAGACGGCAAAGTCATCCACCACATTGCGAATGGGACATTTGGCCGCGATTTGCACCTTGCCCCGATATAGGGGATGCAGGCGCATGGCCTCTTGGGCCGGCTTTTGGGCTTTGGTCAGTAGTTCCTCTTTGCTCAACACGTTAATGGACTTTTGCTCCTTTCCAGATCAATCGCTGAGAGGTAGATGCTCTCAAACATCAACCGCCAGAATAGGCAGGGATCAACGCCACCGTATCCCCGCTCTGCAAAACCAGACCAAGGGACGCCGGCGGCGAGACCAGGCGCCCATTGTGTGTGATGACCACCGTCTCGCGCAGGACATCACGTTGCGGATCGTAGATGGCCTGATCAAAGCGAACGTGGCGGGCAGCCAGATGAGCCAGGAGGCTCCGAAGCGAGGACTCGGCAGGCAGATCTTCCTCAAGCAGGACGGACTTCTGTTGCCCCGGAGCAAAGATCTCGCTGAACCAGGGCAAAATCTTGACTTGCACCTGTATCCGCTGGCCTGTCATCGCGCTCCGCCGCGCCGCTGGTCGCTGACCCAGATCAGCCAAGGTCCGCGACCAGATCGCCCAGCCCCAGGCGTTCGAGCGTCTCGGGCAGTGGCTTGCCGGTCTCGGGGTCCCAGCCCATCTTTTCCCAGTAGTTACGCTTCATCCAGTCGAAATGCTCGGCGATGCCCTTGCCCTCGGCTGGGCCATCTACCGGTGTGGATTCGTAACGCGGCGACGGCGCCTCCAGATCGGGATCCAGCCCGTGGCGAAAGTTAAAGACACGCAGTTGGTTGATGGCCCGCGCGCCGACCTCGAGCGCCTCGGGTACGCCAACATCCCAGCCCGTGACGCTGTTCAGACAATCGAGCACGGCCAGGGGATCCGTCGAGCAGAAGCGGCAGATGCCGAGGCAATCCTCAAACTGCCGCCAGCCGCCGGTCACGGCGTTCACTGTCGATACTTGTTCCGGCGAAAAGGGATCGGTCAGCTTGGGTGCACCCGGCAGGGCGGGGGGCATGCCAAAGCTGGCCTCGATGGTGCTGGTGTTGGAGAGACAGGTATCCAGCATTTCATACCACCGACCCCGATGATCGTGACCGCGCGGGCTTGCCCCCTTGAGCGTATACACCCCAAGCTCGGGCGCTTTGCCCCCCAGCTTGGCGGAAGCGCGCATGACGCCTTCGGCCAGCCAGTCGCCGCAGCCTTCCCGTCGGGCGATTTTGCGCAGGAGCGCCTCGACTGCCGGGATATTGCCCCAGGTCATCTCCAAGCCGTCGAGGTCCGAGCGTCCCAAGAGGCCCCGGTCGTAGCACTCCATAACCCAGCCCACCGTCCAACTGGATTCGTTCAGGTCGAGCCCCAGGCGGTCTGTGAGGTTGGAGAGCATGACCACGGCGCCCAGGTCGCTATTGCCAATCTGAGGCCCCCAGCCGGCCAGGGCCTCGTACTCGGGTTCTTCCCCTTCCAAACCGGCATACGGACCTTCAAGAACCTTGACCATCTTGACGTGGGCGACGCCGCAGGTCCAGCAGGGGTGGGCCCGGATCTCCAGGGTGGCGCGCAGGGTCTGGCCACTCACCGCTTCGTACTCGGGGAAAATGTTGGTCGTATAGTTCCTCACCGGCAGTTGGCCGCTGGCGTACACACCCGGCACCAAGCCGCCCGTACCAAACTGGTGAATCAGGCCACCGGCGAATTCGGTCTTGGCGTGGTCGAGCAGCCGGGCCGCCGCCTCAGACAGGCGCTCATTATCGTACACAGGCACCTGGCGCGAACCCCGCGCCACCGCAATGGCCTTGAGTTTCTTGGCCCCCAGCACGGCCCCGACGCCATTGTGCGCGGCGACGTGTCCCTTGTCGCCGGCGAGGGCGGCAAAGCGGACCTGGTTCTCGCCGGCGGGGCCGATGCTGCACACGCTGAGATGGCTGGTACGAATCCCCAGCTCCTCGGCGATGAGGTCTTCTACCTCCCAGGTGTCGGCGCCCAGCAAGTGGTCCGCTGGGCGCAGCTCAGCCTGGCCATCGTGGATGTACAGATAAGACCAGGTGGGCGCCGCTCCCTGGATCACGACCGCGTCCAGGCCCGAAAGCTTGAGAAACGCACCCAGGAAGCCGCTGGCCTGGGTGGCGCCAGCCAGGTTGGTCATCGGCCCCTTGAACACCACCGAGAACGTGCCCGTGCCGGCCACCTTGGTCCCTCCCAGAGGTCCCGAGGCCAGAATCACGCGGCTCTGGGGATCGTCCCATTCGACGCCGGCCGGTGTCTCCTCGAACAAAAGCCTGGCTCCGAGGCCAGTTCCGCCCATCCACTTGGCCGCCCGTTCGGGGGTGATGGGCTGCATTCTGAGGCTGTCCGTGCCCAGGTCTGCGCGCAAGAGTTGCCCCGCGTATCCGTACAGTATTTCTGACAAGAGATTGTCTCCCTTCAGGCCAGGCGTTGGTCGGCGATGTCCAGCGCCTCGTCGATGATCTCCAGGCCGTCCCGCAGCTCTGTCTCGGTGATGCACCACGGCGGGCTAACCGTGACTAGGTTACGCAACATCCTCCATGCTCTGGTTCAAGTGAGCTTTGTCAGGCCATAGCCCCTCAGTTCATCTTTGATCCGGCCGCACAGATCAACGTATTCCGAGCAGGGCTCGATCGAATCCCAATCGTGGCTTTCCTGGAAAGGAGTGCCCTTGGGTGGATCGAACAACTTGTCTTCATACTTGGCCACCAAGCTTTGCGCAATTTCGTTGGCTTCCACCCGGCCCATGCCGACTGCGGCGTGGGCCACCTCGGTGGCAAACCGGGGCTCGACCGGGCTGAGGTGGTCGATGTTTCTGGCCGCGCCCACTCCCCCGAATTCGATGTTCCCACCCGAGACCACTCCAGTGATCATGCCACTGGCTATCTCGTACAGATTCATCTCGGTCATCGGACCAGCGGCGGAGTAAGTATACCAAAGATAGGGCATGTGGGAATTGCGGCTGACGGCCTGGGTGGCGAGGCTCTGGGTCCATAGCAACTGCTGGCTGGAGTTCCACCCGCGCAGATGCAAGGGAAAGGTCAGGTGAGCGGAGGCCCTCAGAACGAGTATGGAGTACAAGTGGTAGGCAGTGCTGACCACGGCCACTCCCTCCGGGCCACCCGCGTAGCCACCCAAGATGGGTCCGCATTCACCGATAATCTGTCCCCCCCGGGCGAGGATGTAGGCGACCTCATTCAGGCGTTGGAAAGACATCTTGAACTCGGCGGCAAATCCGAGCACCCAGCAGTCCGAATCGCGCAGGCCGAACTCGCTCCCGGCGATCTTCCCGGTGTCGGTCACGGCAGTGGCGATGGAGTTCATGATCGGCAGCCCGGGGCGCTGCGCTCGCCGCAGCGCGGCACGCCCCAGCTCAACCGACCGAATGCAAGCCAGCAGTTCAAGAGGCGAGCCGACTACGATTTCCATGCCATTGATCTTGGTCAACGTAGGACAGGTGACCGAGTCGGCCAGTCGATTGCGGCCATAGCCCTCCACCAGCCTTATGTACACCTCCTCACTGCTGCACGCCGCACCGCCAGATCCCACGTAACACCAGGGCGGAATGGAGCTCTCCGGTTTCCGACCGAGCATCGCCTTTCTATCACGGCCCTCGCCGAACACCGGTGCTGCCGGGGCATCGCGCAGCCCTTCCAGGAGCTCTTCCCTGGTAAAGTAGATCACCCGGCTGGTATCAGTGCAGTAGACGCCGGTCTCGGCGCACAGTTCCAGCGCAGCCTGGAACACGTCGTCGGCCAGCTTGTCGTCGTTGGGGATTGCGTTCTCAGGGTCGAAGCGGATGCCATACTTTTTCACCACCGCTCGAAGCTTGGGCACCACGACCTTCATGTCAAAGTCGCGTTCTGAGTAGTAGGGGCCGTTGAGCGCACGTCGGATAACCTCAAAAAAGGAGATCATCTTCTGCCTCCCTCACTCGATCCTCAAGCCGTAGCCGGCGAGCTCGTCCTTGATGCGGCCATAGAGGTCGAGGTATTCCTGGTTCGGCTCGATCGAGTCCCAGTCATAACACTCCTGGAACTTGAGCCCCTTGGGTGGATCGGCCAGTTGGTCCTTGTACTTGGGTATCAGCGTTTTAACGAGCTCGTTAGCTTCCGCCCGGCTCAAGCCTGCCGAGGCATGAGCCACCTGGCTGGCAAATCGGGGTTCCAGAGGTGTCAAAAAGTCGGCCTTGACCGCTTTGGACGTGCCGCCATACTCGATGTGGCCGCCAGAGGCCACGCGAGCGATCTGCCCGGCGGCAATCTCGTACAGGCACATTTCGGTCATCGGCCCGGCGGCGGTGTAAGTCAGATTCATCACCGGGTGATGGCTATTGCGGCTGATGGCCTGCGTGCTGACCGTAGTGGGCCATTGGATTTCCCAACTGGTGTTGCAGCCGTAGCGAAAATCCATGGGAAAGGTCAGGTGAACTGAGGCCCGGAGAACCAAGATCGACAGAATGTGGTAGGCGACGACGACCACCGCCACACCCTCCGGCCCGCCGGCATAGCCGCCCAAGATCTCGCCGCACTCGCCGATGTGTTGCCCGCCCCGGGCGATCACGTAGGCGACCTCGTTCAGGCGTTCGAACTGCACTTTGAGCGGCGAGGTGAAGCCGATCACCCAACAATCGGTGTCTCGCAACCCAAACGCACTGCCGGTGATCTTGCCAGCGGCTGTCACGGCGGTGGCAATGGAGTTCATAATTGGCAGTCCGGGGCGCTGCGCTCGCCGTAGCGCGGCGCGGGCCAGCTCAACCGAACGGATGCAGGCCAACAACTCAAGAGGCGAACCAGCCACGACGTCCATGCCGTTGATCTTGGTCAGCGTGGGACAGGTAACCGAGTCCGTCAAGGGATTGCGCCCGTACCCCTCCACCAGCCTAGCAAAGACCTCTTCACTGGAAACGACGCCGCCGCCCGACCCCAGATAGCAGTACGGCGACTCCGCGCTCTCTGGCCTGCGGGCGATCATTGCCTTCCGGTCACGTCCCTCACCAAATATGGGGTTGACTGGCGCGTCCCTCAGGGCTTCGAGGATCTCTTCTCTGCTGAAGCGGATAACACGAGAAGTATCCTTGCAGTAGCAGCCTACTTCTTCGCACAACGCCAACCCGGCCTGGAATACATCGTCGGCCAGCTGGTCATCGTCCGGCACGGGAGTCTCTGGATCGTAACGAATGCCGTACTCTTTCACCACCTCCCTCACCTTGGGGACCAGGAGCTTGATGTTGAAATCCTGCTCGGAGTAGTACGGCCCGTTCAGCGCACGCTTGATAACCTCAAAAAAGTCGATCATCAGCCCCCTCCGATTAGCTGTCCATCAGTCGCAGAGCCAATGTCACGCCAGCGCTGGCCGTTTCGGCATAGCCATCGGCTCCGATCTGGTCGGCCCATTCTTGTGTCACGGGTGCCCCACCGACAATGACACGATATTTCTCCCGCTCGCCAACGTCGCGCAAGAGATTTACGACCTCCCGCTGGCCGGGCATGGTGGAGGTCATAAGAGCCGAGATGGCAATGATGTCGGCCTTGAGGCTTCTGGCTTTTTCCAGGAAGGTGGTTGCGGCAACAGCTTCTCCCAGATCGTGTACCTCAAAGCCGGCCAAGCGCAGAAGCATAGCCAAGATGCTCTTGCCGATGGTGTGGATGTCGCCTTTGGCGGCGCCGATGATCACAGTACCGGGCGATGTTGCCTCCTGGCCACTGGCCTGAATCGCTGGCTGTAGTACCTCCATGACGGCGTTGCCGGCTTCGGCGGCCATGATCATCTCGGGCAAAAAGACCTCCAACAGCTCGAACTGCTCGCCGACGCGCCGCAGGCCGTCACGCAGGCCGGACTCTACGGTCTCCATTGGTGATATGCCCGCGTCCAGGCATTCTTGGGCTGACTCCCTGGCCTGCTCCTCATCTCCTTCCATGATGGCAAGCCGCAGCTTTGCCAGTAGGTCGCTCTTGTTGGCCATCATTGCCTCCTTTATCCTTCCGTTTTATTTGGGTGTGTGCGCCTTACCGTCTCAGACGCCTGGGCTCCCGCCTCGACGGCCAACTCGCCCCCATCCCAGACGCTCACTCGTCCGAGTGTTCTCGTCCGCGGCCTGGGTGATGCGGGCATGCCTGTGCGGCTCGCCCAGGTACCTGCAAGCCTTCACCGGAGCCAACCACAAAGTCGTCGGCTTGGTGTAGGAGCTCTGGACGCCGCGTGCTCAAAGTCGAAGGTCGACCCGCCACGATCGCCCCCTGGATAGGCCTGACAACGGTGGGTATCTGCTCCGAACAAATAAAAGACCGACCACGGCTCTGTGCCGAGATCGATCTTTGGGTAGTGATTGAAACCACTGCTCATCACGGGTGTGTTCCCTCCACCGACGCCATTATAGCAAGTCCGTGAGATATTGTCAAACGTTGTGGAAAGAAATGCCATCAACGACGAGTTTCCAGGGAATGGGAATGAACGGTTCCTCCGGCTCTGACTCGCGTTGCAGTATCTCCGCCTCGCCGTTGGTGCCGGTCGCCCGAGCCTGAACGATGTTTGCGACCGAGTTCAGGGCAACGTTCGCGGTGAAGACGCTACTGGTGAGGTCGCACGATAGAAGGCCTTGCCGTCGAATATGCCAATGTGTTGTCCCTACGGATATCCCTATTGGTTTGTTTCTTCGCACGCTCGGTGCATTTGCTTGAGTGTTCGCTCCAGCATGGCTGCAAGCTCCCGATATGCCCCCTCATTGATGGTTGTATAGACCCTGTGGTTCTTTGCGTCGGGGCTGAACTCGTCGCGCTGATGTACCATTGCACCGACAGCCTGGGCAAAGTCGGTGTAGATTTCCGTCGCTACAGCCACACAGATTGCGGCTCCCAGGGCGGCTGCTCCGTTGATCCTGTTACGCACGGTTCTGATGCCAAAGACATCTGCTACAATCTGCATAAAGAGAGGGCTGTTTGACCCTCCGCCGCAGACGATAAGCTTGTCCGGGACAGTCCCGATATCCTGAATCATGCCATCCAGGTTGTTCTTCATCCGCATGATAATTGCTTCGATGATGGAGCGGTACATGTGACCCCGAGTATGCCGCTGATCAAAGCCGATCATGACACCCTTCTTGTGCAGTTGTGTTGCAGGAGCAAGCCAGTCCGGGACGGTCAGGAGACCATCGGAGCCTGCAGGAACCTGCACGGCTTCTGCCTCCAACAGCTCTTCCACGATTCGGCCAGATTTGCGTGCCTTCTGCTCAAGCTCTTCACCGATGATGCTCTTGAACCAGGAGATATGCCACATGCCGCCCCGGATACCCGTGCTTTCATACAGATACCGGTACGGGATAGAAGATAGATTAGTGAAGAAATTATCGGAATCCGGCAGATTCCGATCTCCTGCGGCCATTGAAGTGATATAGGTGCCCAAAGACAATAGGGCAACCCGGGGTTCGATTAGCCCGGACCCCAGGGCCTCCACGGCTTTGTCGTTCGCGGTGGCTACCACAGGGATGCCCTCGGGCAGGCCCGTTTCTGCAGCCGCCGTGGTGGAAACACGCCCAAGGATCTCTCCAGGCAGGTACATGTCCATGAGTTTATGCCGGGGAATCCTGAATGCGGATAGCACTTCCGGATCCTCGGTCCACTTCCAGGTGTTCATGTCCACTGGGAACTGGTACTGGTACGAGTTGGCGATGGTGTCCCTTAGCTCCCCGGTCAGACGGAATGTCAGATAGCCCGAGGTTGACCCCGTATACCCGATATCCGGTTCGTCCTCAAAGGGTAGATAGGCCCGTATATCCATCCAGCTCATTACCGGCGCGGCCAGGGAACCATCCTTTTTTAGAAACACACGGCAGCAGCGGATTGAACAGAGTCCTATACCCTTGATGTCCGAAACATCCCCCTTGAAGGATGCCATAAGTTTCCTCAGTGCCGCCTTCATGCTGTCCCAAAGATCGTCACCAGGGTGTTCGACCCAACCCGTCTGTCGGGATAGCATGGGCCGCAGGGGCTGGCTTGCGCTGAGGAGTATCTCTCCTCGCTGGTTGATAATGGAAACCTTAGTACTCTGGGTGCCGCTGTCGACCCCGACGAAATACACGTCCCGCACACCTTCCTCCTTGGCAATTCGGGGATGTTTCACTTCGGTCGCCGCATCGAAACCACAGATACCGGGTTTCGATACGGCGGAAAACATCGGCTACTCGATCCTCAACTCTCTATTCAACTCAAATGACACGCACCCGCATTTCTCTCCGGATGATATCAGCGCATGAGATAGCCACCGTCGACGGTCAGGACGGTGCCATTCACATAGTTCGAAGCATCGCTGGCAAGGAAAATGCAGGCACCCATGAGATCAGCGGTCCAGCCCCAGCGGTTAGCTGGAATATGGGAAAGGATCG
>Ga0207796_1000782_pt1 | contig 11716 bp, 11 predicted proteins | sample Pon1CUnioCityCA_6_FD_187274 | JGI IMG/M metagenome (GOLD analysis project Ga0207796, IMG submission 187274) | Marine sediment microbial community from Union City, CA, USA - Pond 1C Sediment 1 (SPAdes) | ecosystem: Environmental > Aquatic > Marine > Intertidal zone > Salt pond sediment ...
CTGGTGAGGTGAAGGATGCGTTGGTTTGGGCTTGGCAGAATGCGGCTCAGCGAGGCTGAGCTAGAAGGGCGTGGATTCTGCTGGCAAGGTGAAGGATACGTGGCTGTGTGTGCATCTGTGTGTCTTGCCGTTCCTCCCTCGCCAGGTGCGTCGCACGTTTACGACGTCAGCGCCCGTGCAAGGCAGCGCGATCGGGCTCTGAGGCACTACGCATTACGGACCAGGGTGAGGATGCCGCGTCAGGAGATCGCTTCCAGCCACAGCGCCTGGTAGGGCACGACGTTGAGCTCGAGGGTGTGACCGGTGGTTGAGTAGGTGGCGGGGGAGAGAAGATCCTGGAATGCGCCCGGACGGCCGATCCCCAGGGCTCTGAGATCGAGGCGCAGCGGCTGCTCGGTGAGGGCGGCATTGTGGATGCAGAGCACGCGCTGACCGCTGGTTCTGGACGTTCGCAGCAGCACGAAGAGGGATGCGCTGCCCGTTGCTTCGGGCGGTACGACATGCTGTCCAGCGTTGGGATGGAAGGCCGGGTGAGAGGTCCGGGCACGGATCATGTCCAGATAGGCGTACAGGACCTGGTGACGGCGTGAAGTAGGATCTGCCAGGGCGTGCTCGAGGTCCCTGCGCTGGAACTTCTCCCGGTTGATGGAACGGTACCGCCCGGTCTCCTGCACGCCCTCCGGGTCGCTGCGGGAGCCGAAGAGGCTGTGCACGTAGATGCCCGGGACGCCGGCGAGGCTCAGCATGACGGCCTGGGAGGTGAGAAAGCGGCGCACCTGGGTGCGCAGGGGTTCATCTCCGGTCGGGCTGGAGAGGGCGTCGAAGTAGGATATGTTCAGCTCATAGACGCTCCTGCTGCCATCGGCGTTGGTCTTGTAGGAGACATGCCCGCCGTGCCTGCGAGTGCGCTCCACCATGGCCTCGACCTGTGCGGGGCTGAGGATTCCCTCGACGGGCCGCACGCCGATGCCGTCGTGCGAGGCCAGGAAGTTGAAGAAGGTGGTGCTGCTGGATGGGGTGCTGAGCCCGGCAGCCCATTCTGCGAGATGGGTGGCGTCCCCCGTGTGAAAGGTGTGGAGCACGAGCGGCGGGAGCGGGAATTGGTAGACGAGCTGGGCCTCGTCGCGGCCGCTGCCGAAGTACGAGACGTTCTCCTCGTGGGGCACGTTTGTCTCGGTGATGAGAATGACGTGCGGGGCGACAGCGTCCAGCAGCGCTCGAAAGAGCTTCACGATCTGGTGGGCTTCCGCGAGGTGGATGCAGGAGGTACCGATTTCCTTCCAGACATAGGCAATGGCATCCAGCCGGATCACCTCGGCGCCCTTCTCGACGTAGAAGAGCAGGACGTCGATGATATCCAGCAGCGTATCGGGATTGGCATAGTTGAGGTCGATCTGGTCGGGACTGAAGGTGGTCCAGACGAGCTTCTCGCCTTGAGCCGTCTGGACGGGCGTCAGGAGGGGCCTGGCGCGCGGCCGAACCACGTCGGAGAGATCGGTGCCCGGCTCGACGGTGATGAAGTAGCGTGCGTACCTGGGGTCACCGTCGACGAAGGCGCGGAACCAATCGCTCTCAGCGGAGATGTGGTTGATGACGGCGTCGAACATGAGGCGGAACCGACGGCCGAGATGCTCGACGTCGGCCCAGGTGCCAAGCGCCGGATTGACGGCGGTGTAGTCGATGACGGAGAATCCATCGTCCGAGGAGTAGGGGAAGAAGGGCAGCAGGTGGATTCCGCTGACGATGCCTGCGATGGTCTTCTCCAGTACCTCCGTCAGGGTAACAAGCGGCCGGCGGCCGGGCTCGGTCACCTGGTCGCCGTATGTGATGAGGAAGACGTCGCGCTCGGTGAGGAGCCCGGCGGGATCCCGGGCTTTCGCCTGCAAGCCCGGGTTGCGCTGTGTGAAGCGTGATAGACGCTCCTGGAGCTGAGGCAGGACCTGTTCGGCCTGTTCCTCGCCGTAGAGAGCGATCAGATGACGTTTCACGCGCGTCTCTGCCGTGGATGCCATCTCCGTTACATTCCTCCTGCGAGCGGCCTGGGCCCCTGCGGCGAGGCCTTCAAGAACCTACTGGCGATCTGCGGGCAGGGGCTCGGTGGTATCAGAGCCCCGGAAGTTCGTCGATCAGGCTGACCAGCCGTCGCTCCAGGACGCTGTACGAGTAGTGGTGACGGCCCCTGTTGTAGTTCGCGTCGAGGGTGGGGTGCGTCAGTGCCCGGTCCTCCAGGACGGCTTCGGCCTCCTGTACTGTGTGCCGGGTGATGAAGTCGTCGAAAGCGATCACCTCGAACCCCTTGGGCGCGATATCGATCCTGAACACGTCGTACCGCCTGACGAGGATGGGACGCCGGTAGTAGACTGCCTCCAGAAAGGCGTTGCCGAAACCCTCTACGATCGAGGGATAGGTGATCAGATCGGCCTCGCTGAAGGCATCGGCGAGCGCGTAGATCTTGCGGCCGTCGGGCGCTGTGCCGCGACGGTGAGCGAAGCGGTCGCCGGCGAAGGAGATCGAAACTCCGAGCAGGTCAGCGTAGTTCCTCAGGTGCTCTTGATAGGCCGGGCCTTCATCACCCGAGGCGTGTGAGATCACGAGGGTGGAGGGGCACCTGAGGCGCCGGGCCAGCTCGATGGCGTGCTCAATGCCCTTTCGAGGGACGACGCGGGTCGGCTGCAGCAGCAGGATTCCGTCCGGCGCAACCCCCAGGCTCGAGCGCAGGTCTGCGGCGTAGCTATCCCGCGGCGGCGGCGGGGTGTCGAAATCCATCACGTTGGGGATCAGCACGGCGCGCGCTCCCCTGCGCAGTGCGAGCTGCTCGGCAGCGATGGAGTTGATGACGACGTGGCGCAGCGAGGGCAGGGTGGGCGGGAAACCGCTGCTGAGATAGTCAGCGGCGGCGTTGGGCCAGAAGCGCGCTCGCTCCCAGGCGAAATCGTGATGGTGCCCGACGGTAGGAATCCCGGTCTCCGCGATGAGCTCCGTCAGGGCCAACCCCAGCGGCACGTGCATGGGGATCGCGAGGGCGTTCTCGGTGATCAACAGATCGAGTTCGAAGGTACGCACGAAGCGGCGCAGGTGTGTCTTGAGATGCTCCTTGAGCTGGTGAATGCTCTGGGAGGTCTCGGGCGGCCGGACATTCGTCCCGAAGAGGGATGCGTTCAGCTCTCGAACGTCAGGATGGTGGAAGTGGGCCTCTGGGACGACGTGCGAGTGATCCGCCGGCCAGTCGGATTCGCCGGCGAGGCAGAAGCAGTTGTGGCCCAGACGGGTGAGCACGTCCCGCCACTTGCGGGCCTCCAGGGAGACGCCGTCCGTGCCGGCCAGGCGCGTCGATACGAAGCCGATGTGGCGGGTGCCTCTTGGCGCCATCGCCCTCCGTTTGCTGCTTAGCCCTTCACGCCGCCGGCCGACAAGCCCTCTGCCAAGAAGCGCTCGAGCGAAAGGAATAGGAAGACGATCGGCATGGTCATGATCGTCGAAGCGGCCATCACGACGTGGGGCCGCGGCTGCGGATCGTTGAAGATGGTGTTGATGGCGATGGGCATGGTGAACATCTGGCGGTCGGTCAGGAAGACAAAGGCGTACAGGTACTCGTTCCAGGCGATCATGAAGGTGTAGATGAAGACCGAGACGAGGGCTGGAACGGCCAGGGGCATGGTGATGCGCCAGATGACGCTGAGACGGGTGCAGCCGTCGATCAATCCGGCCTGTTCGATCTCGCGCGGAATGGTGCGGAAATAGTTGGCCAGCATGTAGAGGGCCACGGGCAGCGTCTGAGCCAGGTAGGTGAACACTAGCACCACCAGATTGTCGCGCACTTCAAAGCCCACGTTTGCGCCAACCTGGGCGAGCATGGCGAACAGGGGGATGATGAGCAGGATGCCGGGAAAGAGGTAGACGAGCAGGACGCCATTGAGCAGGGCGTCCCGGCCCCGAAACCGCAGGCGCGCGATCGCATAGGCGCCAAAGGTGGCCAGGACGACGGCGATCAGGGCCGTGGGGACCGCGATCTTGACGGTGTTGAGAATGCTCCGTCCGAAGTCCTGGTAGCTTGGGTGGCTGGGGTCGAACAACTCCCGATAGGCGTCCAGGCGTAGCCTGGCGGGGATATAGACCGGCTCACGGCCGCCGATCTCCATGTAGCTCTTGAATGACGAACTGACCAGCCAGTAGAAGGGGAAGAGGATGCTGACCAGGAAGAAGGTCAGCACGATGATGAAAATGAGCTGGCGCAGGGTGAAACGCCGAGCAAGGTGCTCGAAGAAGGTCAGACGTTCATCGCTTGGTGCAGTCATGGCTATCTCCCTCTACTCCTCTTCCGCCCGGCGCATGAAGATGCCGATGTAGAGCGCCAGGAAGACGATCAAGATGAGGAGCAAGATCATGGCGTTGGCCGATCCCTTGCTCAGGTCATTCATCCTGAAGCTGAACTGGTAGGTGAGGACCGGCAGGACGTTGGTGCCGAAGCCCCCGCCGGTCAGCAGCCAGATGTCGTCGAACTTGTTGAACGTCCAGATGAGACGCAGCAAGAAGACGGAGCCCAAGACGTAGCGCAGCTCAGGGAGGGTGACATACCAGAACTTGGCCAGTTCACCGGCGCCGTCCACGTCGGCGGCCTCGTAGAGCGTGCCGTCGATGGCCTGCAGGCGAGCGAGCAGCATGAGCATGGCGAAGGGGAAGTATCGCCAGGCGGTGAAGACCATGACCAGGACCAGGGCCAACCCGCGCGTGGCCAGGTAGGCTTTGGGCAGGTCTATGAGGCCCAGGCCCATCAACACGTCGTTGAGCACGCCCGACGGCCGGGGATCGAGAATCCAGCGCCAGACGAAGGCGGTACTGACGATGGGCGCTACGTAGGGGAAGAGGAAGATGGCGCGGAAGACGCCGCGGGCGCGGAAGGGGCGGTTGAGCACGAGCGCTGCGATCAGGCCGACGGCGATGGTGAGGATGGTCGAAAGAAGCGAATAGACGACGCTGGTGACAGCCGCTCCCCAGGACTGCCAACCCTGGAATTTGAAGGCGAAGTCTGTGACCACAGAGCGGTACTTCTCCAGGCCCACGAAATCCGCCTGGAACACGTTGCTGAGTTCCTTCAGCCCCACGTCGTGGAAGCTGATCCAGACGCTGAATATGGCCGGGAAGAGGACAACCCCAAAGACGATCAGGGCTGTGGGCGCAATCAGAATCCAAGCGAGACGTGCCTCCTGAGCCTCTATCGAGCGCCAGCGCCGGCGTCCCGGCTGTTCTGCCGTCTGAGGTGAAGATGCCATGGTCGCGTCTCCTTTCGACTATGGACCGATTCTGGTCCCCGGCTGCACGACGCCCAACCAGAGACACGTCGCTCCCTTTGACTGGTGGGGGCGACGGTGTGACTCGCCCCCACCAGTGCGTCGTGTGGTTGAGGCGCTATCCTTCGCGCTCGGCCAGCAGCGCCTCCACCTGCTCCTGGAGCCATGCGGCGCCGGTCTCGGGCGTCATGATGCCCTCCAGCGCGATGTTGCTGATGACCTGCGGGATGAGCAAGCGGCCCTCGATGTCGCCGACGACGGCACGCTCGGTGGTGTCATAGTCGGGGCGGAAGAGCCAGCGCTGCATTGTCTCGAAGCCGTTGGCGATCTGCCCCAGCGTCTCCGGAGAGTAGTTCGCGAAGTAGGGGCTGAGATCGGACCAACCGTCGACCGCGCTCTCGAGCACGGGCACCTTGCCGAAGGGGGCCAGGGCGAGCACGTCGATGTAGTTCTGGCCGGTCAGGAAGTAGGCAGCCACGTCCACGGCCGCCGGGTCTGCCCCATTGGGGATGGCCAGGGTGACCAACTGTCCGTAGGAGGCGTTGCCGTTGGGACCCTCCATCATGGAGGCGAAGCCGGTGTTGCCCGGGAGATCGTCGACGGCGATCTCAACCTGGCCACCACCCTCCAGGCCGGAGCCATCCACCAGGTCGTCCATGATGTAGGTGCTGTAGAACAGCATGCCTGACTGGTCGAGCTGGTAGGCCTCGCGGGCGCCGCGCCAGTACTGCGGGCCGGGCAGGGCGCAGCGCTGCAGGCCGGCGTAGAAGTCCAGCGCCGCGATCATCTCCGGTGTGTTCATCGTCACGTTGCCATCTTCGTCGAAGGGCCAGGCGTCATTGGACATCGCTACCTGCTCAAAGACCTGTTGTCCGTAGTTCTGGCCTGGATCCGTGCCGAGCGTCAGGGCGTACAGCAAGTTGCCCGTCCCGGGGAGGGTGTCGCAGGCGGCGTTTATGTCATCCCAGGAGATCGGGGCATTGAGCCCTGCCTGTGCGAACAGATCCTCGCGGTACCAGATGGCCTGGATCCACCCATCGTAGGGGATGGCGGCGTAGTTGCCGGTGGCGGGGTTGGTGACCATCTGCAGCGGGCCGGCCCGGAAGTCGTCCTCGCCCACGGCGTCGATCACCGCCTGGGCGGCGTCCTCGTCCAGGATTTCGTCGGCAGCGAAGGCGGCCACGCGCTCGACGCCCATGCGGATGATGTCCGGAGGGCGGTTGGCGGCAAGGGCAGTCGCCATGCGCTGGGTCACGCCTGCCTCTTCGATGGGGACGATGCGGACTTCGATGTCTGGGTTCTCCGCCATATACCGAGCCGCCACTTGTTCGTAGACATTGACGCGCTCTTCCTCGTTGTCTGTGGTCCAGAACTCGACCACAGTCCTCTCAATCGGCTCTACGGTCACCTCGACCGGGACCTCCTTGGTGACCTCGACTTCCTCCTTGACGACAGTCGTTACCTCGACCTGTTCCTGCTCGGTGACGACGCGGGTGACCTCGACGACCTCCGGCGTGGGCTGTGCACAAGCCGCCAGCAAGCCCAGGATCAGGCCGACGAGTACCAACAAACGCACGTGCTTCTTCATCTTTCACTCCTCCTTATCGTGAGGGCTATTGGTTTAATGGCGAGGGATGGGAACAAGTGTTGCTGTATTTGACCTATGGCCACCACCTCCTTCACGCTTTCTCATCACCGACACCGGTACTTGATGCTCGGATGACCAGTTGCGGTTCCAGGAGCACGTGCCGGTCTTCGAGCCCTTTATGTTCCAGAAGGCGGATAAGCATGCGGCAAGTGCGGCGCCCGATCTCGTAGATCGGCTGCCGCACAGTAGTCAGGGGCGGATGGGCGTGCGCAGCGAGGGGCACGTCGTCGAAACCAGTCACGGCCAGATCACGCCCCACGCGCAACCCGAGCTCGCGCGCGGCGCTGATGGCGCCAAAGGCCATCAGGTCATTGCAGGCGATGATTGCACTGGGTCGGGGATTTTCGCTGAGGAGCTGCATGCCGGCCGCATAGCCACTGCGCTCTGTCAGCTCCCCCTCGATCATCAAACTTGGGTCGAAGTCGACGCCGTTGGCTGCCAATGCCTTCTCATAGCCAGCCAGTCGATGCGAGGAGAACATGAGGCTCGTTGGCGCGCTGATGTACGCAATGCGCCGATGGCCGCCGTCGATCAGATGCTGTGTGATCTCTCGCAGGCCCTGCTCGCCGTCGACGTCCAGGTAGGGAAAGCCATCCTCGCCTCCTGACCGCCCGAAGGCGACGAAGGGAAAGTCCTCACTGAGCAGGTAGGCGATACGGCTGTCTTGCTGATGCGTGCGCACGACCAGCATGCCGTCGACGCGCTGTTCCATCACCATGCGCTTGTAGGTCTTGAGTTCCTCTGGACCTGGCGCGCGTGTGGAGACGAGAAGATCGTACTCCTGCTCGGCGGCCTCGTTGCCGATACCGGCTAGTAGCTCGCTGAAGAAGGGATCGGAGAAGCGGGGGCCAAACGTGGGAATGACGAAGCCGATGGTCTCTGTGCGCTGCTGCTGGAGTCTGCGCGCGCTGATGTTGGGACGATATCCCATCTCCTCGGCAGCCTGCAACACGCGGGCGCGCGTCGCTGCGGCGATGTCGGAGTAACCAGCCAGCGCTCTCGACACAGTCGAGACAGATACGCCCAGTCTGTCGGCGATATCCTGCAACGTTACCGCCATGGACCAGAACTCCTGTGCGGCGGATGGTAGCGGCCTAAAACGTTTTCGCTACACAACCAGTATAACCTAAAACGTTTTAGATGTCAAGAGTCAAAATGACGGGGCCGGTGGTGGGGCGGTGTGCAAGGCGTTCAGCGCTGCGTCTCCTGGTACGTGTCTGACGGCGGACAACGGCGCAACCGTTGGTGGCTGGGGCGATCCTCGCGCCGAACAGGAGCGGTTCCAGGGGAAGGTGGGCCGGCATGACCTGAGCGTCCGCTGGGACATGGCACAGCGCCGTGTGCTTCGTCACTGCCTGGAGGTTCCTGGATGGCTTCGCCCTTGAGCGAAGGTCAACAGACGGCAACGGTGGGGCTCTCGGCGCACGCGTCCCCGGTTGCCTCTTCGGGCATCTCTGGTGCCCTGTGGAGCGCACCCAACCAGACGCCCGCGATCAGCAGCGCCGCGCCAGTGACGAACGACATGGCGATCACGTCTCCCAGGAGGAGCACAGCCAGGACGCTGCTGGAAAGAGGGATCAACAGGAACACGTACGAGCTCGCTGAGGCCGTCCACTGTGAAAGGACGTACAGCGACGGAGAGAGCAGTCCAACCGAGCCGATTGGCACGGCGATGGGGGTGAGATGCCGATAAGGATGGCAGCCGCCGGGGTTGCTGTCCCTTTGTTTGCGATACGCAGGTAGGCTTGCCCGAAACCGGGGATGACGGATGCGTCTGGTGCTGCGATGGCTGGATTTCGACGGATCGCCTGGCCCTCGTGAGGGAGGATTATGCGACTATCTCGCCCTTGACGTGAAGCCGCGGGTTTCGCCCCGCCAGGCAACTGACGGGTATCCGCGGCTGATTATCGGGCTAATGGACGGGACAACGCCCCGGTGGCGTCAAGGGCTCGCGGAGCGGGGCCTGGGCGCCGCGGCCTACGCGGATGTGCGGGAGGGCCGTGGTCGCCTTGCGGTCCACCAGCAAGCGAGGAAGAGGATGCCCGGAATCGCGACCATCAAGGAGACGCCGTAGGGCGCGAGGAGGTATGCAGGGAAGCGCTCGCCGAGGGGCCAGTGGATGAGAAGCACGGGAAGCGTTACGAGCTGGCAGAGGACGGCGATGGCTCCGCCGAGACCCTCCCAGCGCCAGGCGATGGCCAATCCCAGGGCTGAGACGAAGATGAGGATCGGAGGCAGGTTCTCAATGGGCGGATAGCCGGGGGCTGTGTGCGGGTCGGCCGTGCCAGTGGTGGCCCAGTTGTATGCATAGCCGGCGAAGATGAACAGGGCGATCAGGAAGACGACGGTTCCCCAGATGCGGGCGGTCCAGCGGATCGATTTGGTGATTCTGGTGGTTGTCTCGTTCTGGTTCGCCATGGTCCAGCCTCCTTGTTCCCATAGTGGTGTGGCGGTTAGCAAAACCGCCCTACAGTGGGCGGCGGTCAGCAAAAACGCCCTGAGGACGGGTGCGGTGAGGCGCGGAAGTTGGCAGTGGTCGGGGTCGATGTCCGGTGCGATTGGGCAGCAGTGGACAGTGTACTGCAGGTGAGGGATGTTTGTCAAGTTCGGTGTGCGGACGACGGGCGTGGAGGGTTGGTGGTTTGTCTGGCGGTTAGCAAAACCGCCCTACAACGGTCGGCGGTTAGCAAAACCGCCCTACAACGGCCGGCGGTTAGCAAAACCGCCCTACAGCGGGGGTTGGTGGGGAAAGCGGGGTGGGAGGTGGTCGCTGCGGGGATCAGGAAGCTCAAGCGGTTGTTCCCCGGCACAAGCGCCTGACCGCCGGGCCACAGCTCCTCGCCAGGATGGGCCCAGTGACCATTGCGGTGGAAATCTATCCAGGCAGTCAGCGTGCAGGCCGCACTGGCGACCACAGCTACGTTCGCCGTAGAAGTGACGTCTAACGGGGCCAAGAAGGTGACGCCAGCTCTATGTACCAGCAGCGATGGTACGCCGACGCGGAGTTCTTCGCTACAGAGCGGTCGCTGCCCGCTCAATCCACTGGTGAGTGGCCCCGCAGCGCTGACGGGCAGTCAGCGGCCCGGCCTCGCCGAGGGTTCGCCGCCGCTGACCATGCCCTATCCGGTGCGCAGGATCAGCGGCAGGTAGACGACGTGCGATGCGGTGGACAGGCACCAGTACCCGGCGCAGAGGTGATACCCGCCGCCGTGGGAGGGACCGACCGCGTGCTGACCGGCGGTGGTGTGGACGTCGACCGTGATCCCCGTCATGGGCTGACCACCGGGACCAACGACACTGCGGTTGACGCTCGGTCCCGAAACTGGCCTCGCCCGCGACGGAAGCGCCGGGACCAGACAGAGAACAGCGAGCAGGGCCAGAACGACTTTCATTCTCTCCATCCCGGCCCCCTAGTACGGCTGCTCCGTCTCGTACTCAATCACGACGGCCATGATCTGGTGCTCCTCATCAAGGTCTCCCCCAAAGTAGGCGTACAGCCAGTAGATGTAGTCCTGGTTGTCGACGGTCGCCCCAACAATGGTGGCGTCCGATCCGCTGCCGTAGTGAATCGGCCCCGAGGACTGCGACACCACCTGCGCCATGTCCTCGTGATCGGACGTCGAACCATCGACCTCCCCCCGTTTGAGTGTCATCGTGATCACGCCGGACCCCATGATATCGAAGTCCCGGTAGTAGAACGTCATCTCCGTGACCTCGGCGCCGTGGGGAAGCTGCATGGGCGCGTAGAAGTGCCGACCGGACGTGGGATAGAGCGACCGACCCTTTTTCTGATAGGTGTAGGACGCATCGAAGGACTCGAAGGCCGCGGGGGAGACGGAGACGTAGCCCGTGCGCCGCTGCCAGGTCAGATCGCCGCCGACGTGGACGTCTCCGTGCGTGGTCAGCGCCGGGCCGCCGCCGCTGCTGACCAGCAGGAGCGATGGGCCGGGACCGTGATTGACGAAGCGGAAGAGCGGGGAACCGGTGGTGGCGCTGACGGAGCCACCGACGCGTAGCGTCTCCGCCCGGAGCGCGTAGGGCACGCTGAGCAACGGCTGGCGCGGCGCCATCTCCGGGTCAGTGCCCACCTGCACGCCCAGCCAGCGGGATCCGCCGGAGAACACCTGCGGTCCGAGCGGCTCGTCATGCTCCCCAATTTGGGTGCTGAAAAGACCATCCTCCACCGCGACCGGGCGGTCGTGCTGAACCCAGATTGCGTTTGTCGCCGTGTACGCGTCATAGATCCTGAAGGTCATCATGTAGACGCCATCGGGGACGGGTGCTCCGGTGGCGTGATCGGTGAGCTGGCCCTGATACCCGATGGCGGACGGGACATTCGACGGCGCCGGTGGGACGTGCGGCACCGCGGCCAGGGCACTGTTGAAGGCCCACAGCAGGGCAGCGGTCGTCAAGAGGGCAGTCAGGGATACGGAGAGTGCTACGACGGTGGTGCGACGCATGGCAGTCCTCCTTGGCTTGAGCGAGGCTTCGGCTTGCCCCTCGTGGGGCGCGGGCGTATTGGCGCGTCAGGTCGTCTCGCGGAGGGTCGATCTGCGGCCCGGAGGCCGGACATCGCCGGTCCTCGGGCCGGAGCTATCATAGCACAGAATCGGGGAGAGACAATGGCGGCGGGACGTGAGCGACGGTGGCGCGTACGTTCGGGCACCGACGCCCGCAATCGCGTTGGCGAGCGCGGGCGGCCACGGTTGCATTAGGATCGTGCAAGAGAGCGTGCGCAATATGCTACGTGCTGTCCAGTCCCACGAAGAGAGAATGGGCG
>Ga0207796_1000783_pt1 | contig 11714 bp, 8 predicted proteins | sample Pon1CUnioCityCA_6_FD_187274 | JGI IMG/M metagenome (GOLD analysis project Ga0207796, IMG submission 187274) | Marine sediment microbial community from Union City, CA, USA - Pond 1C Sediment 1 (SPAdes) | ecosystem: Environmental > Aquatic > Marine > Intertidal zone > Salt pond sediment ...
GCGATTGAATGGATGCAGGCATATATCGAGACCAATGCGCTGATCGGGCGGATCTCGACACAGATCGTGGATGCTCTGGCAGAGCGGGGCATTGCCGCGGCGGCAGAGCCCGCCACCCACAATTTCGACGAGGTGAGCCTCCAGAGCAGGTGGTCACACAAGAGCGTGGCAGTGATCGCCGGGCTGGGCAGTTTTGGCCTGCACCAGATGGTCATCACCGACGCCGGGTGTGCGGGGCGTTTTGGCAGCGTGGCGATGGATGCGGAGATCCCGGTCAAACCGGTGGAACCGGTGGTGCGCTGCCTTGCGTTTCATGATGGGAGCTGTATGGAGTGCGTGGCGCGGTGCCCGGTGTCGGCGCTGGATGCCAGCCAGCCGCTGGACAAGCATCGCTGCCACGACTACTTGATGAATACGGCACAGTCTCACGCAGAGTTGGGCGTGGTCGACGTGTGCGGTAAATGCGCCGTCGGGCCCTGCTCGTTTGGCTCGGCGGTGCCGGCAGACTAGCGCGGTAACTGTGACAAGTGTGACACTGTGACACCGTTTCCGGTGTGCTACCCTGACCTTTCCGGAGGCCCTCTGTGAAACCGACATCCAGATACCTGGCAACTGCACTGGCCGGGCTCTTATTTCTTGCGCTCGTCACTGCGATTTCCCCACCGTTTCCTGCCATCTCCATGGCCGGGGAGGCGTCTGCTGGATCGGCTCTGCACCGGCTCCACTTTGTCTATGACAAGGCCACAGGCCAGCTGGTAGAGGATGCCACGGCTGTGGTGCCCAGTGGCGCGACAGTGGATAGCGAAGTTAAGGCACTCCTTGCTCGCAAGCATGCGCAAGTGGATCCGACGCGGATCACTTTCCGCTCGGGCCTCACGATCCATCCCCGGGCGGGCATGGAGGCCGGCGCGCGAGAGGCGCTCTCGGCTCCCGACGGTGCATCCCGGGACAAGATGTGGTTGATCCAGTTCCGCTACCCGTTCCCCACGGAGGCCCGAGCGCGGCTGCAAGATGCTGGTGTGGCGTTCTACGACTACGTGGATGTGTGCGGGCTTTTTGCCAGGGTGCCGCCCGGCGCGCTGCCGCTGCTGGAGGAGATGCTGGCGGAGGGCATCGTGCGCTATGTCGGCAGCATTCCGCCGGAGGCCAGGGTGCAACGGACGCTGGTTACAGAGGCAGCCGGGCACCCCGAGTCGGGGCGAGAGATCGTGGTGCTGACCTTCGATGCGCCGTCTACGGAGCAATTTGAGCAGCTGGAGCGGCTGATGGTGGTCGAGGGGCAGTCGTCCGGGCCGATCCATTTCGTGGAGGGGAGGGCCCCGGGTGCATCGCTCCAGGCGCTGGCAGAGCTGGATTTCGTTCGCTGGGTGGCGGAGCGGGGCGAGGCTGAGCTGGGCAACCTAGACGGCGGCATGGGCGTTGGCGCGGACCTGGTACGGGCGACTGGCTACGACGGGGCAGGTGTGCAGGTGATGGTGGTCGATTCGGGTATAGCACGCGACGGCGAAACCTATCACCCCGACCTGCAACCTGACCGGATTCTTGCTCAATGGAGCTATTATAGTGAAGATACGAATGCGGTGGACGACTATTGGCTCGGGCACGGGACGCATGTCGCGGGTACCATAGGCGGCCGATACAATGCCCTCGATCTAGATAGCAACCAGAGCCATCAGGGCCTTGCTCCTGGGGCAGATTTGTTGATCTACAAGCTCTGCTGTGGCTCTCCGCAGCTTACTCCTTCTTGGTTCGAAGATGCTCTGGTTCGCGCGACCACGGAACCGTTGCAGGCACACATCTCCAACAATAGCTGGGGCGGTGGCGGCTATGGCACCTACGAGCTGACGAGCGAGATTGCGGACGCGGCTGTGCGCGGTGCATTCAACGAACATCCGGTGAATGTCGTGGCGGCAGCCATGAACAACAGCTACCTAGTACGGTCGCCTGGTACGGGCAAGAACGTGGTCACCGTAGGGGCAGTGAAGGACGGGAATTATCCGGATGTCTCGTTGCCAGACCTAGGTACCTGCGAGGATGACGATTGGCCGCCGGGCGAGCGACTGTGCTACAGCAACTACGGACCGATCGACACCGACCCAGATCCCGATGGCTATACGCGGATTAAGCCGGACCTGGTTGCACCCGGGGCGCTGCTCACCTCGGCAGTGCCCTGGTATCTCATCCGGTATGGTGGTGAATACTACGGTAGTCTACACGGCACCAGCATGGCGACGCCGCACGTCACGGGGGCCATCGCTCAGTTGCTTGATGCCTATTCTGACGTGGAGGATGGGGCACTGTTCGAATGGCCGGAGATGGTCAAGGCCATGCTGCTGGCGGCGGCGGTGGACGTGGGCGTGGAAGGCATTCAGGGGCAGACGTACTACGGTCACGGCATGCTGGACGCCTACCATGCTATCCTGCACGAGCCAGGCGTCGATGAGCCGATGGATGTCTGGGGCAGCAGTATGTCGGCTACAAGTGAGATGCAAGAGTTCACCTTTTACGTGCCGGCGGGCTATCAGGAGGTGCGGGTGGTGCTGACCTGGGCCGATCCTCCTGGGCCCGTGGAAGCGATCAATAACTTGGATCTGCTCTGGGTCAAGGATGCAGGGGTATGGTACTATCACGATGCCTACACGACCGACGACACGGTCGAGTACGCGCGCATCGCGGAGGGGCATGCACCCGGCTGGTGGACGGCGCGGGTGCGGGCAACGTCGTTGGTCAGCCCGACACAGCCGTTCGCTCTGGCGGCGCACGTCATCATGGCGGAGGCGGATCTGAGCATCGAGGCCAGGCCAGCCTCGGTCCCCGGTACGCTGCCCTCGTTTGTGGCGGGCGGCGAATTCTACCTGCACCAGTATGTGTCCAATCCCGGGTATACGGCTGGCGGCAGCTATGCCAAGCTCCAGGCGACGGCCGGGTTCACGGTAACAGGGGTGACGATCTTTACCGGGGACAACTACGAGCACTGGTACGCTGCCAGCGAGTTGCACCATGATCCGGCCTTCCCGAACGACTGGTATGTGGCCGTTGGGGATACCATAGCCAGTGACGATCGCCACGTACGCTGGTCGATAGAGATTGGCGAAGATGTGGAGTGCGGATCGTATCCCTTTGAGAGCACGGCATATTGGCTGCAGGCTGGGATTCAGCGGTCTAGCGATACCGAGATGATCCAGATTCCGGTGGCGTGTCACTTTACCTACCTGCCCCTGGTGCTCAAGGGTGGCTAGGAGCAGTGGAGGCACTGTAGGGCCCTGTCAAAGCCAATCACTGCAACCAGCATTCGGGGATGGATTCCCGCCCCCGTTTGCACGAGGGCAGGCTGTGCGCTAATGACAAGTCGCGGGATGGGTGGAGTAGGCCATGTCGAAGCGTGACTTGATGTTTCCAAGGAACCCAGGAAGGGGAGGACTGTGATGACTTCAGACATGGACAGACGAACGGAGATGAGCCGCACGTTGCTGGAGGCTGTCAGCTCGCTGATTGGAGGACTGGAATCGGGTGTTGGATTCGATCACGCGATGTTACCGCTACAACCAGGATGCAGACAACGAACTGGCGCAGGCCTTTGGCGCGGTGCTGGAGGAGGTCAGTTCGGGCGTGCCACGCCGGACGGCGATCGGGAATATGGCAGCAGGCCTAGACTTGCCTGAGATGACGGCCCTTGTCGAGGCGATCATCGGGGCTGATGAACAAGGAATCAGCGTCCTCGAGACGCTAAAGCAGCAGGCTGAGTGGCTGAAGGGGGAGACGGGCAGTTAGGCCTAGGCAGCGCCCTCGCAGATTGGCACCAGCTGAGCTTGTTGGCCAGCAAGAGATAGATCCATGACTGGAGATGACTTTGGCTACTTCCGTAGCAAACCCTCTCGCAAAGAGGTCCGTGCGTTCTTGGGTGCTCGATACCCTTTGTGGGAGAGGCTGATAGAATTCATCGAGACACAGTACCAGATCTCGGGGAGGTGGAGTTCCTGGGGGCCAGCAGAGTTTGGCTGGGGCCTGCGCTATCGCATAAAGGGCAAGGCTCTTGTGGCGCTGTATCCGCATAGGGATAGGATACTCGCTCAGGTGGTGCTTGGCAAGGCACAGGTCGCTCGGGCGCTAGAGCTAAAGCTGGGTGAAAGATCAGCCGAGCTATTGAGAGAGGCTCCGCAGCTACGCGATGGGCGGTGGCTGTCGATACCCGTTCTCGGCGAGAGAGACGCAGAGGACGTCGAGCGATTGCTGCTGGTAAAGGCCCGGCCTACCGGGTCAGATGAGCAGACCGCCAATTCGCACAGGCTGATCTCGCGAGTTGTAGGCAAGGGAGGCGCGGAGAAATGATTGCCAAGCAGGATTTTGGTCGCACCGGACATGAGAGCACGCGCATCATCTTTGGCGCGTATGCTCTCAGCAAGGCCAAGCAAGCGGAGGCCGGCCGCATTCTGGAGCTGCTATTGGAATACGGGATCAACCACATCGACACCGCCAAGTCATATGGCAACGCCGAGAAACGGATCGGGCCGTGGATGGCGCATCACCGAGAAAAGTTCTTCATCGCGACCAAGAGCGGCAGGCGTACCTATCAGGCTGCGTGGGATGACCTGCAGCGCTCGCTCGAACGGCTGCGCGTCGACTATGTGGATCTGTGGCAGATGCACGGCCTGACCAATCCGGTGGGTTGGGAGCGTGCGATGGGCGAGGGGGGCGCGCTGCAGGCTTTTGTTGAGGCACGTGAGAAGGGACTGGCGCGTTTCTTGGGGGTGACGGGCCACGGGATCAAGGCGCCGGCGGTGCACCTGCGCAGCCTGGAGCGCTTTGACTTTGATTCGGTCCTGGTGCCCTATAACTACTCGCTGATGCAGAATGCGCGCTATGCTGCGAGTTTTCGGGAGCTGGCTGCACTGTGCCGCGAGCGCAAGGTCGCGCTGCAGACGATCAAGTCGGTGGCCCGCAGGCCATGGAAGGGCCGCCCCAAGACCTACAACACCTACTTCTACGAGCCGCTGGAGACCCAAGGGGCCATAGATCGAGCGGTCCATTGGGTGCTCGGCTTGCCCGATGCCTTGTTGATCACGGCGGGCGATATGCAGATACTTCCCAAGGTTCTCGATGCCGCCACTCGCTTCGATGCCCGGCCTTTGGATGGGGAGATGGAGGCTGATGTGGAAGAGCTTGCCATCGAGCCGATCTGGGTGTGAAAAAAGAGATGGCATGGTAGACATTCGGTTTGATCACTTTATTACCCACACGAATGCGCACGACATTGATGACTACCTCAAGGAGTACGCCGCACAGGGCTTCGTGCCCGTTGAGGAGACAGTGCGTCACCATCCCGGCTTGCGAAACGGGTTTGTGTTCATCGGCCCCGAATATCTCGAGTTCTGCTGGGTCGAGGATGAGGCGCTCTTTGCAGAGGCAGATGAACAAGACAGGCTACTCCGCGAGGCGCTTCGTCCGTTTGGACTTGGGATGGTCTCTGGTGATGTGCAAGCTGTGCACGAGGACTGGACAGGGCGTGGCTACACAGTTCCTGAAGTCTACTCAAGCGCGCCACGAGACGCCCCTGCCGAGGCTCCTCCGATATGGAGCTTCCAGACTATTCCCGAGGAGCTGCTGCCAGGTATCTGGTGCTTTGTCCTGACATATCGTTTGCGACCCAAGGACAAGGTAACGCAGGTCAGGCCAGCGCCAAACACGATCTACGCCGTGTCTGGAGTGACTTTTGTCAGCACGGAAGCGGAAGCACGGGTGACCAGTTGGCGAGATCTCCTGGCACCCGATGAAGAAGTCGTGAGATCAGGGACTGGCCTGGATGTCCAGATCGGAGCCCATCGAGCTACCTGGATGACTCCAGACGATTATCAAGTTGCGTACGGCATGAACTGGATGCCCTCGCCGCACTCAAATGGTGAACTTGCAGTTCTCCAGCTGTTGGCATCCGATCTAGCTGCTGTGCAGACCACGATGGAGCAAGCTGGACGAAGGACGTCTCCAGTCTCTGTGGGCGCAGAGGATGCGTTGCTGATAGAGCCAGATGTCCGTGACGGATTCACCTTGCTCGTTCGGCAACAGCCGATCGAGATCTGGCTCCAGGAACGGATAAGAAGGACTGGTGAGAGACTCCAGCTGGCGGAGGATCAGTAAGGCGCAGTCGCTGTTCAGCTGTTGGACAATTCTACTGAAGGCATGTATAATGGCCTGGCGAACTTCTGTTCTATAAGGAGGTAGGCCATGCCCGAGTTTCAGGTTGTATCTGACTTTCAGCCCACCGGCGACCAGCCTCAGGCCATCGAACTGCTGGTCGAAGGGCTGACTAGAGGCTTCCAGCACCAGACGCTGTTGGGCGCGACGGGCACGGGCAAGACCTACACTGTGGCCAAGGTCGTTGAGCGGGTGCAGCGTCCCACGCTGGTGCTGGTGCACAACAAGACCCTGGCAGCCCAGCTCTACTCCGAGTTTCGGGACTTTTTTCCCCAGAATGCGGTCGAGTACTTTGTGTCCTACTACGACTACTACCAGCCTGAGGCCTATCTTCCACGGACCGATACCTACATCGAGAAGGACGCGGACATCAATGAGGAGATTGACAAGCTGCGGCTGGCGGCTACCGAGGCACTGATGACGCGGCGGGATGTGATCATCGTCGCCAGCGTGTCGGCTATCTACAGCATCGGATCTCCGGAAGAGTACGGGCAGGAAGTTGTGCAGGTGCGGCGGGGCGAGGCGCGCCGCCGCGATCCAATGCTGCGCCACCTGGTTGCAATCCATTACGACCGCAACGACATTGCCTTCACACGGGGTACCTTTCGAGTCAGGGGTGACACGGTGGACATCTTTCCCGCGTACCGAGATACGGCGGTTCGTGTCGAGTTCTGGGGTGATACGGTGGAGCGTATCACCGAGATAGCACCGCTAACGGGTGAGATCCTGGAGGAACGACAGGCAGTCGAGATCTATCCTGCCAAGCACTTTGTGACCACTGCCGAAGCCATGACCCGAGCGATCGTGCGCATCGAGGAGGAGTTGGAGGAGCGCGTGGCAGAGCTGGAGGCTCAGGACAAGCTGCTGGAAGCCCAGCGGCTGAGACAGCGCACGCTCTACGATATCGAGATGATGCGCGAGATCGGGTACTGTTCGGGCATCGAGAACTACTCGCGGCATCTGAGTGATCGCAAGGCGGGGGAGCCGGGCTGGACCCTGCTTGACTACTTTCCCGATGACTATTTGATGGTGATCGACGAGAGCCACATGATGATTCCTCAGGCCCGGGGCATGTACAACGGGGACCGGGCCAGGAAGGAAGTGCTGGTGGAGCATGGCTTCCGGTTGCCGTCGGCCCTTGACAACCGCCCGCTCCAGTTCCACGAGTTCGAGAAGCGAGTGTACCAGGCCATCTATACCTCGGCGACACCGGGCCCCTACGAGCGCGAAAAGTCAGCACAGATCGTGGACCAGATCATCCGGCCCACCGGCCTGGTAGATCCGGAGGTGATCATCAAGCCGGTCAAGGGGCAGGTCGACGATCTAATCGGCCAGATCCGGCACAGGGTAGCGGCGGGTCAACGAGCTCTGGTCACAACGCTCACCAAGCGGATGGCCGAGGACCTGGCTGACTATTTCGCCGAGCTGGGGATCAAGGTGCACTATCTCCACTCGGAGATCCAAACGCTGGAGCGGGTCGAGATTTTGCGCGACCTGCGGCTGGGTGTGTACGATGTGGTGGTGGGCATCAACCTGCTCCGGGAGGGACTGGACCTGCCCGAGGTGTCTTTGGTGGCGATCCTAGACGCGGACAAGGAGGGGTTCCTGCGCTCAGACACAGCCCTGATCCAGACGATCGGACGAGCGGCGCGCCACGTGGAGGGGCAGGTGATCATGTACGCGGACAAGATCACCGATTCGATGCAGCGCGCTATTGATGAAACCAACCGCCGGCGCGCCGTGCAGGAAGCGCACAACAAGGAGCACGGTATCGAGCCGAAGAGCATTATGAAAGAGGTGCATGACCTGACCGAACGGGTGCGGGCCGTGGCAGAGGAAAAGGCGGAGTACCGCGTCGGCGGGTTGCCCAGGGCTGAGGTGGGCTTTTTGATCCAGGAACTGGAAGCGCAGATGAAGGAGGCCGCGACCAATCTCGAGTTCGAGAAGGCAGCCCTCCTGCGTGACCAGATCTTTGAGCTACGCAAGCAGCTGGAGGACGAGGACGTGCCAGAGTGGGAGCGTATCTGGAAGGAAGGGCACGCCCGGAAGGCATAGGCAATCATCACTCTGGGGATGGTGCTGAACATGGATGGGGATGTAAAGACTGAAGAACTTCAAAACCTGGCTGCAGTGATGATCTTGGGCGCTTCGGAGCTGACGGACGAGCTAACGGACGCAGAGGCCAGGTCGTTGATTGACAGCTGTCTGGCACAGGCGGACGCTGCCGTGGACGGGCTGGTGGCCTCACACGATCCCGCCGAGTTGTCTCCCGAGGACGCCAGCGAGATGATCGCGGAACGGGTTGCCCCGGTGCGCCGCTACATGGGCGCAGTCAACAAGCTGGTTGGCAAGCGGCGGCGCCTGACGCCCGCCCAGATGCTGGCCGAGCTCGATGCCCTGCAATCAGTGGCTGAGGAGCTACCTCAACCGCCTTCAGCGCCCATCAGTGACGGAGCCATTAGCCTTCTGGCTCATTGGCCGACCGAAGGTGATAATCTGGGATTCGTGCTCGCGCTCCTGCATGTATTTGAGCCGGGGGCTGCCGACCGGGCGCAAACTCCGGCGGGGCTTTCGGAGATGGATGCTGGGGATGACAGGTGACAGTAGCAGCAACACAAAGCTAACCAAGAAGGGCTGGCTCGCCACCGTGGCAGGAGTTGTGGCAACGCTCATCCTGGCGATTGCCTACCTGCTTGGTGGCGGCGGACCTGACGGGCCCGGTGGGGATACACAACCGTTCCCCTTGGTGGAAGAGCAAGCTGAATCCGGCGGTGAAGCAGACCCCATCCTGGTCTTTTTCACCGCGCCGGCTTATCCGGACGATCCCGCTGATCATTATGGCGGACTGGATGAGGCGCTGGCGGCCGATATTGCCCGCGCCGAATTGAGCGTGGACGTGGCAGCCTACGATTTTGACCTGGATAGGGTCGCTGACGCTTTGATTGAGGCGTACGACAAGGGTCTTCTCGTCCGGCTGGTGACCGACTCGGACAATGCGGAGGAGCTGGCTGTCCAGCAGCTAATGGACGCGGGGATTCCCGTGGTCGGGGACGGCCGGGGGGTGATCATGCACGACAAGTTCGTGATCATCGACGAGCAGATCGTGTGGACTGGCTCGTGGAATCTGACGGAAAGCGGCACCTATCGTAACAACAATAACGCAGTGCGGATTAGATCGGACCTGCTAGCCGAGAACTATACAGTGGAGTTCGAAGAGATGTTCGAGGACGGCCAGTTTGGCCCGGGCTCTCCAGCCAACACACCTCACCGGCAGGTTCAGGTCGATGATGGGGACGATGGCATTCTCATCGAGAGCTACTTTGCGCCAGAGGATCAGGTGGCGGACAGGTTGGTGGTCCTGCTGGGAGAGGCCGAGGACAGCATCCGCTTCATGGCTTTCTCCTTCACCGACGACCGCCTGGGCGGCGAGATGATGCGCCAGTACGAGGCTGGGCTGAGCGTGCAAGGAGTGTTCGAGGCGCGGAACGCCGACCCAGTTTACAGCGAGTTTGGCCGCATGTACAGTCTGGACCCACCCATGGATGTCCGGCTGGATGGCAACACCTATATGATGCACCACAAGGTGATCATTGTGGATGATGAAGTGGTGGTCTTGGGCTCTTTCAACTTTAGCGAGAACGCAGACACGGCGAACGATGAGAATTTGCTGATCATCTACGATAGGGGAATAGCATCGCTGTATCGCGACGAGTTCAGGCGGATATACGTGAAAGCTTCGGAGGGACGGGAGTAGGGTCCACGGGTGTTGGGGCGGGCTGTTGCCCGCCCCGAGCATGGATGTAAAGGGCGCTTGGCCGGGTCAGGCGTAGTCTGCGATGCCTAGCCTCTCCAGGCGCTGGCGGGTTGGAATACCGTTAGCGTCCCATCCCCGGGCAGCGTAATAATCGTCTAGCAGGAGATCCAGATCAAAGGTCTCACCCTTTAGCGGGCCGGCAGGCATGGGCTCCATCATGCGCTGCGCCAGGGTGTCGTCGGCGCGGGTGAATCCAGCTTTGACCAGGAACAGCCGCTCCAAGTTGTACACCCGTTCAGCCGCCTCCAGCAGGCTGTCCGGCGTATAGTCGGCGCCTGTGGCCTGGTTGATCATCTGGGTGATGCGGGTGGGAGCGTACTCGTTGGCTGTGTCCAGTGTGTAGCGCACGGCGACAAAGACGCACAGCCCGGCTGCGTCGATGATGGCAAACAGGTCCTGGAAGCGCTTGGTGAGCTGCGCCTTGCCCTCGTAGGTCAGGCCGTCGATCTTTTTTCCTACGCCAAAGAGCTCTGTGTAGGCTGTGTCGCCAGCCATGTGCGAGGCGCCAATGTTGGAGGTGGCATAGAGGAGGCCCATGCCCTTGAGGCCGCGGGCGTCGTAGCTGGGGAACTCGAGCTTTTTGGCGGTGATGGACATCTCCGGATGGCCGTAGCTGTTCGCTAGCCGCCAGCTACCTTTGGCTAGCTCATCGCCAAAGCCCTGGCGTTGAGCAGCCAGCCTGACCATGGCGATCATGCCATCGGCATCGCCAAAGGGCAGCGGCCTGCCAATCTGTTCTTCGGACAGAATCCCCTTGCTGTACATCTCCATGGCGCAAGCGATGGTCACCCCGGTGGATATCGTGTCCAGGCCCAGTTCGTTGCAGAGGTAGTTGGCCTTGGTGATGGCAGCCATGTTGTCGATGCCACAGGCGCTCCCCAGCGAACCGATGGTCTCGTACTCGGGTCCCTCACCAGAGCCGGCATACTTCTCGCCCCAGATTTCGCCCTTGACCTCCGTGATGCGGGCGCACGCCAGCGGGCACCTGTAGCAGCCACCGTGCCGGACCAGGAAATGCTCTTTGAGGGTGGGGCCGTTGATCCGGGGCGTACCGTCAAACTGCCCATACTGGAAATTGAAGGTGGGGAATACGCCTGCCTCGTTGGTAACATCGGGCACGTAGGATGTGCCGTAAATGCGCATCGTCGAACCGGCGCGGATATCGGCAGCCAGTTGGCTGTTGGCCTCGCGGACCACTGCCCGCATGGCTTTCTCGTCGTAAAGCTCGGGCTCCAGGTCGCCGCGCACCGCGACTGCCTTGAGGTTCTTGGAACCCATCACGGCACCAACGCCGGACCTGGCAGCGGCCCTGTGCTTGTCGTTGATGATGGCAGCGATGAGTGCTAACTTCTCGCCGGCAGGACCGATGCAGGCAATGCTCACGTCCTCCGCCGTCTCTTCCCGGATGATATCCACGGTGTGGTGTGTGTCCGAGCCCCAGAGGTGGGCAGCGTCGCGCAGCTCGGCCTTGCGCTCGTCGACATAGAGGTAGACTGGCGTGGCAGCGGAACCCTCAAAGACAAGAAGGTCGTACCCGGAACGTTTCATCATGGTGGGAAAGACGCCGCCAGAATTCGAGTTGGATAACGCGCCCGTCAGGGGTGATTTAGTCACTACCATATAGCGATTGCCGGTTGGGGCGGGGGTAGAGGTTAGCGGGCCGGTCGCCATCACAAGCAGATTCTCCGGCGAAAGGGGATCGGCAGCGGGG
>Ga0207796_1000784_pt1 | contig 11707 bp, 9 predicted proteins | sample Pon1CUnioCityCA_6_FD_187274 | JGI IMG/M metagenome (GOLD analysis project Ga0207796, IMG submission 187274) | Marine sediment microbial community from Union City, CA, USA - Pond 1C Sediment 1 (SPAdes) | ecosystem: Environmental > Aquatic > Marine > Intertidal zone > Salt pond sediment ...
TTCATTAGTTCTGATAATTAAAATAACTAAAATCTAAAATATTATTCATAAGGACAACTAATTACTACTGACTGATATTAATTTGATCGATTTTTGCCATAACCGAAATTTTTTTGACGATCTCATTTTATGAATGAAGTACAATATATCCTCTAAGTGATTTGATATGTGAATTTAATATTGAGGATTTTGATGAAGAGAAAACAATTCCAATTTTACCCGTTTTTATTGGCATCATTTCCAGTTTTATCATTGATGGCTAATAATAAATTTGAGGTGAGGTTAGTCGTTGTTGTTCGTCCATTATTAATTTCTATTGTTTTGGCTCTATTTCTGTACCTCCTCTTTTTTCTAGTTTTGAAAAAGAATTTCCATAAAGCCGCATTAATGACAGGGTTTACACAATTTCTGATTTTTTCCTATGGACATATATTAAATGTCCTAGAAACTATGCCTTTTTTAAATGAAAGTTTTGTTAGGCACCGTTACATTGTCCTGTTATTTGGTTTGATGTGGTTGATTGTTTTGGTTTTATCTTTGCTAAAAGAAGTCAAAGCAGATTTTTCTAAATTGATGAGTATTTTCAGCGTTGTGCTGGTTCTCATACCTATCGTTCAGATCATTTGGTTTTATTTTGGAGAAATTATTGTTTCCAATTGGGCAGCAAAAGATCAGGAGAAGGACAGTGAATACCTAATGGATATTAATTATTCTCCTGATGTTTATTACATAATCTTAGACATGTATGCTCGACCAGATGTCCTTTTAGAAGAACATGGGATCAATGTTAGAGATTTTGTTGATGAAATGGAAGCGCTTGGATTTTATTATGCTGATGACAGCCAGAGCAATTATGGGGAGACTTTCACTTCAATATCCAGTGCTTTGAACTTGAACCTTTTAGATGTATATTTACCAGAAAATGAAATCCCACTTGGCGGTTCGAAATATGATGATTTAATCATTCACAATGAAACCAGAAACATTTTCGAAAGTTTTGAATACCAAATTATTGCTTTTTCCTCCGGGTACCGTTGGAGTGAATTGTCGGATGCGGATATTTATTATCAAATTAAATCAACCAACAATTTGAGAGCTTTGACACCTTTTGAACTTATGCTTTTCAAGACCACAATCATTTATCCATTTCGAGGACATTTATTTAACATGCTTCCAGTTATAGATATTGATGCTGGTGGTGCGAATATTACACAAAATTTACACATTGAAGCTCAGCGAAATGTGCTTGAAATACTTCCAGAAATTCCAGAAAATACTAATCCATCATTTACCTTCGCTCATGTTCTGATTCCCCATCCACCTTTTGTCTTTGATGAAGATGGGAGTATCTTACAAGATCCAGGCTATTTCAGTGGTGATAAAGCAAGTGCTATTAATGATTTCTATGATTTGGATGGTTATAAACGTCAGGTTAAATTTATTAGTCAGAAAATTCTTTCGATTTCAAAAGAAATATTGGATGAGTCCGATGCTCCACCAATTATTGTTATTCAGGCTGACCATGGGTGGAAAAATGAAGACAGGCATAAAATATTGAATTTATATTATTTCCCTGGTGAAAACTACGGAATGTTATATCCATCGATCACACCTGTTAATACCTTCAGGGTGATATTTAACCAATTTTTTAATTTAGATTTTGATTTGGTTGAAGATAGAATTATTCAACAGTAAATTTAAAATCAATAGAATGATTCAATATTGTTATTCAAATTGGCAAAATTAATTGAGGCATCCTTGTCAAGGAGCCTCAATTTTTTTAACTATTATGATAACTCGCTGCCTCACTTAATTGTATTTATTAGTCCGTTCCGGAACTCTCATCGATGATTGTTTGGTCTTCGTTTGGGAGGTTTGAGAGATCGAAACGCATGATGCGGTTATTGCGTGAGTCTGACACCCAAACACTACCCTGTGAATCAACGGCCAGGCCGCCGACGGTGCCGATTTCGCTCAAGCTGCTGCCGAAACCGCCCCAGGCACGCAGGAAATTCCCATCGATGTCAAAAACGAGAATCCGTCCATAAATTGGGTCTGCAATGTAGCTGTTATAGTCCTCATCGATTGCCAGGAATGGCTTATTATCAAGGGATTCGCCGTACCAGGCGTCGATGTCCCAGGTGATATTTGTGGGATAGGTGAGTGTGTCACCTGCTGGTATCATGACTTGAATGCGTTTATTCCAGGTGTCAGCAATATAGATCCGCCCCAGGTCGTCAACGGCTATCCCAACCGGCTCATCAAATTGCCCCACGCCCAGTCCAGCGCCGCCAAAAGAGGTCAGGCTGTTCCCATTACTGTCAAAAATGACCACACGCTTGTTGCCAGTATCTGTGATATAGACTCTGCCCTGTTCATCCACAGCGACGCCGCGAGGTCCCCAGAAGTGGTAGGGTGTCTCCGCTGCCCCAAATTCTCCCCACATGGTGATAAATTCACCCTCAGCTGTGAACTTCTGGATCCGGTTATTCCATGTGTCCGCGACGTAAACAGCGCCATCTGGGCCGACAGCCAGCCCCCAAGGTTCGTTAAAGGTCCCCTCAGGTGCCATGATCATGGTGTTATAATCACTGGCGCCGAATTGACCCCAGGTATGGAGCAAATTCCCGTCCTGGTCGATATGCAATATGCGGTGGTTTTGAGAATCACTGATGTAAAGACTGCCATCTGGTGCAAACGCGATGCCTTTGGGTGCGTTCAACTGGAATTGGTCACCGCTCAGGATCACCTGGCTTGCTTGGAGATCTATGGTCTTTTCTTCATAAGGATCGACGCTGGGTTCCAGGGTTACCGGGGATGCGCCGTATTCCCAGATTTGTGAAACAACATCTTTTCGTAAATACATCCGGAAGGAATCAGAGGGCTGCCAGTTTTCAAGGGTCAGGGTGTCGATGTTTGCCACCTGGGCATATGGCTGGTAATTGCGATTAAACCAAATTTCCCATAAGGCGTTGCGGGTTGCTGGATCTGATAATGCGTTCCAGGCGCGTTCCAATGTCAGATTGTAATATGCCTGTGAGGGCCACCACAGCCGGGTGAAATCAAATCGAATGTAATCTTCGCCCACAACAGGTTCAATAAGACCATAATTTCCGCTCCCGACAAGGATGATTGGTGCATCCTGAAGGTCACGGGTGGGGTTGTCGGAATACCAGCGTTTGTTGGGATAATCTCGAAAATACCACCAATAAGGGTAGAGCAGGTCGTTGTCATATGCGACAACAATATCTTTGCCGCCGGTCAGTCTGTGGCTAATTTCTTCAACCTGTTCCAAAACGTCCTTTGGATCACGGGCAGCATGAGCATAAACCAGAAACTCTTTGGCTGTATCATAAAGGATGAAGTTAGCCCTGAAACTGGTTCGTATGGTGATGATCGAAAGGGTCACAACAAACAAAATCAGCACCAACTTTCCAAATCGTTTAAAATTCCAGCCTTTCAGAAGGAAATACAACCCGACGATTGATGCTGCCATAGCGATAGATGCCAGCAAGAAGGTGCTTGTTGCTTCCAGTTGTGGGAGTTCATTTCCCTGAAATGGTGGAATTGAGCTGAGAAGGGATCCAAATGTTCGTGCGGTTGTGAGTAAAAACAATGATCCGACGATGACCACCAGCCAGCCTCGATGGCGTTTGAAGAAATCCCATTCAAAGGATTCTAACAACTTTCCGAAGCTCCATCCGCTGGTCAATATCATAGGCATAGCTATGTGGGTGGTTAGCCAGGGCATACGTTCGCCAGCGAAGCTGAAGGCAATCAGACTCATCACGGACCAATACAGCAGTAATGCTAATACAGGCGGTTCTCGGACTTCTCCTTCATTATCAACAATCCGGGATTCCTCAATTAAATCCTCAAGTTCTATCTGAATCTGGATTTCCTCTTCTACATCGATTTCTTTTTCCTCAACTGAGTCTGACAACGCCTCATTTTTTGGTTCATCTTCAGCTGTCTTTAATGACTTCATCAGTTTTGGAACTGCCATTATCCCTGCCAGGATCGTGCCAAAGGCAGGGAGAAATTCATAGATTGGGATTTGTACCAAGGCGTAGTAATAAAGTGGTTGGGTGCCGCGAGTGACACCTTGTTGAGCCATCCAGTAACCGAGTGCGCCCATCAACCCCATAGCAAAACCGCTTCCCTGGCTGAAAAGGGAGGTATAGAAAATTGCGAAGATTGCCCAAAAGGTGCCAATGTTAATAACCCAAGTTTTCCAATTCCACCAGATCCCGATAAGCAGGGCAATAATAAAAAGTGGAACAATAAAAAGTAAAGACCTGATGATACCCATTGAGCTGTAATCCATAGGATTGAAACCCAGGATATCCATGGGTAGGGCAGCCAGCAAAGGCAGCACAATGGTTCCCTGAAGAATCAGCAAATCAAAGGAGCGTTCATCCCGTAGACTATGCCACCCCGTGCCTTTTATTAGAAAATATGCCGCAAATATTATAGCAAGGATCAAAATCAGGCTCAGGGAACCAATCAGGATCCGGGTGTTTAGATCAAGCTCATTGAGCATCACACCAATGTTTTCTTCTCCCTCAGCTTGCGGTGCGTTGGTCAGGGCATTGTAACCGATGCCAAATGTGGCAACTCCAGCCAGCATTGCAACAAAAACAATCATTAAGAATATTTTTCGATAATTCTGATGATCCCAGGGTTTTGTCAGCACGCGGGAGACAAATAAAATGGCTAAAAATATCAATAATTCTGCGGTGAAAATATAAGAAGTTGCCTTGTCAGTAAAGTGGAGCGCTGTGATGATTGTGATAAATAATAATGTCCGTTTCCGTCCAAGCTCAAGATAGCGCAGTACGCCCCATATAAGTGCCATTCCCCAAAAAACAATAAAAATTTCGTTTCGGGTGTACCTGCTGTAATAAGATATAAACGGAGAAATTGTAAATAAAAATCCTGCCACAAGTGAACCAACCCGCCCAAGGTAATTTTTGAATGCATAGAGTGCAAAGGCAACGACCGCAATACCAAATACTGCATCAGGAATTCGAGCGGTGAAGTCATTATCACCAAATAGTGTGTACGAGAGGGCAATCAGGTGAAATTGGAGGGGGCCGTGGGTCACCGGGTCGTATCGATAACCACCTCCCTGGTAAAATGTGTGGGCAGGAACAACATGATTGACTTCATCATGGCTCATCACACGCTCACCGAGCATGATAAAACGGCTGAATACCGTTGTGATGAGGATGAGTGATACGATTAAATGATAAATTGTAAAATGAGGCCAGAAAGAAAATACTGGGCGATCGAGCCAGGTATTGATTTTTGCGTTTGATGACATGGTTTTATTTTCTTTATCCGAATTTTTGATCTTTTTAAGTTTGCGCTTGATTTTAGAACTATACTTTACTCTTTAATTCCTGACAAGCTCGGTAATATGGGATATAATTGGCGGCTTTGTAAATTAACCTTTAAGGTAGAATCAAAATTATTGAAGAAATGACTAAAAATATGAAGAAAATCCTTCTTATGGGTTTATTACTGCTGCTGTTGGCGGCTTGTTCACCGGAAGATATTCCAGTGAGTACGCCCACATTTAACGAGAATGAACTAAACAAGACTGCCGCCAGTCGAGCAACAGCAGATTACATCCAAACTCAATCCGTTGTTCCAACCCAAACTTTGGAACCGATTTATACCGCAACGGCAATTCCAACCATTGACAGGACAAGGCCTTCCATAAATACTCCTACGGCTGAACAAGCCTGTAATGCGGCAGCAGCGGGGCATCCGATCGATGTGACTGTTCCAGATGGCACCTTGATGGCGCCAGGTGAATCATTTTCTAAAACCTGGCGGTTGGAAAACGTTGGAAAATGCACCTGGACACCGCAATATAAAATCACTTATTTCTCTGGAAACAGCATGGAAGCCATACAGAATCACCCCCTAAATGCCCCTGTTGAACCGGGAGAAGTGGTTGATGTCACAGTTGATATGAAAGCGCCATCAACCCCAGGGTTTTATCAAAGCAACTGGATGTTGATAGATCCCCAAGGGGAGTTATTTGGCATCGGTCCAAATGGAGATGCGCCATTCTGGGTGCAGATTGAAGTTGTTATATCCATCACAACGACTCCCCAGCCATCTCCGACAGTGACGAATACCCCCATGGTTTATCTCACTGGCGAGTTGACATTGGTTGACCAGGATCAAGTTGATCTGGATGACGGCATAATCAACCCAATGGATGTTACCCAAACGGATTTTGTTTACCAGCAGGGGGGCGACACAGCTCTTTCATTCTCAACCATGAATGGAACAGAATGGCTGATTATGGATGGAAATGAACCAATATATGAAGATTGCGTGACAGGGGAATTGACAAGTAATGCCATCACATATGATGAACTGCCGTTGGGAACTTACGTGTGTTTCCAGACCTCTGATGGTTTGCACGGTTGGCTGCTTTTTGAATCACTTGAAGGTGACCAACTAACGGTCAGTTTCCTGACTTGGTCGACATCTGCTGAATAATCAGTATAGGCTTATGGGCAGTCCGGTTGTGTGATAACTAAAATAAACTGCGCACCAACAGCATAAAACCGAATATGATCAGGGGAATTCCAACAACTGCACCGATGACGGTCAGGGAAATGACCACGCCCGCGATCATTAAAACCAGGCCCAGAATGGCACCAATCAAGCGGCCGGTTGCCTCAATGATCCAAATAACCAGGCGCCAAATCAGCCAAAAGGGGTACAGCAGCCAATGGACACGTTTTTTTCTATGTTCTGTCATATTTACCTCCACTTAAGTATACGATAATGGGACCGTAAAGTTGCAAATTGAAACTTACTCTTAACAAGTTGTTTTGGGAGTGGTATAATTTTCGTCGCTTGAATAACAGGCAATTGGAGAGGTAGCATAGTCCGGCCTAATGCGCGCGCCTGGAGAGCGCGTGTACCCTTTGGGTACCGTGGGTTCGAATCCCACCCTCTCCGCTCCAAGACACCACTCAGTATGATACTGGGTGGTTTTTATTTATCACTTATACTATTAGCATAAGGCATAGTTGGGTTCGAATCCACATTCCAACGGGAACGCTTCGCAGCCCTCTCCGCCTACCTAATAATCCCCCAATTTTTATTGATTGGCTTGTTTTGTAGTAAGGGAACTGATGGATATTAAAAAATTTGGATCTATCTTCTCAAAGGGTAGGTAATAACAAAAAATAAATTAGAGAGGATAACTTAAATTCTTAGGGACTCGGCACGCCGAGCCCCTACAGTGTTATATGTGAAATTTTATTAATTTATCGGAATTTTACTCAAGCGTTGAGCTGATGAACCAGATGGTTTTCACATAAAATGCGGATTGTTCTTCCATCATTGCAACAACATCAAAAATGTCATCTTCATCAGCAGCAGAGCGAATTTCAACAGCTTTTTGATTGAGTGCGGTTAAATCTTCCAAAACGATCGAAAGCGCTTGTTTAATACCAACTTTCTCTGAAGCCAGCTCTTTTACATCACTGAGTTCTAGAAAATCTTTTAATGAAGCTGCTGGGTATTCACCATGCATTCTCAGTAGCTCAGCAATTGCATCCATATTCTCTGTGAAGACGTCATAAATTGCTTCAAGATATTCATGAACGGCTTTGAATTGAGTGCCGGAAACATTCCAGTGCAGGTTGTGGAGCTTGATGTACATTACGCCAGTGTCTGCCAGGTACTTGTTAAGCTTTTCAAACAAATTTTTCTTCATTTACTATCCTCCGTTTATATTAGATTGTTTAGTTAATTGGTTTTGTTCATTATATAGTTTAATAATACACCTTGAATATATAAATTTTCTACCAAATGTATAAGATTTATATAAAAATATTTTTAATTTAATACATTGCTCTCAGGAATTTATGGGAAAAGCAAAGACGGATATTCCATTTGGGTGTTTTATCAAAATTATTAAGAATTATTCCCGATATTATATGTGACAAATAACACATTTAGCCTTCAATATCACCTTCTGTGTTGACAGAGTTCTCAGGGTTTCGTATAATCTTGATAACCCTCGTCGAGCCGTTATACCAAGACCTTACCTAAGAATTTAAAAGGATCTGTTAACGGAAGCGACTTGACCTCAGGACAGCTTTTTTTATGTAAGCCTTATTATCATTTACAACTAAATAACAAATTTCAATGAGATATATCTAACTCATTTTAGGCAAGCGCGGTGATAGGAGATATCTATGACCCTACTTGAATGGATTTTTATCTTTTTATTATTAGGATTTTTATTGACATCAGTCCTTGTATTGCTGGCAAGAAATTTACTTGTCATCATCACTTCGATAGGTCTGGGTAGTGTAATTCTTTCGATTATTTTCTTTTTATTTGGTGCACCCTTTGCTGGCGCATTTGAACTCAGTGTTGGGGCTGGATTGATCAGCATTTTGTTCATTATTGCCAATAGTGTGACGGACAGCGCTGTTGATGAGGTGGATTGACATGAAACGAATTACAAAAATCTTGATCACAATCGTTCTTTTTCTGCTCATTTTGGGGTGGACTTTGTTCGTGTTGATAAACCCCGAAGAAATTGATTTGGTTTCTGATTCATCTTTCCAGACCTGGTATTGGGAGAGAAGAGGATTGGATTTGGTCGTTTTGCTCTTGCTGGTTTTTGCTGGAGCTCTGGGGATTGCTGCCATTTTACCGATGGAGGAAGAATAGCATGAGTGAAATTATCCTCTCGGAATGGATTCTAACCTTAACACATTACGTCATCATCCTGATCTTTATCATTGGGTTGTTATGTTTTTTTGTCAGAAAACGCTTCATTCGCCAATTAGTTGGCCTTAAATTGATGCTGCAAAGTGTCAGCCTTGGATTAATCATTACAGGATGGGAAAGGGGAGATAAATATCTTTCACAGACAATGGTAATCTCTGCCCTCGTTATTGAAGCTGTAATAATCGGTTTAGCATTGACAATGATTATCCATATTGCCAAGCATGCTCAGGATGACCAGATTATTGTTAATCAGAATGGGGTGGATTAGTTGAGTTTAATTATGTCGAATTTTCATGGATTTCTTATGGGATTTTTGTTCTTTCTGCCATTTGTGGTGGGGACAGTGTGCTTATATGTAATTCCCAATCTCAGAATAAAACTATTCATCTTATTGATCTGTATCTTAATAATTGGCACCAGCCTGGCTTTCTTCCTCGGTGAAGTGGATATTAAAACGTCCCTTTTCTTTCTAGGGGAGATGATCAGTTTCAATATTTCATTTACAGCACTAATCATTTACCAGATATCGATGTTAATCCTGCTTGGGTTGGTGATCGTAGATTCATCCAAAGAAGGGGATTTTCTCACAGGTTCTCAGTCCATTTTGTTCAGCAGTGTCCTTTCCTTTGGATTTATTGCATTTATCAGCGGACAATTTATGATCCGATATATTGCTTTGGATCTTGTCGGATTAATTGCAGCTTTAATTGTGATCCAATCATTTGATGATAGGATTGGATTCGGGCGCTTCTCTGCCATTTTTGCATTCCTGCGTTTTGGGGACTTATGCCTTTTAGCTTCGATTTTACTGCTTTATGATCATGCGGGCACCATAGATATCTCACAGATGATCCAGGTTGCCGTAGACTTGCCGTCAGGGGTTCAAATCTGGGTATTTGGGGGCTTCTTTATTGCTGTGATGATTAAAACTGCGACCTGGCCATTTTCACTTTGGATGCATCACGCACATCAGGGGACAAAAGATATTCGATTTTGGATTTCTACTGTTTTGATGCCAGGTTTAGGATATTACCTTCTCTACAGGATCCAACCAATGATTGTTAACAATGGGATCTTCAAAAGTGGGCTCTTGTATTTTAGTGTTGGCCTTCTTTTACTGACGATTTTGGTAGATATAATTTATCATAAAAAATTTGCTCCTTTTATGGATATTGGCGGGCTTTTTGGTTTGTTTATTTTCGTTGCAAGTGCTTACGGTCCTAAAGATCAGCTTAAATTTTTAATTCCAGGTGTGCTTATCTATCGTTGTCTCCTATTCTTGAAAGATAACCTATCAAGCCCCGTTTTTCGAAAACTTCTTACGTTCTTTCCTCTGCTGGTCAACGCCTTTTATATCAGTGTGAATCTAAAGAATTTTTCTCCATTGTTTGTTTTAGGATGGTCATTTTTTACAATTTTGTTTATAAGCTGGCGTTATTGGCGTGAAGTATATCAAATCAATGAGGGCTCAAAATTTACTGTTATAGAAGTTCTACGTATTGAAGATTCATACCCGGGTGGGTTCGTCCACAAGGGCGCTCAGTGGTTGAATCAAAACGTAGAGATAGGTCTTTTTACCGATGGTGTTTACCGGTTGAGCGGATTTTTCAAAAAATTAGCGGTTTGGCTGAATGAAAAAGTAGAAAGGGACATCCTTACAGGTGGATTTTATTGGTTGAGTGACAGTCTGGTTCATTCAGCAGACTGGATTAGTGAAAGGGTGGAACAAGGCTTAGAGCGGCTCTATTCATGGATAGGTAAGAATTTAATGGCGATTTCTGAAGGAGCGCTATTTAAGTTAGAAGTAGAGAGTGCTCAAAAATCGGAAGAATTTCTTGAAAACTCACTTAATTCACTCAAGAAATATGAACAAAATGTGCTGAAGAAAAACTTGCGATTAGATATTGTCTGGATCCCTTTGTTCTTGATCCTTATCCTTGTGTTAATTCTTGTTGTCTAGAGAGGAAAAATCGATGATCCACAAAGTACTGCTGTCAGGTATCACCCTCATTCCCCTCATTGGCGTTCTGTTTTTGTTGTTATGGAAAAAGGCAACAAAAAACCAGGCTGCGATTATTGGGATAATCAGTGAGAGTTTTGCCCTTATTATTCCATTTTTGTTACTCCCCATCTTGAGAAGAGAAGGAGAGGTCTTATTCTCTTTAAAATGGATTCCGAACATGGATATTTCCTTCAGTTTAGCTTTGAATTGGCTTTCGCTGATTTTCTTGCTGACAGAGGTTCTGGTTACCCTTGCTGCAATGATCTATTCATTAGGGGAGAAGACAGGGGAGAAAAGAAGCAATTATTATTACGCATTGCTTTTGCTGTTTAGTTTGGGGATGTCAGGCACGACACTGGCAAATGATGTTTTCCTTTTTTATGTATATTGGGAGTTGATGCTGATCGCTTCAGTGCTGCTGATCTTATTATGGGGGCATGGGGAGATCAGGTTTAAAGTCGCACTAAAATACTTTATCATCACTCACCTGGGATCATTGATGGTTTTGGTCTGCCTGATCACACTCTACATTAATTTTGGCACCGCCAACCTGGCTCAATTAACCCTTGATGCCAATTTATTAGCTGCGAGTACGAAAATATTTCTTACAGCGTTTTTCATTGTTGGCTTTTCAGTGAAGATGGCAATTTTTCCCCTGCATATCTGGCTGCCTGATGCCCATACCGTGGCGCCAATGCCCGTAACGATTATTTTGGCAGCAGCAATGTTGTCGATGGGGACTTATGGTATTTTGAGGTTTCCCTTCACGATATTCTCAATTGACACAATTCAACCCTTTGCAATTTGGATGATGATTGCAGGTTTAATATCCGAGTTGTATGGTGCCTTAATGGCATTAGCTGAGAAGGATGTGAAGCGAATCATTGCATACAGCTCGGTGAGTCAGATGGGGTATATCATTTT
>Ga0207796_1000785_pt1 | contig 11706 bp, 8 predicted proteins | sample Pon1CUnioCityCA_6_FD_187274 | JGI IMG/M metagenome (GOLD analysis project Ga0207796, IMG submission 187274) | Marine sediment microbial community from Union City, CA, USA - Pond 1C Sediment 1 (SPAdes) | ecosystem: Environmental > Aquatic > Marine > Intertidal zone > Salt pond sediment ...
GGGCCAGGCCCACGGGTCCCGGCTGGATCGGATCGACAGGCATCCGGTCCACCCTGCGCTCGCCGAGATACCGGCCTTCCTGGATCCGGACCCAGGGTGTGGAGTAAAAATCCCGCCCGACCTGATCCCAGGCCAGCCTGGCCAGCACCCGGCCCTGGCCCGAACGCTCGACGCGGTCGACCACGTAGTCCAGTTCGAAGCCCAGCTCTGAGGGCCGCGCCTCCCCGGCGCCGATCCCGGATCCGGCGAGGCGCGGTTGCAGCGGCCGCGCCGTGGTTTCGAGAAAGCGGCGACTCTCGTAGCCGAGGCGTTCGAAGATCACGAGCTCGATCCGGTATTGGCGGCCGACCTGTGCCGACAGCCCCAGCGGCACGGAACCGAGGAGGGGGGCGGCGAGCAGACGCAGGAGAAAGTCGCGGCGTGCGGGGATGGTATCGGGCATGCAGTGGGCCTCAGGCAGCTTCGCGCTTGGTTGCGATCTGGTTGAGAATGCGTTCGACCATCTGGACCCGGGAGGGAAGAGTCTCCAGGGTGGCATGGAAACGGAAAGCCTTGTCGCCGTCGAGGCGATACGCCTTCGGATTCGACTGTACCAGCTGGATCAGGGCGCCGACATCGATCTCGGGCGAGGGTCCGAACACGAAGCGGCCCCCGGCGGGCCCCATCTCGAGCTTGCGAATGCCGGTCGGGACCAGCTTCAGGCGCAGACGCGTCGCTTCCATCAACGCCCGGGCGGGGTCGGGCAGCAGGCCGAAACGGTCGATCAGTTCGACCTCGAGATCCCGCAAGGCTTCGGTGTCCGCAGCACTGGCCAGGCGCTTGTACAGAATCAGGCGCGTGTGCACGTCGGGAACGTAGTCTTCCGGCAACAGTGCGGGAAGTCCCAGTTCAACCTCGGTGACGGAGCCTCCCGGGCTCTCCAGTTCGGGCAGATGCCCGGAACGCAGCGCGTGGACGGCGCGGTTGAGCAGGTCGTTGTACAGGGCGAAGCCGACTTCCTGGATCTGCCCGCTCTGTTCGGCACCCAGCAGTTCTCCCGCACCCCGGATCTCGAGATCGTGGCTGGCCAGGGTGAAACCAACCCCCAGGTCCTCGAGCGAAGCCAGCGCCTCGAGACGCTTGCGGGCGTCCGCCGTCATGGCTTTCGGCGGTGGTGTCAGCAGGTAGGCATACGCCCGGTGGTGGGAACGTCCCACGCGGCCGCGGAGCTGGTGCATCTGGGCCAGCCCGAGCTTGTCGGCCCGGTTCATGATGATCGTGTTGGCGGTGGGGACGTCGATACCGGTTTCGATGATTGTGGTGCAGACAAGGATGTTGAAGCGCCGGTGGTAGAAGTCGAGCATCACCTGTTCGAGTTCGCGTTCGCGCATCTGGCCGTGCGCGATGCCCACGCGCGCCCCCGGCAGCATGGCCTGCAGCCGTTCGGCGGTGCGAGCGATCGTGTCGACCTCGTTGTGCAGGAAGTAGACCTGCCCGCCGCGCCGCATCTCGCGCAGGCACGCCTCCTGAATGATGGCGTCGTTCCACTCGTTCACGAACGTCTTGATGGCGAGGCGCTCGCGTGGGGGGGTCGCGATGATCGAGAGGTCGCGCAGGCCGGCGAGCGCCATGTTCAGCGTGCGCGGGATCGGTGTGGCCGTCAGCGTGAGCATGTCCACTTCGGCCCGGAGTTTCTTCAGGGCTTCCTTGTGCCGGACGCCGAAGCGCTGTTCCTCGTCGACGATCACCAGCCCGAGATTGCGGAACTCGAGACCGCCCTGCAGCAGCTTGTGGGTGCCGATCACGATGTCGATCCTGCCGTGCGCCAGGCCCTCGAGCACGGCGGCCTGGTCGCGCGCACTGCGGAAGCGGGACAGGGATTCGATCCGCACGGGCCAGTCGGCAAAGCGATCGCTGAAGTTCTGATGGTGCTGCTGGGCCAGCAGGGTGGTGGGAACCAGTATCACTACCTGGCGATGATTCTGCACGGCGACGAAAGCGGCGCGCATCGCGACCTCGGTCTTGCCGAAACCGACGTCGCCGCAGACGACACGGTCCATCGGTTTCGATGAAGCCAGGTCGTGGAGAACCGCGTCGATCGCCTGGGCCTGGTCCGCCGTCTCCTCGAACGGAAACGCCGCCGCGAAGGCGTGGTACTCGGGAGTCTCGATCTCGAATGCGGTGCCCTCGCGCGCCGCGCGGCGCGCGTGGATTTCCAGGAGTTCGGCCGCGACGTCCCGCGCCTTCTCCGCCGCCTTGCGACGGGCCCTGGACCATTGTTCGCTGCCCAGTCGGTGCAGGGGCGCATGGTCGCTGTCGGCCCCCGTGTAACGGCTGATCAGGTGCAGGGAGGACACCGGCACGTAGAGCTTCGCGGCATCGGCGTATTCGAGGGCCAGGAACTCGGCGGGCTGGCCGTTGATCGTGAGGGTCTGCAGCCCGAGATAGCGCCCGACGCCGTTCTCCTCGTGTACCACGGGTGCGCCGATGTGCAGATCGTTGAGGTTCTGGATGACCGCATCGGCGTCACGCGTGGGCTTGCCGCGACGACGCGACTGCTGTGCCCGGGCGCCGAACAGCGCCGATTCCGGAACCACCGCGAAGGACCCGGGGATCTGGAAACCCTCGGAAACCGCGGCAACGGTCAGCATGACCGTCGCTTCGCCGCTCAGAAAGCCCGACCAGTCTTCGACCTGGACGGTGACGAGGTCCTGCTCGCGCAGCAGGGTGGCGAGCGCCTCGCGACGACCGGCGGACTCTGCGGTCAACAGCAGTCGAGGCTGAGACCCGACGAAGGCCTTCAGCCGTTCGGCCGTTTCCCCGCGACCCGGCTGCAGATCGAGTGCAGGGAGGGATTCGCGCCGGAATCCGATTGTGCGCCCGCGTCCGGGCGGCAACGGAGCTGTGCTGTTGCCGGTTGCGATTCCGGAGCGTTGCGCCAGCGCCTCGGCGAGTGATCCCGGATCGAGGTAAAGATCGGACGGCGGCAACAGCGGGCGGTCGACCTGGTGTCGCAACTGCTCGAAACGCGACACGACCTCGCTGGAGAAACGCTCTGCGGCGCCCGCGACATCGCCAAACTGAACGACACGCGCATCGGGGCAGTACTCGAAAAGGGTTTCCAGACCGTCGAAGAACAGGGGCAGATACGACTCCACGCCGGCCGGTGCGAGGCCTTCGCTGACGTCGCGATAGACCGTGTGGCGGGAAGGATCCCCCGCGAAGCGGGCTCGGTAGCGTCCGCGAAATGCCTTGACGGAATCGGGGTTGAGGGGGAACTCGTGGCCCGGCAGGATCTCCAGTTGTTCGATGCGATCCGTCGAGCGCTGGGATTCGGCGTCGAAGTAACGCAGCGAATCGATCTCGTCATCCAGGAATTCGACGCGCACCGGCTGGTCCGCGCCCATCGGGTAGATGTCGAGGATCTCGCCGCGCATCGCGAACTCGCCGTGGCCCAGCACCTGATGCACGGACTGGTACCCGGCGCCGGACAGCGCCTCGCGCAGATCGATCCGGTCCGCGGGTTGTCCGACTCGCAGCACCAGGCACTCGGACTGCAGCCACTGCCGCGGCGGCAGCCGTTGCATCAGCGTGGAAACCGGCAGCACCACCAGCCCGCGCCGAAGCGAGGGCAGTCGATACAGCGTGCGCAGCCGCTCGGAGACGATATCCTCGTGCGGTGAGAACACGTCGAACGGGAGCGTCTCCCAGTCCGGCAGCCGCAGCACCGGGAGATCGAGATGCGCGGCGAAGAAGGACCACTCGGCGATCCATTGATCGGCCGCCTCGGTGCTCTCGGTGATCACGACCAACGGATGCCCGAAGTCGCCCACGGCTCGGGACAAGGCGAGCACGGACGCGCTGAAGCCGAGTCCGTTCCAGGTTTCGAAACCCGATGATGGCAGACGCCCGGGGTTCAGGGGGTCACGGGCGGGGTCGGTCATAGGGAGTCAGGCGCGGTGAAAGGGCGTGCCAGTATAGCCGGGAAGAGGGGCGAAGACCGAGCCGGCCCCGCGCTTCCCGGCGGGAACACCGGGATCACCCGTCACGCATCGTGCGGGTGCGCAGGACTCGGCGCGGGCTGCAGTCAGCTCTTGCAGGTGTTCATTCCCAGCAGGCTGTACGCGGGACACCAGCGGAATACGGCGGTTGCGAGGGGCACGATTCCCAGCAGGCCCCAAAGCGTCTGCGGGCCGACGAAGACCAGGGAGAGCAATACGAGCCCGACGACGATGCGCAGTCCGCGGTCGATCGTGCCCACGTTGACAGTAGGTTTCAGATCCATTGCGCGTGTTCTCCAGGAAGGGTGAAGTTCCTTGGATCGGCTCTGTGGCCAGGGGTTCAGTCGATGAAGCGCCGGAGCAAGCCGTCGTAGGCGTCGATGCGGCGGTCACGCAGGAACGGCCACTGTCGGCGTACCTGCTCGGTGCGGCCCGGTTCGACCTCCGCGTAGAGGATTTCCGCTTCCTTGGTGCCGGCCTGGGCCAGGAATTCCCCCTGAGGCCCGGTCACGAAACTCGATCCCCAGAACTGCGCGCCCGCAGAGACGCCCGATGGGTCCGCTTCGAACCCGACCCGATTGCAGGCCAGCACGGGAAGATTGTTGGCGACGGCGTGCCCGCGCTGGACGGTGATCCAGGCGTCGCGCTGGCGCGCCTGTTCTTCATCCGGATCCCCGGGGTCCCAACCAATGGCCGTCGGATAGATCAGCATCTCGGCTCCCGCCAGCGCCATCAGGCGAGCCGCTTCCGGGTACCACTGATCCCAGCAGACCAGAACGCCCAGGCGGCCCACCGAGGTCTGAATCGGTTGAAATCCCAGATCGCCCGGGGTGAAGTAATACTTCTCGTAATAGCCGGGATCGTCCGGGATGTGCATCTTGCGGTACGTGCCGACCTGCGTTCCGTCGTTCTCGAAGACAACCGCGGTGTTGTGAAAGAGGCCGGGAGCCCGGCGTTCGAACAGCGAGCCCACGAGGACCACACGATGCTCCCGGGCCATGCGGGCGAGCGCTTCGCTGGTCGGTCCGGGGATCGTCTCGGCCCGGTCGAACTCCGCGGGTGCCTCGACCTGGCAGAAATAGGGCCCGCTGTGCAACTCGGCGAGCACCACCAGATGGGCGCCGTCGGCCGCGGCCCTGGCGACCGCATTCGCGGTGGCCGCAAGGTTCTGGGCGGTGTCCCCGGCGTGACGATGCTGGATGAGTGCGATGCGCATGGCTTCCTGGATCGATTCGGGCGGGTTCAGTTGGGCAGAACACCCAGAGGGAACTGCATGGTCAGGCAGTGCAGGCTGCCGCCCTGCCGGATGATTTCACGGCAGTCGATCCCGACGACACTGCGTCCGGGAAATGCCGCGCCGAGTCGCTCGATCGCGATGGCGTCGGCCGGGTCGTCGTACACGGGTACGAGCACGGCATCGTTGATGACCAGGAAATTGGCATAGGTCGCGGGCAATCGCCTTCCTTCGTCGAACTGGGGCCTCGGCAAGGGTAGCGGCACACGGCGATACAGATCGCCGGAGGGCTGTACCAACGCCGCGATCTCGGCTGCCATGCGCTCGAGTTCGGGATGCTGGGAATCCGCGGGATCGGAACACTCGACGTAGGCGATCGTCGAGGGATCGCAGAAGCGAGCGAGCGTGTCGATATGACCGTCGGTGTCGTCGCCCTCGAGGGCCCCGTTCTCCAGCCAATGGACGCTGTGGACTCCGAACAGCTGGCGCAGGCGTGCCTCGATCTCGGCCTGGGTCAGCCCCGGGTTCCGCGTCGGCTGCATCAGGCAGTGCCGGGTGGTGAGCAGGGTGCCCGCTCCGTCCGACTCGATGCTGCCGCCCTCCAGCACCAGGTCGACCGTCTCCACCGGTGTGGTGCCGAAACGGCCCTGGGCGGCCAGGCTCGCGGTCAGCTGATTGTCGTTCTCCGCAGGGAATTTGCCGCCCCAGCCGTTGAAGACGAAGTCGAGCAGAAGGGGTTGTTCGTCTTGCAGTACAGTGATCGCTCCGTGATCCCGGGCCCAGGTGTCGTCGGATACGGCAATGCCCAGCTGCACTCGGTCGAGATCGGTACCCGCGGCGCGCAGCTGCTCAAGAACGTGGGTGCGATGCTCGGTATCCCGGCAGACCACGAGCAGGGACTCGCGCCGCGCGATGGCCGCACCGATTGCGGCGAACACGGGTTCCACGGAAGCGAGATTGGGAGCCCAGTCCGTGCTTTCGTGGGGCCAGGTCAGTTGAACCCCGCTTTGCGCTTCCCATTCCGCTGGGAGTCGTCGGGACGGCGGATCCGAGTTCACTTAGACTGCGGCGTGACGGGTCCGTGCAACACGCTGTGCAGCGTGAGGTTTCCCTCGAAGATCACGGAAAAGTCCGCGTAGTCCCAGCGCGTGATCGGGGGCTGCCAACGGGAATCGCCACCCACCGTGTCATACCGACCGAGCGGTTCGCCGTGGCGTGCGAGAACGCTCTGCTGCGCTTCGCCCCGAGTCGGCAGCGAAGGCTTCGACAGTACTTTCAGGTCGCCCGTCTCGATGCGCAGGATTTCTGCGACCGACGGGGTTGCGGCGAATAATCCCAGCAGGGCCAGGAGGGTGAGGCTGGATCCGATTCGTGCGCGCATCGGTGCTCTCCGTCGAAGCATAGGCTGATGATAGCACCGGCCGGAGACCCAGCGGGAGGCGGCGGGTCGTTTTTGCGCTGCCCCGCAGGGTTTCCCTGGATTTTCAGGGTTCGCGATAGGCTTGTCGCACCCCCTCTGGCATGATTCGCTCATGTTCAAGCCGCTTCCGCTCGCGATCGGGCTGCGTTATACGCGGGCCAAACGCCGCAACCATTTCATTTCCTTCATTTCGATCGTGTCGATGATCGGTCTGGTGCTGGGCGTGACCGCACTGATCACCGTGCTGTCGGTGATGAACGGTTTCGAGCGCGAGCTGCGCGAGCGCATCCTGGGCATGGCGTCGCACGCGACGATCCAGTCGTTCGATGGATCGCTGCGTGGCTGGGAGGGACTGTCCGAGCGCGTCGAGGCGTCCGATCCGCGGGTGCTGGCCGCCGCACCCTATGTTGCCGGAGAAGCGATGCTGAGTGCGTTCGGCAATATTTCGGGCGCCCTGGTCCGCGGCATCGAGCCGAGCGCGGAGCAGCGTGTGGCGCAGATCGCGGAGCACATGGTTCGGGGATCGCTGCAGGGCCTGGAGTCCGGCACGTTCCGCATCGTCCTCGGCATCGAGCTGGCCGCGCAATTGGGGGTGCGCGTCGGTGATTCCGTCGTGCTGATGGCTCCGCAGGCCAGTGTGAGTCCGGCCGGGGTGGTGCCCCGGATGCGCCGATTCGTGGTCACCGGCGTTTTCGAGGTCGGCATGTACGAATACGACCGCGGTACTGCGTTCATTCACCTGGATGATGCGCGCGCCCTGTTCCAGACCGGGGAGGGCGTCACCGGCCTGCGCCTGCGCCTGGATGACCTGATGCAGGCCGGCCCGGTGGGACGCGAGATCGCACGATCGCTGGATGGGGTGTTCCGGGTGTCGGACTGGACCCAGCAGCACGCGAACCTGTTTCGTGCCATCCAGATGGAAAAGGTGGTGATGTTCATCATCCTGTCGCTGATCGTCGCGGTGGCCGCCTTCAACATCGTGTCGACGCTGGTGATGCTGGTGACCGACAAGCAATCGGACATTGCCATCCTCCGAACGCTGGGGCTGAAGCCCTCGGGCGTCATGCTGGTCTTCATCGTGCAGGGGGTGGTGATCGGTGCGGTCGGGATCACCCTGGGCGTGGTGGGCGGAGTCAGCCTGGCGCTCAACATCGACGTGGTCGTTCCGCTCATCGAGCGGCTCACCGGGACCGAGTTTCTCTCCGCAGATGTGTATTACATCAATGAGTTACCCAGTGAACTTCGTGTGCGAGATGTTGTGCGGATCAGCGTGCTGGCGTTTGTCCTGACGGTGTTGGCGACGCTGTTCCCGGCGTGGCGGGCCTCGCGCACGCGCCCGGCCGAGGCCCTGCGCTATGAGTGACGAGGCCGTGATCCTCGGGGCGCGGGCGCTGGAGCGGCGTTTTCGCGAGGGCAACCTGGATGTCGCGGTGCTGAAAGGGGTGGATCTCGACGTGCGCCGCAACGACCAACTCGCGATCGTTGGCGCTTCCGGTTCGGGCAAGAGCACGCTCTTGCATCTGCTCGGGGGCCTGGACCTGCCGACGGGCGGGCAGGTCGCAGTGCACGGTCAGGACTGGGCCCGGCTGAGCGACGGGAAACGGGGAACGCTGCGCAACCGGTACCTGGGGTTCGTGTATCAGTTCCATCACCTTCTGCCCGAGTTCACCGCCCTGGAGAACGTGGCGATGCCGCTGATGATCCGGGGAGACGCCACGCGCCGGGCGTTCACCGAAGCTGCGGCCTGGCTCGACCGCGTGGATCTCTCGGAGCGTGTCGGCCACAAGCCCTCGGAACTCTCGGGTGGCGAGCGTCAGCGGGTGGCCATCGCCCGTGCGATGGTCACCCGGCCGCAGGTCATCCTCGCCGACGAACCGACCGGGAACCTGGACCGCGACCGCGCGCAGCGGGTCTTCACACTCCTGCAGGAAATGAACCGGGAGACGGGGACCGCGCTGGTTCTGGTGACGCATGATCCAGCGCTCGCGGCGCGCATGGATCGGACGCTGACCCTGGTGGACGGAAGACTCCTGGACGCGTGATCCCACGCCGCAACGGGGTGCTCAGCGGGGCGTTTGATCTTGCCGAGGGTGCGGGTCTTCCTCGGTGTACGGATGCCGGTAGGGATTCTTCTGGCTCTGCAGAAGCCTGTGGTGCATGCGGGCCCGCTTCAGCTTCAGCCGTTCCACGACGCTGATCCACCAGAGAATCCGGATGACCAGGTAACCGGAGACGCTGGCCGCGACGGCGAGGACCAGACTGCCGGTGACCAGGGGCTTCCAGATGGTCAGGAGGTCGTTGCTGAACCACTCGAGCGTCATTTCCACTCGAAAGGACCGGGGCGGATCGTCGAGAATCCAGCGACCGATGGTATAGGCTGTATAAAAGATGGGAGGCATGGTCAGCGGATTGGAAACCCAGACCAGCAATACCGAGATGGGCAGGTTGACGCGAAGCCAGACCGCGATCGACGCCGCGAGCACCATCTGTAGAGGGACGGGCAGGAAGGCCACGAAGAGTCCAACGGCAAAAGCACCCGCGACGGAGCGCCGGTTCATATGCCAGAGATCAGGAGCGCGCAGGCGCGGACCCAGCATCTGCAGGCCACGGTGGCCCCGGACCGAATCGTAGGCCGGGAACCAGCTCTTGATCAGATTCTTCGCCATGCTCCGGTTTTCAGCTTAGCGCATTCCGGGTTCGAGGAAGCTGTAGCCATCCTGGATGGCGTGAGCCGCGATGGTATTGCGGTTCCGGTCGGGAGGGAAACGTGATCGCGCTGGCCATCGCGTTCGCCGCCGGGGCCTGGGGCCTGCACCAGCTCGGGACACTGCCGCCCGCACCCTGGGGTGTCGCTGTGATGGCGGCGCTGCTCTTGATGGGGGTTCGAGCGCTGCGCTTGCCCGCGGCCCTGTTGCTCGGTTTCGTCTGGGCAGGCTGGCATGGACACCACTGGCTGGAACGGGCGGTTCCGGGGGAGTTCACCGGTACCGAGGTGAGCGTGATGGGCGTGATTGCGGGTATCCCGGACCACTCATCCCGGCGCAGCCGTTTCGTTCTCGCGCTCGAGCAGATCGAGGCACCGGAAGACGTGGCGGCACGCCTGCACCCGGAACGCCTGCGAGTAACCCTGTTCCCGCCGGAGCCCGGTCTTGCGGCGGGTGACCGGATCCGGGTCACGCTGCGCCTTCGTCCCCCCCGCGGGCTGCACAACCCTTCGGGGTTCGACTTCGGAACCTGGCTTTACCGCGAGGGCTTGCACGGGCTCGCGGTCGTTCGAGGGAGACCGGAGATCCTCTCCCGAGCCGTGTTCGGCACCGGCTCGCCGGGGTTGCATCGACTGCGCGAGCGGGTTCGCGGCGCAATGCTCGCCAGCCATCCCGGCGCGGCGCACGCCGGGGTGATGCAGGCCCTGGTGATTGGGGAGCGGGGCGCGATGACTCCGGACGAATGGCGACTTTTTCTGCACACCGGCACCAATCACCTCATGGCCATTTCGGGCCTGCACGTGGGTCTGGTCGCCGGGTTTGCCCTGCTGCTGGCCAGTCTCCTGTGGCGGCGGGCATCCGGCCTGCAGGCACGTGTGCCTCTGAGCACATTCGGGGCGCTGGTGGCCATCGGTGCCGCAGTCCTGTATGCCGCCCTGGCGGGTTTCAGTATTCCGACCCAGCGCGCGTTGATCATGCTGCTGCTGGCATCGGGCGCGCTGTTGCTCGGGCGGGACGCGCTCTCGTGGCGGGTTTACGCCATGGCGGTCGTCGTCGTGGTGGCCGTGCATCCAGCCAACGTCCTGGCGCCGGGGTTCTGGTTCTCCTTCGGTGCCGTGGCCGTGATCCTGGCGCTCCTCCGGGGGCGCGTGGCCCGGCCGGGCTTGCGCGGGTGGACGTCGATCCAGGTCATCCTGGCGCTGGCGCTGCTGCCGCTGAGTCTGGCGTGGTTCCAGCTGGGCGCCTGGCTGGCTCCGGTGGCCAACCTGGTCGCGGTTCCGACGATCAGCCTGGCCGTGCTTCCCGCACTGCTGACGGGTGCGGGACTGGCCATGGTCTGGACCCCGCTTGGAACGCCGTTCCTCGTCTGGGCGGATTTCTGGCTGGCGCTGCTGTTGCGGGTGCTGGACGAGCTGTTGCGTGTTCCCGCCGCGACCTCGGAAACCGGGGTGTCGTGGGCGGCGGCGATGCTGGCTGGAGTGGGCGTCGTGCTGCTCCTGTTGCCACGCAGCGGGAGGGTGTTGCCGCTGGCGGCGGTGCTGTGCATGCCCCTGTTGCTCGCACCTGGCCCGCGTCTGGCGCACGGTGATTTCCGCGCCGAGATGCTCGACGTGGGCCAGGGACTTGCGGTGATCGTGCAGACCCGCGGGCACATCCTCGTCTACGATGCCGGGCCGGCCTGGGAAGGCGGGCTCGATGCCGGTGCCGCCGTCGTGGCGCCGGCCCTCAAGCGGCTGGGAGTGCGCGCCGTCGATCGTATTCTGGTGAGCCATGAGAACCGGGATCATCGCGGGGGTGTGGCGGCCGTCGTCGAGGCGTTTCCGACGTCGAGGATCCTCAGTCGCGGCAGCGAACCCGGAACCGGCGAGGAGTCTTGCAGGGCGGGACTGCACTGGGAGTGGGACGGGGTCGAGTTTTCGACGCTGCACCCGCCGCCTTTCTGGGATGGCGGCAACGCCGGTTCCTGCGTGCTGGCGGTGCGCGGACCGCGTGGCCGCCTGCTCCTCACCGGCGACATCGAGGGTATCGGTGAGCGTGTGCTGGTGCGCGCGGCGTCGCAACGGCTGAGCACCGACGTACTGCTGGTGCCGCATCACGGCGCGCCCGGCGTGCTGAGTCGGGGTTTGCTGGAGGCCGCAGCGCCTCGGCTGGCCTGGGTGAGTCGAGGTCATGACAACCGGTTTGGCCACCCCGCACCCGACGTGACCGAGCGCCTGGCCAACGCCTGTGTGCCCCTGCTGGACACGGCGGAGCGCGGCATGCTTTGGATCGAGACGGACGCTCGCGGCATTCGGGTCGGGCAGGGCAGTCGGGTCGAGCGGCCCCGCTTCTGGCAGCCGCCCGTGAGGCTCCCGGCTCCCCTGCCGG
>Ga0207796_1000786_pt1 | contig 11690 bp, 8 predicted proteins | sample Pon1CUnioCityCA_6_FD_187274 | JGI IMG/M metagenome (GOLD analysis project Ga0207796, IMG submission 187274) | Marine sediment microbial community from Union City, CA, USA - Pond 1C Sediment 1 (SPAdes) | ecosystem: Environmental > Aquatic > Marine > Intertidal zone > Salt pond sediment ...
CCATCCAGCGTCACTGTGTTGTGAACTCGGGTGGTTAGAAGGGCGTTATCCCAGGGAGGAGGGGCGTTATATTGAAAAGTGCCTGGATCCAATCCGACATTCACACCTCGCCACCACAGATCAACATGGAGTTGGTCAGCGTGTGATGGACGATCCCTGAAATTAGCGGTATGGATAAATGCCCGACCTTCATTTTGATCCAGCCGCAGCATATCCGGGGCATGGGGTTGCTTGTGGTTTGCTGGTTGCCCGGGTTCAACCTCAAACCAGTCCGCCATCTCAGACAAAACTTGCTGGCGGTAAATATCTATCTTCAAGAAGGCTTTTCCTGCGGCATCTACAACCGGACGGAAATCTTCCTGGGGAACCTGGGTTAATGGGAAGATATAAGCGCTGTCATTAGCGCCCAGGTTCGGTGCCCGCCCGGTGTGAGGGTCTGTAAGCGCCCATAACCAGCCTGTGGCAGCTTTCAACCGGGTAAGGGATCCTTCATCCCAGGGATCTTTCGCAAGGCGCCGCAGCTGATCTATATACAATGCCAGCTGCAGCATCAGACGATGGTAATTTGTACTGTGCTGGATATACGTGCCGAATTCGTCAATCTGGTTTTGGAGTGCCCAGTTGATCCAGCGCCAACCCTTTTGACGCCATTCCTTTGCTTGTGGATGACCTGAGAGATAAATACCAGCCGAATACAACCCGGCTGCTTCTGAGAGGAGGTGATTATTATTCTGGGCACGAGCGTATACCAGTGTCGGTGAAATCCGTGATGCATGTTCGACAACTGCACCCCAAAGCCGCCTGCGCTTTTCAGGCTTTGAAGCAGCAGCATGCGCAAAAACTCGATCGCAAAACACCAGGACCATCAGACGGATTGCAACTTCCTGTCCGGACTGCCATTGGCGTCCCCGGTTAGGTGGATGCGCTTCAAGGAATGCCAGGGTTTTATCCCAAAAATCCTGGGCATAAACCTCCTTACCGCTGTGCGCATAAGCCCTGGCTAAGGTGATCGCCCAACCAAATCGTGCAGGTTCCCAGATGAATTTGATGTCTTTTTCAGCGGGAATTTTTTCGAGTTCGGTCCAGTGTTTATTGGAAGAACCAAGGCTAAGGTCAAGGGGAATATGATGGCCGCCGAATATTGTGACGATACCATTCCGGATTTGATCTGCTTCTGACAACAATTTATCCAGGTGTGTTTTGTTTATTTGAGGGAATGCTGTAAAGGAGAGCAGCCCGGGTTCACCTGAAAAGAACGCCATTTTAGTGGGGGTCTGTCTTCGAAAATGCCCGGTAAACAACCCAAGACGATATAAAGTGTAGAACCAGATTTTAGGCAGTCCCAGGTATTGGATAGCTTTAAATGCTTTCTTAATGGGATTCATGCTGGTAGAAGTTTCACAAAAATCTCGATTGATGGCAGATTTGATAACAATGGCTTAATAAATTCTATGAGGTTATGATTTTTATGCTTTTGCCAGTTCGCAAGGACTCAACTGCGGCAAATGCGGCTTCCGACACACCCAGCAACTGCTGGTATGGTATAGGCGGGTCACCCTTTTGCTTAACGCCATCCCGAAAAGCCAACCATGCATCTTTGTGCCCTTTGTCCTGTGAGAAAAAGTGCCGTTTAGTTATAGTTCTGCCCTTTGATACCAGCTCAAGTTTGCGCCAATCCTCCAGAACAGCGATCTGGCCGCTGCTAAACACCTCCAGGTGTTCCTTTGGATATGATTTATCACCATTTGCCAGGTAGCTGACAACCCCAATTGAGCCATCCGGGAAACGGAAGTTCATGACAACATTATCTTCCTGGTATTTTCCCTGGTCAGGCAATCCCTGGGTGAATACTTCAATGGGGTTCTCTCCTACCAAAAAGGTCAAATAATCGATGAAATGGCAGGCTTCACCGATGATCCGCCCCCCACCAATTTCTGAGTCCAATAACCAATGGTCACTTGGCAGCACATTGGCATTGACCCGGTAGTGGGCAAAGAGCGGTTCCTGGCGTTCATCTACAAAGGATTTCATCTGTTTTGCCAAAGGTGCAAAACGACGGTTGAACCCGAGCATCAATAAGGGCTGGTCCTCTTTTTGTAATGCTTCCTTGATTTGTTCCAACTGCTCCTTGTTTATTGCCAGGGGTTTCTCGCAATAGACGTTTTTTCCGGCTTCAAAGGAGTACAAAATTAGTGGTGTGTGAAGGTTATGACGGGTCAGGATAGCAATCATATTGATTGCGGGATCTTCGATCACAACCTTTGGATCGCTGGCAGCAAAACCAAACCCAAAGCGCTTGGCAGCTTGATGGGCTGATGTACCTGAGGCGGATACAATCCCCACCGGGGCAACACCCTCCACTTTGTTAACAACAGGAAGAAAAGTGGAATGGGCATAATTCCCTGCGCCCAATACGCCTAATGCCAAAATTTCACCGGGCTTCACCCGCACCGTGGGTGCCTTTAGGTTTGGAATGCGGTTCTCATCTGGCAGTCCTGCCTCTTCACCATAAGTAAGTAAAACAGCCAAGTGCGGTTCTTCGCTGGTGATCAGCTGATAGGCGCGCTTTCCCTCTTCGATGGGAATTCGGTGAGAGATCAGCGGTGAAACATCCAGCCTCTCTTGTGCCACAAGATCCAGGAAGGAAGCCATGTTGCGGTTTTCTGTCCAGCGTACATACCCAATGGGATAATCCACACCCTTTTCTTCGTAATCCGGGTCATATCGACCAGGTCCATAAGACCGGGACACCACAAGGTCAAGTTCCTTTTCGTAATAAATTTTTCTGGGAATCTCAATACCAACAGCACCAACCAGAACCACTTTTCCCCTATCCCGGGCAATTTCTCCAGCCAAGACCACAGGATCGTTTGACTTTGTATCTGCACATACCAACACAGCATCCACCCCATTGCCGAGGGAAAATGCATCTGCCGCTTCAACCGCCTGTTCCCGTGAGACGGCACGTTGGGCACCCATTTGTTTTGCAAGTTCGATCCGATCGGGGTTCAGATCCACACCCAACACCTGGCATCCCGCAGCATTTGCGATGCCGGTGGTGAGCAGTCCAAGCAGGCCCAGCCCGATCACTGCCACCCGGGCACCAACGCCGATCTCTGCTAACCGAAAGCCCTGCATGGCAATAGCACCAATGGTGGTAAAGGCTGCTGATTCAAAATCAACAGAGTCAGGAATGGGTACCATCAAGTTTTTTGGAATGCTTGCAAACTCGGCATGGACAGCATGACCACCTCCACCGCAGGCAACCCGGTCCCCCTCCTTAAATCCTTCTAAACCGGGACCGACTTTTACAATCGTCCCCGCTGAGGAATACCCCAATACCATGGGTTGATCGAGTTTATTCAAAGCAGCATCAATGGTCGGTATCAACCCTTCACGACGGGCTTTATTGAGCACCTGACGGGCCAGGTCCGGCCGCGATTTGGCTTTCCCCGCCAGACTTTGTTTGGCAAACTCAACCAACATTCTCTCTGTACCGGCAGAGACTAAAGAAACATTGGTTTTTACCAGGGCGGTCCCCTCTCCTACTTGAGGGACAGGCACATCCTCAACCTGGGTTTCACCTGTTTTCATATTTTGGAGAACTTGTTTCATAAGATTCCACTCTTTTTTAGTTTTTGATGATATTAGGATTATAGCGCAATCCGTGATTTGGCGGTATGGAAGTTACAAAAAATCTCTACATATATTTTAAATTAAAAAAACGGGCATGAACCCGTTTAGTTTTTAATGATGACAATTATTTAGTTGTCTTTCGTTTTTATCTTTTCTGATTTTGCTTCAGACTTTGATTCAGATTTGGTCTCAGTTTCCTTCTTGCCACCATCTTCTCTATCCGATGAATAGGTTTGACCGGATGGTGAACGATTATCGGTTGCGTAAAACCCCTTCCCTTTAAAAACAATGCCAACCGGCTGGTAAACCTTTCGCAAAGCAGGTTCACCGCACTCCGGGCAAACGATTAGGGGGTCTTCTGAAAATTTTTGATATTGATCAAAACGGATCCCACAATTATCACAATGATATGTATAGGTAGGCATAACTAACTTCCTGATTTTTGTCTTTTCCGATTATAGCCCCCTTGACCGCTGTTTGCAAGCCCGGCAGGGGGAATCTTACAGTTTTCTAACAGCTGGAGGTCAATACAGCGTGGTTTACATGCTTGGATGGACTTGTCCTTCACTGGTATAATGCCGGCATGCGAAAAATCAGGTTAATTTCACTAACCTTGCTTCTGTCAGGTGCGGTTTTACTTTCTTCATGCACACAATCCGCACCGCCATTGGATATCACTTCCACCCCTACCATTTTGGAAGGGACCCTACGCCCCTATCCTTCAAGCACACCTTCGGCAACACCCTTACCAACAGATTACGTCAGCCCAACCCCCTCACCCACAATCACGCCGACTCCCACTCAAGTTTATTATGAAGTCAGGGAGGGTGATGATATGTATGGTATTGCCTGGTATTACGGCATCAGCCCCCAGGCAATTATGACGGCTAATCCCACAGTTAATCCGAGGTTGATGGGAGCTGGCACAAGGTTATTAATTCCTGTCACACCTGTACCGGGAGCAACAGCCACAGCAACATTGGCACTGACGCCAACGGCAACACCGCCATATGCTGCCTTACACAACCCTGATTGCTATCCAGATGCATCAGGAGGCATATGGTGTTTTGTGCTTCTGGAGAATGACCAGGGCGGTCCATTAGAAAACGTTTCTGCTGATGTAACACTTGAAAGCGACGAAGAGACCCTTACCAAAGTGGCTGTCATGCCCCTGAACCTGCTGCCATCTGGCGCAGCTCTGCCCCTTGTGGTGTATTTTGGGGGCCCGATCAGCGAGGATTATAAGGTTTCTGCTGAAGTGAGTTTCCTGTTGCCCGTCATGCCGGATGATGACCGATATCTTTCAGTTGAGCTTTTCGACCAATCAATCGAATTCAGTGATAACAGCCAACATGCGGATATCAGCGGTATTGCAGTCCTGCCAGAGGGGGCTGCGGATCCAGCGTACCTGTGGATCAACGCAACGGGTTATGATGCAGATGGTCGGGTGGTGGCTGTTCGCAAGTGGGAAAGTCTTGAGGAAAATTTATCAGCCGGGGATCAAATTCCCTTTACATTCACACTGTACAGCATGGTTGGTGAAATCGATCAGGTCGAGATACTGGCAGAAGCCTTGGTAGATCTGCCAAGGCAAGGCGAAGATTGAGGATAAAAATGAGATCAAAAACTTTACTCCCATGGGGAACACGAACCTTTATTATGGGGATTATTAATGTCACGCCGGACAGCTTCTCAGGCGATGGTCTTTTAGATGAAGAAAACGTCAAAAATGCTGCGGTTGAAAAAGCCTCTTTCTTTATCGAGGAAGGGGTGGACGTTTTGGATATCGGTGGGGAAAGCACCCGCCCAGGGGCGGATTTTGTCAGCGAAGATGAAGAAATCAGCCGTGTGGTACCTGTAATTGAGACAATCAGCAAAAATTTTCCCTTTATAACAATCTCCGTTGACACCTATAAAGCGAAAGTTGCCCGTGCGGCAATCCAAGCAGGGGCAGATTGGATTAATGATGTATGGGGATTGCGAGGCGATCCTGAAATGGTGCGGGTTGCTGCAGAATCACAGGTGCCAATTATCCTGATGCATAACCGCTTGAAATCCGGTTCACCTAAAATCGAGGAAGGACTTGGTGGTCGGTATATTGGCACCGACTATGATGACCTCATCAACAATATCCGCAAAGAGTTGATGGAAAGTGTTTCCATGGCACATCAGAGTGGGATAAAGGATAAAAACATCATTTTGGATCCGGGTATTGGTTTTGGAAAAACGGTTTCCCAAAATTTAGAACTCCTGGACAGGATGGACGAAATTAAATCACTGGGCTACCCGCTGCTGGTGGGACCGTCGAGAAAATCCTTTATTGGTTACACCCTCCAATTGCCGCCTGAGGAGCGGATTGAGGGCACAGCAGCAGCTGTTGCCCTGGCGATTGATCGCGGGGCTGATATCGTCCGGGTTCATGACATCGCGGTTATGACTCGCGTTGCCAGGATGACAGATGCCATCGTCAGGCGATCATAAGAAACATAAAGATTTTTAAGATGGAAATTTAATCAGTCAAGCAAGTCATGGACGTTTTGGATGGCCTGGTCCAGGTTGTTTCCAAGAAAAATGCCTTCTATCTTTTTCCGGGCGGATTTGTTTTCGTTGAAATAACGGCCGCCGAAACCAAGCTTTGGTTGTTTAGGTAGTTTGTCCAGCATAGCCTGCATTTTATGCAAAGGTCTTGCGCTCAATTCTGAGCTGATCGATAGAACGACCATATCTGCATTGGCATCTTCCGCGTAAAATACCAGGTCTTCTACTGGCAAATCCTGCCCTAAAAATTCAACTGAATAACCCTCACGACGTAACAGCACCGAGAGCATCAGGGACGCAAGTTCATGAAATTCTTCAGGACCGCAGCCGACCAGAAGTGTGGGTGCTTCACTGTAGATAGGGAATGCTTGTAATAAGTTCAGCAGAATGCCTTTAATGAAATTTGAGGCATAGTGTTCTGTGGCAATCCGAATTTCTCCTCGATACCAGGCTTCACCAATCTCATACAGACATGGGGTGAAGATTTCAAAGAAAATGACCCGCAAATCAAACATGCTTTGGATGGAATCTATTATTTCCTTTGCACCCGATTCATTGCGTGTGGTTAAAGCTGTAAACAATTTTTCTGAATAATAGTCCGGTGGATGGGTGGGTTCCTTTTTTGCTTCAGGGGGTAAAACTGAAGGCAGCGCATCTGGCCAGATGCCATTTTTCCTCAGGTCTTTATATTCTCGGACAGCATTGCTGATTGATAGGCCGTCATCCAGGCGGTTGGTGATCCAGCGAACAACTTCGATATCCCTCTCAGAATACAATCGATAGTTGTTATCCAATCGATCGGGATCAAGAAAGTCATAACGTCTTTCCCAGGCTCGCAGTGTAACAGAGCGAACGCCGCTTCGCTCACTGACGACCTTGATTGTGTATTTGGGTTCTTTTGAAAACTCTGCTATCGAGACCATAATTCTATATTCCTCAAAGGTTAGACAATCCTGCTACTGATTTTACCTCGAAATCCAGCCGCTGGCAGTAAATAGTTCTTCCAGGAACCGGGTCCGCTCCACTTCTGTCATTGGCCGTGGTTGAGCATAATCTTCCAGTATCGCAGTAAGCAGTTCGATGCTCAACAACCGACCATCATAAATTGTGTGACGCTGAATTATTTCCCATCGCGGTTGTTGAATATTCTCACCATTTACAGTCACACCCATTTGATCAAAAAACAAGTTTCCCAACCCATAGTCGATAAAGGTGCCCCCCTGGAATGCCATCCCCTTTGGACGGTGTGCCTGGCTGCCGTTGACGATTACTGCCCCGGCATCAGCAAGTTTGCCGAAGTCTCTGATATGGTGTGTTTCAGGGTAGTTATAATAATCTTCATAATATTGGAGGGTTGCAATTGGAAGGACACCCTCGTCACGAAGCCGACCGATTGTATCAACCATCCATTGATAATCGCCGCAGGGTGCTGCACCACCCTGGTCTTTGGTTGCCCATGCAAAATCAGGTCCAGGCGCGTTGCACCCGATAAATCCAATCCTGTTGCCGTTGTGAGACATGATCGTGGGTAATTTTGCCTCTTCAAGATTTATCCCACCGCCGTAGGTCTCCATGCCGTACTGCTCGTAAAGATCCAACGTGAACGGCACCACATCCTCTCCCCACACATATAGAGCGTCATTATTATGGTTGCCAGTCAGCTCAATAATATCTGCGCCAACATAATCAAAAAGCTCAATATATTTTGGATTGCTGCAAAACAGCAGCATCCGGTTATGTGGATCCGGGAAAGGACAATCCTCATAGAAGGAAACCTCGTTGCTGATGTGGGTGATGTCCGCCTCCCGCAGCCAATGCCCAATCTCTTCTCCTGGATAGGTCATGCCGTTCTGTTCCATCCGGTAGGCGGTTGCCCGTACCAGGGCTGTCACACCGGTCATGATCAGTGTGGTGATTTTTTCCGGGTCGCGGTTTGTGATTTTAATGCCTGAGAAGATATCCTGTAGTTCCTGCAAATTGACAGAAGCACTTGAATGATGATCTTTTATGAGCTGATATTCCAGGTTGAATGGATAGTCTTCGGACTGGAAGTCTTTGAAAAGCGGTGAAACGCCGTCAATGCTGATCACCTTCATTTTCGGATCTAAATTTTCGAATGGAACGAGAGCCCAGGCATTCTCCTCCCAAAGGACCTCCGGGTCGGGTGGGGTTTCAACGATCTTTACCAGGGTTCCATCAGGATAACCCCAAATGTTTCTCATAACCCCAGCTATTGTTTCGGGGACATAAAGTACTCTGAAGGGAAGTTCACTCAACAGCTCAGCTCTTAATTGTTCATATTCATCCTCAGATAATGTAGCAATTGATATGTTGGATGAGAATAAAAAATCCTGCCAGTCCCACCCGCCATACCACAGATCCTGGAAGTCTTCACTTGACAGATCGTCGATGATGGTGGGGAAGGGTGCTGCCAGGGCATAAACCCAATTGGTTGTGTGTAATATCTCCCCCTGGGGTGCCTGCAATGCAGGTCCAAACCAGAGGGTATTTGAGTGATAGGTTCTTTTGTAGGTGGCAGGAATATCGTCGATGATCATCCCTTCCGGCAGGGGCTCCGGCAGGAAAAGCGCCAGGGGACCTTGCGTTGGTGCAGGTTCCTGGGTCGGTGTAAGTTCCGGGGTTTGTGTTGAAGCAGGATCAAGAATTTCGACGGATGATGTTTGCGTCTCCATAGATGAGGAAATGGTTGTTTCTACCCCGGGTTGGCAGGATGTAGTTAAAACTATTATTATTAGGAGTAGTATTCGCAAAATTTGATCATATCTCTTTTCAATCATGGTGTGCGATCCTAATAATGGACTCCTACGAGTTTACCTTGTTTTTCCACAAGGGGATTATAACAGCAGTTGATTCAGAAGATCAAAACCCCCTGGCAGTGCTATTGTCAGGGGGTAAATTTGAGTTACTTATTATTTGGTCAGGTGTTTAGTATTCAATTGCCCTTGGTAAGGACTTGGCTTGGGCAACCCAATCAGCAACCTGGCGTTGTGAGGGGAGCTGACGAACAAGCTTCTTCATTTTATTTGTTTCAACCAATTTTGCATATAGGTTTTCAGGATTGCGCTGTGCAAGCTCAGGTACCGTATCAACGCCAGCTTCTTCCAGCAGGTCAGAATATTCTTCAGCAACACCCTTGATCCTGAAAAGATCGCAGAGGTTGACCCATTCAAGGATCAAATCGTGGGAGATGCCTGTCTTTTCCTCCAACGCCGTGCGACCCTGGGGGGTTGCGCCTTTCTTCAGTAATTTATTGGTTGAGGTAATGCCAATAGAAGCTAATTTCTGGGCATACACCGCACCAATGCCTTCAATATCAATAATTTTTGCCATGGAACGCTCCTTTTTAAGTATTGTGGTTTACTAATCCCTTCCATAATTAACCAAAGATGTCATACGTTGATTCAACCATCCATAGTTGATTACATTATTATAATACTCGATTTCCACGGGATAGCAGAAATTTTGGTTTAATTGATCGGTGTATAATTGCAGAGCTATGTCTTCAACTTCAATACAGATCAAGCTTCAAATCATATTATTTACATTAGCACGCACCGCTATCAACACCAGCTACCGGATGGTGTTCCCATTTCTGCCGGTGTTTGCCCGTCAGTTGGGGGTAGAACCAGCAACCCTGGGGATGACATTATCTATCCGTTCTCTTTTGGGTGTATTTGGACCCTTTTTGGCAACCCTTGCGGACACCCATGACAGAAAGACAGGGATATTATTGGGATTAGGATTTTTCACGGCCGGAAGCGGTGTTGTCGGCATTTGGCCCTCTTTTTGGGCATTTGTCCTGGGGACATCCCTTGTTCTGTTGGGAAATGTTGTTTTCATCCCATCCCTGAGCGCTTATCTGGGAGACAATGTGCCTTACAAGCATCGCGGCCGGGTGCTGGCAATTACAGAATTAAGCTGGGCACTGGCATTCATTTTGGGAATCCCTTTTGTGCGCATATTAATTGAATCCTACGCCTGGGTAACGCCATTTTTTGTTCTGGCAGGTGTTGGGGTTTTATTTTTTATATTGTTTGCCTTTCTCCTGCCAGCCAATCGGATTAATAAATCGGAAGGAAACACAATTTGGCAAAATTTGGGCAGGATCTTACAAACATGGCCAGCTCTGGCTGGTATTTTAGCCGGGGTGTCCTTTACAACTGCGAATGAGACAATCAACCTGATCTTCGGGGTATGGATTGAGGATCAATTCGGGCTTAATCTTGCGGCATTGACAATCGCTTCAGTCGCGATCGGCGTATCCGAATTGGGTGGAGAACTTTTTTCCGCATTATGGCTGGATGCCCTTGGAAAACGACGTGTTATTTGGATTTTCCTTGGTTTAAACAGCCTTGCTGCAATACTGCTTCCGATGACCAGCGGTTTATTAACATGGGCGATTATCGGTTTGGGATTCTTTTATATCACCTTTGAAGTGGTATTGGTGAGCAGCTTAACGCTGATGAGTGAAGTGGTCCCTTCAGCACGGGCCACCATGATTGCCGCCACGGTTGCGGGATTTTCCCTGGGTCGAATGCTTGGCGATCTGATTGCGCCGGGGTTGTATGCGGTCAGTTTTTTGCTGTGTTCCCTGATTACGGTGGTGTTGAACCTTCTCGCAGCCGGGCTCCTGACACAGGTGAGGGTGGAATAGATAAGTTTGTTTACTTCTAAAGATGTGAGTATTTGAAAACTTTTACAACTTCCGGAGTTCGGACTTCAGTCCGCAAGGGCTTTCGATTTTAAAATTAACACACACCACTATCAAAATTATTACAAAAAATGCCTTGAAGCGGGTTGAAACCCGCGCTCCGAAAGGTATATGCTCTTTTTGCTCATAATAACAATAAGGGATTAACTTTTGTCGGGCTAACCTGCGACAGGGAAGGGTCCTCACTCCGGATTTTTTTGACTGGAACTTTTGTTAGTAATGAATATTTTCCACCTTCCGGAGTGTGGACTTCAGTCCGCAAGGGCTTTCGATTTTAAAATAAACACATACCACTATCAAAATAATCATAGAAAATGTCTTGAAGCGGGTTGAAACCCACGCTCCGGAAGGTATATGCTCTTTTTGCTCATAAAAACAATAAGGGATTTACTTTTGTCGGGCTAACCTGCGACAGGGCAGGGTCCTCACTCCGGATTTTTTTGACTGGAACTTTTGTTAGTAATGAATAATTTCCACCTTCCGGAGTGCGGACTTTAGTCCGCAAGGGCTTTCGATTTTAAATAAACACACACCACTATCAAAATTAACATAGAAAATGCCTTGAAGCGGGTTGAAACCCGCGCTCCTTAAATATAGTGCTCTTTAGAATGGTGAAATTTCTCAATTTTATGAAAGCGTGTCAACTTTTAGTCGATTCTTGACCATCACAGCTAAACTGCGGAAAATTGCACGTATTATTTTCCATTCCTCACCAAATGTATGGAATCAACCGCCAGGTGGATTCTTTATATTCTTCATAATCCTCGCCAAACCACTCGTTCAG
>Ga0207796_1000789_pt1 | contig 11646 bp, 11 predicted proteins | sample Pon1CUnioCityCA_6_FD_187274 | JGI IMG/M metagenome (GOLD analysis project Ga0207796, IMG submission 187274) | Marine sediment microbial community from Union City, CA, USA - Pond 1C Sediment 1 (SPAdes) | ecosystem: Environmental > Aquatic > Marine > Intertidal zone > Salt pond sediment ...
CTTCGAGACGTCAAGGGGTAAACGGGTCGCTTTAAGAATCAGCGCTCTGCCGCCTCGGGGGGTTCACTCGCCCCAGTCTTCCTCTTCCTGGGGGGCCTCTTGCACGCTATCCTCGCCCGTCACTTCGAGCTCAGATCCGCAGTCCGTGCACGTTATGATCTCCCCCTCCTCCGCATCTTCGGGTAACGTCACTGCCGCTCCACATACCGGACATTCTGCCATTTCTTACCTCGGATGTATTTTTTCCTAAAAGATTTAGTCCCAAGGTCGCGCATCATAAGAGAAAGTCGGCCCTTTGTCAAATGTGGACATCAGCCGCCTTTCATTTTTTTCCTGACACGTTTTTTAGATCGAGTTGGAGGGACAAAGATTAAAAACCGCGCAACGATCATGCGCAGGCTTTCGGGCGTTGCAGACCTCCCTGCCGTGATATATCAGGATGTCCGAAAAACGGCGCCATTTTTCCACCGGCAGCAGTTTTTCGATGTCTTTCTCAATTTTATCAGGATCTTGATTCTCCGTAAGCCCCAATCTCAGGGAAAGCCTTTTGACGTGGGTGTCCACCACCACGCCGGGAATATCGAAAGCGGCACCCAGGACACAATTTGCGGTTTTTCGGCCCACGCCCGGCAATTTGATCATTTCGTCCATGGTGGACGGTACCTTGCCCGCGTAGAGATCCAGAAGGCCTTGACAGCACCCCTTAATAGATTTCGCCTTGTTCCGAAAGAAACCGGTGGGACGAATGTCTTTTTCCAATTCATCAATGGGGGCGCTGAGATAATCTTGCGGTTTTTTGTATTTTTTGAACAGGGTTCTTGTAACGACGTTCACCTGCTTGTCGGTGCATTGTGCCGATAAAATCGTCGAGATGAGAAGCTGAAAAGGGGTTCGGTATTCGAGTGCCGTTTTTTCATGGGTATACAGCGGATCCAGTATCTCAAAGATGCGCTCTATCCGCTCCCTTTTTTTCTTTTGACTTTCCATGGTTTTTCCTTTGTGTGAATGCGTTGCGTAAATCGCTATGTACGTTAAATATCTGATAGCGGCATGTCGCCCATTCGGTACGCTTATTTGCAATACCCCCTTAACCGGTCAATATCTCTTTGGTTTTTCTCGCAAATCCGCCTGAACGACACCGCAGGATATGAGGCGTAAGGGAGTATAAGGAAGCTTTGGCCGGGTGTCAATCAAACCGCCGGCGTTTCGGGTTGACAGGGGTCTTTTTTGGAATATCATGGTCATATGCTCGAATACCGTGCCTCCGGGGTGTGACACAAAATGAAATGTGGAAGTATCCGCAGCACTTTTTGTGTTTTTATCTGTTTCGGTTCGACAGTGGTGATACCTTTCATGCTTTTGATCAACATCGCCAAAGCTGAAGGTTCCAGCCAAATCAAGGCGCCGGATGCCTTAGTGGGTGGCTCTGGGATGCTTTTTGCTGAAAACGGGTCGAAGGGGGGAGACATGACCGAAAAAGACAAATTGAGCGAGGAGGAGGGAAAGTCCCTTCTTGAGGCGGCAAGGAAGGCCATTGAGAATCAGCTTTATGGTCGAAAAAAAGCCAATGATTCGGACGCCGATTTTCCGGCCAAGTTCCATGAGCGACGGGGCACCTTCGTCACCCTTACCATTCATGGGAATCTCAGAGGCTGCATCGGGCACATTGTTCCGCAGGAATCATTGATCGAAGGGATTCGGGTAAATGCAATCAATGCCGCATTTCGGGATCCCAGATTCAGGCCCGTCAGCCGTAAAGAGTGGGAAAATGTAAACATCGAAGTCAGCATTTTAAGCGAACCGAAAGCCCTTTCATACACCGATTCGAATGACCTATTAAGGAAGTTGCGTCCCGGCACGGATGGACTCATCCTTAAGAAGGGATATTGTCAGGCGACATTTCTTCCCCAGGTCTGGGAGCAATTGCCGGAAAAACAGGACTTTTTGAGCCACCTTTGTCTCAAAGCAGGTCTGGACGGGGATGCATGGAAGGAAGGGGATCTTGAGGTTTCCACCTACCGGGTTCAGGCGTTCGAGGAATGATTTCACGTCCGTGGGGCACCGGGCCGATGAACCTCAAGCGGCTCCTCATCGGGTCGATCATCGGCACGGGCATCTCCTCGGTTACCACGCAACTGCTCATCATCAGAGAATTCCTGACTCAATTTCATGGAAATGAAATCACCATATCCCTGGTGATTTTTTGCTGGTTGCTCCTGACGGGTCTGGGCAGTCTTTGCGCAAAAGGCGTCAGAAAATCTTCTATGAAGATTTATGCCGTCCTCACGCTTGCCATTGCCCTATGGCCGCTGTTGCAGATCATTGGAATTAGAGAATTCAGGGAGAGTTTTTTTATCCATGGCACCTCCCCAGGCTTCTATGCCATTTTTTTCTATATCATCGCCGGCCTTGCCCCCTATTGCTTGCTGACCGGCTTTATCCTTCCCTATGCACAGAAAGTCCTCAATGATCGAAGTTTCCCATTCCGGAGCGGAGACCTCTATTTAACCGACAGCGTCGGAGATATCACAGGCGGTGTGCTTTTCAGTTTTATACTTGTTTACTGGATGAAGCCCTTCCTCATCATCGCCTTCACCTCCTCCCTTCTGATAGCCGTGGCGTTGGTTCTTATGCTGATGCATCGAATGTACGGGCTTTTGGGAATGGGCTCTGTTCTTTCGTTTGTTTTCTTTTTTTTCTCCACCAATCCACTTTTTGAGAAAATGACCTTGACTCCCCAGTACGGGAATATCGTTAAATACCTGGAGTCCCCCTACGGGAGAATCGTTGTTTCCAAAGAAAGCGATCAACTTACAGTATGGGAATCCGGAATGCCGCTGTATTCGGAATCGACGGTGATCGCCGACGAGGAAAAAGTACACTACCCCCTGTGCCAACTGGACCGGGTTGATGATGTACTGTTGGTCTCGGGAGGTTTTGGTGAAACAATTGCTGAAGTGTCCAAATACAACCCAGTCCATGTTGATTACGTAGAACTCGACCCCTTCTTAACCAAGACGGCTCTCAACGCGGGTTTCATCCTACAGACACCCGATCTCCATATCGTGAATACCGATGGCAGACATTATATCAAGACCACGAAAAGACGGTATGATGCCATCATCGTTGACCTTCCCGAACCGGACACCTTCCAGGTGAACCGATTTTTTACCGAGGAATTTTTCTCTCTTGCCAAAGGCATTCTAAAAGAGGGCGGCATCATTTCCATGAGCGTTGAATACGCGCCCAATTACCTCAGCGACATCCGAAAAAGGAAACTCTCCACCCTTTACAACACGGCACGGCTTCATTTTCAGAACGTGACCGTTCTGCCGGGCGAGCAAGCATATTTTCTCTGTCGGGATGGAACCATCTGGAGAGACATCCCCTCGCGGCTAACGCTGAAATCCATTCGGACCGCTTACGTGGAGGGTTTTTTCTATGGAAATGTAACGGCGGAAAGGATGGGGCAACTTGAAGACTGTTTGAGCCGCAGCGATGATATCAACACGGATTTCAGGCCAAAACTCGTGAACATCGCCTTCCAGGAGTGGTTCATGAAATACGGCGTTTCTCCCAAGTATTTCCTGTTGATCCTATTTGTTTCGACAGTCACATATCTCATATTCACCAGAAGAGAAGAGTATATGTTGTTTACGACCGGACTGGCGACCATGGGCGTGGAAATGCTCATCGTGTTTGCATTTCAGGTGATCTATGGATACATTTATCTGAAAATCGGGGCAATCGTTACGGTTTCTCTCCTGGGATTGTTGCCGGGTGCCCTGACCGGCAATTCCTTGCGCGCCGGTGTGGGAAAAAAACTTCTGGTTTCAGAAATGCTCCTTCTGTTTCTTTTGTTTCTTTTTTTTCTCTGGGCGGGCTATTATCAATATGAGCCCCAGCCCATCTGGTTCCTGGGCTATTGCTTTGTATTCTCCTTTTTGTGCGGATTTCAGTTTCCGGTAGCAGCCCAACTGATGGGGGAAGAACGCAGCCCGGCGGCGAATTGCCTGGCCGCTGATTTATGCGGCGCCTCAGTGGGCACGTTGGTAACGGGAACAGTCCTCATTCCCCTATGGGGCATTCAATCGGCGGTGCTTTTCTTGATCGCCGTAAAAATATCGAGTTGTCTGGTTTTTCTGCTTCCAAGAAAAGCGAGGGTAAGCATATGGCAAAAATGATGACTCGAAAGGAATTCCTTCGATCGGTCGGCCTGTGTGCAACGGGTGTTTTCTGTGCGGCGAATGGGTATGGTTTTTCCGGAGATGAAAGCGGTGGGACAAAAAGCGTCAAGGGCCGTATTTTCAAGAACGATGCCCCTGAAAAACCATGGCGATGGTCTATAGAGGCATTCCACTATGCATCAGACGGAACCACCGTGCAGTGTCAGATCTGTCCCAATCGTTGCGTGCTGGAACCCGGCGACCGAAGCATATGTCGCTCGAAGGTGAATATCGCAGGAAAGCTTTATTCCCTGGCCTATGGTAACCCCTGTGCAGTCCATGTAGACCCGATCGAAAAAAAGCCGTTGAATCACTTCCATCCGCGATCCTTGGTTTTTTCCATCGCCACCACGGGTTGCAATTTCAGGTGCCTGAATTGTCAGAACTGGGAAATCTCTCAGAGGCGGCCGGAGGATGTGAATCATAGCGAATTGTTTCCGCGAGAGGTCGTTGAAAAAGCCAAAGCCCGAAATTCGTTATCCATCGCCTACACCTACTCAGAGCCGATCACATACTATGAATACATGTACGATACGGCCAAATTGGCGAGACAAGCAGGCATAAAGAATGTCTTGGTGTCGAATGGATACATAAATAAAGCCCCGCTCCTGAGACTTGCCGAATACCTGGATGCCGCCAATATCAACCTAAAATCCTTTGACGACGGCATCTATCGGTGTTTGAACGGCGGGATGCTACAGCCTGTTCTCGATACCTTTAAGACACTTCATGCGCTCGGCACCTGGTTTGAGATGACCACCCTTGTCGTCCCCACCTATGTTGACGACCCGGAGATGATCAAGAAAATGTGCGACTGGATCCTTAAGGAGTTGGGTCCGGATTACCCACTGCATTTTCTGAGGTTCTTCCCCCAGTATAAGCTGACAAGACTGCCGGCCACACCGGTTGGTAAACTTGAGGAGTTAAGAGCGGTGGCACTTCAAGAAGGAATTCGATATGTGTACCTTGGAAACGTCCCCGGACATGAGGGCTCTCACACCTACTGCCACACTTGCAAGAAGCTTTTAATAGAACGAAAAGGGTACTTTACACCGCAATATAACCTGGAAGACGGCCGGTGTAAATTCTGTGGCACGGCCATACCGGGCAGGTGGACCTAATTGCATGTTTCGGTGGCCGCTCTGCACCGCTATCGCCATGTTTCCATGATGGCCATACAGGCTCTGTTCATCTCGATGGCGCGGGGTTCGGTATCCGCTTCGGTGTAACAGCGAAACTCCGGTGCGTTTCCCGAGGGGCGCAGGTGGACTACTTCGCCGCTCGCAAAGGTGATTTTTAAGCCATCCGTGATGTCCAGCGAATCAACGCTTCCAAAATCCCGGCCAAAGACCGTTTCGATTGCCTCCCTATCTTTCGCCGTATCTCCAGAGTAGAGTGACGATATTTTCCCCTTACTTTCTTGAGTCGGGAAATTCCTGAGTCGATCACTAAAGGTGAAACGACTCGGCAGTCGACTCACCAGCTCACTTATTTTCATGTCCCTTTCTTTGGAAAGAAGCAGGATTGCGATGTGCACAATGACGGCATCCCGCGTGGGGAGCGCCCGGAGTGTTTTCCCTTCCTCAAGAATATCGGAAGCCAGCAGAAAACCACCGTTGGCCTCATATCCCGTCACACGTTTCGCTCCCTCCTCCAACGCCTTTTGCATTCCTTCGATGACATACGGGGAGCCAATCTTTGTGCGATAGACGGTCTTGAACAATTTGCTCTTCTCCACGGCTGAGTTGCAGCTTACGGGCGTAACAACGGCATCGGCGTGCAGATAGTCGGAGCAAAGAATACCGGCCACATCTCCCCTCAGCCACTTGCCCGTTTCATCACTGATCAGGGGACGGTCGCCGTCACCGTCGGCGGATACCATCGCGTCAAAATGATGTTCGCTTGCCCATACTTTTGCCGCCCGCACATCTTCCGGCCGGATGGCCTCTGTATCCACAGGTATGAAGTTTTCAGAAAATCCAAGCGAGCGCACCTCCGCTCCCAGGCCCTCGAGGATCTTAGGCATCAGTTCGCGGCCCACGGATGAATGCTGATAAACACCGATGTTTTTGCCCTTTAGGCAGTCCCGTTTGAAAAAATCCAAATACCGGTTCACATATAAATCCACGGCTTCGTTATCGGGTGTGACCGGCTCTATTTCGGCCGTCAGCATTCCTTTGTCGTCGAACAGCTCATCGGCCAATTGTACAGTCTGGCGTTTCATCCCCGATTCATCATGTTTGAGGATTTCCCCCTCACGCTTGGTGTATTTGATCCCGTTCCGTGTTTCAGGAATGTGGCTCCCGGTGACCATCACTGTTGGGACATGTCTCACAAGACCGTAATAGGCCAAAGCCGGCGATGGGAGCCTCCCGCAGTTTAGAGGCGTGTAGCCCCTGTCGCCGATCGCTTTTGCAACCGCTTTCATGATTCGCTCCGTGCTCGGGCGCAAATCCCCCCCAATGCCTATGATGCCGCTGCCTTCCAGCCCGGCTGTGTCTTCGAGGTATTGAATAAACGCCGTTGTGTAAGCATAACAGACCGCATCGGTCATATCCGAAGCCGGTCCCCGAGCACCGCTTGTGCCGAATTCGACACCACTTCGGCGCATCAAATCAGCAATTTTGATATTTTTTTTGCCCATGGAGCGTATCCGTGTCCACAATCCCGACTTGTCTGGAGGAAAGCTGCAAACGGACGCTCCCAGGTACAAGTGCTCTTTTATAAGTAGACATGACTCTAACGCCTTGGTATTACCTGAAGAAAACTGGGTTGAGAATATTGAGCGGAATTATGATAGCGGGGAAAAAATCAAGGGGCTCAAGCCCCGAAATCAGCACCTTCGGAGAAAAAACCGGCGCTTCTTGCGTGCGAGAGGTTCTGCCTTCTTACCCCAAAAACCGCTTGCATTAGGACAAAAAATTCAAGTACGAATTTCTATTTAAGTGGAGTATAGATAGATCGCAGTTGCGTGTCAATCCCCCGGGAAGTCGAGGCCTTCCCCGGTTCATCCCGCTTCGCTATTGGATCAGGTAACTTACCATCCTTCTTGAAGATTCAATGTTTTGTGTTTTTTCTTGCAAAACAAAAATCGTTATGCTATGCAGCGCAGATTGCAAAAGGGGAGCATCCCGAGTGAAGAAATCAGAGCATCAGATGAATGCCTTTCTCGGCAAGCATACGGAATTTGAAGGGAAGCTTTCCTTTTCAGGGGCGGTCCGCATTGATGGCTCTTTCAAGGGCGAAATTGTGACGGAAGGAACTTTGATTGTGGGTGAGACGGCAAAAATGGAGTCGGAAATCGAGGCCGCCCACATCATTATCAGCGGCGAAGTTCACGGCAATATCACTGCACAAAAAAGACTCGAAATGCGCGCCCCGGGGAGAGTAATCGGCAATATTCAGTCTCCCACGATCACCATCGATGAGGGCGCTGTCTTCGAGGGAAACTGCCGCATGGAAAAGCACGGTGAGGGGGCTGAAAGAGACAAAAAAATTGCGGTGCTGGCAAAGGCGACCGTTTCCAACACCGAAAGCTGATTTCACGAAAAGTTTTCCATAAGAGGCTTCCAAGCGCCGTCCATTTCATAAGCTTTTGCGAGAAAATCATGCTCTGCAGACTTGCGCATTTATCGCGAGGCAGACATCGGGAAAGGCGGTCGATTCGCCTTTTTTCTCATTCATCTCAAAAACCCAAAGGACTCATTCAGCATGCTGGAGATAGACTTTTCAATATGGCCCCCTGGAACCCTATGGATTCAGATCTTCAATTTTCTTCTGCTCCTTTTTCTTATGAATATTTTTCTGTACAAACCCATCCGTAGTATATTGGCTCGGAGAAAGGAGGAAACCAACGCCCTGGAGGGAACGATAGAGGGCTACCAAAATCTCTCCAGTGAGAACGAAAAAGGCATTGAAGCGGGTTTGGCACGGATCCGAAAGGAAGGCAGTAGTAAAAAAGAAATGCTTAAGGGTCAGGGTGTGGTCGCGGAAAAAGAGATGTTACAGGAGGCATTTGCTTCAGCGGATTCAAAGATGGACCAAGCCAAGGAAGAAATCGAAAATAGAATGACCGAGGTGCGAAAGGCTTTGGATCAACAGGTAGCTGTTTTTTCCGAAGAATTGGCTGAGAAAATTCTTGGAAGGGGTGTTCGATGACTTTGTCGGGACTTAAAACGGGGCGACTTCCAAGGATATGCGGCATCGCAATTTCGAGTGTATTCGTTCTTTCTAGTCTCCTTTTGGCTGCTGAAGGCGGGGCGCACGGCGCCGCGCATGACAGCGAGAGGCTGTGGGATCTCGGGTATCGTTTTTTAAACTTTTCCCTTTTGGTCATCATTCTTTTCGTGGCAATACGCAAGACGGCGATCAAGGATTTTTTCTCAAACCGCCGGGATGAAATCAAAAAAAGATTTGAGGACCTAAAAAAAGAACGGGATGCTGCGGAACGCCGGTACCGGGAGTTGGAGAATGAGCTGAAAACCTTCGAACTGAAGAAAAATGAAATCCTCAAAGCATTTGAGGCGGAGGGGATAGCGGAGAAGGAAAAAATTATTGCTGAAGCGGAGGAGAAATCCCAACAAATTTTGGCACAAACCGAATTGACCATAGAACGTGAGATTCAGGCTGCCAGAGACCGGTTACAAGGGGAAATGGCGGAAGTCGCTTCAAAGAGAGCCCAAGAGATTATTGAAAAGCAGATAAAAGACAGTGATCAGGACCAGTTGATAAACGAGTTCATAGAAAGGATGGAGAAGCTACATTGATCGGTTCAAAGATTTCCAGAAGGTATGCAAAGGCGCTCCTAAGCATCGGGCAGGAGGATGGACGCTATCAGGAGTATGGGCAAAACCTTAATGAATTCGAAAAGTTTTGTTCTGCGAACCCTGAGTTTTTTCAGATCCTCTGCAATCGGCTTTTCCCGTTGGAGAACCGGAAAAAAATTCTGGAGGTTGTGCTTGAGAAGAGTTCATTTTTCGAAGTGGTCAAGAATTTTCTAAGACTCCTTGTGGATAAGAATAGGCTCGCTGCGATTGGAGAAATCAACGTTTACTACACCCGGCTGACCGATGAACTTTCGAATATCGCCCGTGCGGGTGTCATCACAGCGAAACCTTTAAAAAAGGAAGCGCTGGGTAAGCTGGAAAATGCCCTGAGAAACCTTACCTCACAGGAAGTTAAGATGGCGGTGGAAGTAGATGCGTCCCTCATCGGGGGTCTCGTCGTAAAAATAGGGGATACGGTATTGGACGGAAGTGTAAGAGCCCAGCTGAGGGCGCTGAAAGAATCATTAAAAAGGGGTGAATATAACTAATGGAGATCAGAGCAGAAGAAATAAGTCAGGTGATCCGAGATCAGATCAAGGATTACGAGAAAAAGGTGGAAGTGAGCGAGACCGGGACCGTTCTCTCCGTGGGAGACGGCATCGCTCGCGTCTATGGGGTCGAGAAAGTGATGGCGATGGAAATGCTCGAATTTCCTGGGAATATTTATGGTCTGTGTCTGAATTTGGAAGAAGACAATGTGGGTGTGGCCATCATGGGAGATGACTCCAAAATCAAAGAAGGCGACACGGTCAAACGAACCGGTAGGATTGCCGAGATTCCGGTGGGAGATGCGGTCCTTGGGCGGGTCATTGATTCAGTGGGTCAGCCCATTGATGGAAAAGGTCCGCTCAAGGACCCGGAATTCCGGCGCATCGAGGTGGTGGCGCCGGGGGTTATCGCCCGGCAGCCGGTGAACGAGCCCATGTATACCGGAATCAAGGCGATTGACGCCATGACGCCCATCGGGCGGGGCCAACGGGAGCTGATTATCGGCGATCGCCAGATCGGGAAGACGGCCATTTGCGTCGATGCCATCATCAATCAGAAAAACAGCGAAATCTTCTGTATCTACGTCGCCATCGGCCAAAAGAAATCAACGGTTGCGCAGGTCGTAGACATATTGGAGCGGCATGGTGCCATGGAGTACACCACCATCGTCGCGGCGTGTGCCAGTGACCCTGCCACCCAGCAGTTCATCGCGCCCTATTCGGGCTGCGCAATCGGTGAATACTACCGGGACCAGGGAAAACATGCCTTGATCATTTATGACGATCTCTCAAAGCAAGCCACTGCATACAGACAGGTTTCTCTTCTACTCCGGCGGCCGCCGGGCCGGGAGGCATTTCCGGGCGACATCTTTTACAACCATTCCCGGCTGTTGGAACGGGCCGCCAAACTCAACGACGCGTTGGGCGCCGGGTCTCTCACCGCGCTGCCGGTCATTGAAACCCAGGCGGGAGATGTCTCTGCCTACATTCCCACCAACGTGATTTCTATCACCGACGGGCAGGTTTACTTGGAGCCGTCCCTGTTTTTCGCCGGTGTGCGCCCTGCCATTAATGTGGGTATTTCGGTTTCCAGGGTCGGCGGCGCCGCTCAGACCAAGGCGATGAAAAAGGTTGCCGGATCACTTCGTCTTGATATGGCCCAGTTTCGAGAGTTGGAGGCTTTTGCCCAATTCGGCAGTGACCTGGACAAGTCCACCCAGCAGCAACTCAATCGAGGTCAACGACTGGTGGAAGTGCTGAAGCAACCTCAATATCAGCCGATGCGGGCTGAAAACGAGGTGGCGATTCTTTTTGCAGGATCAAACGGATATTTGGATGAATGGCCCATTGAAGCGGTAAGCGACTATGAAAGACAGATGTTGGAGTTTTTAGAAAACAAGCATTCCGAGGTTTTGGCCGGAATCAAGGAACAGGGGGATATCAGCGACGATCTGGATGAAAAAATGAGAAAAGCCCTGGATGAGTTCAAGGAGATTTTCCATCCGGCTGTTTGAACCCGAACGGTTCCGGGCCGTGAAAGGTCGAATCTCTGAGTGATTTGGGTTTCCGGACGGATTCAGGGATGCGGTGAGAAAAGGAATTGACCGCCTCGCGGAGAGCGAATTCCGCGTCGGTCCAAAAACGGTGACTTTGATAGGTCCTGACGCGACAGAGAGAGTGATGATATGGCAACCCTAAGAGACATTCTGCGCAAGATTGGCGCCGTCAAAAAGACAAGGCAGATAACAAAGGCCATGAATATGGTGGCTGCAGCCAGACTTCGCGGCGCCCAGGCGAGGATGGAGGGGTTTGAGCCCTACGCAATGAAGTTTGCTGAAGTGCTGGGCAACCTTGCAAGCCGAATCGAATCCGACATACATCCTTTACTGGTAAGAAAAGAGCAGGTAACCCAGATTGAACTACTTCACTTTTCCGCGGACAGAGGGCTGTGCGGCAGTTTCAACACCAATACGATCAGCACGGCGGAGAAGTGGATCAAGGAAAAACAGAGCCTCGGTGTCGATTGCAGTCTAACGGTTGTGGGAAAAAAGGGCAGGGATTATTTCGGCAAAAGGGACTTTAATGTAACCGCCGCCCACACCAACA
>Ga0207796_1000790_pt1 | contig 11644 bp, 10 predicted proteins | sample Pon1CUnioCityCA_6_FD_187274 | JGI IMG/M metagenome (GOLD analysis project Ga0207796, IMG submission 187274) | Marine sediment microbial community from Union City, CA, USA - Pond 1C Sediment 1 (SPAdes) | ecosystem: Environmental > Aquatic > Marine > Intertidal zone > Salt pond sediment ...
TGCGGAAAAACTCCAGTTTGGCTGCTCTGAAAGAAGACCCCGGAGGCCGGCACCGGCCGTGGATTTGCCCCCCTGGATCCCTCCGCTGCGGTCGGGACCGGCAGGGAGCTGCGAGGGCTTCTTCGGGGGAGTCTATGTCTGGCTCTACTGAAAGAAGGCCCTGAAAGGGGCGCTGGGCCCGCACATCTGCCCCCGGGGATCCCTCCGCTGCGGTCGGGACCGGCAGGGGGCTACGAGCACTTTCTTCAGGGACGCCATGTCTGGGCTGGGAAATCCTCCCAGCCCATTCTGCTATCATGGTTCCGGCAGGCGGCCTTGATCACCCCACGAGAAGGACCGGACAATCCACCTCGTCCAGGAGCTTCCTCAGGCTATCTGCGGGCAAGAAGGCTCTCTCCAGGACAAGCATGCCAGCCCCCTCTGTCTGAACTGCGTTGATGAGTGACATGACGCCGGAGCCCGCCAGCTCCCGATACCTCACGAGCAACCCTTCAGCATCCAGTCCGCTGGTGATCTGTTCCTGGATCTCCTTGGAGGTGCCGGATGCAGAAGCGGGAACGAGTATCGAGAGCAGGCCCCCGATGTGGTCAGCCACGTTGGACGCCAGCAACAAAACGCGCTTTGTGTCGGGCGAGCCGTCATAGAGCACAACGACGGGCGGGTGAATGCCCGTATCCCGCGAGACCAGGAGCACGGATCGTGGTCCCCGCATTGCCGCTGCCTCTGCGGTGGAGCCGACGCGTGACCGATGGAGCACAGGGCGGCTGGCCCTTCCGACACAGAGAAGGTCCGCGTTGGCTGCTTCCTCCAGCATCTTCGCGGATACGGCGCCGCGGACGACCTGGAACGACCACGTGATTTCGTGGTGCCTGGCTATTGCAGAGAGCGCCTGACGGGCCTGCTCCGCCTGGGCTCGCAATTGACGTCTCATGCGGATGGGACTCAATCGTCCTCGCGTGGCGAACGGGAACCGCAACTCCCGGGCGACCGTGAGCTCCGCCGCGCGCAGCAAATTGCTGTCCTCGACGAACAACCCGTGTAACTCGGCTTCAAGGCTGCTTGCCAGCTCCGCTGCGGCACGGAGAGCCGCCAGGCTGTGATAGGAAGTGTCCAGCCCGATCAAGATGCGTCGGATCGCTAGCTCTTCTTTCCCCTCGCTCATGGGCCTGGTGGTTACTCCTCGCCACCTGATTCGTCTTCGCCGGGATCCGAGGAGCCGCCGGGGGCGTCCTCTCCGGGTCCTTCTCCGAAATCGCGCTGCAACTCGGCAAGCTGGATCAGACGCGCTTCTACCCGGTGATTGATGCTCCCGCTCGGGAATCCGCCCTCCTCGTCACGCTCGCCGGCAGGTAACCCCATCAGGAGGGCGATGGCATCGTCCACCGTCTCCACAGCGTGGACATGGAAGTTTCCTTCTTCGACGGCCTGGACCACTTCATGCCTTAGCATCAGATGCTCGACGTTTGAGCCGGGGATCAAGACGCCTTGCTCACCGGTGAGGCCCTTGGCCATACATGCGTCGAAGAAGCCCTCGATCTTCTCGTTGACGCCGCCGATGGGTTGGACCTCCCCGTGCTGGTTGACGGAGCCTGTCACCGCGAATGACTGCTTGATCGGCGCACGCGCCAGCTCCGAAAGAAGGGCGCAGAGCTCGGCCAGCGATGCGCTGTCGCCCTCGACACCCGCGTAGGATTGCTCAAAGACGAGGCTAGCTGATAGAGAAAGCGGGTGCTCCGGGGCGTAGCGCGCGCCGAGATAGCTGGAGAGGATCAGCACGCCCTTGGAGTGGATCGGCCCGCCAAGCTCGACCTCGCGCTCGATGTCGACGACGTTGCCCTTGCCCATGCGGGTACGCGCAGTGATGCGGCTGGGGCGCCCAAAGGCGTAGTTGCCCAATGCGATGACGGAGAGTCCGTTCACCTGGCCCCTTTTCTCTCCGGCAGTATCGATGAGAATCATGCCCCGCCGGATGTGCTCCTGGGTGCGCTCACGCAGCCGGTCTGCGCGGTTGATCTGCTCATCGATGGCACGTTGGACATCCTTGACGGTCACGACTCCGTTGCCAGCTTCCCCGGACCAATAGTCTGCCTCTTCCAGCAACTCGGCTACGCTCAGCAAGTGCGTGGAGAGCTTCTTGGAATCGCCGATGATTCGGCTGCTCTGTTCGATGACCCGGGCGACGGCTTCGCGATCGAAGGGGCGCAACGCTTCCCGCCGTGCCATGGTGGCTATCAGTCGGGCATACAGCTGGTCGTTTTCCGGTGTTCTGGGCATCTGATCGTCAAAGTCGGCCTCGACCTTGAAGAGCTCGCTGAAGTCCGGGTCGTACTCATTGAGGAGATAGTAGAGCAATCGCTCACCGATTAGCACGACCTTGACATTGAAGGGAATTGGTTCCGGCTCCAGCGAAACGGTGCTGACCAGGCTCAGCGCCTGACTGAGGGACTCGATGCGCACTTGCTGGGCACGGAGCACGCGCTTGAGTCCTTCCCAGGCGTAGGGTTGCATCAAGAGTTCCCGGGCGTCGACCAGCAGGTAGCCGCCGTTCGCCTGATGGAGAGCGCCGGGCTTGATGAGGTTAAAGTCCGTCAGCAGAGCGCCCATCTGAGCGATGTGCTCGATCCGCCCGATCAGGTTGTTGTACGTGGGGTGCTCTTCGTATATCACCGGGGCGCCGTTGGATTCGCTGTGATCCACGAGCACGTTGACCTGGTAGCGGCGAAACTTGGCCTCCTGGATGCGCTGTGTGGTGAGGCCCAGGATGGCCTCTTGTTCTTCCTCGCCGCTCCTGCGGAAGTCCTCCACATTCTCGACGATGTCGTCCTTCACTGTCTCCAGGTAATCGGCGACCGGTTGGAGGTCACTGTACTTCTCCTGCAGCTCCTGGATCCGATGGCCTACAGCCAGCATCGCCACTTGTCGGTTTAGCTCTTTGACCTTCTCACGCGCCTCTCGCTCCCACTGTCGTGCCTGTCGCATCGTCTCCTGCAGCTCCTCCTGGAGCTGGCCGATGTCCTCTTTGACACGCTCCCGCTTCTCATCGGGCAGTTTCTGGAAGTCGTCGGGACTGACGACCTCGCCCTCTTCGACGGGGGCGAAGGCAAGGCCGACAGGGGTGCGGATGAGGGCGATGTCTCGTTCCTTGGCCTTTTCCTGGATTCCGTTGAGGGCCTCTTCCTGTTTTTCCTGGAACTCCTCCTGGAGCTCTTGTTTGCGCGTCTGGTAGTCCTCGCTTTCGAAGGCGGTCGGGATGGCGGTCTGAAGCTCCTCAACCAGCTGCTCCATGTCGTCGCGGAGCTCCAGCCCCTTGCCGGGCGGAAGCTCCAGGGTGCGGGGCTTGTGGCTATCCTCAAAGTTGTTGACGTAACACCAGTCGGAGGGCACCGGCTCGTCGGCTGCTCTTCTCTGGAGGAACTGCTTGATCGTGGTTCGCTTTCCGGTCCCGCTGGGCCCCAGGGCGTAGAGGTTGTAGCCATCGCGTTGGATCCCAATCCCGAAGCGGACGGCGCCCACTGCGCGCTCCTGCCCAATGATGTGGCTTAGATCCTCCAATTCCTCGGTTGTTTCAAAGTCAAACTGGACTGGGTCACAGGCCTGGCGCAGCTGGCAAGTCTGAAGTCGTTGTGATGTCATTGGTCGATCTCCTTCGTACGGTAGTCCATTAAGTCTCTGACGAAAGCCCAGGTTCGAACTCCACGATTGCGTCGCGCCACTCGACAGGGAGGGGAACGGACTGTCCTCTTTCATAGTCGTAGTGCACCTGCGTCGATCGAGCCTCCGCAGCCAGGCGTCCGTCCTGGCCCTCAACGCGATACTCGAAGACAAAGCTAGAACGCCCGAGCTCGCTTATGCGGATGTGGATGGTCACCCGTTCGCCGAGCTCGAGTGGGGACTTGAACTGACAGCTGGCCTGAGCGAGGATGAATCCGATGCCGGACGGCGTGGCTGACACGAGCCCCAGGTGACGCATATAGTGGACGCGGCTCTGCTCCAGATACGTGAAGTAAACGGCGTTGTTGACGTGGTTCATGGCATCTAGATCTCGCCAGCGGACCTCCGTCGTGGTTGAGAAGCGGAATCGTTCCTTGCTCATAAGGGATCTCACGTTTTGCTCTGCGCCCCGGGCTGGACCGGCGGCACATGCCCGTCGGAAGCGCCTCTCACCATCGTTGGGGCTCAAGGGGCATGCGCATGGAAGCCAGGCCTTCGGATTCTCAGATCTTGATGAATGTAACCTCGCCAGTCGAAAGGTCGAGGATACAGAATGAGCGCTGCTGCCAGCGGATGCCGCCCAGCGCGCCAGGGTTGATCACGTGGGTCGAGCCGATGCGCTCATCACGTCGCCGATGCGTGTGACCGTGGAACACCCAGGCGTGCTCTCCATTGCTGATCAGGGCACGAAGCTCGTGCTGGCGATGCCCGTGGATCAGTGCTGCCGACTTACCGCCCAGGGTCAGGCGATGCCGGTCGGCGAATCGCGCGGCCCCGATCGTCTCTCGAGCTGTGGCCCTGAGCGCCGGATGACGGTCCATGTTCCCACGGGCGACCCACGTATCGAAGCCTGACAGCGCCGACAGGGCGGCCGGACCACACAGGTCACCGCAATGAAGGAGCACGGTGACCGCCTCGCTATTCAAGATGCGAAGCGCGTCCTCGATAGCGCGCACGTCGTCGTGGGTGTCGGAGATGACGCCGATTCTCATGCCAAACTCTGGCTCAATGATAGCAGAATTCCCGGGGTTAGACAACGTGGGAACGAGGAGACGGGAGAGACTTGTCGTCCACGCACGACAAGGTATAGTTGCGCGGAGGTGAGTAGGTCACCCCCTGGTCAAACAGATTATGGATACGCACAGCGCCCGACGTTCGCATCTCCACATGGCCGGCATGGTCGCCGATCGGCTGCTGGCGTGGTTCGAGCAGCACGCACGTGATCTGCCCTGGAGGCGGAATCGGACGCCCTATCGCGTGTGGCTTGCTGAAGTGATGCTCCAGCAGACGCAGGTGGACACGGTCATCCCCTACTACGAGCGATTCCTGGACCGATTTCCCAGCGTGGAAGCGCTGGCCGAGGCCTCTCTGGAGGATGTGCTGAGGATCTGGGAGGGGTTGGGCTACTACGCCCGGGCACGCCATCTTCACCGTGCCGCCCGCGAGGTCGTCGCATCGATGGCTGGCGAGCTGCCGGACTGCTTTGAGGCGCTGATGGAACTGCCCGGCGTCGGGACGTACACGGCGGGCGCCATCGCATCGATGGCCTTTGGGGAGGCGGTGCCGGCCGTGGATGGAAACGCCCGTCGGGCGCTGTGCCGCCTGTTTGGCATCCGGGACGACGTGACGCGTTCGGCCACCAAGCGGCGGCTGAGGGAGCTGGCGGCGGACATGCTCCCGGAGGGCCGGGCCGGGGCGCTCAACGAAGCGCTGATCGAGCTTGGTGCCACGGTCTGCACCCCCCGCAGCCCGGCCTGCCATCGCTGTCCTCTAGGAGACGTGTGCCGGGCTTGCGCCGAGAATGAGCAAGGGGCGCTCCCGGTGCGGCGACCGCGCCGCAAGACGCCTCATTACGACGTCGCTGCTGCGGTCACGGTGCGAGAGGACGGAGCGGTGCTGTTGGCACAGCGAAACATCGACGACATGCTGGGCGGGATGTGGGAGTTCCCCGGGGGGAAATGTGAGGACGGGGAGACACTGGCGCAGTGCCTGGTGCGCGAGATGAAGGAGGAGCTGGGCGTGACCGTCGAGGTGGGGCGGCGCCTGACGGTGGTGGCGCATGCTTACACGCACTTTCGAATCACGCTGCACGGCTTCTGGTGCCGGTTGACGGAGGGTGAGCCCCGCTGCCTGGACTGCGCGGCGGTGCGCTGGATGTTGCTGGATGAGCTGGATGACGTGCCGATGTCCGTGGCGGACCGGAAGATCGCCGGGGCGTTGCGTGCCGGTCTAAATGACTCTTCTGGTGGGGCGGTATCTGATTTCGCATAGGCGTCAGATGACGCGATGCTCCGTGAGGGAGAAGAAAGCTGGGAGCCGCTCGAAGCGTTCTGCAGGTTTGTGTGGGATCGACTGTTGGCGTATAATCGTGCCATTGTGGCGGCATCGGTCTGAATTCCTATGCACAGCTGAATTGCAGTGGAGCACGACGCGGGACATCTCTCAAGGTGATTCTGTGGCTCCGGTGACCATTTGTCGGGCTGATGGGCGCGGGAAGTGATCCGCGCGCACAGCTGGCACCACCCGAGCCCGCCACGTGGGCGGGGACTATCAGTTGTCGGGTCGGATTCCTGGGTAGGAGGGGATCGTGAAGCGTCAGTGTGTTCGTCGGTGGGTGGCCTTTCGATCGTCAGGGAGACGGAGCGGCGATGGTCCGCTCCTGCGCTGCCTACGCTGGCACTCGTACTGGTGCTGGTTCTGGCGGCGACTCGAAGCAGGAGGCGATGTCTAAAGCGGTCGTTCTGAACGCACTTGATGGGACGAGTGGGGTAGAGGAGCCGGATTCATGACAAAGAGAACAATGACCGTCGGCGAGGCGGTCGAGCAGATCGGCGTCGGGCCGTTCCAGTACAAGCTGCTGGCCATATGCGGCGCCAGTTGGGCCGCCGATGCCATGGAGGTGTTGATCATCTCCTATGTCATACCGAACGTGATCCGGGAGTGGTCGCTGACGTCGGGTCAGGCGGGCCTGATCGGCACGGCGATCTTCGTCGGCATGCTTCTCGGTGCCTGGTTCTGGGGCACGATCACGGACTATGTGGGGCGGAAGATTGGCTTTCAGCTGACGGTATTGATAGACTCGGTCTTCGGGTTCCTGTCCGCGCTGTCCCCGGGCTATGTATGGCTGCTGGTGCTCAGGGCGATCACGGGCTTCGGCGTGGGTGGCGCTATGCCGGTGGACTATGCCGTCTTCTCCGAGTACTTGCCGAAGCGGAACCGCGGGCGCTGGCTGGTCCTACTAGAGAGCTTCTGGGCAGTGGGCACCATCATCGTGGCTGGCCTTGCCTGGTTGATCCTCCCGCGGGCGCCGGCGGTGGGCTGGCGCGTGCTCCTGGCCGTGTCTGCCTTGCCGGGCGCGATTGTCTTCTTCATCCGGCGCCACATCCCGGAGTCCCCGCGGTATCTCCTGATTGAGGGCCGGGAGGAGGAGGCGCGGGAGGTTCTTGAGCGCGTGGCCCGGGAAAACGGCACCACGTTGGAAATCGATCGGCTTGAGGTTCAGGAGCGGACGGCTGGCATCACGGTCTCCGCGCTGTGGAAGAAGCCCTACATCCGGTCGACGATTATGCTGTGGGTGGGATGGTTCGCCATTTCTCTGAGTTACTACGGCGTGTTTATCTGGCTACCGGGGATCTTTGTCGAGCGGGGGTTTGCGTTCCTGCGGACGTACCAGAACACCTTCCTCCTGGCGCTGGCCCAGATTCCGGGGTACTTCTCGGCGGCCTATCTCGTCGAGCACTGGGGCCGGAAGTGGACGCTGGCGATCTATCTGCTGTTCAGCGGTCTGTTCACCTATCTGTTTGCCGTGGTGAGTGGATTGTCCCTCATCGTCGGGACAGCCATGTTGATGTCCTTCTTTACGCTGGGAGCCTGGGGGGTGCTCTACGCTTACACCCCGGAGTTGTATCCTACGGAAATTAGAGCCACGGGGATGGGGTGGGCGAGCGGGCTGACGCGCATCGCGGGGGCTATTGCGCCCAGTCTGGGTGGCGTGCTTCTGTCGTCCTCGCTGGTGGCCGCTCTCACGCTATACGCCGTTTCCTTCGTTCTCGGTGGCGTGACGATCCTCCTGCTGGGGCGGGAGACGAAGGGGCGCCCCCTCCTGGAGACCGTGGGCGGGTGAGAGACTGAGGTGGACATGCGAAACTCCCTTCCGGGTGCGCGCCCGAGAAGGGAGTTATCGTCTCTGTGAAGGCTTCGGCAGCCGGTCTAGGCCTTGCCGGTGATGTCGATGTCCACTCCCTCCAGCGTGCAGATCGTCTGGTGGACGGGGCAGTGGTGGGCGACGCGCTCGATTGCTTTCTCCCTTCCGGAGACATCCGCATTCGGCACGTTGACCATCACCTTCAGATCGACCAGACGTGTGGGATCCGAGGCTTTTTCGTAGCTGACGTCGACATTGAGACCCTCAGTGTCCAGCTTGGCCCTGTTGCAGTAGTCCGCTACCAATGCAGCCACACATGCGCCCAGCGAGGCGACGAAGACCTCAGGCGGCGTTGGGCCGCGGTCGGTCCCGCCCATGCTGGCCGGTACGTCAACAAGGAGCTTGTGGTTGCCAAGCTCGGTCTCGAAGAGCATATCGCCCTTGTGGTGCGTCGTGATTGTTGCCATAGGTACCTCCTCAGGCGTCTATTTCTCTTGATCGGCGACGCCCGCGCGTGCGGGCAGCGTCGAGTGGCGCGGAAATCAGTAACATATGATTATACCCCCATATTCGCACAAATTCAAATGAAACCAGGGTTGCGATGAACAGCAGATCACGTCCTGTCTCAGTTGTCATACCGAACTGGAACGGGGCTGAGCATCTTCCCACCTGCTTGGAAAGCCTGCGGCAGCAGACGCTGAAAGGGGTCGAGATCGAGATCCTGGTGGTGGACAACGGCTCCACCGACGGCTCGCTCCAGCTGATGGAACGGGAGTACCCGGAAGTGGCCGTGCTGGCGCTGGGAGAGAACCGCGGGTTCGCCGGTGCATGCAACGCCGGGATGCGTGCCTCGAGTGGCACGTTCGTGGTCCTGCTGAACAATGATACGGAGGTCGACGAGCGATGGCTGGAGGAAGTGTTGGCTGCCTTCAAGCGCCATCCGGAGGCGGGCTCGATTGCCTCTAAGATGCTCCTCTTTGATCGCCGCGACATCTTTCATACAGCGGGGGATTTCTACTGTGTGGACGGCCTGCCAGGTAATCGGGGTGTCTGGCAGCGCGACGAGGGACAGTACGACGAGGAGGAGTATGTCTTTGGGGCGTGCGGGGGGAGCGCGGCCTATCGGCGCGTCATGCTGGAGCAGGTGGGGCTGCTCGATGAGGATTTCTTCTACTCGTGCGAGGATGTGGACCTGGCCTGGCGGGCCCAGTTGGCTGGATGGCGTTGCGTGTACGCACCCGAGGCGGTGGTGTACCACAAGTTGAGCGCCACCGGGGGGGGAATCACGGCCAGCTTCTACGATGGGCGGAACACCATCTACCTGCTGATCAAAGATTACCCTGGAGATCTCTGGCGCCGCTATTGGCGAGCCGTGCTGCGAAGGCAACTGGTGATGGCCCGCGAGTCGCTGAAGGCCTGGCGGGGGGCGGAGGCCCGGGCGCGGCTGAGAGGGCAGGTGGCAGGGCTGTTGACGGCCATGCCCAGAATGCTGGGGAAGCGGCGTGTTGTCCAGCGCAGCCGGATTGTCGATTCGGCCTACCTGGAGGGGATTCTGACAAGGATTGACGAAAGGCCTTAGAGTGGGTATCATAGTTTGCCTTGGAGTTCAAGCCTATGCGGTGTTATCTGAGTTCGGATAAGCCCCAACCTAACGGTGCGAGCACATGAATCAACGTGAAGGCGCCAGGCCCTATCTCTCCGTGATCATCCCCTGCTACAATGAGGAGAAGAACCTCGAACGTGGGGTGTTGGGGGAGGTGCATGGGTATCTAGCACGCCAGGACTATGGCTGGGAAGCGATCATTGTGAATGACGAATCGACAGACGATAGCCGGCGCTTGATTGAGCAATTTGTCGGGGACAGGCCGGGCTTCTCCCTCGTCAACATCCCGCACGGAGGGAAGCCGGCTGCGGTGTGGGCCGGCATCCAAGAAGCCAGGGGGGCTATCGTGCTCTTCACGGACATGGATCAGTCGACTCCCCTCGAGGAGTCGGAGAAACTGCTCCCCTGGTACGAGTGTGGATGCGACGTGGTGATCGGATCCCGTGGGACGCAAAGGGAAGGGTTCTCGATTGTCAGGCGATTGGGGAGCGCGGTGTTTCGGACGCTTCGTCGCCTGTTCCTTCTACGGGATATCAGCGACACCCAGTGTGGCTTTAAGTCGTGTCGACGTGAGGCTGCGCTGGAGGTCTTTCCTCAGCTCCAGTTTTTTGGACAGAAGGAGAGGCCCGAGGGATGGAAGGTCTCGGCATACGACGTTGAGCTGCTCCACCTCTTCGAGAAGGCTGGCTATACGCTGAAGGAAGTCGAGGTCGAATGGCTGAATCGAGACGAGAGTGACACCAAGGACGAGACGGGCTCGTTGGCTCGGTATCTCAGGGAGTCCTTAGAGATGACCAGAGAGGTGTTCCGAGTCAGACTGAATGAGCTCAAGGGGCTGTACGATGAGGTTTAGGTTCTTGAGCGCGGTGGAATCCCGGCAGCTGAGCGTGTTTCAGATCCTCGTGGCAATTTAGCTTCACCGACCGGAGGACGATGGCTCCGATTCCCGATCTTTCGGAGGAGTATGCCCTGTGCGGGGCTGGTCACAGTCGCGTGGCTGGTCTGGACGAGGCGGGGCGAGGCGCGTGGGCAGGACCGGTGTGTGCCGCAGCCGTGGTCCTGCCGCTGAGTCAGGATGATCTCCTGGTCGCCTTGGATGGTGTGCGCGATTCGAAGCTGCTGACGCCGGGCCGGCGGGAGGCGCTGCTGCCCCTCATCCACGAAACAGCCGTAGCCATTGGCGTCGGCTGGGGGAAGCCCGCGGAGATCGATTTGTGGGGCATCGTGCCCGCTACGCGGCTGGCGATGGGCCGCGCGGTGGCAGAGCTGAAGAATCACGTTGATGCGCTACTGGTGGATTACGTAGCGTTGCCGGGACTGGATCTTCCGCAGCACTCGCTCCCCAAGGCTGATGCCCGCTGTTTGAGTGTTGCCGCGGCCAGTATTGTGGCCAAGGTGGAGAGGGACAGGCTGATGGTCGCGCTTGACGGCCAGTATCCAGGCTACGGCTTTGCACAACACAAGGGCTACGGCACGGAGCAGCATCGGGAGGCCCTGGGGCGGCTGGGGTGCTCGGCGATCCATCGGGTGAGCTGGCGGCCGATGAGGCAACGAATGGGCAACGAATGGGCAACGAATAAACGAATAAACGAATAGGTAACGAATGGGGAACGGACGAAGAACGAATGGACGGATGAACGGCGCACTGGGCGGACAGACGGGTAGGGTGGGAATGCGTTAGGGGATGAAGCAATGGACGTCCTGGCACACCCTGTTGAGGATGTGGGGGGCGGATCCGGTACTTCTCGACTATGGGTGGGCGGCTGGGGGTTGGATGATCGGGGGGCACGGTATGGGGCTCGTCACGGATGCACCACATCATGATCTGTGTTATCGCATTATTGGGGCAGCGATGGACGTGCACAATCGCCTGGGACCCGGGCTGCGAGAAGTGCATTACCAGAGGGCACTGATGATGCGCCTGGCGGAGCTCGGCCTCGATGCGGTCGCCGAGTACCCAGTGAAGGTTATGGTCGATGACCGATTTGTTGGCGACCTGTTCATGGATTGTCTGGTAGAAGATGCGGTGGTGGTCGAGCTGAAGGCGTTGTCGCATCTCTTGACCAACGACGAAGTGGCTCAGGTGATCACGTATCTGGCTGCCAGCGGAAAACGGGTGGGTCTGCTGTTCAATTTCGGGCGAGGGAGGCTGGAATTCAAGCGCATATTTCCGCCAAAGGCCCGGG
>Ga0207796_1000791_pt1 | contig 11644 bp, 10 predicted proteins | sample Pon1CUnioCityCA_6_FD_187274 | JGI IMG/M metagenome (GOLD analysis project Ga0207796, IMG submission 187274) | Marine sediment microbial community from Union City, CA, USA - Pond 1C Sediment 1 (SPAdes) | ecosystem: Environmental > Aquatic > Marine > Intertidal zone > Salt pond sediment ...
GAGCCAGTTCCTCGGAATCTTCGCCGGTGGTGTGGCGGGCGGCGGGCTCCTGACCCACGCGGGGCCGGCGATGGTGTTCACGCTGGGTCTGGTTTCGGCGGTGGTCTGGCTGCTGATCGCCAGGACCATGGCGCCACCCTGTCACCTTGCCAACCGCTCGTATGCCTTGCCGGGGCCCTGGACGTCTGCCGCGTCCGACCTGCAGTCGCGCATCGGGCTTCTGGGAGGTGTCGCCGAAGTCCGGGTGAGCGCGATCGAGGCAGCGATTTACCTGAAGGTCGATCCGGCCGTGTTCGATGAACCCGCGCTGCGCAGGCTCCTCCTCGATGCGCCGCCAGATGCGGACCGGAGTGCCGCCGAAGGGTCGATGCCCTGACTGTTTTCCGGCTCTCCGGCGTCTGGCCGATGCAACTCCGGATACCGTGCGAATCTCGGGATGCATCGCGGCGTCGGTCGCCGCTTGCTAAACTAGCCGCCCCGATCCAGCGAGCGAACGACAAGGAGCAGCCATGGCCCGCGGAGTGAACAAGGTAATTCTGCTCGGCAATCTCGGTGCCGATCCTGAAAAACGCGAGACCCCGTCAGGGATGACGATCACCAATCTCCGCCTCGCCACCAGCGAACAGTGGACGGACAAGCAGTCCGGAGAGAAGCGGGAGAACACGGAGTGGCATCGGGTCGTGTTGTTCGGACGCCTGGGCGACATTGCAGCCCAGTACCTCGGCAAGGGATCCCAGGTGTACATCGAGGGCCGGATTCAGACGCGCAAGTGGCAGGGCCAGGACGGCCAGGACCGGTACACCACCGAAATCGTGGCCAACGACATGCAGCTGATCGGTGGACGCGGCGGATCGGGTGGTGGCGATTTCGGCGGCGGCCGCCACGAAGGAGGTTCCGGTTCCGAACCCTCGTGGGACGATCGCGGCAGCTCCGGATCGTCGTCTGGCGGGCGCGGGATACAGGACGATGACGTACCCTTCTAGTTCGCGGACGTCGCCTGCTCCCCCTGCGGCAACGCGGGTGCGGAAGGTCTTCATCCAGACGCACGGCTGCCAGATGAACGAGTACGACTCCGGACGCATGTTCGACGCGCTGCGTGCTTCGTTCGGCGCAGAGCGTACCGAGGATCCGGCGGCTGCCGATCTCCTTCTGCTGAACACCTGCTCGATCCGCGAGAAGGCCCAGGAGAAAGTGTTCTCGCTGCTCGGCCGCTGGCGGGAACTGAAGGAGCTGCGGCCGGAAATTCTCATCGGGGTCGGCGGGTGCGTGGCGAGCCAGGAGGGTTCGGCACTGCGCGAGCGCGCACCCTTCGTGGATCTGGTGTTCGGCCCGCAGACGCTGCACCGGTTGCCCGAATTGATTCAGCAGGTCCGGCGCGGGGCGAGCCCGGTGGTTGACATCAGTTTTCCCGAGATCGAAAAGTTCGATCGTCTCCCCGAGCCTCGTGCGCAGGGTGCGAGTGCCTTCGTTTCGGTGATGGAGGGTTGCAGCAAGTACTGCAGCTTCTGCGTGGTTCCCTATACCCGAGGCGAGGAAATCAGTCGACCCTTCGACGACGTGATCGCCGAGGTGGTGGGCCTGGCGGCGCAGGGCGTGAAGGAAGTCAATCTTCTGGGGCAGAACGTGAACGCGTACCGCGGGCCGATGCACGATGGCGACGTCGCCGATCTGGCGTTGCTCCTGCATTACGTGGCTGCGGTGGACGGGATCGAGCGCGTTCGCTTCACAACGTCGCATCCCGTGGAGTTTTCGGCCCGACTGATCGAGGCGTACGCCGACGAACCGAAGCTGGTCAGTCACCTGCACCTGCCCGTTCAGAGTGGTTCCGACCGCATTCTGACGCTGATGAAACGCGGTCACACCGTGCTGGAGTACAAGTCCAAGATCCGCCGCCTGCGGGAGTTGCGGCCGGATCTCGATCTCTCCTCGGACTTCATCGTCGGCTTTCCGGGGGAAACCGAGGAGGATCACGCCGCAACGCTGCGCCTCGTCGAAGAGCTGAATTTCGATTTTTCCTTCAGTTTCATCTACAGCGCACGCCCGGGAACGCCGGCCGCCGGGCTCCCCGATGATGTGCCGATGTCCACGAAGAAGCGCCGGCTGCAGGAGCTGCAGTCGCTGCTCGAGAGGCAGGGTCAGGCGCGCAACCGGGCCATGATCGGGAGCGTGCAGCGGGCGTTGGTCGAAGGGCGCTCCCGCCGCGATCCCTCACGTCTCGCGGCGCGCACCGCCAACAACCGTGTCGTGAATTTCGACGGCGTTCCCGAGCGGATCGGCACGATGGTGGATCTTCTGATTACCGAGGCACAGCCGCACTCCTTGCGCGGCGTGCTGTTGGGCCAGGGTACGGAAAGGGAATCCGGCCGATTCCAGGCCTATGCCGCAGAACCGCGCTGATTTCACCCTGGAGCCTGCGGACCAGGAGACGCTGGCGCGCTTGTCGGGTCCACTGGACTCTCACCTGCGCCTGATCGAATCCCGCCTGGGCGTGCATGTGCATAACCGCGGCGCCCGGTTCAACGTGACCGGGCCGGATGAGGCCGTGCGCGCGGCGGAGGCCCTGATCCGGGAACTGCACGGAATGGCCCGCGCCGAGCCGATCAGTCTGGAACAGGTGCACGCGTCGTTGCAGGCGGCCCACCGCGACGAGCCCACGGTTGCGACGACGAAGGAACCCGTGCTCCGTCTGAGGCGGGCAGTCATCCGGGGCCGCGGCCCCCGACAGAGCCACTATCTGGACGCGATCGCACACCACGACCTGAACTTCGGGATCGGTCCGGCGGGCACTGGAAAGACCTATCTGGCGGTGGCGGCGGCGGTGGAGGCCCTGGAGCAGGACCGGATCCGAAGGCTCGTGCTGGTGCGCCCCGCAGTGGAGGCCGGCGAGCGGCTTGGCTTTCTGCCGGGGGACCTGGCACAGAAGATCGACCCCTACCTGCGCCCGATGTACGACGCTCTGTACGAATTGCTGGGTTTCGATCAGGTCGCAAGATTGATGGAGCGCCAGGTGATCGAAGTGGCGCCGCTCGCCTACATGCGCGGGCGCACGCTGAACGAGTCGTTCATCATCCTCGACGAAGCGCAGAACACCACGGCGGAACAGATGAAGATGTTTCTGACCCGCATCGGTTTCGGCTCCACCGCGGTCGTGAACGGTGACGTCACCCAGGTGGACCTGCCGCGCGGGCAGTTGTCGGGACTGCGTCACGCAGCGAGGATTCTCGATGGGGTCGACGGGGTCAGCATCACCCGATTCCAGGCCGAGGACGTCGTGCGTCACCCTCTGGTCCAGCGCATCGTCGAGGCCTATGCGGTCCACGGTGATCCGGCGGGGCCCGATGCTTGACGTACAGGTCCAGTATGGGTTGCCGCGGACCGGGTGGCCGGGTCCCGGCCCGCTGCACCGAGCGGCACAGGCGGCCTGGCGCGAACCGGCGTCCGCACAGGTCACGGTGCGGTTGGTCGATCTCGAGGAGGGGCGGCGGCTGAATCGGGAATTCCGCGGCAAGCCTGTCGCCACCAATGTCCTGTCCTTCCCGGCACCCGCGTCATTGTCGGGCGGATCCTCGGCCACTGCGTATCTTGGCGACATCGTGCTCTGCGCACCCGTGCTGGCCACCGAGTCTTCTGAACAAGGCAAGTCCCTGCGGGCTCATTTTGCACACATGGTGGTCCATGGCATGCTTCACCTGCAGGGCATGGATCATCAGAAACCGATCGAGGCAGAGGCAATGGAGACGATCGAGCGTGAAATTCTGGCCGGGTTGGGGTACGCGGATCCGTATGCCTAGATCCCGTTTCCGATACGCAACTGCGAGGTCTTCCCGGCTTTCACATGTCTGACACGGCAAGATCCGAAGGACCTCCCTTACGCGGGCTGCTCGAGCGGCTCGGCGCGATGCTTTCCCCGGAGCCGCGGAACCGCGAGCAGTTGCTCGAACTTCTGCGGGGCGCGCATGCGCGTGACCTGATCGATCCCGAGGCATTGGCGATGCTCGAAGGGGTCCTCCACGTCGCCGAGATGCAGGTCCGGGACATCATGGTGCCGCGCGCACAGATGGACGTGGTGCGCCGGGATGCCAGTCTTGCGGAGATTCTGCCGGACCTGGTGTCCTCCGCGCACTCGCGAATCCCGGTCATCGTCGACAGCCGGGACGAAGTGGCGGGTATCCTGCTGGCGAAGGATCTGCTGCGTTTCTTCACGGGCACGCAGGAGGAGTCCTTCGACATGCAGGAGATCCTGCGGCCCGCGGTGTTCGTTCCCGAGAGCAAGCGACTGAACGTGCTGCTCAAGGAGTTCCGCCTCAGCCGGAACCACATGGCGATCGTGGTCGACGAGTATGGAGGCGTCTCCGGACTGGTGACGATCGAGGACGTGCTGGAGCAGATCGTCGGTGAGATCGAAGACGAACACGACGTCGACGACTACCTCACCCAGATCATGCAACACCCCGGTGACCGTTACACGATCAAGGCATTGACGCCGATCGAGGAGTTCAACACCTACTTCGGGACCGCCTACGACGAGGAGGACTTCGACACGCTCGGCGGTCTGCTGCTGTCGCAGTTCGGGCACGTGCCGCGTCGGGGCGAGAGCGTCGCGTTCGATGGTATGCAGTTCCGGGTGTTGCGCGCCGACAACCGTCGCCTGCACCTGGTGGAGATGCGCCGGGTTGCGGCAGCACCCGGCGACGGCACCGTCGATTCCTGAACGTTCCGATGCGCGTATCCGAAATTCCTCCGGGGCCGGCTACCGCGCCGGAGCCGGTGCTTCGCTGGCGAGGGCGCGCGTTGACGGGCTGGCCGGCCACCGGGGTCTCGTTCGCTGCGGGTGGGCTCCTGGTACTCGCCTTTGCACCGTTCGACCTGTACGCACTCGCGCCCGTCGCGCTGGCTCTCTGGTTCGCGCTCCTGCGCGGGTGTGCGCCCCGCGAATCCTTTCGCCACGGCTACGCTTTCGGTTTGGGGCTCTTCGGGTTCGGCGTGACCTGGGTCTTCAACAGCCTGCTGATCTTTGGTCAGGCGCCCTGGGCCGTTGCGACCGTGATCACCTGTGCATTCGTCCTGCTCCTCGCGCTCTACCCCGCGCTGCTGGCCTGGCTTGCGGCGCGCGTGGCCGGAAAGGCCGGGCTGGTGGCCTGGCTGCTGGCACTGGCTGCGGGATACGTGCTCCTGGAGGGGCTGCGGGGCTGGTTGTTGTCCGGATTCCCGTGGCTTCTGCTCGGCCACGTGTTGCTGGAGAGCCCCGCCCGGCCCTGGATTCCCCTGGGCGGCGAGTCTGGCGCAGGGCTCTGGGTCGCGTTGCTGGCCGCGTCGCTGGTGCTCGTGCTGGCGCGGCGCATGGTCGCCGCTCTGCTGCTGATCGCGGGCCTGCTGGCCGGGTCCGCGGCGATCACCCCATGGCACTGGGTGAAGCCTGCCGGACCGCCGCTGCGGGTGGCGATCGTACAGGGGAATATCGATCAGGGTCGCAAGTGGCAGGACGACGGCATCGAGCACGCGTTGGCCACCTATTCGGGCCTCAGTCTTCCGGTCGCGGGTGTCGATCTGCTGGTCTGGCCCGAGACGGCGATCCCCGCGTTCTATGCGGAGGTCTACGCGGAGCTCGACGCGCTGTCGGGCCGCCTTGAACTCGAAGGCACCGAGCTGGTGACCGGAATCTTCGATTTCGACCCGGTCGATCGGGCGATGTACAACAGTATCCGCCACCTGCCGAGCGGAGCCGTGTACGACAAGCGGCAACTGGTTCCGTTTGGAGAGTATCTGCCCCTGCGGCGGCGGCTGGATTGGCTGGATCGGCTGCTGGATATTCCGATGTCGGACCTCAGTGCCGGCACCGGGGACGGGCTGGTCGCCATGGCCGGGCAGTTGGCCGGGCTCTCCGTCTGCTACGAGGCCGCCTACGCCGGACGCATTCGTGCGGCCCTGCCGGACGCGACGTTCCTGCTGAACGTGAGCAACGATGCCTGGTTCGGCCGCACGCTGGCTCCGCACCAGCATCTGCAGATCGCACGTTTTCGAGCGCTCGAAGCGGGACGCCCGATGGTCCGGGCCACGAATACGGGCATATCGGCCCTGATCGCGGCCGACGGTCGGGTCACGGCACAAAGCGGGCTGTTCACCCGTGAGGTGCTGCACGGGGAGATTCTGCCGCACGCGGGGATCACCCCCGCCGTGCGCTTCGGTCCCTGGCCCGCGTTCGCGTTGGCCGGTCTCCTGCTTCTGCCGGCGCTCTGGCCACGCCGGCGTCGCTGAGCCGCGGGGCTATTCGGAACCCGCGGGCGCCGGGCCACCCCGGTGGAAGCGCGTGTGCCGGCAATGCGGGCAGGGCGGAATCCTGCCCACCTTCGAAAGATGGACGGTGCCTCCGCATGCCAGGCAGGTGAGTTCGCCCGGCCCGGTGATTTCCCCGGTATGCCACTCGCCCACCCGATAGGCCCGCGCCGCCAGTTCGGCCAATTCGACCTCGGTGCGGTCCGCGACCGAACTCAGGGCGTTCAGCAGACCCGCCTCGATGATCGCGATGTCCATCCGCAGCCATTCGCGCCAGTCCGATGTGCCCTGGCCGAGGAAGGTTCCCAGATCGTGCAGATCCCGGCGCAGATAATCCGTCACCGTGTCGGCCTCTTCGGCGGTGAGCTGCCCCGTGGCCAGCACCTCGCTCCGAACCGATTCCAGCAGATCGTTGAGCACCACGCCGCTGCGGTCGGGCAGAGCCTCCAGCTCTGTCGCGAGCTTCTGCAGCATGCGGTTGTAGGCCTGTTCCAGCCGGTCCTCTTCCGGGTTGCCGGTCTCGTTCATGTCCATGTCTCCTCGGCCGTGTACCCCTCTAAACTTAGCACGTTGCCGTGCCCAGTTTTGCGTCGCCGGGCAGGCTTCCGGCGGGCAGCCCCCGCTCCCGGGTCGCCGCCCTTGGTCGCGGCGGTTCGGCGCTGGTATTCTGCCCGTCTTCGTCAAGCCAGGATGTGTTCCCGATGCTGGAAAGCTACGATCCGCTCATGGTCGAGACCTCCGTCCAGAAACGCTGGGAGGAGGGTCGCAGCTTTGTCGCGCGCGAGGACGAGGGTCGGGAGCCCTTCTACTGCCTGTCGATGTTCCCGTACCCCTCGGGAAAACTGCACATGGGACACGTGCGCAACTACACCATCGGAGACGTGATCGCTCGTTTCCAGCGCATGCAGGGACGCAATGTCCTGCAGCCCATGGGCTGGGACGCGTTTGGCCTGCCTGCCGAGAATGCGGCGATCGCGAACGGCGTACCGCCGGCACGCTGGACCCGCCAGAACATCGAGCAGATGCGGGCGCAGCTGAAGCGTCTCGGTTTTGCGTACGACTGGAGCCGCGAGCTGGCCACCTGCGATCCGGAGTACTACCGCTGGGAACAATGGCTGTTCCTGCGCCTGCTGAAAAAGGGACTGGTCTATCGGAAACTGGCCACCGTGAACTGGGATCCGGTGGATCAGACCGTGCTGGCCAATGAGCAGGTCATCGACGGCCGCGGCTGGCGCTCGGGCGCCGTGGTGGAGCGGCGCGAGATGCCGCAGTGGTTTCTTCGGATCACCGACTATGCCGATGAGCTTCTCGAATCGCTCGATACCCTCGAGGGGTGGCCCGACCAGGTTCGCGCGATGCAGCGCAACTGGATCGGCCGCTCGGAGGGCGTGGAACTGGATTTCGCCTGTGACGACGGGGAAACGCTGACCGTCTTCACCACGCGGCCGGACACCCTGATGGGTGTCAGTTACCTGGCCGTGGCGCCCGAACACCCGATGGTGGCCGACCGAACGGCACACGACCCGGAGCTGGCCGCTTTCGTCGAGAGTTGCCGGAATCGCGGCGTGGCCGAAGCGGACCTCGCGACGATGGAAAAACGCGGCCGGGCGCTGGGCGTCGATGCGCGGCACCCGCTTACCGGTGAGGCCATTCCCGTGTGGGTGGCGAACTTCGTGCTGATGGAATACGGCACCGGCGCCGTGATGTCGGTCCCGGCGCACGATGAGCGCGATCATGCCTTCGCCCTGCAGTACGGGCTGCCCGTCCTGCAGGTCATCGAACCCGCGGACGGCCGCGCCTGGGACATCCGCGGGCAGGCGTTCACCGAGCACGGGCGGCTGGTCGGCTCCGGGGAGTTCACCGGAATGACTTCATCCGAGGCATTCGCTGCCATAGCCGAAGCGCTGGAAGCGCGCGGTCGGGGTCGCCGCCGGCGCAACTATCGCCTGCGCGACTGGGGCATTTCGCGACAGCGCTACTGGGGCTGCCCGATTCCGGTGATCCATTGTGGCGCCTGTGGCGTCGTCCCCGTGCCCGAGTCCGATCTGCCGGTGGTCCTCCCGGAAGACGTGGTACCCGACGGGTCCGGATCGCCGCTGGCGCGACTGGCGTCGTTTCACGACACCGTCTGCCCGAAATGCGGACAGGGCGCCCGGCGCGAGACCGACACCTTCGACACGTTTTTCGAGTCGTCCTGGTACTACGCGCGGTACTGTTCAGCCGACAGCAGCGACGCCATGCTCGATGCCCGTGCGGATCACTGGCTGCCGGTGAACCAGTACGTGGGCGGCATCGAACATGCCGTGCTGCACCTTCTGTACGCCCGGTTTTTCCACAAGCTCCTGCGCGACGAAGGGCTGTTGCACAGCGACGAACCGTTCACGCGGTTGCTGACGCAGGGCATGGTGATTGCGCCCACCTTCTATCGGGAGCGGCCGGACGGCGGCCGCGACTGGATCAATCCGGCGGAGGTGGACGTGACCCGCGGTGCCGACGGCGATGCCGTTGCCCGCCTGCGTTCGAGTGGGGAAGCGGTCTCGACGGGGGGGCTGGAAAAAATGTCCAAGTCGAAGAACAACGGTGTCGATCCGCAGGCCCTGATCGACCGTTACGGCGCCGATACCGCGCGCCTGTTCACGATGTTTGCGGCTCCGCCGGACCTGTCCCTGGAATGGTCGGACTCCGGCGTCGAGGGCGCGCACCGCTTCCTGAAGCGTCTCTGGCGGCAGGTATTCGAATCCCATCGCATCGAGTCGGCACCCCTGCGCCCGCGCCCCGAGCAACTGGGCGAGGAGGCCCGGGCTCTGCGGCGCAAGTTGCACGAGACGATTGCGAAGGTCACGGATGACATCGGCCGCCGGCAGACCTTCAATACCGCGATCGCGGCCAACATGGAACTGCTGAACGAGGTGGCCCGTTTTTCCGCTTCGGGGCCGGAGGCGGTCTCGGTGCGGCGGGAATGCCTCACGGGCATCGTGTTGATGCTGAATCCGATCGTGCCGCACGCGAGTCAGGTACTCTGGGAAGGTTTGGGGCATCATGGGCTCATCGCCAACGCCGCCTGGCCCACGGTCGATCAGGATGCGCTGGCAGTCGACGCGGTCACGCTGGCGGTGCAGGTCAACGGCAAGCTGCGCGCGCAGATCCGGGTTCCGGCGGACGCGTCCCGGGAGCAGGTCGAGGCGATGGCGCGCGGAGATGCGAACGTGCAGCGCCACGTCGAAGGCCTGTCCGTGTCGAAGGTCATCGTGGTTCCCGGCCGGCTGGTCAATCTGGTAGCGAGGTCTCAATGAACGTCCTGCGTACGCTGTTTCTTTCCATGCTGGTCCTGGCGCTCGCCGGGTGCGGATTTCAACTGCGCGGCACCCCGAACTGGCCCGCCGAGCTGAGCCCCGTTTACGTGAGCGGTCTGGAGACGAGGGATCCCTTCTATCTGCTGCTGGTTCAGAGCCTGCGCTCGGCGGGCGTCGAGGTGGTCACCGAACCCGTCGCCGGCGGATCCGAGATCCGCATCCTGGCCCTCAGGGAACAGCGCCGGGTGCTCACGGTGACCGGCGAGGCCGAGATCAACGAATACCGCCTCACGCGAAGGCTGGAAAGCGAGCTGCGTCGCGCCGACGCCGCACCGCTGCCGCTCGGTCAGCTGGAGGTGCGTCAGACCTATTCCTTCGATCCCGCCGCAGTGCTGGCCCAGGAGACGCGCGAGGACGAACTGCGCACGGTCATGAACCGCGACCTGGTCCGTCTGCTCCAGTACCGGGTGCGGGCGGCCACCGGAGGGATTGTCGCGCCGGCAGAAAACCGGGACGGGACTTGACGCTCGATCCCCGGCAACTCGGGTCCGCTCTCGCCAATCGGCTCGGGCCTGTCTATCTGATCCTCGCGGAGGAGCCGCTCCAGGCGCTGGAAGCCGCAGATGCCGTTCGTGCCCGGGCGCGCGATGCCGGATTCGCGGCACGCACGGTGCTGGATCTTTCCGCGAACGGCGACTGGAACGCTTTCGAGGCCGCGGTCCGCGATCGTTCCCTGTTTGCGGAGCGCGGCCTGATCGATTTCCGATTGCCCTCGGGCAAGCCGGGCAAGACGGGTGCGGCGCATCTGCTGCGGTATGCGGAGGATCCGCCACGCGATCTGGTTCTGCTGGCGCAACTGCCCAAGCCTTCCGCCGACATGCGCAAGGCCGCGTGGTTCAGGACCCTGGAGCGGATCGCGGTGGTCGTTCATGCCCGCCCCGTGCCGCCCGCCCGTCTGGGAGCCTGGATTCGCGACCGGCTGTCGACTTCGGGCATCACCATCCATGCGGATGCGCTGTCGCTCCTGGCTTCCAGGGTCGAGGGCAATCTGCTGGCGGCACGGCAGGAGGTGGACAAGCTGGCGCTCCTCGGCGTCTCGGAGGTCGATCTCGAAACCCTGCAGCGGGGTCTGGGCGACTCTGCGCGTTTCGACCTGTTCGAACTTCCGGCGACGGCGCTCTCCGGCCAGACGCAACGGGCGGTGCGGATGCTCCGGGGAATGCTCGCCGAAGGGCAACCCGAGCCTCTGATTCTGTGGGCGCTGGGCCGGGACATCCGGGCGCTCGCACAGGGGGCCCTGCGCCGTGCCCGGGGGGAGCCGGTGGCGGTGGTGGCCAAGGCCTTCCGGGGAACCGATGCCACGGCCCTGCGTCAGGCCCTCGGCCGGATCGGGCCTGCGGCCGCGCGAGACCTGCTGGCGCGGGCCGCGATCGTGGACCGGGTCATCAAGGGCCGCGAGCCGGGCAACGCGGCCAGGCAGTTGATAGACTTGGTGATTGCATTGTCCGACCGGCCCGCAACGCGTATGGAGACGAGATCCGCATGAGTGCCCCAAGCCAGCCGTCCGCCGAGCAGTCCGTGGATATCCCTGCCTACATGCTGGGCCTGGGGCAAGCCGCACGCGCGGCTTCGAGGACCATGGCGGAGGCGGACACGGGGCATAAGAACCGGGCTCTGGGGGCGATCGCGGAGGTGATTCTGGACCAGCAGACGGAGTTGCTGGACGCGAATGCCCGGGATCTGGCCGAAGCCCGCGCGCGCGGTCTGGATGAGGCGATGCTCGACCGGCTGACGCTGACGGAAGCGCGTATCGAGGCGATGGCCGAAGGCTGCCGCCAGGTGGCTGGATTGCCGGATCCCGTGGGGGTGATCACCGACCTGGCCTATCGCCCCAGTGGCATCCAGGTGGGACGCATGCGGGTGCCGCTCGGCGTGATCGGGATCATCTACGAGTCGCGCCCGAATGTGACCATCGATGCCGCGGCGCTGTGCCTGAAATCGGGCAACGCGGTGATTCTGCGCGGAGGCTCGGAAGCCGCGCACTCCAATCGTGCACTTGCGGGGATCGTGCAGGCGGG
>Ga0207796_1000792_pt1 | contig 11635 bp, 8 predicted proteins | sample Pon1CUnioCityCA_6_FD_187274 | JGI IMG/M metagenome (GOLD analysis project Ga0207796, IMG submission 187274) | Marine sediment microbial community from Union City, CA, USA - Pond 1C Sediment 1 (SPAdes) | ecosystem: Environmental > Aquatic > Marine > Intertidal zone > Salt pond sediment ...
CCCGCGGGTCGATGTAGGTGAGCTTGGCGCCCTTTTCCAAGGCGGTGGTCAGGTTGTTGACCTCCTTGACCGACACCGCCTCGAAGATGTTCCGTCCGTAGAGCACGATGTGTTTCGTGTTCTTGTAGTCCATGCTCATCTGAGCGTCGGTGTATCCGAACAGGCTTCGGCAGGCCGTGTTCACCGACCCCTTGCAGAGGGCGTCATGCGTGAAATGGTTCGGGGAACCGATGGCCTTCAAGAAGGTCTTGCTCACATGGGTGGCCAATTGGGTCCGCTCTCCCAAGACCACGCTTTGGCCGCCGTGGGTGTCGATGATCCCCTTGAGCTTTTCGGCCACATAATCGAGTGCCTCGTCCCAGGAGACCTTCCGCCATTTACCCTCCCCCCGCTTGCCCTCCCGGATCAGCGGCGTTTGAACCCGCTCGTTGTCATAGAGCATGTTGACGCCGGCAGCGCCACGGGGACAGAGACTTCCCTCCATTCCGGGTACATGGGGATTTCCTTCGATCCAGTTGACCTGGCCGTCTTTGGCCAGCACCCGGATCGGGCATCGGACAGAGCACATAAAGCACAGACTAAAAACTTCCTTATCCATGGCCACCCTCCAAAATCGGTAGAAAAATACAACCTTCGGTATCGTAATCGACTTGCAAGGACAGGAATTGCGGAGCAAGCAGCGTCACCATCCCCATCACGTTTAGCAAGTTTCATACCATTTCATCGCACCGGGCAAGAAAGCCGGATCCTTCCGTCTGAATCCATTTTATGTAATAATTTTTGAATTTTACGTAAAAATGTGCGGACAGATCCGGATCCAAATGCGTTTCGGCCCTGAAAAAAGCGCATTTTTTTTATTGCACTGAATGTATTTTCTTGCTCCTATGTAAGACGCTGAAAACAAATCATATTTTCCGACTACTCAAAAATCGCAGTATTTTTATTGCATCTTGCACGGAATGGTTGCCGGCTTTCGACCCTGCCCGGGTGAGCTCCGAAGCCTCTTGTATTTTTATAACTCAATGAATTTATTTTCTTATTTTGATAGCCGACACAAAACCACCCACTGGACAGATCCCCATCGTTCAATGGCACAGGGCTTGCTATCCCTTCACCAGGATAGGGGTTCGCGTTGCATTTTTATCTGCACATGCTGTGCTTGCAAGATCGGCGATGTGTGTGGTGCCGTTTTATGTCTCTACCCCCTAATGAAAGGAGAATCTGCGGTGAACAAGTCGAATTTACTCATTGCCACAGTCCTCTTGATTCTTCTGTCGTTTGTCACCGTCGCGCTGGCGCAGACCGGCGGAGACCTGGCGACGCCGGATATGCCGGGAAAGATGAAAGAGGCAATCCAGAAGAGCCTGGACGACGAGGCCTTTGCCGCTCAAACCCGGCAGGTCATCTCCCCCGACGCCGAGCCCGGCTTTTTGGGGATCCCCGGCGCGCCCCAGACCAGTCTTCTGCTGGGGCTGTTGTGGGCCATCTGGGTGGGCTGGATCTTTTCCACCGTCGGGGCCTTCGGCGGCATCATGGCCGGCGTAGGGCACATCACCATCTTCGGTCTGGCCGACTATGCCAAGGCTTTCGGAAAGGGCAACCCGGTCAACAATCTGCTTACCGACTCGATCCGGGTCTCCAACCAGTGGCTGGTGGGTCTGAGCGGCGTCATCTCCTCGTTCAACTACTACCGGATGGGCCGGCTGGTGGCGCCCCTGGGCGTTTGTCTGGCCATCGGCGGCGTGGGGGGCTCCTGGCTCGTGCCGGAATTGACGGCCGGGAAAATCTCCCTGAAGGCCTACATCGGCTACTTCGGGATCATCGTCTTCATCCTCGGCTGCTTTCTCATCTACGAGATCACCCCGAAGGGTGCGGCCAAGAAAAAGGAAGCCAAGGCCGCGGCCCAGGCATTTGAAAAGGCCGTCAAGGAAAAGACCGACACCTCCGATCAGGGCGTCAAGATCATCGAAGGCCGCTACACCTTCATGTGGATCGCCGTGGCGGTTGTCGTGGCTTCGGCCCTGTGGATCAACCTGATCCCCGGCGCCAAATGGGTGGCCTACATCCTGGTCCTCATCGGCTGGGCCCTTACTTTCATGGTCGGCAAGATCCGCTTCACCTTCTTCGGCCAGGAATTTTCCTTCAAGGCCTGGATCCCCATGGTGGGCGGCATCGCCATCGCGGCCATCGCCTCTTTTCTCGGCGTCGGCGGCGGGTTTCTCTACGTTCCGTTTCTGACCTCGGTGGCCGGGCTGCCCATGTTCCTGGTGGCCGGCACCTCTGCGCTGTGCGTGCTGGTGGGAATGATCGTATCGATCTTCTCCTACATGGTGGGTAAGGGCGTGGTCATCGCCTGGGGGCTGATCGGCGCCGAGCTGATCGGGATCTTCATCGGATCCATGATCGGCCCGCGGACGTCGAAGTACATCCCGGACAAGTTTTTGAAGATCATCTTCATCGTGCTGGCCTTCTACGTCGGCCTGCGCTACACCACCAAGGGATTTTTGGGGTACAGCATCGTTCCCCCGTTCTGATCATCCGTGAAGCCTTCGGTGCGGTCCGGCGCTTGCCGGACCGCACCGATTCATCCAGGGCAATAAAGATCTCAGGCACCCGTTACCCCATCGGGCATGTAAGCCGGGAACGCATCGTCTGCTGCTGCAGGTCGCTATGGATCCGATCACGCCGTTTTTAAAGCCGCTCGATCCCTTTCTCATCGCACCGTATCGGTTCTTCGAGAACCCGACGCTGGGATGGTGGGCGGGAACTTTTGTGCTGGCCTGCTGGGCGGTGCTGATCGGGGAACTGACCGTGGCCCTGGTCTACCGCATCAACCGAAAACCGGTCGCCGATCACTGGAAACAGACAAACTACTACCACGAACAGTCTCTCAAGGCCAAAGCGGCCGGCGATGAAAAAGCCTACGAAGGCATCAACAAGCTGGCCAACGAAGCCTACGGCAAATCTTTTTTCCTTTTTATCGCCATGGGAATGGCCTCGATCTGGCCGGCCTTCTTTGCCGCCGCCTGGCTCAACATGCGCTTCGGCCATCTCGCCTTCCTGCTTCCGAAATGGGCGGGCGGACTGGAGTTGAGTTTTCTGACGCCGTTCGTTCTGCTCTACCTGGCCGTCCGAATCCTGTTTTCGCGGATCAAGCGCGCCATTCCCTTTCTGCAGCCGCCGGCGGTGGGCCCTTCCGCGGCCGATACAGAATCCGACACCGCCTCCCAAAACGGCATCCGCCCCTGACGCCCGATCGTTTTCGGTCCGGCAATCACTTGACAGGATTCCGGTATTGGCCGATATCCTAGATGTCCGTTTCGTTTCGCCGATCGCCGCCCGGCGTCCGGCGGGGTCGGAAAAAGGAGCACCCACGGATGAGGCGATTCATCCCACGACAGTTTCAGATCCTCTGGTTTGCCGGGATTTTCGCCGCGCCGGTTCCGGCGCTGGCCACCCAGGCGCATGCAGCCCCGGAAGGCATCATCGGGCATCAGATCGCCCATGCGGTGTTCATCGTGTCGATGACCATCCTGATTTACTGGCTCCGGGAGCGGCGCCTGGTGGAGCAGCCGGGTTGGAAGCATATCCAGTACGCCGCCTTTTTTTTCATCCTGTGGAATCTGGACGCCTTTTTCGCCCACCTGATCGAGGAGCAGTTGATTTGGGTGGAGGTGGAAAATATCGATTTCTGGCGGCGGCGGATCGTCGCCCGCGGCGGACCCGACGGCATCGAATCGATCTACTACCTGCTCAAGATGGACCATCTGCTGTGCGTGCCGGCCATGCTCTTTTTGTACTCCGGACTCCGTCGGCTCCAAAAAACGATGCCGTCGGAAAGCCCCGAAGGCAAATCGAGATGAGTGTCTCCTTTTTCCCGATCTGGTTCGTGGATGTATTCGGGTCGGTCCTGATGATCGTTTTGAGCATCGCCTGCCTGCGGATCACCCTCCAGCTCCGGCGGCGGAACGAAAGCAACCTGATCTGGGCATACCTGTTGTGGGTCTGCCTCGGCTTGACGGGGTTTGCCGTCTCCCGGAGCGCCGGCCACATCCTGAAGCAGTTTCTGGTCGCCGCCGACCAGGCTGCCGTCTGGGGTCGAATTCGGCCATACAGCGGCGCCGTCAACACCGTCATGTTCATGGTGGTCGCGTCGATCACCCTTTTTTTCGAGCGGACATGGAAAATTTACCAGGAAATCTTGCGGGACCGCCAGGCGCTCCAGTCGACCCACGCCGAGCTGATCTACCTGAACCAGAACCTGGAGGACCTCATCCGGGAGCGCACCCAGGAACTGACCGCTTCGGAACAAAAATACCGACGGATTTTCGAGGTCTCCCGGGACATGATCCTGGTCGCCACGGCAGACGGCACGATTTTGGACGTCAACCCGGCGGGCGAGGCGATGCTCGGGTATTCCGGAAAAGGGCCCTCGCTTGCGGGCCGCCCGATGAAATCGTTCGTGGCGTCCTCCGAAGAGCTCAAGGCCATGCAGGAAACCATCGAAAGAGACGGGTTCATCGCAAACCGGGAAGTGGAATTGAAGCACCGGGACGGCCGTAAAATCCGGTCCCTGGTCAGCGCGAGCCTCGACACCGGCCGGGCGGGCACCCAGCCGATCGTTCATTTTCTGGTTCGGGACATCGAGCAGCTTCGCCAGATCGAAGAACAGATCACCCAGGCGGACAAGCTCGCATCCATCGGAGAACTTTCCGCCGGCATCGCCCACGAGATCAACAACCCGCTGGGGGTGATCCTCGGCTACACGCAACTGCTGATCCGGCACGAGGACAACGCCTCTGAAAAATACCAGGACTTGAAGACCATCGAGAAGCACGTTCGAAGCTGCAAGGCGATCGTGGGAGACCTGCTCCACTTTGCCCGGACCTCCGCACCCCAGGAGGACCGGATCAAGATCGATGCGGCCATCGACGATGTGCTCGATTTCGTCCGCCAGCACGCCGATGCGGACCAGATCGAGATCTTCAGAGACTACAGCCCGTCGGTACCCGAAATGCTGCTGGATGAAAAGAAGATCAAGCAGGTGTTCATGAACCTGGTGATGAACGCCCTTCACGCCGTCGGTGCACAGGGGCGGATCGCGGTGTCCACCGAATACGAGCACGGGGACACCCGCGTGGTCATCCGCATCGCCGACAACGGCTACGGCATCGACGAGGCGGATCTGGCAAAGATCTTCGATCCTTTTTTCACCACCAAGCCGACGGGGGAAGGAACAGGCCTGGGCCTTTCGGTCAGCTACGGGATCATCAAAAACCACGGCGGCGACATTGCCGTGGAAAGCGAAAAGGGGGCCGGAACCACCTTCACCATCACCTTGCCGGTGCTGCCACCGGAAAACGAACCCGGAAAGGACCATGGAACGATCGATCCTTATCGTTGACGACGAACCGGACATGCTCCATCTGCTGCAACGGAGCCTGGCCCCGGATCTGAAATGCCGCATCGAAACAGCCGCTTCGGCGCGCGAGGCGCTGGCCGTCCTCATGCAGGACAGCTTCGACCTGGTGCTGGCCGACATCAAAATGCCGGAAATGGACGGCCTCCAGCTGCTGGAGCAGATCAAGCGCCACGACCCGGATCTGACCGTTGTCATGATGACCGCCTTCGGCCAGATCGACACGGCCGTGACGGCCATGAAAAGCGGGGCCTACGACTTTATCACCAAGCCCTTCGACCACGACGCCCTGGTGGTTCGCCTCGAAAAGGCCCTGGAAAGAAGCAACCTGCTCCGGGAAAACCTCCGGCTCCAGGAGGAGTGCCGGGCCGACAGCGCCTTTCAGAAGATCGTGGGCAAAAGCGCGGCCATGAAAAAGCTGTTCGAGACGATCCAGATGGTGGCCAAGTCCGACATGACGGTGCTTGTCACCGGGGAGTCGGGCACCGGAAAGGAGCTGGTGGCCCGGGCCGTGCACAACCTCAGCGAACGCCGCAGCAAGCGGTTCGTGGCCGTCAACTGCCCCACGGTCCCCGAAAACATTCTCGAAAGCGAGCTCTTCGGATATCGAAAGGGCGCTTTCACCCACGCGGCGCAAAACCGGATCGGTCTGTTTCAGGAGGCCCACCGGGGGTCGATCTTCCTGGATGAAATCGGCGACATCAGCCCGACGATTCAGACCAAACTGCTCCGGGTGCTCCAGGAAAAGGAAATCAAGCCACTGGGCGACACCAAGTCGATCTCCGTGGATGTCCGCATCATCGGCTCCACCAATCAGAACCTGGAGGAAAAGATCAAGGGCGGAACGTTCCGGGAGGATTTCTACTATCGGCTCAACGTCCTGCCGATCCGGGTGCCGCCGCTGAGAGAGCACCGGCAGGATATTCCGATCATCGCAACCCATCTGCTGGAAAAGCATTGTGCAGCGATGAACCGCCCCCCGAAAGTCATCTCCCGGGAACTCATGCAGCGCCTTTGCGAGCAGCCCTGGGAGGGCAACGTTCGGGAGCTGGAAAACATCATCGTACAGGGCATCATGTTTTCAAAGTCCGATCAGATCGCCGTCGACGACATCGACATCGGACCGCAGGGACCGCAGCGGTCGGCGGTTTCCGAATCGATGCCGATGCCGGACGACTACCGGGACGCCAAAGAAGCGCTACTGCACCGCTTCAACCACGAGTACATCGGGGCCCTTCTTTCCCGGACCGGCGGCAACGTTACCCAGGCCGCCAGACAGTGCGGACTCGAACGGCAAGCCCTGCAGCAGATCATTCGTCGCTACGGCATCCGGGCAGACGACTTCCGGAAATAAATTTGCTCCGCAAATTTATGAAAGTGTAGGGATTATGGACGAAGAAAGCATTGGCTACAAGCCGATCGGGGTGATCCGGTCGCCTTTTGTGAAGACCGAGGACATGCCGATCCAACCGGCCGGTGCCCGCGGGGTAAAGGGCACGGTAGAATTGGGGCCCGAATATGCTGAAGGGCTGAAGGACCTGGACGGTTTCTCCCACATCTATATTTTGTATCACTTCCACAAAAGCAGCGGGTATTCCCTCACCGTCACCCCTTTTCTGGACAAGAGCCCGCGGGGGCTTTTTGCCACCCGGGCGCCGAAACGGCCCAATGCCATCGGTCTGTCGGTGGTCCGCCTCGACAGGATCGAAGAAAACGTGCTCCACATCCTGGACGTGGACATCATAGACGGCACCCCCCTGCTCGACATCAAACCCTACGTCCGGCAGTTCGACACCGCCGAAAATCCGTCCTCCGGCTGGATCGGCAAAAGCGCCATGACCCCCGAAGGCGTCCGGTCCGACGATCGATTCAGGTAGATTCCCCTTTTCAACGATCCGGACCCAGGCCGGTCCATCTTATGGCCTGCCGGATCAATTCCAAATCGACCGCGACATTCTCATAGGATTCCTTCCGTCATCCCCTGAACCCTGAACTCAGGCCCCTGAACACCGCACCGGCGGCAGGGGGCTCGTATGAAACTTCGGTCGAAGGCATCATTGATCAGGCGAGTCTTTTCGGCATGGACAACAGCTCGATCAGGTCGTCTTTTGAAAACGTCTTGAGCAGCGACGGATCGTCCTCTTTTATGATGCTGTCCATCAGGTTGCGCTTTTTGTCGATGATGGCTGCGATCTTTTCTTCCAGGGTTCCTTCGGTGACCAACTTGAAGACCTGCACACCGCGGGTCTGGCCGATACGGTGCACCCGGTCGGTGGCCTGGTCCTCTTTGGCGGCGTTCCACCAGCGGTCGTAGTGGATCACCACCGAAGCGGCCACCAGGTCGATCCCAACCCCGCCCGCCTTGAGGCTTCCGACAAAGACCCGGCAGTTCGAATCGGTGTTGAAACGATCCACGATTCTGCCCCGGTTTTTGCTGGCGCCGGTCAGGGTTTCATGCTCGATCCGGCGCTCGGCAAGATAGCGCGCAACGATTTCGATCATCCCCAAGTATTGACTGTAGACGACAATCTTCTGACCGCTGTCCAGGCTCTCTTCGAGAAGCTCGGTAAACAGGTCCCACTTGCCCGATTCGTGGTCGATATAGGCCTCGGGGGTTTTGGCGACCAAGGCCGGATGGTTGCAGATCTGCTTGAGCAGGTTCAGCAGCGCAAAGATGTGCATGTAAGGCACCGGCCCATCGTCCGTTTCCAGCGACGCCAGAAGGGAGCGCCCTCGGCTGTCGACCGCATCCCGGTAAAGTTTGACCTGCTCTTCACTCAGGCGGCAGGTTCGAAGGTCCTCGATTTTTTCCGGCAGTTCGGCAAGGACGGTCTGCTTGCGCCTTCGCAGGATAAAGGGAGAGATCAAACGGGTCAGTTCCCTTCGGCGGTCCTTGCTGAGGCCCTCCTCGATGGGCAATAGATAGCGTGCTTCATAGGCGTCGTCTTCTCCCAGGTAGCCGGGGACGGTCAGGTCCAGAAGCGATTTGAGCTCTGCCAGGCTGTTTTCAATGGGTGTTCCAGTCAGCCCGATCTTGATGTCGGCCGCGATCGCTTCGGCCGCGGTATACGCTTTGGTCTGCGGGTTTTTGATGTGCTGAATTTCGTCGAATACGGCCAGGGCAAAAGACTTCTTGCAGAGGGACTTTTGGTCGTTTCTGAGAATGCCGTAGGAGGTGATGATTGCATCGGCCTCCTTGCAGGCCCAGCTCAAGTCCCGTTGATTGCCGTGGTGGACCGCCGCGGTGATTCCCGGTGCGTGCTCCGCGATTTTGCTCTCCCAGTGGCTGATCACCGACGTGGGGCAGACGATCAAAAAGGGTGCCTTCGTGGCAAAAGCCTTCCGCAGGGCCACCATGAGCGCCATGACCTGGTGGGTCTTTCCAAGGCCCATGTCGTCGCACAACAGGCCCCCCAGGCCGTTTTCGTATAAAAACCAGAGCCATTCGGCGCCCCGCTGCTGGTAGGCGCGCAGGGTCGAAGAAAGCCCGCGGAGCTCAGGCATCGGCGTCACCGGCTTCAGGGACAGCAGCTTGTCGACAAGCTGGATCTTTTCTGGCTCCCCTTTGACCGAAAGCGGCTTTTCCTCGACGGCCCTGAAGCGGAGAAGATGGGCCCGGGACAGCCGGACGGCTACCCGGCCGCCGGCTTTCCGTATTTCATTTTTCCCCTTGCGGCCGACCATGGCATCGAGTTCGGCAAATTCGGGGGCCTCACAGTCGACCCAGCCGCTTCCCGTGGAGACGAACCGCCGGCCTTCCTGCTTTGCCTTCAGGATGTCGGCAAGGGAGACCTGCTGGCTTCCGTCGCCATAGACAATGGAAAGCCAGTACCAGTCCCGGTCGATGGCGAAGGGGGTGATCTCGATCCGATCGAAGGAATTCATGATCCGGAGGCGTTGGACTTCAGGGGCCATCCGGAAAAGATCCTTTTCCATGTCTTTCCCGTGGTCGGCCAGAAACAGGGGGACCCTGCTTTTTTGGACGACGGTTTTCTTCAGACCGGCAAAGGAGGGCGGCGATTTCGGGTACGGATCTTCGACCAGGGTCCCCAGTTCCTTGATGTAGTAAAGGTCCCCGTACTGAAACTGCGCCAGGTCTTCGCGCTCGAAAAACCGCGCCTCACCGTTCTTCCGTATTTGCCGCAGCAGCGGCCGAATCTCAAGATCCATCGCCTTGCTCAAGGCGACGTCGAAAACGGCGTCCAGGCAAAGAGGCTCGACCGCAAGGCCTGCATTGTTGACCAGCACGTCTTTGAGTTTCGACAGCACGCGCTTTACCTGCTTGCGAGGGACAGCGGCGAGGAACAGGGGTTTTCCCTCGGGGTCGAGGCACTGAATGAAGAAATCGCCGGAGGATTCTTCGATGGCCGGGGAAAGAACGCACCCCTCGGTGCCGAACTCCCTGAAGCCGTGATAGGCGAGGCGGTACCAGAACTGCTCCTCCAGGGCCATCCGGACGGTCTTGAACCCTTTTTCCTGCATCATCCGTTCATCGTCGGTGAGGGTCAACAGGGCCAGCCGGTGCAGGACGTCTGCCCGGGTGGGCACGGTGTCGGCATCGGAAGACAGCGTGCAACGGTCGACGAAGCGTGAACGGTCCGGACCTGCCGACAAATAGGAAAGAATCCATTCGCCGGCATCGCTGTATACCCGGATTTCCCCCGATGCCCCATTTTCCCCGCGGCCTCTGAGCCGAACCGCATCGAGGCTGCGGCGACTGTTTTCGGCCATGGCAGCCGCAAACCGATACCAAAAACTGTTCCGAAACGCCTCGGGGCCGGCGATGCCGGCATCTCCGTTTTCCAGGGCCTTGGACAGCCGGGAAAGCTTCTTGAGATGGACGCAGGTTTGCGACGACGAGGTTCGGCACGCACAAAAGCGGTATCCGGTACGCTTCGTCTCGGCCTTTATTGTAAAGGCAACGGCCGGAAAGTGCTCTTTTCCGTCGGGCATCAGGGCAAGGCCGTGGCGGTGAAACTCCAGGTTTTCCAGTTCCTCCGGCGCTGCGGCTTGTTTTGAAAAAGACGGATATTTGTCCGACTGTCGGCGGGATTTCTTTTTGCTTCTTTTTTTTCGCTGCATGAGTCTGTTGAAATTTTAACCTTTCTCCCCAGGGCGACATTGCCGCCTCGTGAAAAACTTCATTTCAGCCATCTGTAGGTTTTCACCGGATAACCCCCTTCCCGCGAAAGAGTTCGGGGATTTCTATAGGCGTACGGTGTGTACGCCGCAATGTCCGGCGCCGAAGGGCAACGCAGCAGATGGGCACTCTCGATGTGCCGCGTCAATGCAGAATCTGGCTGAGAAACAACTGGGTCCGCTCGTGCTGGGGATTGTGAAAGAACTCTTCGGGGGTGTTCTGCTCGACGATCTTGCCAAAGTCCATGAACATGACCCGGTGGGCGACGCTTCGGGCAAAACCCATTTCGTGGGAGACCACCAGCATGGTCATTCCTTCCTGGGCGAGATCGATCATCACGTCGAGCACCTCCTTGATCATCTCCGGATCGAGGGCCGAGGTCGGTTCGTCGAAGAGCATCACCTTCGGGGCCATGCACAGGCTGCGGGCGATGGCCACCCGCTGCTGCTGACCGCCGGAAAGCTGCCCCGGATACTTTTGGGCCTGCTCGGCGATTTGCACTTTTTCCAGGTAGTGCATGGCCGCCTCTTCGGCCTCTTTTTTCGGGACCTTCCGCACCCAGATCGGACCTAGCGTCAGGTTTTCCAGAATGCTCAGGTGGGGAAACAGGTTGAAGTGCTGAAACACCATGCCCACCTCGGCGCGGATCTTTTCGATGTTCTTGACGTTGTTGGTCAACTCGATGCCGTCGACGACGATCTGGCCCTTCTGGTGCTCCTCGAGCCGGTTGATACAGCGGATCAGCGTCGACTTCCCCGAGCCCGAAGGCCCGCAGATGACGATCCGCTCTTTTTTGTGGACGTCGAGATTGACGTCCCGCAGCACGTGAAAATCCCCGAACCACTTGTGCATGTTCCGAATTTCGATAATGTATTCGTTGTCGGAAACGTCGGTCGTCGGCTGGCTGTTTTCTTCACTCATGGTTCAAAGTGCTTCCTTGAGGTTGGGAACAAAGTCTCGCTCGTTGCCTCATCCAACAAGTTGGAGCGGAGCGGCTTCACCATGTTAGGCATTTAAGCTCATTTTAGGCATTGTAGGCATTCATACATTCATAAATCGATCCGCCGTGAATCCAC
>Ga0207796_1000793_pt1 | contig 11618 bp, 9 predicted proteins | sample Pon1CUnioCityCA_6_FD_187274 | JGI IMG/M metagenome (GOLD analysis project Ga0207796, IMG submission 187274) | Marine sediment microbial community from Union City, CA, USA - Pond 1C Sediment 1 (SPAdes) | ecosystem: Environmental > Aquatic > Marine > Intertidal zone > Salt pond sediment ...
AGAATCACCGCGTTCGCGCCGATCATCACGTCGTCGCCCACGATCACCGGCTGCGCCGAAGCGGGTTCGATCACGCCCGCCAGCACGGCACCGGCACCGACGTGGCAGTTGCGTCCCACGATGGCCCGCCCGCCGAGAACGGCGTTCATGTCGATCATCGTGCCTTCGCCCACCACCGCGCCGATATTGATCACCGCCCCCATCATCACGATCGCCCGAGCGCCGATCTCGACGCGATCGCGGATGATCGCGCCGGGCTCGATGCGGACGTCCAGGTTCCGGGTCTCGAGCAGCGCAACGGCGGAATGCCGCCGGTCGCTCTCGACCACGTGATCCACGATGCGCGCCGCGTTTTCCCGCAGCACCGGCTCGATCTCGTCCCATTCACCAAACAGCACCCCGGCACCGCCGGACAGGAACGCGCGCACGCCGGGGCCGAAGTCGATCCCGTCGAGATCGCCTTTCAGGTGGACCTTCACGGGGGTGCGTTTCCTGCTCCGGGCGATGAATTCGATGATGTCCTGGGCGTCCATTCTTTTCGTCCTCGTGCCTACCCGTTGATGAAGAACAGAAGCGTGGTGATCGCGCCGACCAGCACGATGGTGTTGCGCAGCACCGCCGGCGGCAGCACGCGTCCGATGCGGGCGCCCGCGAGGCCGCCGAGCGTCGCGGCGATCGCCATCGGCAGCATCTCCTTCCAGGAAATCAGCCCGCCGACCGCGAAAATGGTCACGGCGATCAGGGTCAGCACCGCCGAGAGCAGGTTCTTCAGGCCGTTCGCAACGCGCAGATCGTCGACACCCAGCATACGGAACAGCGCGAGCATCACGATGCCCATGCCGCCGTTGAAGTAGCCCCCGTACGCGCAGACCCCCAGGATCCCCAGCCGCCCTCCGACCCCGCCGGCGCCGTCGGTGTGCTTGGGCAGCCGGCGCTGCAGCGCCGGACCGAACGCGAACAGCAGCGTGGCGAACAACAGCAGCCAGGGGATGATGCCACGGAACGCGGCGTCGGACGTGGCGAGCAGCAGGGCGGCGCCGCCGGCGCCGCCCACCGTCCCCAGCACCAGCACCGCGAACAGCGAAAGCCCCACCGGCGCGCGCATCAGGTCCCGGTAACTCCAGGCGCTGGCCAGGTAGCCGGGCAGCAGCGCCGCGGTGCCGGTCGCGTTCGCGGACACCGGCGGAACCCCGACGAAAACCAGGGCCGGCAGCGTCAGGAAGCTGCCGCCGCCCGCGAGTGCGTTGATCCCGCCCGCGAAGAACGCGGCGAGTGAAATCACCAGCAGCGGGCCAAGTTCCAGCGCCATCAGCGGCGCGTATCCGCGGGGCGGGCGGCGGCCTTCAGGACGGCAGCTCCCGGGATTTCACGCCGTCGACCGAGCGCGTGCTGATTTCCGCCCGGTAGAACCACTCGTTGCCCGGCAATGCGTTGGGGTTGGGAAAGACGATGAACCCATCCGCGGGCGACAGCACCGGCTGCCCGTCGGCGCGCTGCCCGATCGGCTCGCCGGCCCGGACCCGGTCGAAGCTCTGCCACGGACGCGTGAAGCGGTCGTCCATGTGGTCGCGGTCGACCACCTCGACGAGGCGCAGCACCTCGAGGTCGGGACGCGGCGGAGGCGGCGGCAGCTCCAGCATGCCCAGGTGCGCGAGCGTGTTCAGAATGGCCTGGTAGGCCACCTCCGGCGCTTCCGGATCGTCGTGCTGGCCGCATTCCAGCGTCACTCCGTAGCCTCCCTGCCCGCGCATGTACTCCGTCGTGCCGATGCCGTAGCTGGGATCCGTGCTGAGCATCTGCGCGCGCAGCGTCGCGTTCGGGTTCGCGATGCGCCGGGCGACCCCGCGGGCATAGGTCTCCAGCCAGCCCTCGACGATGCGTCGGGGCCCGAGACGGCGGACCAGCGCCTCCTCCTCGGCCGCGCGGCGGAAGGTCTCCAGGTCGGCGGCGTTGTCCTCGGGGCCGAGCATCACGAACGGCTCGCCGGGCGTGTGGAACGAATGCAGGTCGAGCAACACGTCGTGGTCCGCGAGCAGCGGGCACAGGCGATTGGCGATGCGGTCCTCGAAATCCGCGGGGGCCGCGGTGATGCGGAAGTTGCGGTTCAGGTTGCGCTCGCCCATGCGCTCACCCCTCTGGTAGGCGAGCGGATTGGTCACCGGCACCAGCGTCAGCAGGCCCTTGAGCAGTTCGCGTTCCCCCCGCTCGAGCTCGTCCACGAGGCGCAGGATCGCCCGGGTACCGCAGGTCTCGTTGCCGTGAACGGCGCCGAGCACGACCACACGCGGCCCGTCCTCCAGTCCGTGATAGCTGATCGTGCGCACCGCGGTGGGGCGGCGCGTGGGCTCCGGGTTCGGGGACATCGTGGCGACTCCGTGGACAGGGAATGAATTCAGGCACGATTCCTGCCGGCGCATGCGTGCGGCCGGCTCAGGCAGTACACTGCGCCTCCATGGACCGCCCGCCACCGACCCACCGCACGCGGCGGGACCACTTCGGTTCGTACGAGAGGCCACAGGTGTTCAAGGATATCGAAAATCAGCCCCGGGGGGTCCGTTTTCCGCGCGCGGAGGTCTTCGCTCACCTGCGTTTCAACGCCGACGGCCTGATCCCCGCGATCGCCCAGCAGCACGACACCGGCGAGGTCCTGATGATGGCCTGGATGAACCGGGAAGCGTTGGAGGAAACACTCGACACCGGGCGGGTCTGCTACTTCTCCCGCTCGCGGGGGAAACTCTGGCGCAAGGGGGAAAGCTCGGGACAGGTCCAGCGGCTGCAGGGACTGTACATCGACTGCGATGGTGACACGCTGCTGCTGCGGGTGGACCAGACCGGCCCCGCCTGCCACACCGGCCGTTCGGACTGTTTCTTCCTGCGCGTGGACGGCGACGAGGTCGTGGTGACCGGAAACCCGCTGATCGACCCCGAGACCCTGTACGGCACGGACTCGAAATGAACACGCTCTACCTGCACAATACCCTGGGTGGAAAGCTCGAACCCTTCATGCCCGGCGATCCGAACCGCGTCACGATGTACGTCTGCGGCCCCACCGTCTACAACTTCGTGCACATCGGCAACGGGCGGCCGGTGGTCGTGTTCGACGTGCTCTTTCGCGTGCTGCGAGCGCTTTATGGCGCCGGGCACGTGATCTACGCGCGCAACATCACCGACGTTGACGACAAGATCAACCAGGCCGCCGCCGCCAACGGCGAGGCGATCGGCACCCTGACCGCGCGCTATACCGAAGCCTTCCACGAGGATGTCTCGAAACTGGGGGCACTGCCGCCGACACTCGAGCCGCGCGCCACCGACCACATCCCGGAGATGATCGCGCTGATCGAACGCCTGGTCGAGCGCGGTCACGCTTACGCCGCCGACCACCACGTGCTCTATGCGGTGCGCTCCTATCCCGAGTACGGGCGCCTGTCCGGGCGCAGCCTCGACGACATGCAGGCGGGAGCGCGGGTCGAGGTCGCCGACTACAAGCGCGACCCGGCGGACTTCGTGCTCTGGAAGCCCTCCAAGCCCGGTGAACCGTCCTGGCCAAGCCCCTGGGGCGAGGGGCGTCCCGGCTGGCACCTCGAGTGCTCGGCGATGATCGAGGCCCATCTCGGCGAAACCATCGACATCCACGGTGGCGGCCACGATCTCGTGTTCCCGCACCACGAGAACGAGATCGCCCAGGGCTGCGGCGCCCACGATGCCGAGTACGCGCGGTTCTGGGTGCACAACGGCCACGTGACCGTGGACGGCGAAAAGATGTCCAAGTCGCTGGGCAACTTCCGGCTGCTGCGCGACCTGCTTGAGATCTATCCGGGCGAGGTTCTGCGCCTCGGCCTGCTGGCAAGGCACTACCGGGCACCGCTGAACTTCTCCGAACGCGGCCTGGAGCAGGCACGCAGCGCGCTGAACGGCTTTTATCGCGTGTTGCGCGATCACGCCGGCACCCCGGCAGCAAAGACCGACCCGGCGGACAACCCCGCATTCACCGCGCTGCTGGACGATCTGAACACGCCCCTTGCGATCGCCGAGTTGCACCGGCTGGCGGATGCGCTGGCGAACGCCACGGATCCTGCAGAAGCCGCGCACCGCAAGGGAAGACTGCTCACAGCCGGCGCATTGCTGGGACTGCTGCAGCAGGATCCCGCGGACTGGTTCCAGGCCGGGACTCCCGAAGGGCCGACGGCGGAGTGGATCGAGGCCCGGATCGAGGCGCGTCGGCAGGCCCGAAAGGCACGGGATTTCGCGCGCTCCGACGCCATCCGCGACGAGCTGGCCGCCGCCGGCATCCTGCTCGAGGACACGGCCGAGGGGACCCGCTGGCAGCGCGCGGAGACCACTGCCCCGGCGGATTCATGATCAGGCGCGCGAGCCGGTGGCTGCTGTTCTTGTTCGCGCTGACATCACCGGCTGCAATCACCGCGCACCCGCATGCATGGATCGATCTGCGCGTCAGCCTGGCCTTTGACGCCGCGCAGGCGCTCCCCACGATGCGCCAGGAGTGGGCCTTCGATCCGAGCTACAGCCACCTGCTGCTGGAGGAGATCGATCATCGGGAGCCGGGACTGAGCCTGCACGAGGCCCTTCAGCTGATCGGTGCGCGGCTTCTGGCCAACCTGCGCGGCCACGACTACTTCACGGAGTTCCTCGTGGGTTCGGAGCGTCTGCGCGTACCGGACGCGGCTGCGGCGGAACTGGTCTGGGAGGGGCAACGGCTGATCCTGCGATTCGAACTGCCGCTGGCGGACGTTCGACCCGGTGCGGAACCCGTTTTCTCCTACCGTGTCTACGACCCGTCCTACTGGATCGAGGTTCTGCATGATCCCAACGACGTGATTCACCTGAAGGGGGGCGAACATTGCGAACACAGGCTGCAGGCGCCGCGTCGGGATCCGACCCTGGTGGCCTACGCGGCATCCCTGGACCGCGATCAGCGCGCGCCGGTCGAGAACCTGGGTTCGCGATTCGCCGAGACCGTGGTGGTTAGGTGTTCCCGTTGAATCCTGCCGACTCCGCTTCGAACGCGTCCGCATCCGCGGCAATTCCGATGCGTCCCTGTGTGCCGTCAGCCGAGTGCCTCGCAACGCCGACACCGTGGTACGGCCTGGCCGGGCTGCTGTTGGCGTTGTTTCTGCTCCTGTGCGCCCCGGTCGCGATGGCCGACGATCCTTTCGGAGCCCTCGATGCCGACCCGGCCGAATGGGCGTCGCCGGTCGAGCGCGCGTCGGCCTGGATTCTCCAGACCCAGCGTGACCTCCATCGTCGCCTCACCCTCGCGCTGCACCGGCTGGACACGGCGCCCACCGCCCGCACCGCGGGAATTCTTATTCTGGCGAGCTTCCTGTACGGGGTTTTTCACGCGGCGGGACCGGGGCATGGCAAGGCCGTGATCAGCGCCTATCTGATCACCCACCCGCAGACGCTGCGCCGGGGGATCGGACTGTCCTTCGCGGCGTCCATGATGCAGGGCGTCACCGCGATCGGGGCCGTTCTGATCCTGACTGGCCTGCTCGGCTGGCTGGCCCGAGACGCGCTGGGACAGGTCCGCGGACTGGAACTCGCGAGTTTTCTGCTCGTGACCCTGCTGGGGGTCTGGCTGGTCCTGCGGGGTCTGCGTTCGGCCTGGCGCATCTGGCGGTCACCGCGCGATCCTGCGGTCGGGTCGGGCGAACCCCCGCGGCAGGAGCACGCCGGGTCCGGGCCCGCTCAGGCATTGTTCAGACGGGTCGAGCGGAACCCGAACGCGGCGGCGCTCCTCGACCCACACCACGTGCACACCCCCGACTGTGGATGCGGTACCCCTCATCACGTGGATCCGAACCAGCGTGGCCCCTGGCTGGCGACGGTGTTGGCGGTGGGGATACGCCCCTGCTCCGGTGCGGTGCTGGTGATGGCGGTCTCACTGCTGCTGGGAATCTGGATGGCTGGCGTGGGTGCCGTGCTCGCGATGTCGCTGGGGACGGCACTGACCGTTTCCGTGCTCGCGATCCTCGCGGTAAAGGCCCGCGACTGGGCGGTCCGCGTGCTGCAGCCGACGCGCCTCTCCCGCCTGCGTTATGCCGGCGCGGTGGCCGGCATCCTCGGTGGCGGGGTCATCGCGTGGCTGGGCTGGACCCTGTTCCAGGGGACGCTGATGGCTGAACCTTTGCAGCACCCGCTGGGTCTTTGATGCGAATACTGGAAGCGGTCACGGAACTGTAGCACCATGGCGCAGTTCGGATGGATCTTGATCGAACAGGGTCGGAATCGACGGGAGTCCCCACAGCAGCCTCATGACCGAATCCGCGATCACGCCGGCTTCTGCCGGAACGCTTTCCAGTCTGTTCCGGGACCGCGTTCGCGCAACACCCGACAAGACGGCGTACCGCCAGTTCGATCACGCCAACGGCGAGTGGGAAGGCTGCACCTGGTCCGACGTCGCCCACGAGGTCAGCCGCTGGCAGGTCGCCATGGACCAGGACGGTCTCGAGCCCGGAGACCGGGTCGCGATGATGCTGCGGAACTGCCGCGAATGGATCACCTTCGACCAGGCCGCGCTTGGCCTGGGCCTGGTCACGGTTCCCCTGTACACCGACGATCGCGCCGAGAACATCGCCTACATTCTGGAACAGGCCGGCGTGAAACTGCTGCTGATCGAGGGAAGAACCCAGTGGCAGCGCCTGTTGCCGGTGCGCGAAGAGCTCAAGACCCTCCAGCGCATCGTGTCGCTGCACGCCATCGATGACGAAAAACTGCCTTTCGATCACCGGCTGATCTCGGCCGCGGACTGGCAGTTCGGCCTCCACGGCGAGCTGGTGACACGCCCCGTGGAGCCGGACACTCTCGCCACCATCGTCTACACCTCGGGCACGACCGGTCGCTCCAAGGGAGTGATGCTCTCGCACCGCAATATCCTGTTCAACGCCAACGCAGCGTCGAAATGCGGTCCGCTGAGCGACCGGGACGTGTTCCTGTCCTTCCTGCCGCTGTCCCACACGCTGGAACGCACCGCGGGCTGTTTCCTGCCGATGCTGCTCGGAGCCGAGGTGGCCTTCGCACGCTCCATTCCGCAGCTGGCCGAGGATCTGAAGACCATCCGGCCCACCGTGCTGATCTCGGTGCCCCGAATCTACGAGAGCGTCTACGCGAAGATCCAGGCGGGCCTGCGGAAGAAATCCCGTTTCGCCCGCATGCTGTTTCAAGCCACGGTCAGCGTCGGCTGGCGGCGCTTCGAACAACAGCAGGGACGCGCCTCGCGATCGCCTGGCCTCCTGTTCTGGCCGCTGCTTCGGAAACTCGTTGCCGAACAGGTGCTCCAGCGACTCGGTGGCCGGCTCACTTTCGCCGTCTGTGGCGGAGCACCGCTACCCCCTGCCATCGCCCGTTTCTTCATCGGCCTGGGGCTGCCTGTCTACCATGGCTACGGCCTGACCGAGGCCAGCCCGGTCGTGTCCGTGAACTGCCCGGACTCGAACCTGCCCGCTTCGATCGGAAAACCCATGGAAGGGGTGGAGATTCGCATCGGCGACCAGGACGAACTCCTGACCCGGAGTCCTTCGGTGATGCTGGGCTACTGGGAGAACCCCGAGGCGACCGTGGCCGCCATCGACGGCGACGGCTGGCTGCACACTGGCGACAAGGCCCGGGTGGACGAGCAGGGATATGTCTTCATCACCGGGCGGATCAAGGACATCATCGTGCTGGGCAACGGGGAGAAGCTGCCGCCCGCCGACATGGAAATGGCCATCCAGCTCGACCCGCTGTTCGAACAGGTGATGGTCATCGGCGAGGGCAGGCCCTTTCTGGCCGCGCTGGCAGTGATCAATCGGGACGCCTGGCTCGAGTTTGCGCGCGAACTCGACGTGGACCCCGAGAGCGACGACGACCTGAACAGCCGTTTCGTCGAGCGGAGCCTGCTGAACCGCGTCCATCGGCAGCTCCGGGATTTTCCGGGCTACGCGCGGATCCGGCGCCTGACGCCGCTGCGTCACGGCTGGACGGTCGACGACGGCCTGCTGACCCCGACGCTCAAGATGAAGCGCGAACGCATCGCGGTCAGCCTGAAGGACAAGATCGAAGCCATGTACGCGGACTACACGGACGTCTGACCTGACCCCACTGCTCCCATGCGTCGGACTTCGGCAACCGGGTGCGCGGCTTTGGTGCCCACAGCCAGCCGGAATCGGCGCGCCCTCCCGCGGGCGGACGCAGGGACTCACGCCGTCCGGGCGAACAGCGCGTGCAGGCGTTCGACGGCTTCCTTCAGGCGGGCCAGCGGCTGGGTGTAGGCGATGCGCAGGTGATCGGCGCCGGAGATCGGACTGAAGTCGGTTCCCGGGGTGAGCGCGACGCAGGCCTCGTTCAGGATCCGCCGGCAAAGCGCCTCGGAATCCTCGCCGTGGGCCCTGCTCTCCGTGTAGATGTAGAACGCGCCCTCGGGCCGCGCGCGAACCGGCAGGCCCAGCCCGGGCAGGGCCTCGAGCAGGAAGTCCCGACGCCTGCCCAGCTCCCGCACCCGCGCCTGCAACTCGGTCTCCGTAGCCGCTTCGAAAGCGGCTAGCGCGGCCGCCTGGGCCACGGTCGACGGGGCCACGAACAGATTCTGGGCCAACCTGCGCACCGGCTCGATCCAATGCTCCGGCACGACCATCCAGCCGAGCCGCCAGCCGGTCATCGCGTAGTACTTGGAGAAGCTGTTGACGATGATCGCGTCGGGAATCGCCGCCAGCGCCGTCCACGCCGGCTGATCGAACACCAGCCGGCCGTAGATCTCGTCCACGATCAGCGCACCACCCCGGCCCCGCACGACGTCGGCAATCGCGACCAGTTCCCCGGTACTCAGCAGCGTTCCCGTCGGGTTCGCGGGCGAAGCCAGCATCAGTGCCCGGGTCTGCGGAGTCCAGGCAGCGGCAACCTGTTCGGCGGTGGGCTGGAAACCCTGCTCGGGTGGCACCGGAAGGAGGACGGGCAAGGCACCGAGTGCCGACACGAACTGCCGGTTGCACGCGTAGCCGGGGTCCGGGAGGAGAACCCGGTCTCCCGCGTCCGTTGCCGCGGCCAGTGCCAGCAGAATGCCCGCGGAGGCTCCGGCGGTGATCACCACGCGCTCGGGATCCAGGGACAACCCGTGTACGCGGGCATAGTCGGATGCAATCCGGGCACGCAGCTCGGCCGTCCCCTGTGCCGCCGTGTAGCGCACTCGACCCCCCGCGAGGGCGCGGCGGCCGGCTTCGACGATGGGTTCCGGGGTCGCGAAGTCGGGTTCGCCGACTTCCAGATGGATCACGTCCGCGCCGCGCGCCTCGAGCGCATGCGCGTCGGCGAGCACCTGCATGACCCGAAACGGCTCCATCGCGTGGGCCCGCGCGGAAAGCGGCGGCATACTCGGTCCTAGCGCCCCTTGACGTGGCGCAGCAGGCGCTTGCGCTTGGTCTTCTGGCGCTCGGTCAGCACGTTGCGCCGACCGGCGAAGGGGTTCTTGCCGCTCTTGAACTCGAGGCGCAGGGGCGTCCCGACGAGGCCCAGGTGTCGGCGGAAGAAGTTCTCGAGAAACCGCTTGTAGGCCTGCGGCAGGGCATCGGTCTGGTTGCCGTGGATCACGATGACGGGCGGGTTCTGGCCACCCTGGTGGGCGTAGCGCAGCTTGATCCGCCGATGACCCACGAGGGGCGGCTGGTGTTCGGCCACGGCCGATTCCAGCAGCCGCGTCAGTTTCGGCGTGGAAAGCTCCGTGAACGCGCTGGCGTACGCCTCGCGTACGTCCTCGAGCAGGTGCCCGACATTGGTTCCGTGCAACGCGGAGATGAGGCGCATGCGGGCGAAACGCAGGAAACCCAGTTTGCGCTCGAGTTCGGCGCGCACCGACTCGCGCTCCTCGGGCTGGAGCCCGTCCCACTTGTTGACCGCGAGGACCAGCGCCCGCCCGGCATCCAGCACCATGCCCAGCAGGTGCGCGTCCTGATCCGCGATCCCGGCCCGGGCATCGAGCACCACGATCACCACCTGCGCGGCGTCGATCGCCTGCAGGGTCTTGATGACGCTGAATTTCTCGACGACGTCCTGAACCCGGGCCCGGCGCCGGACTCCGGCGGTGTCGATCAACGTGTAGTCCTGTCCATCCCGCTGGAACGGGATGAAGATGCTGTCCCGGGTCGTCCCGGCGATCGGGGTGGCGACGACGCGCTCTTCGCCAAGCAGACGGTTGATCAACGTGGACTTGCCGACGTTGGGACGCCCGACCAGCGCCACGCGGATGCCCGGCCAGCGATCCAGCCCCGCGTCCTCCGCCGCCACCTCTCCACGTTCCGCGGCGATCGCGTCGCCGACCCGTTCCATCAGGACGTTGATGCCGCGGCCATGGGAAGCCGCGATGGGCAGAATTTCCCCGAGGCCCAGCACGTGGAATTCGGCCGTCGCCGAATCGGCGTCGAGGCCGTCGGTCTTGTTCGCGACGAGCAGCGCGCGGACCCCCTGGGATCGCAGGTCGCGGGCAATGGCGTCATCCTGTGCCGTCAGGCCGGCACGCGCGTCCACCATGAGGAGCACAAGGTCCGCCTCCCGGATCGCCTGGCGCGTCTGTTGCGCCATGGCGACGTCCATGCCCTCGTCCTCTCCCGAGAGCCCTCCGGTATCCACCACCATGTAGGGGAAACCGCCGACCCGGCCGATCCCGTACTGACGGTCGCGCGTCAGGCCGGGCAGGTCGGCAACCAGCGCGTCGCGCGAACGGGTCAGTTGATTGAACAGCGTGGACTTGCCGACGTTCGGACGACCGACGAGGGCGATCACGGGAATCATCCCGGACGCCTACGGGAATCCGAACACAGGCGAACGAGGGAATCGACCGTCTCTCCGGGCTCAGTCATTGCCCACGCGCGCGCGGACCGCGGTGACCTGGCCGTTGGCCGAGGCCACGTATAGCACCCCGTCGCGCAGCACCGGTCGGGTCACGATGGCGCCCGAGCCGACACGGGTGCGGGCGAGCAGGCGTCCGTCGGTCACGCTCAGCCAGTGCAGATAGCCTTCGTAGTCGCCCACGACCGCCTGGTCTCCGACCACTACCGGGGCGGTCAGGCCCCGCAGGCGCAGGTCCGTCTGCTGCCAGAGATCACCCCCGGTCCGCGGATCGAGGCCCCAGACGTGGCTGTCTGCCGCGGTCACGACCAGGATCTCGGAATCGGGACTGATATCACCGCCCTGGTAGGAGGAGAAGTCACGTGTCCAGATCGGTTCGCCGGTATCGAGCGCCACGGCTGCGACGCGACCCTGATAAGCCGTTACGAAGGCCGCACCGCGGAAGGTGGGGATGTATCCGTCGGCATCGTTCAGGCGCTCGAGCTCCGAACGACCGGACGGTACCGCGACGGTCGCCTCCCAGAGAGGGTTGCCGCGCGCGGTCCCGAGCATCAACAGTCGACCGTTGTCGAAGCCGGCCAGGACACGGCCGGGCAGCCTCTGCGGGATCTGGGCGCCACGCAGGCTCAGCGCAGGCGTGGTCCTGAGCACGGTCCACTGCACCGCCCCGGACGCCGCGTCGAGGGCGTGGAGCCGGCCGTCGTTGGTACGGGCGACCACGACGCCATCCTCCACGGCCGATACCGCGAGTACCTCGCTCGACAGCCGGGTGCGCCAGATCTCTC
>Ga0207796_1000794_pt1 | contig 11612 bp, 10 predicted proteins | sample Pon1CUnioCityCA_6_FD_187274 | JGI IMG/M metagenome (GOLD analysis project Ga0207796, IMG submission 187274) | Marine sediment microbial community from Union City, CA, USA - Pond 1C Sediment 1 (SPAdes) | ecosystem: Environmental > Aquatic > Marine > Intertidal zone > Salt pond sediment ...
TCACCTCACTGGAGATGGAGACGGACCGCGCAGTGACGGTTTCCTTTCTCACACTGGCTTTTGCCAGACTCTGGCACGTCTTCAACATGAGGGACGTGGAATCCCGGCTCGTCACCAATGATGTCAGTCGCAATCCCTTTGTGTGGGGGGCGTTGGGGCTGTGTTCCGCATTGCTGCTTGCGGCGCTTTACCTTCCGGGCATTTCCACGGCACTCCGGATGGTGCCGCCGGGAACGGACGGATGGAGTCTCATCTTCGGAATGAGTCTGGTTCCCCTGTTTATCGGACAAGGCGTGAAGCAGTTCAGGGGCCGCCTGCTAAGGCATTGACTGTAAGGAGGTATCACGTTGTTTTTCAGTCCGCTCACATTCTTGTTTATGTTCATTTTTTTGTTTTCCCTGGTCTTTTTCTTTGTTTTTATCCAGATAAACGTCATCGCGCTGGTCTTTGCCCGGATCGGAATTCCCTCTCAGTATGTTTTCGGTGCCCTGTTTGCCGTCTTGTTTGGCAGCTTCATAAACATTCCGGTGAAAAAGATACCCCAGCATACGATGAGCCCTGAAAGACGCGTTAGCTTTTTCGGATTCAGATGGATCGTTCCCGTCGTGGAAAAGAGAGAAACCGTTCTCGCCGTGAACCTGGGGGGAGCCGTGATCCCGATCCTTTTGTCCACTTATCTCCTTTTCAAGACCGACCTGTGGGGAAGTGCGCTGCTTGCTACAGCTTTCATGACCTTTGTCGCCTACCGGTTGGCCAAGCCCGTGAGCGGCGTCGGTATCGCGCTCCCCCCGTTTCTCCCGCCCATTCTGGCAGCCGTTGCGTCGGTTGTCATCGCTTATGAATATGCGCCCGTCGTTGCTTACATTACCCAACCGCTACGAGTTCCACATTGAAAATGAGCGTCTTGCCGGCCAGCGGGTGATTGGCGTCCACGGTGACGCGATCTTCATCTACGTGCACGACGCGTCCGCTCAGAACTTCGCCGTCGGAGGTCCGAAGCTGGACTTCTTGTTCAACGGCCGGCCGAATCTCACCGGGGAACCTGCTCCGATCCATCTCCAAAACCAAACTTTGACGCCTCTGTCCATAGGCGCTTTCAGGAGGAACCTCGATCGTCTTTTTTTCTCCCACGTTCATGCTCTTGATTTCTTCTTCCAGGCCCTTTACAACGCCGCCGCCGCCGATGATAAAGCCAAGCGGCTCTTGCGCCTTTGACGCGTCGACGATGCTTCCGTCCGCCAACCGTGCCACGTATTTTATGAAGACCTTATCCCCTTCCTTCATATGAGTCTCCTGTGCTTTGCTTTCCGCTTTTGAGGAACTCGTAAAAAGTAGGAAAGCTCTTTTCCCGTCATTCCGGCCCCGCATCCAGTGCGGGATAAACTGCAGCCGGAATCCAGCCTTTTCAGCCAATGCTCCAGCTCGGCCACTGCGACCATGCAACCATGTGTAATATCTTATCCCGCTGCCTTCGGTTCCCTCAATAAGGTGAATCGTGTATATGCAAGGTGAAAACCACGCATTGACAGCACAAAACCCGTCTGGAAATCGCTGGGTTGCCCCCGTGGAGAAACATTGTCCGTGATGCGGTTCATGAAAGGGAATACTGTGCCACAGAAGCCTCAATACATCATAAACCCCATTTTCTGAGAAGCTGGATGGTGTAACATACGTATGGTTGAATCAAACACTTATGTCCGTGTGTTCAAAGCATGCAGCAGGGAAGGAAAGGAATTCATGATGTCTTTGATAGGATCCCTATTGTCCATTGCGGCCGGAATATTGATACTGATGATTCCTCGGATATTGAATTATGTTGTCGCCATCTATTTGATCTTGTTCGGCCTTGTATCCCTTTTTTGATCTGACTGGCTGCCGGGGAAATCCCAGAGAAAGAAGTTAAGGAATATACAATTTTAGGTGAGATCGGAGGACACCGTCATGCAAAAACGGATGATATGTCTGCTGATAATTTCAGCAGTGCTTGTGCCATTCCCGACCGAGGGAACCACAGGTACACCCATTGAAATTATACAGGAAGAAGTCGGCACACTGATAGAGGTCCTGAGAGCTGAAATCACTCGGGAAAAAAAGGAAGAAAAGATCTGGTCGATCGCAGACAGCATATTCGACTACACGCAGCTGTCCAAGCGAACACTCGCACGGAATTGGCGGTCATTCAGTCCGGAGCAAAAAAAGGAATTCACCCAGCTCTTCAGCAAGCTTCTCGGCGATGTCTACCTGGACAGAATCATGGCGTACAGGGACGAAGAGGTGGTATTCGATAAGGAGGAGATGTTCTCCAACGACACCGCAGAAGTCTTCACCCGAGTCATTGCCGGGTCAAAAGATGTTCCAATTCGTTATCGAATGATCCTTCGAGATGGAAGCTGGAAGGTTTACGATGTTGTCGTGGAGGGCGTCAGTCTTGTCAGCAACTATCGCAGTCAGTTCAAACAAATCCTCCTCAATGAATCTCCTGAAGATCTGCTCAAAACGCTCCGGGAAAAGGTCGAAAACATGTAACCTAAATTGAGCGATTTGCCCGAGCAAACCGGCCTCATCAATACCTTGCAATTCTTATTGCATCTGCCCAACACTCAGTCGATTGTCCACATACACAACGCCGCTTGTGTAAAGGGCTGCAAAGAAGGCACTCGTTCGCGCACCCCAGGTGCCCACGGAGCCGGATAGCGTAACCACACCGTGCTGCACCTTGACATCGACGGAGTCGTCATCCACGGATGCGTTTCTTTCCAAAGCAGACTTGATTTCGGCAGCGATGTTCTCATCACTCGCCTTCTTTGTGGGAACAACGGACAGGTTATTATTGACCGTCACCACACTTCCCAGATTGCCGGCTAAATCCTCCGCATAGACCTTCTTCCAGTAGCTGTCCACAAAACCATCAAGCGTAACCGCTCCCGACGCTACCGACACGGAGATGCGATCGCTGTCAATGGCCGCATTCCACTTCAGAATGTCTTTTACATGCGACTCGATCTCAGCGTCGGTAGCAGAACCTTCAGAAATCTTGACCATTACCTTATTGTTTACCGAGACGACACCCGCAACGCTGCGAGCATCCTCGTTGACTGCCTGCCGGGAAAGAAAAGAAGGAACAAACCCCTCCAGTGTGACCTCGCCGCTTCGCACGGACACGTGGATCTCCGATGCATCCACGCGGCTGTCCCAGTAAAGCTGCTTTACGACTTCAACCTTGATGTCTTCATCTCTTATCGGCATGTCGCCTACCTCCTGTCGTAAATGGTGCTTATCCCCCAAGCAACGCACAAGCCGCACCATTCAAAAATTGACGGTTTTCATTTGTTTCCGTTTTTCGGTCTGTCGGTCTCATTGAACCCGACGCCATTGAAAGCATTCCTGAAATGAAGGTGTCCGGAGACGATGACCTACACTGCACCGCTCAGCTGCGCAAGGATATACCCGAAGGAAGCCCGGAGCGGACTAATCTGAGGACGCGTACGCCGGCAAACGCTCAACAAAGTCCTTTTCCACAGACAATTGAACCTTATCTTCCAGAATCCCCTTCACCCATAACGTAGGAATGAGTTTTCTCTCCTTCGAGATCAAACCATGGGAGATCAACAGATGTGTTGCCCGTTGTTCCTTCGGTTCGGTGTAGACGCGCTCTACATCACCGATGTGTTCGCCTTTGCTGCCGACAACCTTAGCTCCTTCTTCGAGCGGGACGGTGTCGTCGGGAATGTTTTGTTCGGTCTTAGTGACGTAGACCGGCTTTGAATAGCCGGGATACCCGCCCAGCCCCCACCAGCCGACCCCTGGACGCGAATAATACCAGGCAAGTGGCCGCGCATATCCGGGCTGTGTCCGTTTGAAGCCTGCCACGTCATGTACCGCGACGTGCTGGGTCTCTTCAAAATCCGGCAAATCATCCGGATTTCCTGCGCCTTCCTTCAGTGTCACTTCCGCTTCCGTCGCAGTCTCGATTTGGTCGAGAGGGATGACCTTGTCTCGACTAAACAAAAGACCCTTCTTAACCACGAGGTGCGTGACGGCTTTCGATTCGGGATGAATGACAACCCGATCAATTCGACCTACGTTCCGGCCATCTGAAGTAATTACATCAGCGTTTTCTTTGAATTGCATATGCTTATACCTCCTCCATATTTTGATATTTTGAACCTAAGGGCGTTTTTGAAGCTGTTGCTCGAACTCCTTTTCGTCGATAACCTTCACTCCCAATGCCTCGGCGTCATCGTATTTTCTCCCGGGATTTTCGCCTGCCACCACATAGTCTGTTTCTTTGCTCACACTCGAAGTGGCCCTCCCTCCCAGCGTTTCCACTTGCCGCTCCGCTTCTTGTCTCGTATATCCTTCCAGTTTGCCGGTAAACACAAAGGTCTTTCCCTCCAGGGGCGTCGCATTTTTGCCCGAAGGCATGTCTTTCACTTTGACGCCTCCCTTTGACAGTTGCTTCAGCACGCGCTGGTTTTCTTTCTGCTTGAAGAACTGAGCGACGCTCCAGGCGATTTCAGGACCGATTTCGGCGGTCTTCTGGAGATCCTTGATCCCTGCCCTTTTCAGAGACTCCAGGCTACCGTACTTTTGTGCCAGAACCCGCGCCACATGCTGCCCGACGTGGCGGATTCCCAGCGCATAAAGGAATCGCTCCAATAGGGGCGATTTGTTCTTCTGGATTGCGTCATGTAATTGAGCGGCGGACTTTTCCGCGAAACCGTCCAGTTTCAGGATGTCTGCTACCGAAAGCCGATAGAGATCTGCAATGTCTTTGACCAATTCTTTTTGGACCATATCGGCAGCCGTTTTATCTCCCAGGCCGGTGATGTCCATGGCATCGCGGCAGGCATAGTGAATGATCCTGCCGACACGCTGGGGTGGACAAGTCAGCCCGGCGGGACAGAAATAGTAGGCACCGTCACGATACACCCCGGCGCCGCACGCCGGACAATTGTGGGGCATAGAGAATTCATCCTTCCTTTTTTTGCCGGGCTCTTTCACCCGCTCCACAACTTCGGGGATGACATCTCCTGCCCTCGCAATGCGGACCTTGTCACCAGGACGAACATCTTTTTTCCGGACTTCGTCTTCGTTGTGGAGCGTCGCCCGGCTGACGGTAACGCCGCCCACATCAACAGGATCAAGCAGGGCCACGGGCGTAAGAATTCCGGTTCTGCCCACTTGCACGACAATTTCCTGCAGCCTGGTGATCTCCTCTCTCGGCCTGAATTTCCATGCAAAGGCCCACCGGGGACTTCGTTGACGGGCCCCCAGAACCTTTCGGAGTTCAAAGTCGTCCACCTTGATGACGATACCGTCGACTTCATACGCGACATCGTCTCTTTCCTCTGCAAGTTTTTCGTGGTATCTGCCGATCTCAGCAAAGGAGGTACACTTCTTGTTGCGATTTTCGGTTTTGAGGCCCCATTTGGGGAACTGCTTCAGAACATCCCAGTGAGAGGAGAATCCGTTTCCGTCAATGTCTAATATTTCATAGAAGAGGATGTCGAGAGGTTTGTTGGATACGTTTTGTGGATCCAATTGTCTCATGCTGCCGGCCGCTGCATTGCGGGGATTCGCAAAGGGTTCCTCCCCCTTCTTAACCCGCTCCTTGTTCAATTCCTGGAAGCCTTTCTTGGGCATGAAGACCTCACCTCTGACGGAGACGAAGGAGGGCACTGCTTTCCCTTGCAGGCTCAGCGGCACGGTGTTGATGGTCATGAGGTTCTTGGAGATGTCTTCTCCCACCTCTCCGTCTCCCCGGGTGGCGCCGTATTTGAATTGCCCGTTTTCGTAGACCAGCTCAACCGAAAAACCATCAAATTTCGGCTCGAGCACATACCTTATTTTTGGGGCGTTTGTCGTTTTTTGAACAAAGTTACAGAAGTTTTCGACCGCTTTCTGTTCCAAAGCGGCATTCAGGCTGAGCATGGGTCGACTGTGTTTAACCTTCTTCAGCTCACTCATCGGCGTGGCGCCCACACGCTGTGTGGGAGACGTCGCGGACTGCAATTCAGGAAACGCCTTTTCCAGATCCTCGAGGCGGCGAAAAAGCTTGTCGTACAGCGCATCGGAGATCTCAGGGGCTTGTTTTACATAATACAGGTAGTCATGGTAGTTGATGCCTTCCCGAAGGGACTCAGCTTCATGGCGGGCCTCTTCCTTGCTCATCTTGTCCACATCTTTGAAATTCGCCCGCGGATTTTTTTTGAAGTCCAATTTTTTGCTCGCCATGGGAGGTTCCTATTTTCTCTTCAGTCTCTTTCGGAGTTCTCTCAGGCTTCGGGTGTTAATGATGTCGTCGGCCTCCAGCCACCCTCGGCGGGCTTGATCCAGGCCGTAGCGAATAAAATCGAGATCGGCGACGCTGTGCGCATCCGTTGAAACCGCCAGTTTGAGTCCCATATCCTTTGCCATTTTGCAATGCCGATCGGTGAGATCGAGCCGATCCGGATGGGCGTTGACCTCGAGGTAACAGCCCCTTTCCTTCGCTGCTTCCATGATTCGCTCCAGATCGATCTCGTATGGATTACGCTCGTTGATCAAACGCCCGGTAGGATGCGCAAAAATGTTGAAATAGGGATTGTCCATGGCGCGGATGATACGTTCGGTCATTTTTTTCTTGGACAGCTTGCGATGGTAATGGACGGAACAGACGGTTAAATCCAGTTCTTTCAGAATATCGTCACCTAAATCGAGCGAACCGTCCTCCAAAATGTCCACTTCGATGCCTTTTAGGATGACGATGTCCTTAAGTTTTCCGTTTAAGCGATCGATCTCCTTGATTTGCTCGGCAAGACGCTTTGCATCCAACCCCCGAGCCATGGTTACTTTTTTGGAGTGGTCGGTGATGGCCAGGTAGTCGTAGCCGTGCGCCTTGGCAGCATCCGCCATTTCTTTGAGACTCGCGTGCCCATCCGTTTCCTTGGTGTGGGCATGCAGGTCACCCCGAATATCGTCGAGGCCGACAAGCTGGGGCAGGCTCCCTTTTTGAGCGGCTTCCACCTCACCCCGGTTCTCCCGCAGCTCGGGGTCGATGTAAGGAAGGTTTACCGCTTCGAAGACTTGCTTCTCGGTTTTGCCGGCAGTGCGCTTTTTTCCCTTGAACACGCCGTATTCATTGATCTTCAGTTTCTTTTTGACCCCCAGCTTGCGCACCGCAATGTTATGCGCCTTCGATCCCGTAAAATAGTGAAGGGCCGCCCCATAGCTGACCTGCCGGAGCACCCGGAGATCGACATGAAGGCCTGAGCGCAAAACAATCGTTGACCGGGTTGTACCTTTGGAAACCACCTTTTTCACATCCTCGTATTCCGCAAAACGATCCATCACATTAGACCCTTTTTTGCAGGTTACCAGGATATCCAAATCTCCGACAGTTTCCTTCCGCCGCCGGTAACTACCGGCCACAGTGATCTCTTTGATTCCTTTTGTCTTCCGGAGATATGCGACCAGCGGTGACGCTCGTTGCTCGGCTTCCATCAATTTGATCCGCTCTTCCCTGTCTTCGACATCTTCAAGCTCCTCGAGGATCGTCTGCTCGGTTTTCTTGCCGAACCCCTCAAGTTCTCTCACTTTACCCTTCTCGGCTGCTTCTTTGAGTGATTTGAGATCGACCACTCCCAGATTCTCGTAAATGGCCTTCACCCGTTTGGGTCCCAATCCGGCCACTTTCATGAGCCGGCTCAATTCGGACGGCGTGCTGCTCTCGAGCGCTTCGAGCTGGGCAAGGGAACCGGTTTGCACAACCTCCTTGATCTTTCCTGCCAGATCCTCCCCGATGCCGGGCAATTCTGTGAGGTTTTCTTCCGATTCAATCATATCAGACACGCTGCGGGGCAGACTGGAGATAGCCCGCGCGGCATTGCGGTAGGCCCTTACTCTGAATGGGTTTGCGCCTTCGATTTCCAGGAGATCCGCCACCTTGTTGAATATGTCGGATACATCCGAATTTTGGACCGGCATGTTTACTCCTTTAAAAGCATTTTCTGAAGTCTGAGCGCATCCTGCACTGCGTATCCTGCCTGGTCGTTGTCGAAATAACAGAAAATCTCCCTGCCTTGACTGTGCCAGGTTGAAAAGGCGCCCGCCCAGCCGGACAGGGTCTTTCCGTCATATTGCCCCTGGTAAGCCCCTTCGGGACCATGCAGTCTGACGTAAACAAAATCGGTGGTCACCTCCTTGGGAGAGAGCCGACCCGCCAGATGGTAAATACAAAACGCAGCATCCGCCTTTGCCAGCGTTTCGTAAGTGCCGTCCGTAAACCAGCTCGGATCCCTGAATTCGAATGCGTACCGGAAATCAGGGGGGAGGAAATACAAAAATGCATCCAGTCTTTCAAGGTTGATGCGCCAACGCGGGGGCAGCTGAAACAGGATGGGACCCAATTTTTCTCCCATATCGCCTGCGATCTTGAGCAAAGGAGGCACCCCTTGAGAGGGATCCTTCAGTTTTTTCATGTGGGTGATGTAGCGGCTCCCCTTCAGCGCGAAAATGAAGTTGGGGGGGACGGCTTGTTTCCATACCTCAAGGGTTGATTTTTTGGGCAGCTGGTAGAAGGAGTTGTTGACTTCCACCGTGTGGAAATAACCGGCATAGTAGGGAAGCATTTCTTCGGCGGAAACTGCATCCGGATAGAAGGGGCCCTTCCAGTGCTCATAATGCCATCCGGATGTGCCGATATGTATGGTATCGGAACTGCTCATAGGGGTCAATGTCCTCTCCGCCGCGGCTTTGCTTGCCGGTGTTGTGGTGTAGACCAACGTGTGCCGTTACGCATCCTCATTAATAAATATATGCCTAAGCGGCAAATTCGTAAATGGGGTCTTTCATGTATCTCAAAAAGGTCACGGCAAAACATTTAGCCTATAGGAGACCGGGGCGTTTGGAAGTCATTTGAGCCTTCCCATGGGGATGTCCGGAAGCAGGTGTTTCACCTCATCTACCATGGATTCGGATCTTTCGAGGATCGCCTCAATGTCCGATTGAATATTGCCCAGATATTCCCATTCCCAGTTCACTTCACCCTCCTGATCTTTCAAGAAGACAAAATTCTGACCCGAAATTTGAAGTTCTCGTCCGTCTCTGGTCCTCACAATTAAGTTAGGCATGCTCTGTTACTCCCTTCTTTTATTTTCTGCAAAATCCGGGTTGGCCGTCCCACTGATGATGAGTTTCATTCTACAGCGTCTCCCCTATATGGGATTATTGAATTCATATCGCACTTTTTTTTTGGTAGCAGGAAACCCATTAGATCTGTATGGCGTAAACCGTGTATTCTCAATAAAAAGACACCCGTCATTCATCGATCATCAATAAGCCGCTTTTTCACAACCGCCTTTCCACCGGTAGAATGAGTGCTTCAAGATGCGCATGGGCCGGCTTTTCCGCTCTAAATGCACCGAGCGCGTCCATCAGATCCTCAACCGCTTCGTCGGCCACAACAGCCTGAACCACGGTTATTGAGCCGGGGAAAATCTTGTTTCCATAATGCTTCCCATCAGCGTCCTTTCCTTCAATCATCGGGTACCTGGCAAATGCAGAAATATTGTGACGATCCAGAATATTCTCAACGGTCTCCGCAAATTCAAAATGAAACGTCATGTGAACCAATTTCATCGTCCTCCCCCTCGTTCTCGGAAACTTCATACGTTTCCCCTGAGGCATCGCGTCACACCGACTTACAAAATGCTGCACCATTCGGCCCTGAAGTGAGTCCACAAGAATTGTGTCTCAAGATCTCTTACGACGCTGAATTTTTCCGCAGTCCTTTAATTAGAGCGACGATGAACTGCTGAAACTGATGCAGCAGGGTGTAGACCACCGGGATGATCAGCAAGGTCAGTCCAGTGGTGGCAAGCAAACCAGAGGCCACAGCCACACCCATAGGGGCCCTGGCCTCGCCTCCAGCGCCCAAACCGAGGGCAATGGGCGTGATGCCCAAAACAGTGGACAACGTCGTCATGATCACGGGGCGAAATCGCACGCGGGCGGCTTCTTTCGCAGCATTGATCACGTTGATGCCGCGGGCTATCAGCACATTGGAGAAATCGATCATGAGGATGGCATTCTTCGTGGCCATACCCACAAGCATAATCAAACCAATGAAGGCAACGATACCGAAGGACATGCCGGCTATCCAGAGGGCACCGAGTGCACCGACAACGGCAAGCGGCACGGTCAAAAGGATGGTAAAAGGATGGATGAAAGACTCGAACTGGGCGGAAAGCACCAGGTATACGAATAGCAGGGAGAAGCCGATGGTGATGGTCAGATAGTAAAACGATTCCCTAAAGTCCTGCGACTGACCCGTAAATGCGAACTCGAAGCCGCTGGGGAGGTTGTCGGTCAGATAGGTTTCCAGCCGCTTGAGGGCACCGCCCAGAGAAACACCGGGGGGCAGGGATGAGGAAATGGTAGCGGATCTCAACCGGTTGAAGTGCGGAATTTCACTGGGCCCGACGGTTTCCGTGATGTGGATCAGGTTGTCAAGCGGGATCAATGAACCCCCGGCACTGCGCACATAGAGATTGCGAAGAGAGTCGGGTGTCATGTCTCCCTTTCCGATAATTTCCGGTATGATCTCATATCTTTCGCTGTCACGCTCTATTTCGGAAATGTCCGGTTCGCCGAGGAGAAAGCGCATGGTGTTGGAAATGTCGGTCACACTGATACCCATCTGAGAGGCTTTCTCCCGATTGATGCGTACGGTGATTTGAGGCTTGTTCATCTTCAGGTCGGAATTGACGCCGATAAATTGAGACTGCCTCCACATCCATGCCATGACGCTCTCTTGTTGCCGTGCCAAGGAATCGATATCGGAATGCTCGAGCACGAGTTGCACCGGCGCTTCGCTTTGTGCGACGCCCACCGAAGCCTGGATTACGAAGGCTTGACCCGCGGCGATTTCAGCCAGACGCCGGCGGAGTTCTTGGGCAATCTCCGTCTGGTGTCTTTGGCGTTGTTTACGCGGCACAAGGCGCACAAAAACAATGCCTTCGTTCACCTTTCCCGGGCCACCGCCTCTGGACAGACCTATGGCCATGAACTGATGCTTCACCTCCGGACTCTCCCCGAGTAACATTTCGATTTGCCGGGCATAGGCGTTGGTGGCTGCCAGGGTCGCACCCTCCGGAGTCTCGAACGAAATGATGAACTGGGAACGGTCGACAGTGGGCACGAACTCCCTCGACAAGTTGAAAAAAAAGAAAAGTCCTGTCCCCAGCGCGGTTGCTCCCACCAACACCGTAATGAGGCGGCGGCGAAAAGCTCTTTCCAGCAACCATGCGTAGCCTGTTTCGACACTTTCAAACACACGTTCCGACCAGCGAAACAATGAACCTCGCCGTTCGGGTATCCGCAGCAGCCGGGAACTGAGCATGGGCGTCAGGCTGAGGGCTGTAAAAGTGGAAGCAAAGACGGTGGCAGCCACGGTGAGCCCGAACTCGTGGAAGAACCGACCGATGAGGCCGGGCGTAAAAGCCACAGGGATGAAAACGGCAGACAAAGAAAGGGTGTTTGTGATGGCTGCAAAGGCCACCTCTGTTGTTCCCACACGAGCGGCGGGCTTCGGGCCGGCGCCTTTCTCAGCGTGTCGGTAAGCGCTTTCC
>Ga0207796_1000795_pt1 | contig 11606 bp, 8 predicted proteins | sample Pon1CUnioCityCA_6_FD_187274 | JGI IMG/M metagenome (GOLD analysis project Ga0207796, IMG submission 187274) | Marine sediment microbial community from Union City, CA, USA - Pond 1C Sediment 1 (SPAdes) | ecosystem: Environmental > Aquatic > Marine > Intertidal zone > Salt pond sediment ...
TCGGACCCTCCCGTCGATACGTCTGTGCGCTGTCCTCCCCCGCCGTCTCACCCGGATCGCGCAGTGGATTGTTCGGATCCTCGTGCTTGAACTGCACGCCCTCCGCGGCACGCGCGAAACGCCGACCGAACTCCTCCGCCGCACTTTCGGACCGGAGCTGCAGGCGGAGCAGCAGGCGGATCACCTCGTGCTTGATCCGCTCCAGCAGCGTCTCGAACATCGCGAAGGCCTCGCGCTTGTATTCCTGCTTGGGGTTGCGCTGCGCGTAGCCCCGCAGTCCGATGCCCTGGCGCAGGTAATCCATCGCCGCGAGGTGTTCCTTCCAGTGACTGTCGAGGACCTGCAGCATGACGTCACGCTGCAGCCGCTTCATCAGGTCATCCCCGAGCGTCGCCCGCTTCTCCTCCAGCATGGCTCGTGCCCGGTCGACGATTCGTTCGCGCAGCGGCTCCTCGTGGAGGTCCTTCTCCTCATCCAGCCACTCCTGCAGCGGCAACTCGATCGCGAACTCCGAGGCCAACGCGGCCGTCAGCGCGGGCACATCCCACTCTTCCTCGATGCTGCCGGGGGGAATGTGCTGGCTGATGGCGTCGTTGATCACGTCGCCCAGCAACGCATCGATGGTGTCGGAGATGTCGTCGCTGGTCAGCAGTTCCGCGCGCTGCTCGTAGATCACGCGGCGCTGGTCGTTCGCGACGTCATCGTATTCGAGGAGTTGCTTGCGGATGTCGAAGTTGTGCGCCTCGACCTTGCGCTGGGCGTTCTCGATCGCACGGCTCACCCAGGCGTTTTCGATCGCTTCGCCCTTTTCCATTCCCAGGCGCTGCATCAGACCCCGCACTCGGTCCGACGCAAAGATGCGCATCAGGTTGTCCTCGAGCGACAGGAAGAATCGACTGGAGCCCGGGTCACCCTGGCGTCCGGAACGTCCGCGCAGCTGGTTGTCGATGCGGCGGGATTCGTGGCGCTCGGAGCCGACGATGTGCAGACCGCCGGCTCCGACGACCGCGTCGTGGCGCCTCTGCCATTCGGCCTTCACCTTCTCGACGGTCGCCGGCTCCGGATTCTCGCCCAGCGCTTCCAGTTCCGCGTCCAGGCTGCCGCCGAGCACGATGTCGGTCCCGCGGCCCGCCATGTTGGTCGCGATGGTCACCACGCCCGGTCGGCCGGCCTGGGCGATGATGTGCGCCTCGCGTTCGTGCTGCTTCGCGTTCAGCACCTCGAACGGGATCCCGGTTTTCTTGAGCGCACCCGCAAGACGCTCGGAGGCCTCGACCGAAGCGGTGCCGACGAGTACCGGCTGTTTCCGCTCCACGCACCAGCGGATCTCCTTGATGATGGCCTCGTATTTCTCGTCCTGGGTCAGATACACCAGGTCCTGCATGTCGTCTCGCGCCAGCGGCTTGTTGCCGGGGATCACCACCACTTCCAGGGCATAGATCGTCTGGAACTCGTAGGCTTCCGTGTCCGCGGTGCCGGTCATGCCACAGAGCTTCTGGTACAGCCTGAAGTAGTTCTGAAAGGTGATCGACGCCAGCGTCTGGTTTTCCTGCTGGATCGGCACGCCCTCCTTGGCCTCGATCGCCTGGTGCAGGCCCTCGGACCAGCGCCGGCCGGCCATGATGCGGCCCGTGAATTCGTCGATGATGTAAATCTTGCCATCCCGAACCAGATAGGCCACGTCGCGCTTGAACAGGGCATGCGCACGCAACGCTGCGTTCAGGTGATGCAGGACCGGAATGCTCGCCGCATCGTAGAGCGTCTGCGTCGGCTCCAGGAGCCCCGCTTCGCGCAGGAGCTGCTCGGCGTTTTCCTGCCCATCCTCGCTGAGGAACACCTGCTTTGCCTTCTCGTCGACGAAATAGTCGCCAGGGGACTCCTCGTCCTCCTGCGGCACCAGCCGCGGCACCACTTCGTTCATGCGCTGGTACATCTCGGAGCTGTCGCCACTGGGGCCCGAAATGATCAGCGGCGTGCGCGCCTCGTCGATCAGAATCGAGTCGACTTCGTCGACGATGGCGTAGTTCAGACCGCGCTGGACGCGATCCTCCGCACGGAACGCCATGTTGTCGCGAAGGTAGTCGAACCCGAACTCGTTGTTGGTCCCGTAGGTGATGTCGGCAGCATAGGCCTCGCGACGCGTCACCGGGCGCATGCGGGCATAGCCCTCGCCTTCCGGGTGGAAATCGGGATCGTACATATAGGAAGAGGCGTCGACGCCCTGTCCGCCGGAACTGTTGATCACCCCGACCGAAAGACCGAGCGCGTGGTACAGGCGACCCATCCACGCCGCATCCCGACGCGCCAGATAGTCGTTCACGGTGATCACGTGCACACCCTCGCGCGAAAGCGCGTTCAGGTAGGCGGAAAGGGTCGCGACCAGGGTCTTGCCCTCGCCGGTGCGCATCTCCGCGATGCGGCCGTCATGCAGCACCATGCCGCCGATCAACTGCACGTCGAAATGACGCATTCCCAGCGCGCGTTCGCTGGCCTCTCGACAAACCGCGAAGGCCTCCGGAAGCAGACTCTCCAGGTTTTCTCCCGCCTCGAGCCGGGAACGGAATTCGTCGGTCTTGGCCCGCAGTTCGGCTTCGGAAAGCGCCGCCGCAGACTCGGTGAGGGCATTCACCTTCTGCACCATCTTCTGGTAGCGCTTCAGTGTCCGGTCATTGCGGCTGCCGAAAAGCTTGCGTACGAGACTGTGCACCATGAGAACCTGCGACTTGGATTTGATGAAAGCGCTGTAGGATACCCGATCCGAACCGATGCTGCCTGTCCCGACCGAGGACTGGGGCCATGTATAATTCGATGGGAATCAAGTACCTTGGGGGCGCCATGAGCTTTGAGGGCGATCCGGTGGAAGGCGCTTCGCGCCGGGCCCGGCATCTCGCACAGTGGATCGATCCGTCCTGGCGTTCCCGCTCCAGCGTGGACCGGAATCTTGCGGGTGATCTTGCCGGGATTCTGGGCCCTTATCTCGAGAGTGAGCGCGTTGACCTGAGCCTCGCCGGAAACACCCTGGTCATTGTCTGCGGGGATCGCGCGGGTGCGACGGAAATCCGGTTTCTGCAGCGCGAAATACGCAAGACACTGCGTGCCACCGGCCACTCGGGTATCGACAGGGTCCACGTGCTGCTCGCGCACCGTCGGGACCGCCGGTCCACGCCTGCCGATCTTCCACGCGTATTGCCGGCCACGGCGGCAGAGGCCCTGCGGCTTGCAGCGGCCCGTGTCGATGATCCGGGACTGGCAGACGCGCTGCGACGTCTGGCCAGAATGGGAGCCGCCGAATCGCCCTAACCGGACAGGGTATGGGTCAGCTGCCCGAAGGAAATCGGCAACGACTGGGACTCATCCTCGAAAGTCACCAGCTCCCAGGCGCCCGCGTCCTGTTTCAGACGGCGAATCAGCTGGTTGTTCAGGGAGTGTCCGGACTTGTGGCCGGTAAAGGCCCCGATCAGGCTGTGTCCCAGTAGATACAGGTCACCGACCACGTCGAGAATCTTGTGTTTCACGAGCTCGTTTTCATAGCGAAGCCCGTCTTCGTTCAGGATCTTGAAATCATCGAGCACGATCGCGTTGTCAAGACTCCCACCCAGGGCGAGTTGATTGGCCCGCAGCGCCTCGATGTCGCGCATGAAACCAAAGGTCCGCGCGCGGGAAACTTCCCGCACAAAGGAAGTCGAGGAAAAGTCGAGCTCCGCACGCTGGCTTCCACTGGTAAACATCGGGTGTTCGAAATCGATGCAGAATCCGACCTTGAAACCCTCGTAGGGATCAAAGCGGACCCACTTGTCGCCGTCATGCACCTCGACCGCACGCTTGACACGAATGAACTGCTTGGGTGCGCTCTGCTCCATCAGGCCCGCCGATTGCAGCAGGAACACGAAGGGACCCGCGCTCCCGTCCATGATCGGCACCTCCGGTGCACTCACATCGACATGCAGGTTGTCGATTCCAAGTCCCGCCACCGCCGACAGCAGATGTTCCACGGTGGACACACGGGCGTCGCCCTTGACCAGTGTGGTCGATAGCCGGGTGTCGCCAACGTTCTCCGCGGTCGCCGAAATCGAAACCGGCGGTTCCAGATCGGAGCGATGGAAAACCACACCGGTATTGGGCGCAGCCGGGCGCAGGGTCAGGGTGACCTTTTCGCCGGTATGCAGGCCCACGCCGGTAGCCCGGATACTATTCTTTAGCGTTCTCTGCTTGACCAAAGCAAGATCACTCCAGGCCAGGGGAGTCCAACCCGGACCCGGAAGTTCTCCGGGTCCGGACCTGCACACAACAATGACAGCATTATTGCAGGAATCCGCTCATCCTGCATAGACATGTTTAATCCGCCTGCTTGCGCAGGAAAGCGGGAATGTCCAGCACGTCGATTCCCGACTGGGCCTCGTAATCGATCGCCAGATTGCCCTCGTGCCGACGCAGTGCGGTCGGACGCTCCAGGCCCTCCAGGTCGGACCCTGCCGGCCGACGGGGCGCCGCGTCGACCACCCGCACGCTCGCACGCTCCTGTTGTGCCGGGCGCGCCGGCTGACCCAGGCCGGTCGCAACCAGGGTCACCCGGATCTCATCCTGCATTTCCGGATCGATGACCGTGCCGACGACAACCGTGGCATCCTCCGATGCAAGGGCCTTGACCGCTTCGCCCACGTCCTCGAATTCACCGATACCGACATCCAGTCCACCGGTGACATTCACCAGGATCCCGCGCGCACCGGAGATATCGATGTCCTCCAGGAGCGGGCTTGCAATCGCCGCCTCCGCGGCCTTGCGGGCGCGGTCTTCGCCGGTTCCGGAACCGGTACCCATCATCGCCATGCCCATTTCCCGCATCACGTTGCGCACGTCGGCGAAGTCGACATTGATGAGGCCCGGGCGGGTGATCAGTTCGGAAATCCCCTGAACCGCGCCGAACAGCACGTCGTTGGCAGCCTTGAAGGCGTCCAGCAGCGTGGTGTGCTTGCCGAGCACGGTCAGGAGCTTCTCGTTCGGGATCGTGATCAGCGAATCCACCTGCTCGGTGAGCGCCTTGATGCCGGACATGGCGACCTGCATGCGCTTCTTGCCTTCGAAGGGAAAGGGCTTCGTGACGACAGCCACGGTCAGAATGCCCATCTCCTTGGCCAGCTGGGCCACCACCGGGGCGGCCCCCGTGCCGGTGCCCCCGCCCATCCCGGCGGTGATGAAGATCATGTCCGCACCCTGCAGCAACTCCTGGATGCGCTCGCGATCTTCCAGCGCCGCTTCGCGGCCCACGGCCGGATCGGCACCTGCGCCCAGCCCCTTCGTGATGTCACTGCCCAGTTGCAACAGGGTCTTGGCTCCCAGGCTCTTCAGTGCCTGGGCGTCGGTATTGGCGCAGATGAAATCGACGCCCTCGAGCTGCGAGTACACCATGTGCTGGACGGCGTTGCCGCCGCCGCCTCCGACCCCGATGACCTTGATCGTGGCGTTCTGACTGAAGGTATCCATCAATTCGAATGTCATTGTTGTGTCCTCATGGCTGCGGTTGAATATCGGTACTTCAGAATCCTCGTGCGGCGAGCGGGCCACGACGAGGCTTGCCGGGGTCAGAAATGCCCCGAAAACCAGTTCTTCATGCGATTCCAGATTCCTTCGAACCCGGTTTCGATCGGGCGCGATTCGAGCTCGGCGCGTGCCTTCTGCGCATAGAGCAGCAGGCCGACGCCGGTGGAATGAATGGGGTTGCGCACGACGTCGATCAAGCCGCTGACGCTGTGCGGCATCCCCAGCCGAACGGGCATGTGGAACACCTCTTCGGCCAGGTCTACCGCCCCCTCCATGCGCGAGGATCCGCCGGTCAACACGATTCCCGCGGCGATCAGTTCTTCCGAACCGGAGCGGCGCAGCTCGGCCTGGACGAGTTGCAGCAGTTCCTCGTAGCGCGGCTCGACGACCGAGGCGAGGGTCTGGCGGGACAGGCGCCGCGCGGGACGGTCTCCGACGCCGGGAACCTCGATGGTTTCGGCAGGATCGGCGAGCTGGCGCAATGCGCAGGCATAGCGGATCTTGATCTCCTCCGCGTACTGGGTCGGCGTCCGCAACGCGACGGCGATGTCGTTGGTGACCTGGTCCCCCGCGATCGGGATCACGGCGCTATGGGCAATGGCGCCATTCGCGAACACGGCGATGTCCGTGGTTCCTCCGCCGATGTCGACCAGGCACACGCCGAGATCCTTTTCGTCCTCGGTCAGCACCGCGTAACTGGAGGCCAGTTGCTCGAGGATGATGTCGTCCACTCGAAGCCCGCAGCGTTCCACGCATTTGACAATGTTCTGCGCCGCCGAAACGGCACCCGTCACCAGGTGAACACGCGCCTCCAGGCGCACGCCCGACATCCCGATCGGATCCCGGATACCCTCCTGGCCATCGATGATGTATTCCTGTGGAAGCACGTGCAGGATGCGCTGATCGGCAGGGATCGCGATGGCGCGCGCCGCATCGATGACCCGCTCGACGTCGCCCGCACTGACTTCCTGAACCCGGATCGCGACCACACCGGTGGAGTTGTAACTCTTGATATGACTGCCCGCGATACCGGTATGCACCGAGTGAATCTCGCATCCGGCCATCAACTCGGCTTCCTCGACCGCACGCTGGATCGACTGCACCGTCGATTCGATATTGACCACCACGCCCTTTTTCAGGCCGCGCGACGGGCAGGAACCGATGCCGATGATCTCGATGCCACCGTCTTCGTTGAGCTCGCCGACCACGGCCTCGATCTTCGAGGTCCCGATGTCCAATCCGACGATCAGACCCTGTTCGCCCTTCTTCGCCATCACGTTGCGGCCCGTCTTGCGCTTCATGGATTCGTTGCCTCCGGTTCCGGGTCCGCTTCAGGGGTTTGCCAGGCGACGGACACGCCCCGCGGGTAGCGGAGGTCCACGCGTGCAAGGGGCTCCGGACTGCGTGCGCGGAGAATCGGCATCAGTGCCACCAACTGGTCCAGCCGTGCCAGGTCGGGGTCGCGGCCCATCAGGACCTGCCCGCCTCCCTCGAGCTGGATGCTCCAGGCATGGCGCGCGCTTTCCCGAACGCCGGCCACACCGAGACCCGCGTCGGCAAGCCGTGCCGAGGCGTCCAGGTAGCGGTGCATCAAGTGCACCTGGCGCCCGTCTTCACCTTCAAGCGCGGGCAGGAATTCCCATTCGCCGAGGTCGACCGGACCGAAAACCCCCCCATGGCGGTCCACGAGCCGGTCATGGCCCCAGCGCGCAACCGGTATCGGACGTGTGACCCGCACCTCCAGGGTGTCCGGCCACCGCTTGCGCAGCTGCGCGGATTCAACCCACGGCAGCTCGGCCAGATCGGCGTGTACCGCGTCCAGGTCCAGTGCAAAGAACCCGCGCGGACGCCCGGCCAGCGCACGTTCAACTTCCGGAATGCCCACGTGGTTCTGATCACCCTGGAGATCGATGCGCTCGATCTGCCACAGTGAACCCGTATCCAGCTGGCCCAGAGCGCTGACACCGAGCACCAGGAGTGCGGCGAAGGCCATGCCCGCGAGGACCCGCGTGGTCGCGCGGAAGGCCGGGCGCATGCGCTGCACCCAGGGCTCGCGGCGTGTCTGGCGGCGAATCCTGCGCATCAGTCCACCTCTCCGTTGCGGAAACTGGTGTCGAGAATGCGCAGGCAGAGCTCTTCGAATCCGATCCCGGCCTGCGCGGCCGCCTTCGGTACCAGGCTGTGGCCGGTCATCCCGGGTACGGTGTTCACCTCGACCAGGTAGTTCTCGCCGTGCACGTCCTGCAGCAGATCGACCCGCCCCCAGCCATAGCCGTCGATCGCTGCGAAGGCGCTGAGCGCGAGGGTCTGCAACTCGATCTGGGCAGCGGTATCCAGCGGTGGCGGGCACAGATAACGGGTCGTGTCCGACTGGTACTTGGCCTGGTAGTCGTAGAAGTGTCCGGGCGTCTCGATCTGGATGACCGGCAACGGCTGGTTGCCCAGGATGGCAACCGTATACTCCCGCCCGGCAATCCATTGTTCGGCGAAGATTTCGCCGGGCTGGGTCCGCGCCATCTGATAGGCCGCCTTCAGTTCCTCGACTTGCTGGACCCTTGTCAGACCCTGGCTGGAGCCGCCCCGTGACGGCTTGACGATCAGGGGAAGGCCCAGCGCATCGGCCACCGAGGCCGCGTCGAAATCCGGAGACAGCAGCCGGTAGGGGGCGCTGGGCAGGTTGGTGCCCGCCCAGAGCCGCTTGCAGGCGAGCTTGTCCATTCCGAGGGCGGAACCCAGGACGCCCGATCCGGTGTAGGGAATCCCCGCGATCTCGAGACAGCCCTGCAGCGTTCCGTCCTCTCCACCCATTCCGTGCAACGCGATGAACGCCCGGTCGAAGCCCAGCAGATCCAGGTTTCGCGCGCGTGCCTCGGTGAGGTCGATCGCCACGGCATCGACCCCGGCATGCTGCAGCGCCTGCCAGACGGCCTGGCCACTGGCGAGCGAGATTTCGCGCTCTCCGGACCACCCCCCCATCAGTACCGCCACGCGGCCGTAGCGATCGGCCTGCTGTGTTGACGTTCGTGTCATACCGGCTTCTCCTGGCGCCCCAAAATGCGAACCTCCGGCTCCAGCCGGACCCCGAACCTCGCCTGAACGGCTTGCTGCACGGCTTCAATCAGCGATTCGATGTCGGCTGCGGTCGCACTTCCGTCGTGCGTGATGAAATTGGCATGCTTGCGCGAGACCTCGGCCGCTCCATGGCGCAGGCCCTTGAGACCGGCCTGTTCGATCCATGCGGCCGCGTGCCCGCCCTCGGGATTGCGGAACACCGAACCGCAGGAAGGAAGTCCAAGGGGCTGCCGCTCCGACCGCTCCCGAAGGAGCCCCTGAATCCGGTCCCTCGCGACCGACGGGTCGCCCGGCTGCAGGCGCAACACGGTCCTGAGGAAGAGTTCATCCTCGGCTCCACGCGCCTGCCGGTAATCGATCGCGTAGTCCGCGGGTGTACGGACCCGACGCAGGCCATGGCCATCCATGGTTTCGACCCAATCCACCAACGGCCAGATCTCACCGCCCCAGGCACCCGCATTCATGGCCAGGGCACCCCCCACGGTGCCCGGAATTCCCGCAAGAAACTCGGCGCCCGTCAGCCCCTCGCTGGCACAGAAGCGCGCAGCCTGGGCGCAAGCCAGGCCAGCCCCCAGCTCGACCCGTTCCGGGTCCACCCGCAAGCGCTGGTTGAGGGATCCGGCCAGGTGGATGACCACGCCCTCAATGCCGCCGTCACGGATCAGCACGTTGCTGCCGAGACCGAGGACCGTGCGTGGCAGGGATTCCGGGATCGCAGCCAGGAAATACGCGAGATCGTCCGCGTCCTCGGGCTCGAACAGCCAATCCGCTGGCCCGCCGACCCGCCAGGACGTCAGGGGCGCCAGCTTCACGTCGCGCTCGAGGCGGCCCCGGACGCGCAGATTGGTGACGGCGCTCAGCATGTGCCCTCCCGCTCGAGGGCCCCGGGTAGGCGTGCCGCGAGCTGACCCACGTCGCCGGCCCCCTGGGTGATGACCACGTCGCCGTCATGCAGCAGGCCCGCAAGTACCCCGGGAACGGCGTCCACCGACTCGACGAACAGCGGCTCCACACGACCCCGCAAGCGGATCGCGCGCGCCAGGCTGCGGCCGTCCGCACTCGGAATCGGGGTCTCGCCCGCCCGGTAGACGTCGAGCAATACCAGCCCGTCCGGGAGCGAGAGCACCTCGGCGAAATCTTCGAAAAGGTCCCGGGTCCGCGTGAAACGGTGCGGCTGGAACACCAGGATCACCCGTCGTCCCGGCCACGCGGCACGGGTGGCCTCGAGCGTCGCGGCGATCTCGCGAGGATGGTGGCCGTAGTCGTCGACCAGGATCACCCGCCCCGCCGGAATCGGACATTCCTGGACCTGGAACCGGCGGCCGATCCCCTGGAAGCCTTCCAGCGCGCGTTGCATCGCCTCCGGGCTGACATCCAGCTCGTGCGCCACCGCAGCGGCCGCCAGCGCGTTCAACACGTTGTGCCGGCCGGGAAGATTGAGTTCCACGGCGAACGGTTCGTGTTCGGGAAGACAGAGGTCGAACCGGGTGCGGATGCCCACCTGACGGAGGTTCGTCGCGCGCACGTCCGCGTCTTCCCGAAAACCGTAGATGAGCCTTGGACGCTGCAGGCGATCGAGGAGGGAGCGCACCTCGGGATCATCGCCACACAGCACCGCGAGCCCGTAGAACGGCAGGTGGTGCAGGAACTCCAGAAAGGTCTCGCGCAGCCGACCGAAGTCGCCTCCATAGGTCGCCAGGTGATCGGCGTCGATGTTCGTCACCACGCTGATCATCGGCTGCAGGTGCAGGAAGGACGCATCGCTCTCGTCGGCTTCCGCGACGAGATACTGGCCCTGTCCCAGGCTCGAATGGCTGGCCGTGCTGTTCAGGCGTCCACCGATCACGAATGTCGGATCCAGACCGGCCTCGCCGAGAACGCTGGCGATCAGGCTGGTGGTGGTGGTCTTGCCGTGGGTACCCGCGACCGCGATACCGAACCGGAAACGCATGAGTTCCGCTAGCATCTCCGCCCGCCGCACGACCGGTATGCCGCGCTCCCGTGCCGCGCGCGCTTCCGGGTTCGCGGGATCGATCGCGGTGGACACGACGAGAACGTCCGCGTCGGCCACCTGCAGCGGATCGTGGCCCCGCGCGATCGGGATGCCCAGTCCGGCGAGGCGACGCGTCATGCCGGATTCCTGGAGGTCCGATCCCGACACCTGGTAACCGAGCTGGTGCAGCACCTCGGCGATCCCTCCCATGCCCGCACCGCCGATGCCAACGAAGTGGATCCGGCGAATCCGGCGCATGAGGCGCTGGTCGGGTATCCGCGCGGCCGTCATGACGTGCCCCTCATGCCGTCCAGGCAGGCGTCGGCCAGCCGTTCCGCGGCGTTCGCCGTGGACGCGGAACGCGCCTTCACCGCACACTCGAGCAGCGATTCGCGGTGCATCGAACGCATCAGCCCCGCGAGGTGCTCGGGGGTCAGTTCGGCGTCGGCGACGCTCCAGGCGGCCCCGGTGCGCACAAGGAACCCGGCATTCGCGGTCTGGTGATCGTCGACGGCATGCGGATAGGGCACGAAGACGGCCGGCAAGCCTGCTGCAGCCACTTCCGAGACCGTCAACGCACCTGCGCGACAGATCACCAGATCGGCCCAGCCGTAGGCTTCGGCCATGTCGTCGATGAACGCCGTGATCTCGGCGTCGATTCCGGCGGATTGATAGGCCGCCAGCGCCAGGTCGAGCGTCCGGTCGCCCGCCTGGTGGCGGATCTGGGGACGACGCTCCTCAGGCAGAAGCGCGAGTGCCGCGGGAACGACCCGATTGAGCGTTCTTGCGCCCAGGCTTCCCCCGAGGACCAACACCCGAAGGGGACCCGAACGGAGCGCCCAGCGCTTCTCGGGTGCGTCCAGCGCGGCGATTTCGCGGCGCACGGGATTCCCGATCACCGTGGCGCCCACCTGGTCCGGAAAACTGCCCGGGAATGCACAGAAGACATGGTCCGCCACCTTCGCGAGCCAGCGGTTGGTCAGTCCGGCAACCGCGTTCTGCT
>Ga0207796_1000796_pt1 | contig 11593 bp, 11 predicted proteins | sample Pon1CUnioCityCA_6_FD_187274 | JGI IMG/M metagenome (GOLD analysis project Ga0207796, IMG submission 187274) | Marine sediment microbial community from Union City, CA, USA - Pond 1C Sediment 1 (SPAdes) | ecosystem: Environmental > Aquatic > Marine > Intertidal zone > Salt pond sediment ...
CATCCTTGCGTCCAGTTTTGATGGGAATTCGTTTGGATAGGTCATCAGAATTGGTGATGCGTTTGGCAATTTGCACCATCGTTTGTAGCGGTTCTAAAGCCTGCCCGGTGATGATCCACCCCACAAACGCAGCGACCAGGATAGCGTAAACTGCAGAAATGCCAAATACGATCAGGAGCAGTCGTTGGGTGGTTCGCAACTCTGTCATGGTCTCACCAACCTGCAACCAGCCGTAGACCTCATTATTAGCTTCCAATGGAATGGTTAAGACCCGAAAGGCAATTTGGTCAAGACTTACTTCATTATAAACAGGCTGTTGCTGCGCTATGCCTTCACTGTCAATCGGACTTGTGAAGTCGCTGGCATTTTCCGAATAGATCAATAGCTGGCGGTCGGTTGACCATACCTGGTAATAAACCCTGTTGGAAACTCCCAGGGAATCAGGGTTGATGTCCAACCCACCAATGGCATCTGCGCGTAAGACCTCAATGATTTGTTCTGAGGCTTCATGTAGCCGGTCATCAACCTGGTCAATCATCACCACACTGACCATTGAATAAACAACAATGCTGAGCAGCAAAACGACGCTGCCCAGCAAGGCTGTATAAATCAATGTCAGACGAAGTCGCAATGACATCAGCGTGGTTACTCTCGGTTACTACTCAGGCTCCCTCATCACATAGCCTACACCTCGTACGGTATAGATCAATCGGGGTTCGTTTTGTTCCTCAAGTTTTTGCCTCAGGTAACGAATGTAAACATCCAGCACATTGCTCTCACCACCAAAGTCATAATCCCAAACTCGATCAAAGATCACCTCACGAGTCATGACCTGACGGGGATGCCGCATAAAAAGGTCCAGCAAATCGTATTCCTTTGCTGTGAGATCAATCTCACGATCACCGCGATATGCTTTGCGGGTGCTGCTGTCCAACCTCAAATCTTCAAATTCAAGAACCTTCACCCGATCGGCTGCTGTTCGCCGTAGAAGCGCGCGGATCCTTGCCAGTAGTTCGTCAATTTCAAAAGGTTTAACAACATAATCATCCGCCCCCGCATCAAGCCCTTCAACTCGGTCCTGGACGGTGTCTTTGGCTGTCAGCATCAAGATGGGTTCATTGCCCAATTTCTGCAATCGTCGACTCACCTCTAACCCATCCATATTAGGCAGCATTAAATCCAGGATCACTAAATCTGGTGCCTGCTCGCTTGCAAGTGTCAGACCGGCCTTCCCGGTCAAAGCTGTGTCCACAATATAACCTTCATATGTGAGCACGCGTTTCAACACTCGCAGGATCTCCTCATCATCTTCTATGATCAGAATTCGCTCATCCATCGCATATCCTTTCTATTTCATTTTTTATTGAGGACAATCTCATCCTCTTGACACAATGTTTTATTTGGTAAAATCAAATTATTAATGTCTCTTAAATTATTGCCTAAAAGTACGCCAATTGTCAAACGATTGCTGGATATTATCCTAGCTAGCTTGATTTTAATCGTTTTGTCACCTTTAATGTTAATCATCAGCATTTTGGTTGCCATCCAGCATGGATTTCCGATCCTTTTTCGTCAAAAACGCCCGGGTCTTAATGGGGAGATTTTTACAATCTATAAATTTCGGACCATGCGAGACCTGTTCGATGAGCAGGGCAATCCTTTACCTGATTCGCAGCGTTTAACAAAATTAGGCCGCTTTCTGAGATCAACCAGCCTGGACGAACTACCAGAGTTATTCAATATTATTAAAGGCGAGATGAGTCTCGTCGGACCCCGCCCTCTGTTGATCGCTTATCTACCGCTTTATAATAAGGAGCAAGCTCGCCGACATGAGGTCTTGCCTGGATTGACAGGTTGGGCGCAAGTTCATGGTCGGAATGTATTAACATGGGAGGAAAAATTCGAGCTGGATGTTTGGTATGTTGATCATTGGACTCTATGGTTAGACATTAAGGTTATTGGCATGACCATCATTAAGGTCCTGCGTCGTGAAGGGATTTCTCAGCCCGGCCAAGCAACAGCAGAACTATTTAAAGGAAACCCTGAGGATCACTCCTGAGCAAAACTCGCTTAGATTTCTGACTATTGAATGGATTGAGGGTAAACCAGCCCGGCTTCCAAATCCGCAACCATTTCATCAAATACACGCCGCCTTCCCTCAGAAAGCAGACCAGATTCTGTGTCGATCAAAGTAATCGAAGAGGATTTTCGTACACCCGATGATCCTGCCATTAAATCCGACCATAACAAAGCCAGGGCAGGACTCGGGTCGGCAGCAACTGTCCCAACCCAATTATTTCTCAAGGTTTCCGGACTCTGATCACTGACCACTTTGACACCCAAATCAGAAAGATACGTCAGGATTTCGGGGGAAAGCAGCTTTCCCTGAAGATAAATCACCTCCACACCATAGGACACCAAGACATCAATCACGGGCTGGAAGCCAGCACTATTATTTTCAATAGATAGAAAATCCCAATGAGGAAAGGTGTTGAAAGGGGGATATAACGGTCTACAAATACCACAAAAAAACCTTGTCCCAATGATAAACGCATCCAGCATCCTATCCGATTGATCGCTATCTGCGGGAATCAAAGCGCCAACCTTGTAATCCGTCGAAACAAGCGCTGCAAGGTAGCCTGCCATGAAAGATTGGTTTTTCTGATCAAGCTCCGGATCACCAATGATGCTGAGGTTTTCCAAAGGAGAGACACCCGGCTGATCAATGGCGATAAAATGGATTTGTGGGGAACCTGTGGCAAGGTTGGTAATATCCACATCCGAGCCAATTGAGACGACAAGCTCAACATTATCCTGCATCTCAGGTGAAGAAATACTTTCAACAATAAGTAAGTTCTGTCCACCGGTGGAGACCAATTCTTCCAGCGTGCTTTGGACTTGCGATATGGTAAAGGGGTCAGCTTCCTGCCCAACCAGCAACATTACTTGAGGGGTTGCTTCGGGTATGGTCGGGGTCTGTGTTGCTGTTAATTCTTGGGCAACTTCAGTTGGTGCTTCGGCGACTTCAGAAGGTTGCTGGGTGGCAATGGGATCTTCAGGCGCACATCCCAATATGCTGATAAGTATCATCAGCAATGATACGATTCTTAGGAACTTGAGGTTGTTGAAATTCTTCATGACCACTATTTTACCCTAGCAGGTCAATAAACTCATCCCGACAATCACTCGTTTATCAGGTTTTTTACAAAATGAAACATCCGTGTATTATAATGGAACCAGATTCTATGTCGTAAACAATGTACACCTAAAAAAGATTGCCCTATGAGCTTGCCTGAAAGCAAACCCTTACCAGACGATATCAACGACCTGCCGCCAGCGCGACAGCGACAAATACGTCGCCAACCGCGCTCAGCTTCGCCTGTTGAGCGGCAGATATTGCTGGCTTCACTAATGGAGATGACTGTTCCAAAGCCCAGCTTCTTCCTTTTCTCCCTATTAGGGTTTATTACACTCATTTCTGCATTGTACTTCGATGATCCGGTCATCCTCATCATTTCTGCAATCCTTTATAAATTTATCACCCCAATCCTTGGACTTTCCCTTGTGCCAGCCACACAAAAGTGGAACCATGGCATAAAATCCCTGATCAGTCTGCTTATTTTACTTTTCCTGACCGTTAGCGCTGGCGTCCTAACAGGATACTTACAGAAAACAATCAACTTTGATGACATTCCTATTAATCGTTTCCTTACCCTTTCCTGGCTTGATTTAGCCATTGTCAGCCTCGTTACTTTGCTGGGCGTTCTAATCTTTCTTCGTGAAGGAAAAATACCACATTTACTCGGGGTAATCCTGGCTTATGAGATTTTACTTCCCCTGGCTTCAGGAGGATTCGGATTTTCTATAGGTGCAGCCCAATTATGGCCCGCTTCCCTGCTGGTGGGATTCACCCATTTAATGTTAGCGATACTCTTTGCAATGCTTTTATTTATGATTTTTGGATTTAGCCCCAAACACATTTTCGGTTGGCTGTTCACTTTTGTGTTTCTGGTCTTAACAGTCGCACTGTTGCTCATCGGTTTCTTCCGCATGGGAAAGGATGTATCCCTGACAATACCCCCCATCCCAAGAGACATCCCATCACCAACAATTTCACCCTCCGCCACACCCAAGGTGAAGCCTTCAATAACGATTACAGCCACAGCTTTAGCACAATCCAAAACTCCCACACTCAAACCCAGCTTTACACCCTCGCCCACATTGACCAACACCATCACAAATACACCAGAGCCAACAACATATTTCGCCCTGGTTGATGTACTGAATGGTGCCGTCATCCGGGAATCGCCGACTTTCGATGCACCTGTGATAGGCTATCTTAATGATGGAGCATCAGTTGAGATCCTGGGAGAGATCCAACCAGAAGGATCATCGATGTGGTACCGGGTTCGGACTGCAGCGGGTGAGACAGGCTGGTTACTGGCTTCGTTAACCAATACACAAACCCCGACTCCCCCGGAAAATTAATCTCAAGCCCAAGAAATAACACGCCAACAACTTGGGGAGAAAATATCCCACTCTTAAAAATTAACGATCACTTCCAAACGATTTTTTTATAAAGGCTAAATGCCATTGATAACACGCAGATTTCTTTGTGGGACGATGACCTTATCTCCAGTATCCATTATTTTAACAACAGCGGAACGGTCAACAATGTCACTCTGAAAGGTCTCCATTTCCTCAGGCAGTGCTTCCACAGTACCAATTTTCCCAAAATATTCCCCTGAATTAATTTGAACACATTGAGTCACCGCCAGCTCATTGATATCTGGAATGTCTTCTAAGTTCCCCTCCACTTGGGGGATAATCACTTCCGGCGGCGTTTCTGAGAATGTATCTTTCATAGAAGCATTGATGCACACGACCGAACCATCTCGATCTTGTAAAAGCTTAAGACGAATGGGATCTAAGTTTACGACGCCAAACCCCTGAAGGAGGATCACCGGGAAGGTCAAGCGCATTACCTCTGGAATTAAATCGGGATTCATTGAGCCTAAAATCAACCCCGTCACCTCTTTTTGCACGAAAGAAGTTAGACTCTGCCTGCTCTGGCACGAGTGAGATGCCACAACTTGGCCCTTCTTGACCAAATTTTCAACCGCTTCAAATGGCTCTTGATCGATTTCCAAGGGCAAAACCGTTAATACGCCGGATCCCACCCTTTCATTTCCCCAAACACCTTGAAAAAGGCTTCCCTTAGTGCTGATCACAACACCAAATCCAGGGGTGACCTCTTCGACTCTCCCAATCATTCCAGCCTTTACTGAGATGCTGATAGTATCCGTTGAAAGAAATGCCTTCCCATCCTGGTAGGCGATAAAGGTCCCAACTGTGGGCATCCTGACAACGCGTGTGATGGCACCCTCAAATTGAGCCAGAACATCACCCGCTTCCAGTTGTTCACCTACCTGTCGCACAAGACAGGATTCCACTTCCGAAGGCTCAACACCTAAACCTTTCGCAATATCCAGCACCCGTACCCGGCTGCCAAGGGAAGTTCTTGCAACCATGTCCTCTGGATGAACATTTTCACCAAACTTGACCAGGACCTCTCCCCGAAAAGGCAACTGTCGAGATCTTTTTATATCTACCCTCTCAGCGGTAATTAAATCATTGGACTTCATATCACCTTCTAAAATCACCCTTTCTCAACTGCCCATGCTTAATAACCAACTTTGTAATTTCTCGATTCTGCTCTCATCCTCCTGAGGCAGACGAAGCGGCCGACCTCGAGCATCAATTACGACTCCCAGCGCACCGCTGATCACTTTCATCCTTCCACTGATGCCCTGCCCTCCAAAACCAATATCCACGTTTGATTTGGGATACAATTCTAATTCTACAGGTTGACCAGCGGGGACAATCAAGCGTTTCAATGTTCCTTGGGCAATGTCAACCGAATATTGTTTGGCAGAACCTGCCTTAACCCTGACCTGAATTAATGTCTCTCCTTCAGGCAAATCGCCTACAGCTGTAATCACGCTGCCAAGGTTTAGAAATGCATCTGAATCTAATACTTGGACAGGCAGTACCGGTTGCGCTTCACCGATCAAACCAAGCAGCGGCAGAATATGGTGTCTATCCAGGATAATGGATGTGATCCCCCTGGGCTGTAAACCATCCAAAACAATTAACATTGCTTGGCCTAGAGTAGGCGCCTGGGTTAAGACCCCGCCGCTGACGATGATCGGTTCAAAATTACCCTTCAATCCATCGCCAGGCTGATAAGGAAACCATCCTCTGGTCGCATTGAAAAGCTTGAGCGCTCTTTGTAATCGAACTCGGGCTGTCGCCTGGGAGATGGCTAAGGCTTCATTGTTTTCAGGAATTAGTGAGGGCATTAAAACATGATTGCACAAATATTGATGGACAACTTCTGATGAAACAGGAACCGCCGTCCATTTATTTACCTCCTCCAGGAAGGAATCGCTAAGGATGCATGAGACATCATTAAGCGTTGGATCTTCCAAGGTTCCTTCCTGCCCATCCATACCGACAGAAAGGACTGTACTGTTACCCCCTAAATCAAGCGCAATGACACCGCGCTCGATACCGCTTTCATCTCTTGATTGCCCCAACCTGTTGATAAAGCGAACCATTCGATCAAGGCAGAAGGCCTTTGTATGGATGAGATTTCCAACCAATTGTGTGAAATCCATCCAACCCTGACCATTTTTCTGCCAGAATTGAGTAATTTCCTGGTCAATGACCACCTGGGCAGGAACAAGTTCCAACATTTTATTCGTGGGCTGAATATTGGCCAATATCCTCAAATTCCCAATTGCTTCTAAGCGACGCTGAACAGTCTCCTTCAGGGAAGGATTTCCTGCATAATAAATTCGAGGTCTGAAAGCATTGGGCACCATTTGGCAATATAATCTTAGAATCTCAACCCATTGCTTAAGTGGTTCGGCGTCACCGCCATCCTCACCACCTGTAAGTATCAGCATTTCCGGACGCAAATTAAGTAATTCATCGAGTACATCGAATCCACGCAATAAATCCTTGGAGCCGAAAGCAGCGGCAAGGTCTAATGGCAAGGATCGCACAAGCGACTCACCAGCAGCAAGAGAGCTACTTTTGGTTAATCCCATTAAGACCGTATTCAACCGCGGACCCCCTGACGCCACCAAAGCCACTTGGCCAACAACCTGGCCAAGCTTATCAATCTCTAATTCCGTGTTTTTGACGGGTTTAAGAAGAATCGTTTCAGCTTTCTCCTGTAAATCCTGGATGGCACCAATAACACCATTACCAATTTGATGCCCCCTCCCCAAAGCGGTCTGCGTGTGTCCTGTGTTTTGTAAACGATATTTCTTATCAATAACGCCAAAGAATGAGGCTCTTGTCGTGATTCCACCAATATCCAACCCTAAGACTGTTGTTGAGACCTGGTCTTGTTTCATCAATTCCCCCCAAAGAACTGGGTAATAAACCTGCTAACGAAGGAAATACGACCGATCAATGCGATCAACGCGCTAGAAAAGACCCCAGCAAACACAGCACCCAGGGTGATCCCAATGAATACTTGTCCTATTTTGCCCAGGATATGAAAAATGAAAGGCCTTTGGGTTGGATCAGCATCTGGGTCTGATTTCCATTTCCGGCCAAAATAGAAAAAGCTGAGGGTGCTGAGGGTACCGATAAGCATCACCAGGGCATTCAACAGGATGCGCCAGGCGGGTATGGACGGAGAAGACCAATTCCCCCGGTCGAAGGCGTCGATTACTGCCCTGGATTGTGGCAACAAGGTGCCGAATACCGCACCACCAACAGCAATTGCAGCAGATAACCCTGCCAGATAAGCAAGGGGTATGCTGCCCAGCCCCTTAAGGGATGAAAATTGGCTCAATATCAATAATATGATTAAGATGATGGGGATTCCCATCCACAATCTTGTTTGCCAAGGGCCGGTGATTATCGGCTGAACTAAATAAGGCCAGAGTATCTCCTTGATGAGAAGGACAGCTAAATATCCTGCTGTCACACCAATGAAAATTGAGGCTGCCAATTTGAAAAAAACGTTATCACCAATGAGATAACTGAGGATCATTACCGTCAACAAAAATCCTACAGCACCCCAAATCAATTCAGATATCGTCATCGGGCACCCCCCGTATTTTCATCACCAATTGGGTTTGAAACGAATAATAAACCCAGCACAATCAGAATAATCATCATCAGAACGCCAGCCCGATAAGCCTGCCAGATAAAAGCTATCGGCTTTTCTTCATTCCTCCCCTTCTCAATCATCCTCGTATCTGTCCAACCCGAGATAATGCTGTTTACCTGTCCGGATTCATAATAGGGAAGAAGCATTGGGCCTGCTTGGGCTGAGACAATCAAATTTAATGGGACCTGGTTAAATCGAGATTGGTGTTGTTCAATCCAAATCCTACTCCCCTCAAATGTATCCGATAATACAATCACACCATCCAGATCCCTTTGAGGCAAGGTTTCTACTGCCTCTGGGGCATATGCCAATTGCCACACAGAATTGGCATCCGCAAGAAGGCTAAAGGCGGCATAGTTTGACGCTGGGATGAAACCCATATGAGTTAATTTAATCCCTTCGATTCCATTAATTCCATCCAGAAGGTCTTGTGAAAGGAGAACACCTGTTTCGGTGGTAGAGAGCACAAAGATTTCACTTACCGAGTCCATCAATTCTTGTAAAATAGGTTCCGCCTTCAGTGACATTTCATATTCAAACCCGGCATGGTAATCAAAAACTATCAATATGCTTGCTTGCTGTGGTAATTGTTCGATCCAAGCAATGATGGCTGTTTGCTGAGGTTTCACGAAATCACCCGTTAAATCGAATTCAAACTTCGAAAAGAGGGACAGGCTCAGGATAAATATCAACACCACAGCGACTCCCACGCGGAAAATCCATTTTCCACGTCGTATCTTAGTTTCTCGAGCGGGGCGCGCTGCAGTCTCATCGACGATTGTGGCGGATAATTGGTCCGCCTGAAGCTGTTCTTCCCGGCTCACCTCCAAACGATAACCTTGGGGTGCCTCTTTATCTACGGGAATCTCCCTTGTAACACCACTATCCTGACCTTCAATAAGGCGTGGTTTGTTTTCCATTTCCATGTCGATGGATTCAGATTCAATTTCCTCCGCTTCTAAAAGCGATTCCGGTTTTGCCTTGCCAGTCTCTATATCGACCAACCATTGAAGCAAACTATCGCCTTTAAGATCTTCTGAGGAAAGGACTTCAGAACCCAATTCGTCACTGGTCTTGCCTTCTTCTCTGCGAATTTTTCTCAACCATTCCGGCTCTTTTTTGTCGGAAAAAGTTACATCTTCATCCTTTGATTCATTTCCCTCCATATCCGCTTTCTCAGGGTTCTGCTGAGCCTCTATACGAAGGCTCTCAAGCCAAGCAGCATAATTTTCATGATGACTCCCACTGCGATCCTCTGCCAGGCTATCCTGTGCAGCGCTGATTTTTTGTGTAATCTCCCCTACTGAATCCTTTTCTTCTTGTGCTCTTTGGCGGATTCGCCTCAGCCATTCGGGAATATCGTCGCCTGATTCGTCTACATCAGGCCGTTTTTCAGACTCCGAGCCAGGTGAATCTCCCGCCATTTTTTCTTCACCGCCCTCAGAAATATCAGCAATGTCTCCATCCGCTTTTAAAGCATTAAGAAGGGCAGGTAAATCATCATCCGATGGTGTAACGAAATCCAATCCATCTTCTACCCGGTCTTCTTGCTGTGAGACATCCACAGCATCAACCCCCTCCAGAGAGGTTTTGCAAGCCCAACAGGATTCATCACCGGGGGCGTTTTCTGCACCGCATTCAGGACAGATTAATACAGCCATTACTCCTCGCTATAAGGGCGGTCAAGCGTTAATAAGATCCGCAAACCAATAACCAAACCACCTAAAGCCATCCCAAGCAGGATCCCTCGAGCGCCGACAAATGGTAAACTTCGCCAAAAAGCAATCAATTCCCTCCCCAAGGTGCCAGGGTCACTTTGAAAATAATCAAGATTAAGCAAAAGCGACAATATGACACTGACTAAAAAACCAATAGACATCAAGTTCCATCCCCGAATTCGAATTAATCGAAAGCTGCTCAATAATAAGGTCACAGCTAAGATACCCATCAGACTCGCTTCGACCGGGATCTGCACATTCAGTATTAACTGGCGGAAAAATGGATTTTGCATCGATGCAGCTAAACCTGTGATGAAAATAATGAAAAAAGATATCAAAACGATAATGCTAAAAAAAGCCCCTTTTTCTCTATGGAACAATTTTAAGACGTGGCTCTTCAATAGGTAGGCCAACCCAATGAGTCCAAGCACTGCCAGTAAAAGAACGCCCCAATCGATGATGATAACCAGAATGGGGTTAAGCTGATCCTTGAAAAAATAGCCGGCGAGAACGATCACACCCGTGGAGACTGCAAAAATAATCGACAAGGTCTTTTTCATAGAACACCAACCAACTTGAGAATGGCACCCAACACGAGACCGAGCATCAATAATATCCGTAATATGTCTTCAGTTAGCAAACTTGCTGAATTAGCAGCATTTTTCGGTAACATGAAAACCATTTCCCCAAGGATTAAATTTCGCACCTGTGAAAATAATGCTGCTTGTGCTTCCAAAGTCCCTGCTGCTGCGACAAGAAAACGATCCTGTCCCCGTAGAGCTTCTGCCCATAAAGCAGATTCGGGACCGTATTGACCCAAGAACAATAACATCCCCTGGGAATGTTTGCCGATTTCTGGCAATAAACCTGCTGTAAAAGCAAGGGGCGAAGAACCGGGAAGGGTGGTTGTTACACCACGGTTTTCAAAGAACGGGGAGTAGCCATCCTGGTAACTTCGATTTACAATCTGACGAGCAAACACAGCCAGACTGCCATCAGATGTTGAGATGGTGAGTCGACCATCTGCGGCGATCTCTGGGTTGAGCAAGTTTGGTAATGTCGATAAGGGATGTAATCCTAGGCCAGGATAAAGCCAGGACCATAACTGATCACCAAGGATGATGTGCCTATTCATCCCTCGCTCAACAGAAACGACCTGGGAGTCAACCATCGCCTCAATTTCCCTGACCCTACGTGATTGATACCGAAGACTTCTTTTAAATACAATGGCTAAAACAACCAGCAGAAGGACAGAAAATCCAATCACAATCCAACCAGCAGACACCCAATTCATTCCCCCCCCTTTCGTAAATAGTCGGAAAGCTCACTGAGCATGGTTTCATCATCAAAAGTCCTCATAAGGGCTTGATATTGGGACCCTGAGGAAAGAGATTTGACAATTGGTAAAACCAGGAACATAACCTGGCTGACAAAGGGCATTAACCCCTGGGTGTGTTCCAGCAAGGCACAAGCCAGTGGTGTTAATCCCCACTGGGCGAGGAAATCTTTCCAATCTGCCCAATATAAACCTTGCATATTTAAAAGTATAGCATAAGGATGCTGGAAATTAACAAGGAATTAGGGGGTGTTTCCCGTCAATCTCTCACCATCCAGCTTAAAGTATAATATCAGACATGGCAGAACGATTACATGTAATGGTGATTTTCGGAACCCGTCCGGA
>Ga0207796_1000797_pt1 | contig 11590 bp, 8 predicted proteins | sample Pon1CUnioCityCA_6_FD_187274 | JGI IMG/M metagenome (GOLD analysis project Ga0207796, IMG submission 187274) | Marine sediment microbial community from Union City, CA, USA - Pond 1C Sediment 1 (SPAdes) | ecosystem: Environmental > Aquatic > Marine > Intertidal zone > Salt pond sediment ...
CCCTCTTCGGGGAGGGCGGCTTCCGCAGGAAACCTTTCATTCGTGGTCTGGCGATATTCTCAGGCATCTGCATCGCTGTGTTCCTCCTGGCCGGATCCCTGCTGCCCGGCCTTCAGTCGTCCTGGTGGACGAGGATGGGAAATCCCGGCGCTTCCGGTTACGGGCTCGTCGTGGGCAGAAGGGTGGACATGGCTTCCGCCGACTTCATAAGGGCGGCACTTGCGGGTCTGCTGGCTGCCGGTCTGCTCCTGGCCAGGAACAGGTGGTTCCGGGGGCTCGCCGTCCCCGGCGCGGCTCTGGCCATGCTGATAGGCCTGGAGAACATCCCCCTGGACAGGGACTTCCAGTACTTCCTCCATCAGACCAGGGTCGAGGATCTTTTCGATGAGAGCGTCTCCCTCGGTGCCATGACGGGAAGCGGCAGGCTGCTTCCCGGAGGGAACGAGTTCGTACCCGCCCATGTCCGTTCGGTTTCCGGGTACCATGCGGCAAAACCCGCGGTGGCCCAGGACCTGCAGTCCATCATCTCCTCAGGCGGACTGATGGCCTATCGCCATACCGCCTTCACGGTCATACAGACCCAGGCCGGTTTCATGGAGTACGGGGATTTCCGGAGCGCCATCCTGGAACAGGCAGCGTCCGAGGATCCGGCGAACTCGGACACCCTTGAGACCCTGCTTCCCCCCGAACCCCTTCCCAGGGCTTGGTTCGCCGCCTCATGGACCGAGCTCTCCCCGGCGTCATGCATGAGCCTTCTCATGAGCGGACTGGACCCCCGGCAGCTCACGGTCCTATACCGGGACCCCGGCCTGCCTGATTCGATGGACATCTCAGCTGCCGGTGCCGAGATAGTCGTTGATGAACCGGAGAGAGTGGTGATCAGGACCGGGAACCGGTCCGACGGGCTCCTGGTGCTTGCGGATACCTGGTACCCGCGCTGGAAGGTGACGGTGGACGGGGAACCGGCCGATATGCTCCAGGCCAATCACTGGCAGCGGGGAGTGAAGGTGCCATCGGGTTCCCATGAGGTCGAGTTCACTTTCGACCCCAGTGATGTGGGTACCGGTATGTTCATTTCCCTGGCGGGGCTCATCTCCGTTCTGATACTTGTACTGTTCGACACGCGCCTCGGGGTGCGAAGGAAGATAGAGCATGACGTCTGACCGCCGCAGGTTCTTCCACGCGCTGACGACCTGGGGCGGGGTGGCCCTGCTGGTGGTGGCCATAGTGTGGTTCGTTCTCGTGGTGTGGCCGAAATGGGAGCCGGACCTCCACAGCTTCTGGGAGGAATCGAGGGAGAGCGCCAGCCTGCCCACGATCTTCCTGTCCTTCATCTCCCTGCTCCTCGGATACTACTTCGCCCCTGCCCCCTGGAGGAAGATCCTCGACGCGCTGAAGATACCCAAACTGGACAAGGGCGAGGTCAGGCGCAACTGGTACGTGACCCAGCTTGGCCAGTACGTCCCGGGCAAGCTCTGGATGGTGGTGGGAAGGGTGACCTTCCTCAGGGCCAACGGCATAGGACCCGTAAAGGCCGTTTCCGCATTCATACTGGAGAACATATACATGATGGTGGCGCTCACCATCATGGCCATGATCGCGCTTCCCTTCCTTGGAATGGCCAACGTGCCGCTGCCTGTGGTAATCGCCCTGTGGATCTCCGCCATGCTGGGCATCCTGATGCTCTTCGCACCGCGAATTCAGAAGTTCCTTGCCCACAAGCTGAGCCACAGGTTCAACACCGATATCGAGAGCCTTCCGCATATATCCCACAGGCACCAGGCGATATTCATAGGCTACCACCTGCTGTCCTGGACGCTGAGGAGCATGGCCCTCTATTTCTGGTTCAGGGGATTCGGAGTGCAGCCGGAGGAACCCTTCGCCATGATAGCCGTATGCCTGCTGGCCGGACCCGTCTCCTGGTTCATAGCTCTCGTGATGGTGTTCATACCCGGCGGCATCGGTATCAGGGAAGGTGTCCAGGGGCTTCTTCTCTCCGGGTTCGCCGGCGGCGTGCAGGTAGCCACGGTCATAGCTTTCGGGCAGAGGATCCTCCTCATGGTGGTGGAAGGCCTCTACGCTCTCCAGGCCCTGGTGTACGGAGCCCTGCGAAGGAAGTACCCGAGAGTGATGAACCACATGGAGCAGGTCTTCCATCTCGCGGGAAGCGTTATAAGGAGCAAACTGGCCATGTACGGGCTCTCAAGGGCCCCGAACCCCATCAATGTCACATTCTCGGTAACGAGGAGATGCCAGTCCAAATGCAGGACCTGCTTCATATGGGAGCACGATTGCGGGGATGACATGGACCTGCAGACCATCGAGAGGCTGTTCCGCTCGATAGGCTGGACGTATTTCTTCAACGTTTCCGGAGGTGAGCCATTCCTCAGGGACGACCTTCCCGAGATCGTGGCACTTGCCTGCAGGTTCATGACGCCGGCCGTGATACACATTCCGACCAACGCCATAGCCGTGGACAGGGTCATAGACATGACCGGGGAGATACTCCGGGTCATAGACAGGGAAGCCCCGGGATCGGTCCTTACTATCAAGCCATCCTTCGACGGCGTGGGGGAACTGCACGACGAGATAAGGGGCGTGCCCGGCAACTTCGAGAGGCTCCTGGAGACACTTTCCAGGCTGAAGGCCCTTCAGGAGGAGCACAGCAATCTCCATGTGGGGGTGGGCACGGTGATCTCCCGCTTCAATGCCGACCGCCTCGACGAGATAATCGATTACTCGAGAAGCCTCGGGGTGGATTCGTACATAAACGAGATCGCCGAGGAGAGAGAGGAATTCTTCAACATCGGCTCGGGAATAACGCCCGACGGTGAGAGCTACGAGAGGATAATGGAGGTCTTCAAGGGATCGGTGCTGGAGAAGATGAAGGACATGAAGCTGCTTCCGAGGATAACCACCGCATTCAGGGTCGTCTACTACGACCTGGTTGTGAGGATACTGGAGGAGCAGCGTCAGGTGATCCCCTGCTCCGCCGGCCTCATGAACGTCCATATCAACTCCGACGGGGGCATATGGCCCTGCGCCGTCCTGGCCTACAGCGGTCAGATGGGAAAGGTGGACGAGAACACCGATTTCAGGGAGATATGGAATTCCGGGGAGGCCCGCAGGATCAGGCGGTCCATAAGGCGTGGAGAATGCCACTGTCCTCTGGCGAACCAGGCCTATTCGAACATACTCCTCCACCCGAGAAGTCTTCTGAAAGCTATCTGGATAGCCTTTCGCGGCAGGAGCTGAACCGTTCCTAACCGTCCCCCGAGGACCTTACCAGCTTGAGTATCGTGGAGGGCGAGGCCGCCGGAAGGACTCCGGCATCCAGGGCCAGGTCCACCATTCCGGTTATCGACTCAGGGATCAGGGCGTAATCAAGAAAGCACCCCGAACCGGACGCATTGGCGCTGGTGGAGACCAGGGGCATCCCCGCGGCGGCGAGGAGCGCTCCGCTCAGACCGTCCCCCGGATGTCTGACCGCCACCGTATCCCCCCGTCCCATGACCCATTCGGGACATCCCTCAGTTGAGGGGAGCACCAGGGTCAGTCTGCCCGGCCACAGAAGGTCCATGATCCTCCTTATCTGAGGATCACCGCAGTCTGCCACCCTGCGGGCCATTTCGAGTCCGTCGACCAGCAGGATGAACGGTCGGGGCTCGGTGTACCCCTTGATGGTCCCGAGCCTCTCAACGGCCTTTCGGTCATCCGCCCTGCATAGAAGACCGTACACGGTGTCCGAAGGGTACAGGACCACTCCGCCGCCGGCGAGCACCGCCGCTATACTGTCGGCGGCGTCTTCGACCGAAAGCCCCCGGGAATAGGAGAGATGGACCGTCACCGGCCGCGGAGCTCCCGGAGGCGGCGGGACAGACCCTCGTCCCCAAGGGCTATGATCTGCGCGGCGAGGTAGGCGGCGTTCCTTGCACCATGGGACCCTATTGCAACGGTGGCGACCGGGATGCCCTTGGGCATCTGGACGGTGGACAGCAGAGCGTCCAGTCCGTTGAGGGGACCCGCTTCCATGGGTACGCCTATTACAGGCAGTACGGTGTTCGCCGCCACGGCACCCGCGAGATGTGCCGCAAGCCCGGCGCCGGCTATGATGACGCTTAGCCCTCTCTCCGCAGCGGAGGATGCGTACTCCGCGACCTTTTCCGGTGTCCTGTGAGCTGACATGACGTTCATCTCGTAGCCTACACCCAGCTCATCCAGGACCACGGCCGTCTTCTCCATGGTTTCCATATCGCTCTTGCTGCCCATCAGGATTCCAACCTGCATCACTTCATCCTCCGATATCTTTTCTGTAGTAATTGTCCCTGAAACTGACTTTGCCTATCTCCCCGTATGCTCTCCCGATGGCGTCGGGAAGGTCCCTGCCCAGAGCTGCGACACTGAGGACCCTTCCTCCTGCCGTGACGAGTTCACCCTCGGAAAGTGATGTCCCGGCATGGAATACCAGGGCCTCGTCCACATCCCCCAGGCCGTGTATCCTGTATCCCTTCCGGTAGGATGCGGGATATCCCCCAGAGGCCATCACGACGCAGGCGCAGGCCCCTTCCATGATGTGGAGGTCTGAAGGCAGCTCCTGTCCAAGGGCTGCGCTCATGCAGATACCGGCAAGGTCGCCCTCCAGCATGGGCAGGACTGCCTGGGTCTCGGGATCTCCGAATCTCACGTTGAACTCCAGCACCATCGGCCCCTCCCCTGTGAGCATCAGTCCGGCATAGAGGACTCCCCGGTAATCAATCCCCCTTGCGGCAAGTTCATGCAGCACCGGAAGGACGACCCTGTCCCTGGCCATTGCCGAAAAACCCTCTTCCAGTCCCGGGGGCGGACAGATGGCGCCCATTCCGCCTGTATTGGGACCCGTGTCTCTCTCCCCGAGGCGCTTGTGGTCACGGCTCGGGGGCAGAATAAGGCATTCCGTCCCGCTGCAGACCGCGAGTACGCTGACTTCTCGGCCTGTCAGGCGTCTTTCCACGACTACCTTGAGCCCGGCGTCGCCCAGGCCTCCGGAAAAGAGACCGTCGAGTATACCCCTTGCCTCTTCCCCGTCACCGGGGAGGAAGACACCCTTGCCGGCGGCCAGGCCGTCAGCCTTCAGTACGTAACTGGAAGCATCCCCGCCCATGTAGTCCATGGCCGGTTCAGTATCGGTAAAGGTCTCTCCCGCCGCAGTGGGCACCGAGGCCGCTTTCATCACGTCCTTGGCGAACCACTTGCTGCCCTCCAGCCCGGCGGCCTCCATCCCCGGTCCGAAGCAGGGTACGCCGGCGGCTCTGAGCGAATCCGCCATGCCCATCACCAGGGGGGCCTCAGGACCGACCACTACCAGGTCTATTTCCTGCTCCTCCGCCAGTTCCACCACTCCATCGATATCCGTGGCACTCACCGGGAAGAGCTGCGCCAGCTTCCCCATGCCCGGATTCCCGGGAGCTCCGAAGAGCCGATGTTCACCCGACCTGGACAGGGCCCAGGTAAGCGCGTGCTCTCTTCCTCCGCCTCCCGTAACCAGTATCCTCACTTTTCCTCCCTGGGATGATATGCGTGTTCTTCGCCGGGGAAAGCTCCTTCCCGGACCTCACTGGAGTAGCTTTCCACGGCCGACCTGATGGCAGATCCCAGTTCCGCGTATACTTTCAGGAACCTGGGCCTGAAATCCCCAGACAGGCCAAGCATGTCAGTGACAACGAGTATCTGCCCGTCCGTGTATCTGCCGGCGCCTATCCCCACTGTAGGTATCCTGAGCTCTCGGGTCAGTTCTCCTGCCAGCTTTTCCTCCACTCCCTCGAGGATCAGTGCGAATATTCCGGCTTCCTGAAGCGCCAGGGCTTCCTGGAACAGCTGCTCCCTGTCCTTCGAATAGACGACCCTGTACCCCCCCGTCTTTCTTATCGACTGGGGCAGCAGGCCAAGATGGCCCATTACCGGTATGCCGGAATCGATTATCGCCGATACCCTGGATAGCATCCTGCGGTTGCCTCCCTCCAGCTTCACGGCGTCAGCCCCTCCCCGGGCCAGGAAACGCACCGCGTTCATCACAGCCTGCGAGTCCGAGCATTCGTAGGTTCCGAAGGGCATGTCTCCAACCACGAGTGTGTTGGGAGCCCCTCTGCGCACCGCTCTCGTATGTGCTATCATCACGTCGATATCCGCGGAGAGAGTTGTCTCGTCTCCGAAAACGGCCATAGCCATCGAGTCGCCTACCAGTATGAAATCCAGTCCGGCTTCCTCTTCCAGTCTCGCTGTCGGACAGTCGTAGGCCGTGAGCGAGACTATCTTCTCGCCCCTTTTCTTCTTTGCGAGCAGGGAATGCACGCCCTTCCCCATATCCTCAGCCCCCCCTTCCAGACGCGGCATCGCCGGACAGCGCGCAATCGGGTATCAGGAATCTGTAGACTACCACATACACTACTATAGCATAGACGAACCCGGCGGCTATATCAATGATGTAGTGCTCGGCACCGTAGGCTATCTCGAAGCAGATACCGGCGACGACGATGCTGAACCACCAGGCCTTCCGGCCGAACTCCCTGAAGGCCATCATCAGGATGAGAAGTGGGACTCCCGCGTGCATGGATGGCATGGCTCCCCTGGGGCTCGGGCTGAAGGCCGATATGATACCACCCGGCGCCATCTCTCCAAGGGCCCTTATGGTGATCCTCTCCACCTCTGGTATCATGTTCTCCAGTGAAGCCATCCAGGGAGGTGTAAGGGGGAACAGAACGTATGTCAGATACCCTGAAAGAGATATCAGCACTATGGCCACAGTGACCCTCTTCATTCGCTCCACGCCCTTCCGGAGCTGCATGAGAAGAGGGAAGACTATGGGTATGAAGAAGAGGGAGGCGTGAAACAAGGCGAAGACGTACTCGTACCATGACCTGGACCCGGTATAGAGCCTTTCCTGGAGCCACACTACCGGCAGTGTCCCGAAAATCTTCCTCTCGAGAGCAATGATCCCTGCGCCGTGACAGTCCTGGAAACTGGAGGATACGACGAACTGGAGCTGCCAGTAGGAAAGCACCAGAAGGAGGTAGAATATCCAGGGTCTCAGTACGTCCGGTACCTTCTTCCACCTGTAGAGGAAGTATATGAGCAGGAAGGAGCCAATTGGCACCGGGATCCTTGGGACGAGCCTCGCAAGAGGCACAACGAGAAGGGTAATGGTATAGACGGAGAAGAAGAGCATTATCAGGCGGTAGTTCCTGTCCTTCAGGGAAGGAAAGATGATTCTGGATGACAACAACCCCATACCCTCCATAAAGGTATTGAATGAGAATCGTGGGGGCCATATCCCTGAAGAATGTCTTCAAAACAGGGTTAAAGGTCTTACAACGGCCCGATGCTGCGTCTGTCTACCTGGTTCCGTCAGGTCATGCATGCGCCAGACATCAGGGCGCCGCCTTCATCGGTTTCTTTTGCCACTCTCAGCAAATGGCCCCCTACACGAAAAAGCTAACACCGGTATCCTGGAGTGTCAAATCCACCCTTGGAGTATTCACCTTTCCTGATTAGGATTCGCCTTGCGGACCGTCCAGAAGAACCCGAACAGGAAGCGTTTGCATAATGGCCAAGAACATTACTAACCCCGAAGAGGATTTTGCAAGGTGGTATCAGGATGTGATCAGGGAGGCGGAGCTGGCGGATGCCGCTCCTGTAAGGGGCTGTATGATCATCAGGCCCTACGGCTATGCCATATGGGAGAACATACAGGCCAGCCTTGACTCCAGGTTCAAGGAGACGGGACACAGGAACGCCTACTTCCCGCTTTTCATCCCCGAGAGCTTCATACAAAGGGAAGCCCAGCACGTTGAAGGCTTCGCCCCTGAGCTTGCAGTCGTGACCCACGGCGGAGGCAAGAAACTGGATGAGCCGCTGGTGGTCAGGCCAACCTCCGAGACCATTATCAACCATATGTTCTCCAAGTGGATAAACAGTTACCGTGACCTTCCCATGCTGCTGAACCAGTGGGCCAATGTTGTCCGATGGGAGATGAGGCCAAGGGCCTTTCTCAGGACCACCGAGTTCCTCTGGCAGGAGGGCCATACGGCCCATGCCGGCGAAGCCGAAGCCCGCGAGGAAACGCTGAGGATGCTCCAGGTCTATGCGGATTTCGCCGAGAACGTGGCAGCCATCCCCGTGATTCCAGGAAGGAAGACGGAAAAGGAGAAGTTCGCCGGCGCCGTTGACAGCTACACCATCGAGGCCATGATGGGCAACGGCTGGGCTCTGCAGAGCGGCACCAGCCACTATCTGGGTACGAACTTCGCCAGGGTATTCGACACCACATATCTCGACAGCAGCAACCAGCAGCAGTACGTCCACCAGACCAGCTGGGGCGTTTCCACGAGGCTCGTGGGCGGGGTGATAATGGTCCACGGGGACGAGAACGGCCTGCGCCTTCCTCCGAAACTGGCTCCCGTGCAGGTGGTCATCGTGCCCATAGCAAGGGACGAATCATCCAGAGCGAAGGTGATGGAGAAGGTCTCGGCCATCAGCCGCGGGCTCTCCGACAGGGGTGTAAGGGTCCAGGTGGACGACAGCGAGGGATCCAGCCCCGGATTCAAGTTCAATTACTGGGAGGTGAGGGGAGTGCCCCTCAGGCTTGAATTGGGCCCAAGGGACCTGGAGGAGGAGCATGTGATGGCCAGCCCCAGGAACGCTCCCGGCAGAGAGGGCAAGTTCACTATACCCTTCGACGGCCTGGAGGATGCCGTCCCGGGAATACTGGACAGGATACAGTCGGAGATGCTTGCAGAAGCCCTTCGAAAGAGGGAGGAGAGGACCTATACCGCCGAGAGCATGCAGCAGTTCGGCGATGCCATCGCCCGGAAACCGGGTTTCTACACGGTATGGTGGGACGGTGGCCCGGAAGAGGAGGCCGAACTGCAGCAGGAGACCAAGGCCACCGTGCGCTGCATCCCGCTTGACCAGCCCGGAGGAAAAGGACGCTGCATAATCACCGGCAGGGAGACGGGGACCAGGGCCATACTGGCCAGGGCATACTGAAAATAGCTCGCAGGAAAGAGCGGGCCGGGACCGTACGGTCCCGGCCCGCTTTCAAGGCTTCTTGGTACACTACCTTATCTGAACCGTGGAGTTGGGCACCTCTTCGTACATCTGGCATTCCACGCCCCGGACATGGTTGTAAAGGAACTCCTCCACCCTTCCGGCGAATTCCAGTCTGTTGGCCTCTATGGCAAAGCCGTGCCCCTCGTTCTCGTAGACCAGGTAGTAGACCTCGTTACCGTTCTCCCGAAGCGCGTCCACCATCTGGTCCGACTCCGCCTGGACCACTCTGGGGTCGTTGACGCCCTGGACTATGAGCATCGGCACCCTGATGTTCCCGACGTAGTTCAGCGGCGACCTCTCCTCCAGCATCAGTGAATCCTCCTCGAGATCACCGATCCGTATGTCCATCAGAGCATCGAGAGGTCTCCAGTAGGGAGGCACGGTCTCACGGAAGGTGATGAGGTTGGACGGTCCGAAGAAGTCGATGCCGCAGCAGTAGAGCTCGGGAGTGAAAGTAACTCCGGCCAGAGTGGCGTAGCCTCCGTAGGAACCTCCCATTATCACAACCCTGTCGGGGTCGGCTATGCCCTCGGTTATCGCCCAGCGCACTGCGTCCGTGAGGTCGTCCTGCATCAGTCCCCCCCACTCCCTGTTGCCTGCGTTGAGATGATCCTTCCCGAAGCCCGAGGAGGCCCGGAAATTGACCTGAAGAACGGCGAACCCCCTGTCTGCAAGCATCTGGGCGAAGGGATCGTATCCGTAGTAGTCCCTGGCCCATGGTCCGCCGTGAACGTAGAGGACCATGGGCAGAGGGTCCGTGCCGGCGTCAACGGGAAGCGTCAGGTAGCTGGGCAGCTCCCAGCCGTCCCTGGCGTTAATCACAACCGGTTCCACCTCCGCAAGCCGGTATTCATCCAGCGCGGGGATGGCGTTGAAGAGGAAGGACATCTCCTGCGTGGTCCTGTCGTATACGTAGTACACCGCCGGACTCTGAGGGGTGAAGTAGGCGACTATCCAGGTGCTGTCGGCAAGGTCCGCCGACACCACACCGAAATCACCGGGATTGTACTCTCCCAGGAAACTGTAATCCTCCTCTATCGAAGGGTCCAGGACCTCGACGTTCCGTCTGAGGTAATGGAAGCTCACGGCACGGGGCTCTCCTGTGAACGGGTCGAAGGAAACACCACCTATATCCGCCATGGGATCGTGGGCTATCTCCGTTATCTCTCCGGTCTCCAGGTCCTGGTAGAGGAGCTTCGTGGTGTTCGATTCGAGGTTGGACTGGTAGTAGATGCCGGTTCCGTCCTCGCTGAAGCGTTCCGGCTGGACCATGTCCAGTGCGGAGAAGCTGACGAATTCCACCCATTCGGAGCCTATGGAATCCCTTAGGAAGAAGGAAATGGTGCCGTCGGCCGGATCGATGGTCGCCATTCCCCGAACGCCTAGGTCCTGGTCGGTCATGTAGCCGACCACCATATCACCGTTCTCGAGGGTTCCGGGGTTCTGCTCCAGCAGAGTCAGTTCACCTGAGACCAGGTCGCATGAATAGACGTCGAAGAACATTGGATTGTTCCTGTTCATCTCTATGATGACAGTGTTCGGCCGGTCACGGTCGGTGTCGCTGACGTAGGCCCTCACACCTTCGAAGGGGGTGAGGTCGGTGACTTCCCCGGTCTGAACGTTCAGCCTGTATACATGGGTGTTCTCTTCACCGGCCTGGTCCTGCATGTATAGGATGTCAGCGCCGTTCTTGGCCCAGAAGTAGTTCGTGACACCTCTGTTGGTGTCATAGGTAAGCTGTCTGGGTTCCGTACCGTCGATGTTCATGACCCAGAGGTTCAGGACGCTGTCCACCGGGGCTATGTAGGCTATCTGCCGGCCGTCCGGCGAGAGCTGGGGGCCTATTCTCTCGGGATTGCCGAAGAGAACCGTCCTGGGAATGAGCTCATCCGCATTATGGGATTCCACGTGTTCTACAACTATGTCCTGATCATTCCCGTCCTCGGGGACATCCGGCGCCCCGTCACCGCCGCACGAGAGGGAGATCGCCATAAGGGCGAGTACTGTGATCGGCAACAAGAAGAGTCTGTTCATGTCATTCGTTCCTTCCTGGAAGATTCGAACGGTAGATCACTTTGCTTGAAGATCAATCAGGGAAGACCTCCTTCGCAGTGGCACCTCCCGGCGTAGGTCACTCGCCTCCTCCGGGTACTTCCCCTTGCTTTGGTTTATACCTATCATATGCCAGGAGCGGGAGAAATCCAAGCAAACCACACTGTTTGAAGGAGTAAATATATGCCAGGCAACATGTTCAAAGATGATGGAAGGCTTAACATACCTGAGATCAGACATGATGCTGACAGCAGGGTCAAAGCAGAGGTGGTGGTCAACGCGGTGTACTGTCCGGTGGGCCACAACCTGATATCCGTTGAGAACGAAGTCTCGGGGTTTCCCGGAATATCCGTACTCTTCAAGGGAAAGAAGAGCGGCGACGGTCTTCTGGCTCTCTCCGCCGTGTTCGGTGATACCTCCTACTGCGTCATTGAGGGCAGGGTAGACCCTGACG
>Ga0207796_1000798_pt1 | contig 11588 bp, 11 predicted proteins | sample Pon1CUnioCityCA_6_FD_187274 | JGI IMG/M metagenome (GOLD analysis project Ga0207796, IMG submission 187274) | Marine sediment microbial community from Union City, CA, USA - Pond 1C Sediment 1 (SPAdes) | ecosystem: Environmental > Aquatic > Marine > Intertidal zone > Salt pond sediment ...
TTCGATGCGTTTGGGTGACCTTTTCAGGTTGAGTGTCGATTGCACCAGATCCATGAGATCAGCCCTTTGATTTTCCGAACGGCTGTTCAATAGGTTTTCCGCATTTGCGAGGGCCATACGTACCAATCGGCGCTTTTCTCCTCTCAGAGGCGTTTGGATCGCCACTTTGTGCCCGCGCAAGGCACTCAACCCGTCCGAAATTGAGTGAAGGTCCGCAATCGCCTCGGAAATGAGAATACATTTCGGGATAAACGCGTCGCGGAGATAGTACTGTTTCAAAAAACCTTCCATGACCTCGGAAGCGGTGCCACCCGGATGCCTGAGCACATAATCCCGACTTCCCACCAGGGCGCCCTTGCGGACAAATAAAACCACGAGCTGATACAGATCCTCTTTTTCCGAAACCGCTACGACATCCTGATCCTCCATCTTCGGAGATACCACATGTTGACGTTCCACAGTCTTTTCTATTGCTTTTATCTGATCTCTTATTTTCGCGGCGCGCTCGAATTCCAATTGCTCCCCCGCCTCAACCATTTTCCTTCGCAACTGTTCAATCAACTCCCGATTCCGCCCTTCCAAGAAAAACCTGACCTGATGCACAATCTCCTTGTAATCCGAAATAGAAATTTTTTGGGTGCACGGGGCCAGGCATTTGTCCATCTCGTAATTCAGGCAGGGCCTTGTGCGTTTCGGCAATCCCTTGCTTGTGCATTTGCGGATCGGGAAAACCCGTTCAATAAATTTGAGCGTACTGCGAACGGCATTTGCAGAAGAAAAGGGACCGAAATAGAGCGCTCCGTCTTTTTTAATTTTCCGTACGATATTCAGTCGCGGATAGGGTGCGTTGATATCAAGTCGCAGGCACGGGTATCGCTTGTCATCCCGGAGCACAACGTTGTAGCGGGGTATATGCTTTTTGATGAGATTGCCTTCAAGGATGAATGCTTCCTTTTCAGTGCTCGTCAGCAGATAATCAAGGCCGGAGGCCCTTGTCATCATCCGTGCGGTTTTGTGCGGGAGATTCGTAGGAGACCTGAGGTAAGAAAGGACCCGTTTCCGAAGGCTTTTGGCTTTTCCCACATAAATCACACGCCCTGTGGGGTCTTTGAAAAGATAAACCCCCGGTTTATCCGGGAGCGTATGCCGGAGCCTGACGGGATCCAAATCATGCTGCAAATGAACGGCCTGATCCATGTCAAAAATCGTAATATCGGCTGGGAAGGCGCTTTGTCATGATAACGAGATTGTGGGGTTTTCCCTCTCTTCCCATGAGGTAATCCTTCAGGATCGCCTTCTCAGCAAATTCAAGTTTTTTGATCCCGTTGATGACCGCGGCATCCCTATCCTGAACGAGACGCATTACCAACATCTTTAATCCAATGGCAATTGCAAGATTGATCAGATCAAGAAGCATCCAGGTTCCCAAGCGTTTATCTCGATAGCTCGGATCCACCGAAATCCTGATTTTTCCAATGTGGCTCTCGGCACCACCCCCCCCTAACATCAGGACGGCGTTGGCGACGATATGTCCTTCGAGCAGGGCAACCGTGGCGATCCTCCGATTCAAATCCAGATCGGTGATCCACTCAGCGATTAACTCCCGATCGGACACATCATGATCCAGAAACCACAAATCATCCGCCGAGAACCGCTTGAACATCTCAAACAGAGGGCGTTCATCCCCTTTCCTCAGAGGGCGCAAGGTGACGCCGGTGCCATCTTTGAGGATAACTTCTTTCGGGTAATCGTTAAATAGGTCCCCAGGAATCCGGTGCGGTGTCATGCGTGTAAGCTCCGCTCTATATAGGTTGAAAAAAGATATAGGTTAATCTTATAAGCGCCGATGCGGCTTCTCTGCCGGCATTTTTCCGGATGTCGGCCCGAAGGAATTGAAGTAACAGCATACGCGAACCGGCCGATTCAGGAACCGTTTCTCAAGCAGCCGGATAGTCACCGGGATTGGTTCGCTTGCTTGCCCATCACCGCATGCTCGGGCAGTATATCATTTGCATTCATGCACGTTAAATGATAGCTATGGACGGAGTCAAGGCGATTATCCGTCTGCGAAAGGCACAGGAGGCGCCTGAACCCCCGGATTTGAGGCCTTCGGTTTTTCTATGAAACACAGGGTGTTTGGGAAGATACAGCGGCCGGAAATATCGAGGAGCATTTGACGCCGCAAAGGGAAGGCCTGCCGGTCTTTTTCGGCAATGCTTATCACATCATCCCCACATCCAACATTTGGAGTTTCGAACCGCACCTCTCGCACAATTGAGCAAGGTGTCAACGAATCAATAAGATATCATGTCCCATCACGAACCTGAATTCCGATTTTGTCCTGTATGCGGGGGGCGGCTTGCCGTTTTGAACTTGAAAGAGAATGAGCCGAGCAGATCCATCTGTTCTGCGTGTGATTTTGTTTTCTACCTGGACCCAAAAGTCGTCGCGTGCTCTGTTGTGGAGATGGAAAACAAAATCGTTCTCTTAAAGCGGGGCATTGAGCCACAAAAGGGGAAATGGGTAATGCCGGGGGGGTATGTCGACCGGGGGGAAGCCGTAAATGCCGCCGCCATCAGGGAGACCGAAGAGGAATGCGGCGTTAAAAGTCGAATCCTTGACCTTTTGGGCGTGTATTCTTACGCGGGAGATGTGCCGGTTGTGATCGTATACGTGACGGCGTATCGCTCGGGTGATCTCATTTCCGGGGATGAGACGCTCGAAGCCAAGTTGTTTTCAGAGGAAGAAATCCCCTGGCGGAAACTTGCTTTTCGAAGCACGACGGATGCCCTTACGGATTATTACTCAGTCAAAAGGAAGAAAAAGGGGGGCGGGTCGGCGCCATGAGAAAATTATAAGCATTCTTAATTGCCGTATTTTAAGGTTTTCAACGAATACGAAAGGGAGAAATGGAGACAAATGAATATCAAACCTTTAAAGATCGCAGAACTCAGCTCAGAGCAACTTAAAAACATCATGGAAAGGTCCATGGAGGACATCTCTTCCATCTATGAAGACGTAAGGAAGATCGTGGATGATGTGCGTAGCCGTGGAGATGCCGTCGCCCTGACCCATTACCTGAAACACAAGGCGGACATCTCAGCATCTGATCTGGAAGTTACCAAAGCAGAAATAGATTCGGCATATGAACAGGTGGATGCCCATGTGGTTGATTGCTTGAAGCGGGCGGCTGAAAACATCACGAAGTTCCATAAGGCCCAGATGGAGCGAGAGATGTGGTCCATAGAAATAACTGAAGGTGTCATGGCGGGCCGCATCACCCGGGCAATGGACATCGTCGGTTGTTATATTCCAGGGGGGACGGCCGCCTACCCCAGCTCGATTCTGATGACCGTCCTCCCTGCCAGGGTCGCAGGTGTGGGTCAAATTGTGGCGGTTACCCCGCCCGGCAAGGGAATGCTGGCAAACCCCGCCACATTGGTGGCTGCCGACATTGCCGGTTGCGATCGGATTTTCAAAGTGGGGGGACCCTGGGGGATTGCCGGACTTGCCTGGGGCACTGAGACCATGCCCAAAGTAGACAAAATCGTGGGACCGGGAAACAAATACGTGACCGCTGCCAAGATGATGGTCTACGGCCACGTGGATATCGATTCACCGGCCGGTCCCAGCGAGTCACTGATTCTTTGCGATCACACGGGGGACGCGGAGTGGATCGCGGTGGATTTTCTGTCCCAGATCGAACATGATCCGGACTCGGCCGCCGTGCTGGTCACAACCGAAGAAGACATCGCAACGGCGGTCTGCGAAATGATCAAAAGGGAGTATGATTCTTTGCCCAGAAAAGAGATTTTCGCGTCATCGCTTGCCAAACACTCCTACGTCCTGATCGCCGAAGACATGGAAGCGGCCCTTGATTTTACCAATGCGTATGCAACGGAACATCTCCAGATTTTGACGGAGGATCCATTTATCATGCTGAACAAAATCAAGCATGCCGGTTCTATTTTCTTGGGGCCATTTGCACCGGTTCCCGTGGGGGATTACGCCTCGGGAACCAACCATGTGCTCCCTACCGGGCGGTGTGCCCGCATGTTCTCAGGGCTTTCCGTGGATGACTTCATTAAGAAGCCTACTTTTCAATACCTGAGCAAGAAAGGGCTGGCAGAGCTGAAAAATGTGGTGGTCACGTTGGCGGAGGCCGAAGGTCTTCCAATTCACGCGAGGGCGGTGAAGGCCAGATTCAAGTAGCTTTCAGCTTGATTCGAAGGGCGATACCTGCTAAGGAGGGACTTGATTTTTCTCAATTGAAGAAGGAGGTCTGAAGAAATGGCAGACATCAAAGGCTACGACATGCCCGATGAACTTTACTATCATAAGGACCATAGCTGGGCGCGCGTTGAGGGTACGAGAGTGACCGTAGGTATGAACGATTTTTTCCAAAAGGAATCAGGGGATATCGTGTTTGTGGATCTTCCCGAAGAGGAAGAAGATGTGGAACAGGGTGAAGTTTGCGGAAAGATTCAGTCCAGAAAATGGATTGGGAAACTGGTCGCCCCGGTGTCTGGAGAAATCGTGGAAATAAACGAAGAGCTTGAGGAAGATACAAGCCTTGTCAATAAGGATCCTTACGGTGAGGGCTGGATTCTTGTGATTGAGGCCGAGGACCTGGATTCGGAGTTGGGAAATTTGATGCAGGGCGAGGCGCTTGTTGAATTCATAGATGCCGAGTTGAAACGGGCTGAGGAGGAAAGGGCCGGCGCCTAGGGCTTTTTCGGATAGCGTTCTTACCTTTAGGGTGTCATGACTCCGTATTGGCGACTTTTCAAGAATATCTCAAGACCCGTCAGCGCCGCAGAAGGACTGGCGGTGGATGATACCTTGCCGCAATCCGTGGCGCTCAACAATTCCGCACCGATTCTTCACTTGTATACGTTTGTTCCTTCGGTCAACGTAGGAAAGTACCAAGATATCGAGGCCGCCCTAAGACTTGACAGATGCAGAGCACGGGGCATTGCGTTCAGCCGGCGAAGCACGGGAGGCGGAACGGTGATCATGGGCCCCGATGTCGTTGCACTCGGATTGGGAATCAATTTTGATTATCCGGGTCTCGGCAGGGGCGTCGGGGGGATATTCGAATCTTTGAGCCTTGTGTTGATAACCGCACTGGAAAAAATTGGTATTCAAGCGTGTTTCCAGCCAAAAAATGACTTGGAGGTGGCCGGAAGGAAAATCGCCGGCTTATCTGCCGCATCAGGCGTCGGCAAAAGTCTTCTGTTTCACACCAGCCTTTTGGTGGAGTTCGATATCGATCTCATGACCGATATCATGAACACGCCTCTGGTGAAGATCCGCGACAAGGGGTATAATTGCTTCAGCCGGCGGATGACCACGGTGAGGCGGGAGCTGGGTCGTGATATCTCTGTCGCGGAGGTAACGGGGGCGATCGAACGCGCTTTTCAGGATAAATTCAATATCCGTCTGCAAGAAGATGAGCCGGATGCATGGGAATCGAAAACAATCCAGGCTTTCATCAAGGAGAGGTATGAGAATCCGGAATGGATTTTCTCTCATAAGCATCCCAGGGCCCGGATGGGTATCGGGCAAATCAAGAGCAAAGCGGGCCTTTTGGAGATTTATCTTTCCCTGTCGGGAGGAGCCATTGAAAATGTCGTGATTACGGGTGACTTTTTCTCCACCAGTGAAAACGTTCGCAGACTGGAGAACGCGCTGAAGTGGACCTCGGCACGAAAAGAAAGCATAGAACAAAATCTGGCGTCGGTATGGCAAAAAGACATGATCTATGGACTGGATGTGCCGACGTTAACTGCGGCGGTCCTTGCGGCGAAAGAAAACCAGTTAAGAGTGTAAAAACTGCGAAAGACAAAATGGAAACTCAGTGTTGTGGATCGGTGCGTTTGGGACAGAAGGGGAGATTTTTTGGGACGCGGGACGATTTTGGGGTTCTGCCGTGTCTATTGAAATATTATCAAATGAAAACGATGGTATATGAGCGTTATTGACAAGCACCAGAGTCCCGATTTTGCCAAAATGAGCCAGGCCACCGCAATTTCACTGGGATTACTTCGGGGCCGGATGTACCGGGGTGCAGTCAATAAATGCGTCAACCTTCTGGTTCATTATTCTGAAGGGTGCGCCGCCAACTGCGCTTACTGCGGTCTCGCCAAGAAGCGTCCGGGGACATATGAGAAAAAGAGTTTCATTCATGTGGACTGGCCGGTTTTTTCCATGGATGAGATTGTGAAAGCAATCAACGTCTCACCGCCCTATGTCCAACGGACGTGTATTTCAATGATCACCAACGGCAAGTGCCGGAAACATACGGTGGAAATGGTCCGACGCCTCAAAAACGAGACGTCCCTCCCGATATCCATCCTCATCAGTCCAACAATCCTTGCTGCGGATGACCTGGTGGAGATGAAGCAAACCGGTGCCGACAAAATCGGGATTGCGGTTGATCTGGCGACACCTCAGCTTTTCGATAAATACCGCGGAAGCGGGGTTTCAGGCCCGCACAAATGGCGGCGGTATTGGGAGACCTTGGAGACAGGTCTGCAAGTATTCGGACCGCCCCACGTGGGTGCCCACCTCATGGTGGGGATGGGCGAGACCGAACAGGAAATGGTTTCGCTGATGGACAAGCTGTGGAGGATGGGGGTGGCCAACCATCTTTTCTCTTTTTTTGCAGAGGAAGGCTCAACACTCATGGATCATCCGCAGCCGCCCTGGCCCACCTATCTCAGGGTACAACTCGCCCGCTATCTGATCGAGAAGGGCCTCAGCGAATACCCGGTCATGCAATTTGACCACCGAGGACGGGTCGTAGATTTCGGGGTTAGGAAACGGCAGGTGGTGAGCGCCATCAGTTCGGGCGCTCCCTTTATGACCACAGGCTGTCTTGGGCAAGATGGCGAGGTGGCATGTAACCGACCCTTCGGCAACTGCCTACCGGACGTCAAGCAATGGAATTACCCTTATCCACCCAGCGAAGAAGAAATCAACCACATTCGTCGGAATATATTCAACCTGGAATGACGTCGGACAACGGAATACAAATTCGGTGGAACTGCATGCACCGCTGCTGTCGTTTCGATCAGTTCACCGACTTGACATGGTTTTTCAAAAAAATTTTGACAACTTAAATAAAAGCCATGTATAAAAGAACGCTCGGGGCCGTTAGCTCAGTCAGGTAGAGCAGCGGACTTTTAATCCGTTGGCCGCAGGTTCGATCCCTGCACGGCCCACCACAGTCAAATATCGCGCATAGGACCTCATCTGAGGCGCATGCCTCGACGGTGACCAATCATTCGACTGTCTTGCGCACCCAAAAGACAGCGTCCCCATCGTCTAGCCAGGTCTAGGACACAGGCCTTTCACGCCTGCGACAGGGGTTCAAATCCCCTTGGGGACGCCATTTTTATAAATATATAATAACTTCAAAACCTTATATTATATGGCGCCTTGCTGAACTTTTACCCGAGGACTATTGGCAATCGTCCTCGTTTTCCATTTTAATAAACAGTGGGGTTACCTCATTATTCACTTCATCCCACCGGGGGTCTCGTGTTGGGGGGTGGAGGGTTTTTCATCCCGATCCTGAAGTACTCACCCGTCTCCTTTCGCTTTCATCCTACCCGCTGGTTTAAGGAGTGCTCCATTTTGATGGCTTCTGCCGGACAATCATCAGCGCAACAGACGCAAAACCAGCATTCAACAGGATAAAGCACAATAGACGGTTGATCTTCTTCCAAATTGCATAATTTTTTCTTGAAAATCATCACTTGAAATGACGAATTTCAAGGAATAAAATATGTCCATGATTCCCAGACCAGGACCCATCCGTCAAATCGAGGCTTCGTTTCAGATACATCCGGTCACTGCCCTGCTCGGACCGAGGCAGTGTGGCAAGACAACTTTGGCTTGGTTCATAGCTGAACAAGAGCCGTCCACATTTTTTGACCTGGAAAATCCTGTTGATATCCAGCGTCTTTCTGCTCCCATGCAGGCGTTGAAGGATCTCTCCGGCCTGGTGATCTTAGACGAGGTTCAAAGAAAACCCGAACTGTTCGAACTGCTCCGTGTATTTGTGGATCGATCCGGCAAAAATACCAGATTTCTGTTGCTTGGATCAGCTTCACCGCATTTGGTCAAGGGTGTTTCCGAATCTCTTGCTGGAAGAATCGGATTCGTTGACCTGGGAGGTCTTCAACTTTGGGAAGTCGGTGTGAAACATAGAGATCAATTATGGATAAGGGGGGGGTTGCCCAGAGCCTTTCTTGCCGATTCCGATTCCGACAGCATTCAATGGCGTGAAAACTTTATCCGAACTTTTCTTGAAAGGGACATTCCCCAGCTCGGCATCAGCATTGCTGCGGAAACCCTTCGAAGATTCTGGACGATGGTAGCCCATTACCATGGGCAGGTGTGGAATGCAGCGGAATTTGCCCGGTCTCTCGGCACTGCTGAAAATACGGCGCGGCGATATCTCGATATCCTTTCCGGCGCCTACATGGTCCGGGTATTGCCGCCGTGGTTTGAAAACCTGAAAAAACGACAGGTCAAGGCGCCCAAAATATATATCCGTGACAGTGGTATTTTTCACAGTCTCTTGCAGGTTTCAACCCTGGCCGACTTGCATGGCCATCCCAAAATCGGTGCATCATGGGAGGGTTTTGCACTGGAGCATGTTATCAATATTTTTCGAACCAGAGATGCGTATTTTTGGGCCACACATGCAGGTGCTGAACTTGATCTCATGTTGACGATCACAGGTAAACGGTATGGTTTTGAATTTAAATATACAGATGCCCCTGGGCGAAATCGGTCCATGCATATTGCCATTGAAGATCTGGGATTGGAACATTTGTGGGTCATTTATCCCGGTGATCAGAAATACGCCCTTGACGATAAGATTACGGCCATTCCATTGCAGGTAATTTTTCAGCTTGCGGATAGCATGAAAACAACGTGAGGCGGCACATTGGCCCCACCCGTTAAATTGATGCAAACGGCATATCCGGCTTTATAAATTAAAAAACTTCAAATTATCAGGCCATTATAACCCAATTGCATGCTCATCGAGCAACGATGATACCTTAAACCTCCCCTTGGGGACGCCAGTATATCCCCGAGAACACTGTGGAAAGGCGGGATCGCAGCCTTTTCATGGTTTGGAGCAAGGTGCGTAGCAGACACGCCGATTCCCACCTCGGCCATGTGTTCCCGAAGGGGCCGCCGCCCACAGGCCTGAGATTCTTCATGAACTCCGCATGCGTTTCATTCCCAAAGAGCATCTGGAAAAAAAGGCTACCGGGAGTTCACCAAACGCGCTTCCGGCAAGAAAAAGCGGTTCAGACGACCCAGATCGCGCAGTCTCTTGCCTCCCCTACCGTTCGCATGGCCACGGATCCAAGACGGAACTCTCTTGCATGGGTCGCCCCTTTTCGCCCGATTACGAGAGTTCCGTATCCGCCCTTTTTGAGCTTCTCCAGGATGGCCTGGGTTACTTTCTTGGGTTTGCCTGATGGATCGTACTGGAATTTAAAGGTGACCCATTTTTCCGACAAGCCCAGGTCCGGAAGCACTTTCTTTGCATCCTCAAAATAATGAGACATCTCTCTCTTTTCCCGCTCCATGGTCCTTTTCTCCAACGCTTTCATCTTCTTGCGTTCTTCGGGGATGAGACTCAGGGATCTTTTTCCTTAAGTTGCAGCAACGATTCCCTTTCGGGGCTGTCCCGGGATGCGTCTTGAGGCCCAGCTGCCCTTCCATTGGATGTGTTAAGGCTTTGCGGCCTTCTCAAAGAGATTCCAACTGCCCCCCATTCCTCTGTCGCCGGCGGGTTTCAAAGCGCTCAATGGATACAAAATTCACAGGTGGCGGCTCCGGATCGTCTGTCACGGACGCAAGCCTTCAACGGAAGAAACCTCTCCGCCGACATCGCCTGAACATCCACAGATCATCGACCTCTTCCTTTTCCCCTACCGCCGCTTCCCATTCGGTTGCCCCGACCTCGACCCAGACCTTTGCCTCGCCCCTTAGATCGGCCCCTTCCTTGTCCCATGCCGGAATTTTTCGATTCTCGCCATGCCTCCGCATCGCTTCCGCCCCCCCTTGACTGTACGGCGGTTAACATTTGATGAAACAAGGAAGAAAAAGAAGACCACAGATTTGCGAAGACGCTTTCATCTCGAAGAATGCGGGAGTCCGGTTTGGCGACGGTTTCGGTTTTTGACTGAAAAGGGTGGGTGTTCTGTGGGTGTGGAGGGGTGGCAGGCTCCCCGGCGGTTGGTCCAGGATAACTGCTTCTGCTCGCTTCACTTTCGGGCACGGTTCGTTTTGGAGATGACAGATGTAACACCACATTCTCATAAGCGCTGTTGATTTCCTTGAGTTTGTCCTCCGCCTTTTGCTTCAGCCGGGGATTATGGGATACCCGATCCGGATGCCATATATTCACCAGATCTTTATAGGCTTGTTTTGCCTGATCCGGAGTGGCGTCTTTATTCAATTCGAGAATCTCATAGCATTTTTCAATATCCACGCGTGTCTCCTGAGGTTCTGAGTGATTTTTATCAGTTGACCATATTCTTTATGCTGAAATCATTCAACCGGAAAAAGCCGTAACACGCATTCGACTTTCTGTTCAGAGGTTGCCGTTTTTGCTTCAATACCGAGTAATGAGATCATGGCCTCACGTCTCTTCTTTGCAATTTCGACAGCTGTGTCGGAAGTTGTCACTTCGATGAATCCCGGATCGGGGACCGGGACGGGCACGGGGTCCGGTTTCAAGAAAATATCGATTGCAAAAAATGGTTCGCAGAATGACGCAAAAAGCTTCTTTCCGATCCATCGAGAATAGTTCGGCTTTAGAGGAGAAAATGATACAGGTGAATGCCCAGGAATAAGCAACTGTTCGTAACGCTTCTGATTTTTGCGCGATTTTTCCAAGCAAAAACTAAAGGAATGGAATCTGCGGCCGATAATAGATGCAGGAATTCAAACGGTCTTCTGTGCAAGAATTCTAGAATTCACCTGAAAATCGGACAAAAGGATCTCTGACAGTCATGTGCCGATCTTGACTCCATTAACGCTCTGAGGTGGGATACAAGGAAATGTGAGCCCATGACCACGCTCAAGGAATTGAACTTTGACCATCTTATCGGCCAGGAGGTCGGCACGTCCACGCTTGTCAAGGAGCTGGCCCGTGGTGGTATGGCGGCTATTTTTATCGCCTATCAGCGAACACTCAAACGTCAGATTGCGGTCAAAATACTGCCCAAGTCTCTCCTAACTCCCTATGCCGCCGAACTATTCCAGCAGGAAGCGGAAGCTGCGGCGATCCTGTCACACCCCAACATTGTTACCATTTATGAAGTCGGAGACACCGAGGATTTCTTGTTTATCACCATGCAGTTGGTGAAAGGACGGCCCCTTTCCGATTACATAAAAAGAGTTCGGAAGCATATCTTGCCGTCCAAGCGATTTTTACCCCTAAAGTCGACCATTCGAATCATTACCCGTATTCTCGATGCGTTGGATTATGCCCACTCCCAGGATATCGTCCACCGGGACATAAAACCGGCCAATATCCTCATCGAATCGCA
>Ga0207796_1000799_pt1 | contig 11574 bp, 11 predicted proteins | sample Pon1CUnioCityCA_6_FD_187274 | JGI IMG/M metagenome (GOLD analysis project Ga0207796, IMG submission 187274) | Marine sediment microbial community from Union City, CA, USA - Pond 1C Sediment 1 (SPAdes) | ecosystem: Environmental > Aquatic > Marine > Intertidal zone > Salt pond sediment ...
GGGAGACTCGTCACGCAGCCCTATATAAAGGAGTTCGTGGTCCAGCAGCGCGTTCTCGCCGCCCTCGGCGGCTTCGGCCACGCAATGCAGCAGCATGGCCCGGATCGTCTGCTCGGGGGTATTGTAATACCCGTCGCAATGCCAGCTCAGCGGGCGGTTCGTGTAGGGGATGTAGTCGCCCTTGCTTTCGCCCTCACTGACGCGCAGCTCGCTGATGCCATCCTCTTCCGTGCACAGGTGCTCGTCGAGCCGGCGCAGGCCCAGGGCTTCACCGAACCGCGCGATACTCTCGCGATCGGCGACGGGGCGTTCGCAGTGATACACCGCAAGATTCGCTCTGCGCAGATGCTCGACCAGCGCAGTGCGTTCGGCGATCGTGGGGTTTTCCAGATCCTGCAGTTCGACCCTGAGTGCATCCACCGAGACGGGAAAGCGTGCGAGCTTCGCATCGCGCCATTCGCGGTAGCCCTCGACGTTCTCCGGGTGGAACGGGCTCTCCGGCGGTATTCGTGCCGCGGGGTGCCGTTCGCTGGTGACATGCTGGAGTTCGGTCATCGGTCTCTCGAATCACCGGGCTGGTGCAGTTCCTATACCTTAAACGTGGCGAGGTCTTTGGGGAGGCGGTTCCCGTCAGACGCCGACGGACGCCGCGAGTTTAAACGGGATCCCGAAACCGGCAACTATCCATCCGGGATAGAGCCCGCGGCTCGTGCGCGTGGCCCGTATCGTGCCCGAAGCGCAGACGGGACGGGCGCCGGTACCCCGGGGCACCCCTCCGGCCTTGCCGGTCCCCGGTTGGCGTATATCCCCTTGGAGATAGTACCCCCCTGTAACCCCCCCCCATGAGTAGGATGTTTTCGCCTCGGGTTCGAACCTAGAGTTAGCCACCGTGTGATGAGGGGAGGCTCCCCAGGGAGTTTCTCTGGCCGCGAAAACGGCCCGACTGTCCCGCTCTCCACCCGGCAGGGACAACATTCGTATCCGGCATCACGTCAGAATCTGAACCGAAGAGCCGCTCCGCAACCTGAACCTGATCAAGGAGACCGCCATGGCGAACCAACATCATCCGACCCCCATGCTCGACGAGTTGGAAAACGGCCCTTGGCCGAGTTTCATTTCCGGTATCAAGCGCCTCCGCGACGAGCATCCGGATGAGCGCATCCAGAACATGACGAATGACCTCCTCGGTCAGCTCGAGCACTCCTACGAAACCCGCAAGGGTTACTGGAAGGGCGGTACGGTTTCGGTGTTCGGTTACGGCTCGGGAATCATCCCGCGGTTCTCCGAAGTTTCGAAGGCCTTCCCGGAATCCCGCGAGTTCCACACCGTGCGCGTGCAGCCGCCGGCCGGCAACTTCTACAGCACCGACATGCTGCGCCAGCTCGCCAACAGCTGGGAGAAGTTCGGCTCCGGTCTCGTGACCTTCCATGGCCAGACCGGCAACGCGATGTTCATCGGCGTGAACAGCACCAACACGCAGGCCTTCTTCGACGAGATCAACGAGTACGGTTGGGACCTCGGTGGCGCCGGTCCCTGCGTGCGCACCGGCATGTCCTGCGTCGGCGCGGCCCGGTGCGAGCAGTCCTGTGTGAACGAGCAGCGCGTGCACCGCACCCTGCTCAACCGGTTCACCGACGACGTGCACCGTCCGTCCCTGCCCTACAAGTTCAAGTTCAAGGTTTCGGGCTGCCCGAACGACTGTGTCAACGCGATCGAGCGCTCCGACTTCGCCGTTATCGGCACCTGGCGCGACGACATCAAGATCGACCAGGAAGAGGTCAAGAACTTCGTCGCTGAGTACGGTCGGGACAAGGTTCACCTCGACGTGATCAACCGCTGTCCCAGCAAGTGCATGACGCTGAACGAGGACAACACGCTCTCGATCGACAACAGCAACTGCGTCCGCTGCATGCACTGCATCAACGTGATGACCAAGGCACTCTCCCCGGGCGACGACAAGGGTGTCAGCATCCTGGTCGGCGGCAAGCGCACGCTGAAGATCGGCGACCTGATGGGCACCGTGATCGTGCCGTTCAAGAAGCTCGAGACCGAAGAGGACTACCAGGAAATGGTGGAACTGGCCGAGAACATCATCGACTTCTGGGCCGAGAACGGCCTGGAGCACGAGCGCTGCGGCGAGATGATCGAGCGTATCGGTCTGGTCAACTTCCTGAAGGGCATGGGTCTGGAGGCCGATCCGAACATGGTCAACCATCCCCGCCAGAGCTCGTACATCCGCATGGACGAGTTCGACGAGGCTGCGGAGAACTACCTCCGTCACAAGATGGAACAGCGGCAGGCCGCCGCGGGTTGATCCCGCGGTTCCGCCCCCTGATCGAACCCCAACGTATACCAAGATAGCGGGAGTTACCGATGTCACAACCAGCCATGCGTCCGCCGATCGAATCCGGTTGCCCGGACGGTTTCCAGTACATGCACCCGGTCATGCGCCGCAATTTCGGCGCCTGGAAGTACCACGAGCATCCCCGTCCCGGCGTGCTTCTGCACGTGTCCGAGTTCGGCGAGAAGATCTGGACCGTGAAAGCGGGTACCCAGCGCATCCTCGACGTGTTCACCCTGCGCAAGCTTTGCGACATCGGTGACGAATACGCGGACGGCTACGTGCGTTTCACCATCCGTTCGAACATCGAGTACATGGTCGACGCCGAGTCCAAGGTGGAGCCCCTGATCAATGCCCTGGAAGAGGCCGGCTTCATCGTCGGCGGCACCCGTAACTCGGTGTCCATGATCTCCCACACGCAGGGCTGGCTGCACTGCGACATTCCCGGCACCGACGCCTCCGGCGTGGTGAAGGCGATGATGGACGAACTCATCGACGAGTTCCGCAACCACAACATGCCCAACCGCGTGCACATCACCACCTCCTGCTGCCAGATCAACTGCGGCGGCCAGGGCGACATCGCGATCAACGTGCAGCACACCAAGCCGCCGAAGATCAACCATGACCTCGTCGCCAACGTCTGCGAGCGTCCTTCGGTCGTGGCCCGTTGTCCGGTGGCGGCGATCCGGCCGGCGCTGGTGAACGGCAAGCCCTCGCTCGAGGTGGATGAGAAGAAGTGCATCTGCTGCGGCGCCTGCTACCCGCCGTGCCCCCCGATGCAGATCAACGACGCCGAGCACACCAAGTTCGCGATCTGGGTCGGTGGCAACCACTCCAACGCCCGCGGCAAGCCGACCTTCCAGAAACTGGTCGCCTCCGGGATTCCGAACAACCCGCCGCGCTGGCCGGAGGCCACCGCGATCGTGAAGCGGATCCTCAAGGTCTACCAGGAAGACGGTCAGGACTGGGAGCGGATCAACGACTGGATCGAGCGGATCGGCTGGCCCGCCTTCTTCGAGAAGACCGGCCTCCCGTTCACCCGGTACCACATCGAGAACTGGAGGGGCGCGCGGAACAGCCTGAACGCCTCCACGCACATCCGGTTCTAGTCCGGCAAAGCCGGATCTCGCAGAGGAGAAACCGGCGGCCACAGGGCCGCCGGTTCGTAAACAGGCTCAACAGGAACCGCGTTCATGAAATATGGAATTCTGGTCAACGAGGGCCCCTACCAGCACCAGGCCTCGGACACCGCGTACCAGTTCGCACAGGCTCTGCTCGACAAGGGCCACGAGTTGTTCCGCGTGTTTTTTTACCACGACGGGGTGAACAACGGGACACGCTTTGCCGTGCCCCCGCAGGATGACCGCAACATCACGGCGCGCTGGAGCGAAATGGCCGAGAAGCACGGCGTGGACCTCGTGATCTGCATCGCCGCGGCCCAGCGCCGCGGACTGCTCGACGAGGGCGAGGCCAAGCGCCAGGGCAAGGACGGCGACAACATTGCGCCGGGCTTTCGCATCTCCGGCCTGGGTCAGCTGATCGAGGCCGGCATCCAGTGCGATCGAATGGTGGTGTTCGGCGACTGAGTGCAGGGGCCGGTTGACCGGGCGGGTGTAGCGCGAAAACCATCCCGTCGAGCGACAGCCGGCGCGTCCAATTCATTACGAAGGTAGAAGCAAATGTCAGAACCTTGGGAAGAAGAAGGTCCAGGCACGATCAAGAAGTTCATGTACGTGAACCGCAAGGCGCCGTACGGGACCATCTACGCGCTGGAATCTCTGGAAGTGGTGCTCATCGCCGCGGCCTTCGAACAGGATGTCAGCATGGCGTTCCTGGACGATGGCGTGTACCAGTTGAAGAAAGGTCAGGATACCCAGGGTATCGGCATGAAGAATTTCTCGCCGACCTACCGGGCGCTGGAAGGCTACGACGTGGAGAAGCTGTATGTGGAGGCCGAGTCGCTGGCCGAGCGTGGGCTTTCCGAGGATGATCTGCTCGTTCCGGTGGAGGTCATGGGTCGTGAGGCCCTGGCCGAGCTCATGGACGAACAGGACGTGATTCTGAGCTTCTGAGGAAACAGCCATGACGATGTTGCATACCGTTAACAAGTCGCCTTTCGAGCGCAACGCCCTGGCATCGTGCCTGGGTCATGCCAAGCCCGGTTCCGGCATCCTTCTGATCGAGGACGGCGTCTATGCCGCCGTTCAGGGCACCGCGCACGAGGACATGGTCCGTGGCGCCGTGGCCGATCACAAGGTCTTTGTCCTCGGACCGGACCTTCTGGCCCGTGGCATGCGCCCGGAACAGGTCATCGATGGGATCTCGGTCGTCGATTACGGCGGCTTCGTGGATCTCACCGAGCAGCACGACAAGGTCCAGGCCTGGGTCTGAACCGTCCATACCTACTCTAACCCGCACTGCAAGCAAGAGGAGTCAACCGATGCCTATCGAAGCTGGTGGCAAGATGTACGAAACCGACGAGGAAGGCTACCTCGCCAACCTCAATGACTGGAACCCCGAGCTGGCCACCGCGATGGCCAAGGCCGACGGTGCCGATCTGGACGAGAACCACTGGGAAGTCATCAACTTCCTGCGTGAATACTACGAGGAATACCAGATCGCTCCGGCTGTCCGCGTGCTGACGAAGGCGATTGGCAAGAAGCTCGGACCGGAAAAGGGCAACAGCAAGTACCTGTACGAACTGTTCCCCTACGGTCCCGCGAAGCAGGCGTGCAAATACGCCGGTCTGCCCAAGCCGACCGGCTGCGTCTGATTCATCTGCACGACCCCTCCGGGTGAGGCCACGACCTCACCCGGAACCCTGATCCGGAGGATTGCCCGTGTTCGTCACCGTGCTCTTTGCCCTGCTTTTCTACGTGGCCACAGCCATTTTCCTGGTGGGGCTCGGCATGCGCATTGCCCGGTACGCACGGACGCCCGCTCCCCTGAAGATCCCGACGACGCCAGCGCCGACGACGCGCGGCGGTGTCGCGGTGCGCATGGGTACCGAGGTCCTGCTGTTCAACAGCCTGTTCAAGGCGAACAAGTGGATCTGGTTGTTCGGCTTCATGTTCCATGTCGCGCTGGCGCTGGTTCTCCTGCGCCACCTGCGCTATTTCCTGGATCCCGTTCCGACCTGGGTGGTGCTTCTCCAGCCGTTCGGGATGTACGCTGCGTTCGCAATGGTGATCGGCCTCGCAGGCCTCTGGGCGCGCCGGCTGTTCGTGGAGCGCATCCGGTACATCTCGTCACCTTCGGACCACCTGATGCTGGGACTGTTGCTGGGAATTGCCTTGACTGGCCTCAGCATGACCTACCTCTGGCACACCGACATTCTGGCCGTGAAGCTCTTTTTCACCGGCCTGATGCGCTTTGATCTGAACCCGCTGCCGACGCAGCCGATGCTGCTTCTGCACCTGTTCCTTGTCGCATCCCTGATGATCATTTTCCCGTTCAGCAAGCTGCTTCATGCGCCCGGGGTGTTTTTCAGCCCGACCCGCAACCAGGTCGACAACCCGCGTGAAAAGCGCCACGTGGCCAACGTGAAGTGGATGATCGCCGTCGAGAAACCGGCGACCCCCGCGGATCAGTAACGCGCACGGCTGCGTCCTAACCAGGAACTTGCATCATGGCCAATTTCGAGACCCCGGAACTGCAGGAAACCGTGGAGATACCCGCCCTGAAAGAGGGCGTGATGTCCCACAGCCATCCGTTCGTCTCCAAGCAGCAGTTCCAGGCGCCGCTCGGCTTCCCCGGGGAGCTGGCCGATGACTGGAAGGACGTCGCGATCAACAAGCTCGGCGAGCTGCTGAAAACCAACCGGGCGCTGCAGGTGTTCATGGATTCCTGCGTGAAATGCGGCGCCTGTACCGACAAGTGTCATTACTTCCTGGGTACGTCGGACCCGCGCAACATGCCGGTGGCGCGCCAGGATCTACTGCGCAGCGTCTACCGCCGCTACTACACCCTGCCGGGCAAATACTTCCCGAAGCTCGTTGGTGCGACCGACCTGACCGAGGAGGTGCTGGACCAGTGGTACAGCTACTTCCACCAGTGCTCCGAGTGCCGTCGCTGCTCGGTGTACTGTCCCTACGGCATCGACACCGCCGAGATCACGATGGCCACCCGGGACATCATGAACGCGGTCGGCAAGGGCCAGAAATACAGTAACGAGATCATCGGCAAGGTGTTCAAGATCGGGAACAACCTCGGTCTCCCGCAGCCTGCGCTCGAAGACACCCTGCTCGGGCTCGAGGAGGACGTGAAGGAAGACACCGGGATCGACGTGCGCTTCCCGCTCGACGAGAAGGGCGCCGAGGTGCTGGTGGTGACCCCTTCCGCGGACTTCTTCGCCGAACCGCACATCGACGGCCTGATTGGCTACGCCAAGGTCTTCCACGCTGCCGGCGTCTCCTGGACGCTGTCGTCACACGCTTCGGAAGCGGCCAACTTCGGCCTGTTCATCGGTTCCGCCGAGAACATGAAGAAGATCGCAATGCGAATCCGCGAGGCGGCGCTCGACCTCGGCGTGAAGCGCATCATCTTCGGCGAGTGCGGGCACGCCTGGCGCGTGGCGTACAGCTACCTGAACACGCTGGCCGGCCCCTTCGATTTCCTCGACCCGCGCTACCCGGTGCCGCAGCACATCTGCGAATTTACCCACGACCTCATCCAGCGCGGCGTGATCACCCTCGACAAGAGTCGCAACGATCACCGCCGGGTGACGTTCCACGACTCCTGCAACGTCGCCCGCGCGTCCCGCATGGGCGACATGCCGGGCGGGCAGTTCGTGATTCCGCGCGAAGTGATCAAGGCGGCGTGCAACCACTTCCACGACATGGCTCCGGAGACCATCGGTGAGGCGACCTTCTGCTGCGGTGGCGGTGGCGGTCTGCTCACGGACGACCTGATGGAACTGCGGGTCAAGGGTGCGTTGCCGCGCATGTCTGCGCTGAAGCAGGTGGTGGATGAGCACGACGTCACCCACATGGCTGCGATCTGTGCGATCTGCAAGAGCCAGTTCAGCAAGGTACTCCCGTACTACGGCTTTCAGATGGACCAGATCATCAGTGTGCACCAACTGGTCAGCGACGCGATCATTCTCGACGCCAAACAATAAACCTCGAACCGAAGCACTGTCGGGCCGCAGCCCGATTTCACAGGAGACACGGCATGGCAACTTCCAGCGAAGACATGAAACTGACTTTCCGCAAGTTCCGCGACGGCGATCACGAGCAACGGAACTGGCAAGAGGCGATTTTCGAGGGCGATCACTCCCACAAGTGCCCGGTCTACGTTCACCGCACGCCGCCCTGCCAGGGCTCCTGCCCCGCCGGCGAAGACATCCGCGGTTGGCTGCAGATCGTGCGCGGCATCGAGAAGCCGCAGGGCGACATGTCCTGGCAGGAATACGCGTTCCGCCGTGCCACCGACGCCAACCCGTTTCCGTCCGTCATGGGCCGTGTCTGCCCGGCCCCCTGTGAGTCCGGCTGCAACCGCAACGAGGTCGAGGATTTCGTCGGGATCAACTCCGTCGAACAGTTCATCGGTGACAACGCGCTGACCGAAGGCTTCACCTACGATCCCGCTCCGGCTCTTTCCGGCAAGCGGGTCGCGATCATCGGCGGGGGTCCGGGTGGCATGTCCGCGGCCTACCACCTGCGTCGCAAGGGCCATGCCTCGACCATCTTCGACGATCACGAAGAGCTGGGCGGGATGATGATGTACGGTATTCCCGAGTACCGGGTTCCGCGTCCGATGCTGCGTGCCGAGATGGACCGCATCCTGTCCCTGGGCGATATCGACCTGCGCCTCAACACCTGGGTCGGCAAGGACGTCTCCATGGAAGAGGTGGAGAAGGAATTCGACGCGGTGGTCTGGGCCGTGGGCTGCCAGACGGGCCGCAAGTTGCCGGTGCCGGGCGGGGAAGCGCCGAACTGCATCGCCGGCGTTCAGTTCCTGTCTGCGTTCAACACCGGGCGCCTCAAGGTGCTGCCCACCGACAAGATCGTCTGCGTGGGGGGTGGTGACACCTCCATCGACGTGGTCTCGGTGGCCCGCCGCCTGGGCAAGATCGAAACCGAGAACCCGGTCGACAACCCCGAGGACGCGATTCACGGTTACGTGGCACACGACTCCGCGACCGCCGCGGTCCGCACCGGTGCCGACGTGACGCTGACCTCGCTGTTCACCAAGGAAAAGATGACCGCCACCGAGCACGAAGTGCAGGATGCGCTGCGCGAGGGCGTGAAGATCCTGGACGGCGTGATTCCGCTGGAAGTGGTGCTCAACGACAAGGGCCGTGCGATCGGCCTGAAGATGGCCCAGTGCACCTTCGAGGGCAACGCGCCCAAGCCCGTAGAGGGCACCGAGTTCGTGCTGGAAGCCAACCTGATCATTTCCGCGATCGGGCAGGGTGGCGATCTGACGGGTCTCGAGGGCCTGGACAATGGCCGTGGCTTCATCAACACCGACAAGTTCTACCAGGTGCCCGGCAAGGAGGGCCATTTCGTCATTGGCGACATCATCCGTCCGCACCTGCTGACCACCGCCATCGGCCATGGCCGGATCGCTGCCGACAGCATCGACCATTACCTGCGCCACGAGGAGCCGATCAAGCGCCCGCGCGTCGACGTTCACCACTTCAACCTGCTCGGCAAGCTGCAGGAGACCGGGCTGACTCCCGAGGAGTACACCGGTGAGCAGATCCGCGGTACCTCGCAGGGCCGCTTCGCGGTGCATAACTACGAGGACCGTTCGGCCCACGAGATCATCTCCCACGAGAAGCTGTTCAAGGGGCATTTCCCCTACACGCCGCGTCATCGCCGCGAGGAGCATGGCCCGTCCGCGGACGAGGTCATCGGTCACTTCGAAGAGCGCATGAAGGCGCTCAGCACCGAGGATGCCCAGGCCGAGGCGAAGCGCTGCATGAGCTGCGGCATGTGCTTCGAGTGCGACAACTGCGTGATCTACTGCCCGCAAACCGCGGTCTTCCGGGTGCCCAAGAAGGAATCCGCCACGGGCCGCTACGTCGATACGGACTACAACAAGTGCATCGGCTGCCACATCTGCGCCGAGGTCTGCCCCACGGGCTACATCGACATGGCGATGGGTGACTAGTGATGCAATCCGTCTTTGCCCGCGTCGGCCTCTCCCTGCCAGCCCTGCTGCTGGCGGGGCTGGTCCTCGCACTCTCCGGTTGTGGCAAGGTCGAGGTTCCGCCCGCGTCGTTGCTGGCGGAAGCCCGGGGGGACCAGTGCGTGGAGCCCACGGACGTGATGCGCCGTGACCACATGAAAATCCTGCTCCATGAGCGGGACGAGGCCAAGCGGTACGGCCGGCGCAACCCCGATCACAGTATCGTCGGTTGCGTGGATTGCCATGTGTCCCCGACGGCGACCCGCGAAGATCCGGCCACGCATTTCTGCATGGCCTGCCACGAGTTCAACGCGGTGCGCATGGATTGCTTCCAGTGCCACACGGACCGTCCGTCCGATGCGGCGCCGTCACCGCATCGCAACGTGGAATTGCACGAGTCGCTCGAACGGCATCTTGCGGTCCACACGGACGCGTCCACGAATGCAGTGGAGGTTTCGATTCCATGAGTAGCGACAACAGCGCCCCATTGTCCCGCCGGCAGTTCATTACCGGTGCCGCCGCGGCGGTGGCCGGTTTGACGATTGCCCCGGGTGTTTTCCTGCTGAAACCCGCGGAAGCCGCACAGAAGGCGGACGGTCCGCGCTGGGGCCTGCTGATCGACACGAGCAAGTGTGCCGACGGCTGCACGGCCTGTGTCCGTGCCTGCCATGAAGAGAACGGCGTTCGGAGCCTCGGACGACCCGAAACGGATGCCCAATGGATCCGCAAGGTGAACCTCACCGAACGCGCAACGGGTCATCAGCATTCGCTGCCGGTGATGTGCCAGCACTGCGAGGACCCGCCTTGCGTCGACGTCTGCCCGACCCACGCATCGTTCATTCGGCCCGACGGGATCGTTCTGGTCGACAAGCACGCCTGCATCGGCTGCCGCTACTGCATGATGGCCTGTCCCTACAAGGCCCGTTCGTTCATCCACGAAAAGCTCACCGACCAGAAGCCGCATGCGCCGCGCGGCAAGGGCACGGTGGAGAGCTGCACCCTGTGCGTGCACCGCATCGACCGAGGCGAGAGAACGACGGCCTGCGTCGAAGCCTGTAACCGCGACGGGCATCAGGCGATGACCTTCGGCGATCTGCACGATCCGGACAGCGAAATTTCGCAGCGCCTCAGAGACTACGGAAGCACCACGATCCGCGCGGATCTGCGGCTGAATCCAGCGGTACGCTACCAGGGCATCTGACCTGGGCAGGGTTATCAACCGGACAGGAATGAAATGACACTGAAGACACACTTCCGGGACATCGAGGGCCGGAGCGCCCGCTACGTCGCCCTCCTGGGCGGGTTGCTCGTGCTCGTGGCACTGGGCGTCCTGGCCGCACTGATGAAGGGAAGCCAAGGTCATTACATCACCGGGATGAACAACCAGGTGGTGTGGGGGCTTCCGCACATCTTTGCCATCCTGTTGATCGTGGCCGCTTCGGGTGCGCTCAACGCAGCTTCGTTCTCCTCGGTCTTCGGGCGTGTCGCGTACAAGCCGCTCGCGCGCGTGTCCGGGCTGCTCGCGATGACCCTGCTGATCGGGGGACTCGTCATCCTGGTGCTGGACCTCGGCCGGGCGGATCGCCTGATCGTGGCGATGACCCACTACAACTTCAAGTCGATCTTCGCCTGGAACATCTTCCTGTACACGGGGTTCCTGGCGGTTGTGGCGGTGTACCTGTGGTTCATGATGGAGCGCCGAATGAACCGCTATGTCCCGGTTGCCGGCTATACGGCATTCATCTGGCGACTGATCCTGACGACCGGTACCGGATCGATTTTCGGATTCCTGGTCGCGCGCGAGGCCTACGACGCGGCGATCCTGGCACCGATGTTCATCGCCCTGTCGTTCTCTCTCGGTATGGCGGTATTCATTCTCGTGGTCCTGGCGACGTTTCTGGGCACGGGGCGGCCGCTCGGGGACCTGATCCTTCGGCGGATGAAGAATCTCCTCGGGATCTTCGTCGCGGGCGTGCTGTACTTCGTGTTGGCCTACCACCTGACCAACCTGTACGCGACCCGGTTGCACGGTATCGAGGCTTTCGTGCTCCTGAACGGAGGCATCTACACGTTCCTGTTCTGGGTCGTGCAGATCG
>Ga0207796_1000800_pt1 | contig 11572 bp, 7 predicted proteins | sample Pon1CUnioCityCA_6_FD_187274 | JGI IMG/M metagenome (GOLD analysis project Ga0207796, IMG submission 187274) | Marine sediment microbial community from Union City, CA, USA - Pond 1C Sediment 1 (SPAdes) | ecosystem: Environmental > Aquatic > Marine > Intertidal zone > Salt pond sediment ...
ACCCGCCATAAACGAGGCCCAGGCGGACTCGCTGATTGCGTTCGTGAGCGGCAGCAGCTCTGGCACGCCTGCCGTCGTCGCCGGAGACTTTAACGCCCGCCAGGACTCGCCCCAGATCGGAGCGCTGTACGCCGCTGGCTGGATCGACACCTTCCGCGCCGCCCACCCTGGGGAGCCGGGCCTCACCTGCTGCATCGACGACCTGAATGACGCGGACCAGGCCCATGGCAAGCGCATCGACTACATCTTTCTCAGCCCCGGCGATGGCTCCTTCAGCATTGCCGACAGCCGCGTCGTCTTTGACCAGGCCCTGCCAAGCGGCGATGGGCCCTTATGGGCCTCAGACCACGCCGGGCTGCTGACAAGACTGTCCGGAACGTCGGGGCAATGAAGATGGTCCAGGCGGCCCCCTACCCCGGGCAACTACCTGCAATTCTCGAACCTCTGTCTCCCTTTGCACTCGGTGTCGGATTCTGATATAATGGCATCAAGCTGGTTGCCGCCAGATAGCCTAGTTCCTATGACACAGGTCGAGCAGCGCTGAAGCCGCTCACACTAGATCCACAATAAGGAGGTACACCATGCGTGAACGCCGACAACTCTCCCTATTCCTATCCATTTCGTTGCTTCTGTTGGTCCTGATGATGGTGCAATCAGCGACCAGCCTTGTCGCTGCGGCGGATGGCGCCACGCGATACGTAGCGCAGGATGGCGCCGACAGCGGAGACTGTACGACCATGGCCCAACCGTGCGGCACAGTGCAATACGCGCTGGATGCTGCTGGCAGTGGTGATATCATCAAGATAGCGGCAGGCACCTACACCGATGTCCGTAGCCACCCAGCGCCTGCGGACTACCTTGGTCCAGAGGATGTGCAGCAGGTTGCCTACATCGACAAGACCGTCACTCTGCAGGGCGGCTATCTGGCCCCAGACTTTGCCGAACCTCCTGATCCCGTGGCCAACCAGACAATACTTGATGCCGAGGACAAGGGCCGGGTACTGTTCATCGCTGGGGAGGTTGCCCCCCGCATCGAGGGATTGCGGATCACGGGCGGGGACGCCGCAGGCCTGCGGGGCGGTGTGCTCGATTGGCAGGATGCCGGCGGCGGTGTATATATCATGGGTACCGAGGCCGCCCTGGTTGGCAACTGGGTATACGGGAACGTGGTCGAATGGTGGGGTGGCGGGCTGTACCTCTTGGAGAGCAACAGCCTGCTAGAGAAAAATATCCTCTCCGACAACGTGGCTCAGACTGGGGACTGGGGCTATGGCGGCGGGTTGGTGCTCCTTCGCAGCCACGCTCGGCTATACCGAAACACGGTGACCGGTAACCTAGCAGAGTCTGACGGCGGTGGGCTATACTTGTCCGACAGCGACGCCACTCTGGTGGGAAATGTCGTAAGCGACAACCGCCCAAATGGGCTTTTTTTCCTGAACTGCGACCAAGCCATGCTCGTCGGAAACACGATCTCGGATAACAAGGGGATTGGCCTGCTGTTGAGCAATAGCGACGTCACCGTGAGAGGCAACACAGTGATCGGCAACGTCAGCGGCTCTGGAGCCGGCATCACGATGTACTGGAGCCGCCCCACATTGGATGGGAACAGGATCATGGGAAATACCGCTACCCAGTGGGGTGCAGCAGGGCTCTACCTATCTTGGTATAGCGATGCCCTCTTGACCAACAACCTGATCGCCGACAATGTGGCCACCTATGCTGACCATGGATCCGCGCTCTGCATCCAAGACTCGGCCCCCCGCCTGCTGCACAATACCATCGTCAGCAACACGGGCAGCGAGGGCGCCATCAGTGTCATCGACTATGCCGCACACAGTAGCCTTCTTATGACCAATACCATCTTACTCAGCCATACATTGGGGCTCACCGTTTCTGCTGGCAACACGGCCACGCTCGAGGCCACGTTCTGGGGCGATGGCGACTGGGCCAACGATGTGGACTGGGACGGAGAAGGTGAGATCGATGTGGGCGACATCAACGTCCGGGGAGACCCAGCTTTCACATGCACAGGCTCGGGTTGCCTGGTACTGTATCGTCTGGGCACCGACAGCGCCGCGCTCGACGAGGGAGTGGCAACAGGGATACGGACAGATATTGATGCTGAACTACGGCCGTACCAGGCACCCGACCTGGGCGCGGACGAGTACTGGCCGCCAGGAGTGCTTCAATGGATCTACCTTCCGCTTGTGCTGCGGGGCGCGCCATAGCGCCGCGCTGGAATGAGAACTTGATCAAGTATCAGCGAAATGACCTTGCCTGAAACCGAATCGAAGGGCAGCAGCCCCATCCTGCTGCGCTGCTACCGCTACCTGCGCCCCTACTGGCGCATCACGGGCGCGGCCTATCTGCTGCTGGTCGCCATCACCGGCCTATCGCTGCTCGTCCCCCAGCTCATCCGCTCCATCGTCGACCGCGGGATCGAGGGCGGAGAGACCGGCGTGCTCGGCTCGATGGTCATGGCCCTGCTGGGAGTGACCCTGCTCAAGGGGGTGCTAAGCTTCTTGCAGGGACGCTGGATCGAGGTTGGGTCCCAGGGCGTGGCCTATGACCTGCGCAACGCCATCCACCACAAGCTCTCGGCCCTCTCCTTCTCCTATCACGACCAGGCGCAGACCGGACAGCTCCTCTCCCGGGCCGTCCAGGACGTCGAGCGGATCCGTTTTCTCACGGGCCGGGCCACGCTGCGGCTGGTAGAGGCAACCGCCCTGCTCATAGGCACCCTCATCGCCCTGATACTCATCAATCCGCAACTGGCGCTGCTGGCCCTGGCGACCATGCCCTTGGTGGCCTACTTTGCCTTCCGCTTTGGCCGGCGCTATCGCCCCCTGTCGCTGGCGATCCAGCAGCAACTGGCCGTGCTGACCACACGGATCGAGCAGAACCTGCGCGGCGCCCGCGTGGTCAAGGCCTTTGCCCAGGAACCGGCTGAGATCGAGCGCTTTGACCGCGAGAATACCCTTTGGTTCGACCTCTCCGCCGAGGCCGTCTTCCTGCGCTCGGTCATTGTGCCCCTGATCGACCTCATCGCCAGCTTTGGCACGGTCCTGATCATCTGGTACGGCGGCACGCTGGTAATCAACGGTAGCCTGACCCTGGGCGAGCTGGTGGCCTTTTCCACCTACCTGAGCCAGCTCATCATGCCGGTCCGCCGCCTGGGCATGATTATCCCTGCCCTGGCCATGGCTGCAGCCGCTGGGGAGCGCATCTTTGAGATACTTGACGCCAAGTCCGAGGTGGAGGACGCGCCCGGCGCAAAGGAGCTACCGCCGGTGCGCGGTCACGTCCGCTTTGAGGATGTGTCCTTTGCCTACTTTGGCAGGCACAAGGTCCTGAGCGACCTCAGCTTTGAGGCCAGGCCGGGCCAGGTGATCGCCCTGCTGGGCGCGACCGGCTCGGGCAAATCGACCATCATCAACCTGATCCCCCGCTTCTACGATCCCACCGGCGGGCGCATCACCCTGGACGGGCACGACCTGCGCGACGTAACCCTCAGCTCCTTGCGCGACCAGATCGGCATCGTGCTGCAGGAGACCACCCTGTTCGCCGCACCCATCGGCGAGAATATTGCCTTTGGCTGTCCTGCCTGCACCGCGGACGAGATCGAGTCCGCCGCCCGTGCTGCCCAGGCCCACGAGTTCATCTGCGAGATGGCCGAGGGGTACGACACCCTGGTCGGCGAGCGCGGAGCGACCCTGTCCGGCGGGCAGAAGCAGCGCATCGCCATCGCCCGCGCCCTGCTCAAGGACCCGCGCGTGCTGATCCTGGACGACGCCACCTCCAGCGTGGACACCGAGACCGAGCGCCTCATCCAGATCGCGCTGGAGCGCCTGATGCAGGGGCGCACCTCCTTCGTCATCGCCCAGCGGCTGAGCACCGTGCGCGCCGCGGACCTGATCCTGGTGCTGGAAAAGGGCCGCATTGCCGCCCGGGGCACCCACGAGGAGCTGCTGCGCACCTCGGGCATCTATGCCGAGATCTACAACCGGCAGTTGCGTCCCACGGAATTGCCTGCGCTCGTCACGCCCGAACCAGACGTGGACACCTGGGAGGATGCGCCATGAGCTTCTCTATCGGCGGTGGCGGCGGACTGCGCATGGGCCCTCGCGGCGCGATCCACAACTTTGGTGAGGCATCCGAGGGCGGCCGCGCCTTTGACCGGCGTGTTATTGTACGCCTGCTCATCTTCCTGAAGCCCCACTGGAAGCGCATGGCCGTCGCCTTTGCGCTGATGCTGGTCACCTCGGCGCTGACGCTGGCAGCGCCCTACCTGATCAAGGTGGCCATCGACCAGCCGATCGCCCAGGGGGACGCCACCGGACTGGCGCGCATCTCCCTGCTGATCGCCGCGACCTTTGGCTGCCTGTACGTCGCCTCGGCCGGTCAGCGGTACCTGCTGGCCTGGGTGGGGCAGCGGGTGCTGGCCACCTTCCGCGAGCAGCTCTTCCAGCACCTCCAGGAGCTGTCGCTGGGCTATCACGACACCCACATCATCGGCGTGACCCTGTCGCGGGTCATCAACGACGTGGCAGTAATCAACGAACTCCTCTCGCAGGGTCTGGTCACGCTGATCGGCGACACGCTGCTGCTGGGCGGCATCGTGATCGTCATGCTCACCATGAGCCCGCGGCTGGCCCTCGTCACCTTTGCCGTGCTGCCGCTGATGCTGCTCGCAACCGCCCTCTTCACCCGGCGGGCCAAGGTGGCCTTCCGCCAGACCCGGGCGCGGATTGCGGCGGTGGTCGGCGACCTGGCAGAGGACCTTTCGGGCATGCGCGTCATCCAGGCCTTTGCCCAGGAGGATACCTCGCGCGAGCGGTTCGACGACGTCAACCGGGCTAACCGCGACGCTAACATCGCTGCCATGTCGCTGTCCTTTGTCTTTTTGCCCACCGTGGAATTCCTGGGGATGCTGGCTACCGGCATCGTGCTCTGGTTTGGGGGCATGGCCGTCGCAGCCGACGAGCTGACGCTGGGCGTGGTCGTCGCCTTTTTGGCCTACGTCAGCCGCTTCTTCGAACCGATCCAGGAGCTGTCCCGGCTCTATACCACCATGCAGGCCGCCATGGCGGGCGGCGAGCGCGTCCTCGCCCTGCTCGATACCGAGCCCGAGGTGCGCGACGCGACCGGTGCCATCGAGATGCCCGTAATCTCGGGCAAGGTCGAGCTCCGGGACGTCTCCTTTTCCTACCGGGGCGACACCCGTGTCCTGCACGACGTGAACCTCCATGTGGCGCCGGGGCAGACGGTGGCGCTGGTGGGTCCGACCGGCGCGGGCAAGACCTCCATTGCCAACATCATCGCCCGCTTCTACGAGGTGACCGAGGGCGCTGTCGAGATAGACGGCATCGATGTGCGGTCGGTAACCCAGCGCTCGCTGCGGGCGCAGATGGGCCTCGTGCCGCAGGACCCCTTTCTCTTCTCGGGCACCATCGCCGGTAACGTCCGCTTTGGGCGCCCCGCCGCCAGCGACGCCGAGGTGGAGGAGGCCGCCCGTATGGCCAACGCCCACGAGTTCATCCTCGCCCTGCCCGACGGCTACGACACCGAGATCCTCGAGGGCGGCGTGAACCTGTCGGTGGGCCAGCGGCAGCTCATCTGCATCGCCCGCGCGGTATTGGCCGATCCCCGCATCCTCATCCTGGACGAGGCCACGGCAAGCGTCGACACCATCACCGAGATGCTGATCCAGGACGCGCTGCAGCGGCTGCTGGCGGGCCGGACGGCGGTCGTCATCGCCCACCGGCTGAGCACCATTCAGCACGCGGACCAGATCTGCGTGGTGGATGCCGGCCGCATCGTCGAGCGGGGCCGTCACGACGAGTTGCTGGCCCGCGGTGGGCTCTACCGCGACCTCTACGATCGCCAGTTCGTGGACTTGTAGGCGAGACGACTGTCGCAGAAGCGCTCCCAAGGCCGCTTCCTACAAGGCCCGCCCGATGCTCCCCGTGGACAACCGTCCGCGACGGGCCGCATCAGTCTGCTTCAGAGCCCATACCGGCGCTCGGACAACAGTCCATACGCATCAACAAAAGAACCGTAGCTGGGCGCCGTCTTTCCCTTATCCAAGGGAAGCGGGCCAACGCCCTCTCCCCGCGCGGGGGTGTATAGACCGGGGACATAGTTTACAGGGGGGAGAGGGTCGGGGTGAGGGGGGCGATCTGCCCTTGTCGAAACCACTGCCCCGCAAAGGGACCTCGCCCCTTGCCAACCCATCCCTTTGCTGTTACAATCCAGCCATGATCGACCACGAGACTTTTGAACGCCTGGTGGACGAAGCACTGGAGAGCCTGCCCGAGGAGATAGCCGCCTGGCTGGACAACGTGGCCATCGTCGTCGAGGAGTGGCCCACGCCCCAGCAACTGGCCCGGGCCGGACTCGGGCCTCGCCAGATGCTCTTTGGCCTGTACGTGGGGGTGCCCAAGATCCGCCGGGGCGCACGTTACGGCGAGACCGTCCCTGACCAGATCTTTATCTACCGCCAGCCGATCCAGCGCTTCTACCGCACACCGGACCAGATCCGCGCCCAGGTGCGGCGCACTGTGCTGCACGAGATCGGCCATCACTTTGGGCTGGACGAATCCCAGTTGCGGTCGGCCGGGGTCTAATCGCCCGAGGCCTGTTCTCCGGCATTACCGGCGATGGCCATAGTCACCATAAAGGTGCTCCCCTGCCCGGGCTCGCTCTCTACCCAGATCCGGCCCCCGTGCGCCTCGACCGCCAGTTTGCAGAAAGCAAGCCCGATGCCCGAGCCCGGCCTGCGGGCCACTGTCGAGCTGCCCGCCTGGTACATTTCAAAGAGTCGTTCCTGTCTCTCCGGGGGAATGCCAGGACCGCTGTCGGTCACGCCCACCACAACCGCGCCCGCTGCCTGCTCCTCGTCCCGGCGCGCCCACACCCGCACGCGACCCCCGTCAGGCGTGAACTTGATCGCGTTATCCACCAGGTTGCTCAAAGTGCGCCGCATCAGGTGCAGGTCCACCGACACCAGCGGGAGATCGGGCTCGAGATCGACCTCGAGCAAGAGTTCGGCGGACTGAACCAGCAGATTGAACGGTGCGACTACGCTCCGCACCAGGTCCTCCATCACAGCAGGCTCGCAGTGCAGCACCTGCTCTCCAGACTCGAGACGACTTATGTCGAGCAAGTCGTTGACCATATGCAGCGTCTGCTCGGTCGTGCGCTGCGTGAGCGACAGCAACTTGTCGAAATCCTCCGGCTCATCCACCCTGCGGACAAGCCCGAGCATGTCCAATCCACCTTTGATCACCACCAGCGGCGAGCGCAGATCGTGCACCAACATGCGCCCCATCTGGTCGCGAAGACGGCCCAACTCGACCTCCTCGGTCACGTCCCGCAGCGTCAGCAGCCAGCCAGAGACCGATCCAGTGTCGTCGCGCACCGCGCTCAGCGTGCGCTCGACGTGCACCGCCTCCGAGGCTGGCAGGACCAGGACCTCCCGATGCGCTGCCCCATTCTCCCGGGCCAATTCCTCGCCGGCAGCCTCCAGCTCGCCCGCTTTATAGCCCAGGTGCGATAGTAGCGGAATGCCCTCCCTCAGATCGGGGTCAACCAGCTGCTGGCCCACCCACTCGGCTTGAGCGATGCCGGTCAGCTCGGCCAGCGCGGCGTTGGCAGCGAGCGCGCGCCAACTCGTATCCACCAGCAGTATGCCCTCCCGCGTCGTCCGCAGGATCGAAGCCAGTTCCTGGACGCGACGGGCCAGTGCCTGGTCAGTGCGCGCGTAGAGGCGGGCGTTCTGGATGGCCAGGGCTGCCTGGGCCGCAATCGTCTCCAACACCTCCAGGTGCGAGATATCGTAGGCCCCAGGCGTAGAGTGCGACTGCACGGCAATGACGCCCAGTACCTCCTCCCCTGAGAGCAGGGGCACCCCCAGCCAGCAGACAGCGGGCCTGCCGACCTCCTCCACCCCCAGGCGCCGTGCCACCGGCCCCACCTCCCCGTCGATGAGCAGCGGCGTCCGCGTGCGCAGCACGTATTCGGTCAGGCCGTTGCCCGCCTGACGGGAATGCCAGGACAACCGCTGCCCGCCCTCGGTTGCCAGGGGAAAAGAGACCTCGTCAGACTCGGCATCGTAGAGGGCCACGTAAAAGTTGCGGGCCTGCATCAGGCGCGTCACCTGGCCATAGATAGCCTCCAGAACCTCACCCACGTGCAAGCTGGAACTGAGTGCCTGCCCCACGGCCTGCAAGCTGCCCAGCTCCCTCAGCCTGCGCTGCAGCCGGCGGCTCGTGAGGGCCAGGCTGCGCGTGATCAGCGAAACCGTGCCCAGCGCCAGGGCAAACAGCACCAAAAATGCCAGGCCCAGCCGCGTGTAGATGAGGGCCACCAGCGGCGAGAGCAGCATGGGGACGCCCTCGTACAGCAGCAGGTGGGGCACAGAACGTACATAGTCGCGCAGCCCCCCAGGACCTCGCGCGGCGATGTACGCCCCTGCCAGCGTATAGTTCACGGCGAGATATGCCAGGGCCAGGCAGACAAAGGGCAGGATCAGGGAGAGACTAAACGAGACGAGGGGTGTAGAGCCCCCCAGCGACCGGTAGACCAGGTCGCCGAGCAGGATGCTGGCCGTGTGCATGGACACATTGGCGGCAGTCAGGCCCGCCAGCTCTCGCGGATCGGGACGCTGAGGCAGTCCCAGTTCTTCGGCCCACAGCAACCGCACCAGTCCATGGGCCAGACTTGCCAGCAGGGCTGCCCAGGCGGCGGGCACGGCGCCCATCACCAGATAGGCTGCCAGGGCCGTCATCGGCAGGAGCGACACCTCGCCCTCTACCAGCTGCACGCCAAAGGTGGTCGTAAGCAGCAACAAGAAGCCGAACACGAACCCTGGCGCCGCGTTCGAGCCGTCCAATGGTGTCTGGATCGTGAGCCACACCAGCACGACAACGGTGGCGAGCCCCGCGACCAGAGCGATCAGTATCCGGTGCTTCCGTTCCATCATCGTTCAGACGCCTCGACAGTGCTCAGCCCACAGACATTACCCTGCCAGCACCTTTGCCAGCGCCGGGAACGCGCCCATCATACCATAGAACTCGTTCCCTGCCGGTGTCGGCGTGGGATACGAACTAAACTTGGCGATCACGATCTGCGCGGCAGGGGCGATGATCAGCATCTGCCCGCCATAACCCAATGCCTGGTACGTGCCATACACGTCGTGCGTCATCCACCACTGGTGGTGATAGGAATAGCCCTGGTTCATCGGACTTGCCGCCGGTCCGCAGGCAAATGCGTCCTGGTCCCCGCCCTGCTCGATATCCTCGACAACAGCGGCAGGGATGATCTGCTTCCCGTTGAACTGACCCTTCTGCATCAGCATCTGTCCGAAACGGGCCATATCCCGAGCGGTTGTCAGCAGCCCCGAACCCGCCGTCTCGGCGACCGTAGAATCCACGATCCAGAAGGCATCCCGTTCGGCTCCCAGTTTCGACCAGAGGCGCTCGTGCATGATCTCCGATAACGATTGGTTCAGCACCCGCTTCATGATCCAGGCCAGAACGTCGGTATTCGGTGTCAGGTAGGCAAAACGGGTTCCATGTTGGCCCATCTTTACCATGGTTGGCAGAAACTCGTACACGCCCGACGGACCAGCATAGCCGGCGGGCCTTTCCTTCCATCCCAACGCCATGGCGTATGCACCGTTCTCCGACACGGGATCCACATCGCCATCGCAGAACCACACCGCGGTGGTCATATCCATAACCTGGCCGACGGTGGCGTCGCCAAAGCTGCTGTCCTTCAACTCCGGAAGATAGGCAGCCACATCGGCTTTGGGGTCCAGGATGCCCTCGTGGGCCAGCGTGGCTGCCAGCACGCCCGTTACCGACTTGCTCGCCGAGGCCCAGGCGTGCAGCGTATGCGCCTGCATGCCATTCAAATACGCTTCGTAGATGATCTCGCCCTTGTGCAAGACGACGACGCCATCCGTATAGCTGAGTTCCACCATTTCGGCAAAGGTAAACTCGGTGCCCGCCCGGTTGCGGTAAGTGACCTGATCGATAGCAAAGGATACATGTTCCAGTGGGGCGACGGGCCCGTCGCCGCGCCATACATCTACCGTGCGGTTCAATGCTAGCTCGTTCTGGAAACTCCAGCGATTATAGGGGCCATTTAGCTGGTTCGCATGGGTAACACGCTGCTCTGGCAGCGGTGGAAACCCCTGCATCAAACCCAGTTCGCCGGCGGTCTGCAGTGTCTGTTGGTCAGCCATAGTCTCCTCAGGGCACGTGCCGTCATTCTTGCCGGCGCGGAATCCGCCCTCTCCCTACTCCAAAACACCCTCCGGGATCCTGCCCCGCTGCCAGGGCCAGGCGCCCACGGTGATATTCCTCCACTGGAAAAAGAGCACCGCCAGCCCAAAGGCAGCCAGCGCCACGCCCAGCAGGATCAGGATGTTTTCCCCCGGCTGGCCGTTCTTCAGCGCATCGGCTGTTGCCTCGTAAAAGCGAAACAAGAACAGCCATTCGATACTCTGCAGCGAGTCGATCATCCCGGTCAGGTTGCTACCCAAAAAGCTGCCGATGACCACCACGGTAGCGATCGTGCTGGCAACGCGCCGGCTGGGGCAGAATGCACCCAGAAAGAGGCTGATCATGCCGAACGCCATCACCAGCGGCCAGGCAGCCATCAAACTGAGAAACAGGTCCGCTGCCGTCACGGTCGTATCCACCTGCTCCACGATCGACAGCAGCGTCAGTGCCGCGCCCGCCGACGTGATCGCCAGAATCACCAGCAGCGCCACGCCCAGCGCCACCGCCTTGACTGCCACGATCTGCCAGCGCGGGATCGGCAGGGCAACGATCAGCTCCAGGCGGCCGCTGTCCTCCTCGCCCGCCAGCGTGCCGGTGCCGTTGATCACCGCATAGACCGCCAGGATCACCGGCACCAGGTTCGTCACCGTCGAAGCCATATAGCCCTCAAAAGACCCAAAGCTGATGCCCATCGCCTGGTAGATTGGCAGCTCCAGGATTTCCTGAAAGCTGGACATCTGGTCGGCAAAGGACGGATATAGTCCAACGTACACCACCGGGAAAAAGAGCAGACCCAGCCCCCAGCCGATGATCGCGCCGCGCCGAAAGCGTAGTTCCTGAAGCAGTAGTCTAAGCATGGTTGCCCCCGTTCCCCCTGCCATAGTAAGCCAGGAATATCTCCTCCAGCGACACGTGGATCGTCTCGATGTCCGTGATGCCGTAGGAAGCGGCCTCCCTCATCACCCGGTCCAGGTCCTGGCGGATCTCCAGCGTCATGCCCTGCAGGTCCCGTGCAAGCACCGTCACGCCCTCGCCCGCAAAGGCATCGTCCGGGGGCTCGGTGGCAAAGCGCAGGCGCAGCCGCTTGAAATGCTGCGTCATCAGGTCCTCTACCCGCTCGGTCGCCACCAACTGCCCCTCGCGGATGATGCCCACCCGGTCGCACACAGCCTGCACCTCCGGCAGGATGTGCGAGGAGAAAAAGACTGTCGCCCCCACCCCGTTGGCCTCGCGCACGAGCTCCATCACCGTCTGCTGCACCAGCGGGTCGAGACCGGTGGTCG
>Ga0207796_1000801_pt1 | contig 11561 bp, 9 predicted proteins | sample Pon1CUnioCityCA_6_FD_187274 | JGI IMG/M metagenome (GOLD analysis project Ga0207796, IMG submission 187274) | Marine sediment microbial community from Union City, CA, USA - Pond 1C Sediment 1 (SPAdes) | ecosystem: Environmental > Aquatic > Marine > Intertidal zone > Salt pond sediment ...
CTAACGGATACGTACCGGCCGTACCCGAACTGCAGGAGGCCGCTCACCGCACGCGACGCATTGGCCTGGGTATCACGGGGTTGGGAGACGTGCTCTATCAGCTTCGTGTGCGATACGGCAGCGTCGAGGGTCGCGATCTGGCGGGACAGTTGATGGCCTTCATTCGCTATCACGCAATGCGGGCGAGCGTCGATCTGGCGCGCGAACGGGGCCCCTTCCCCGCCATTGGGGGCAGTATCTACGATCCTGAGGACGTCCGCTGGGAGCCACCCCAGCCGGTTGAGCCCTTCGGCCCGCCGGACCGTTGGGGCCGACCTTTGCTTGATTGGGATGCTCTCGCTGCTGACATCGAGCGTCACGGCATCCGAAATGCTGCCCAGACGACCATCGCGCCGACTGGCACGCGATCGACCATCGCCGGGATAGAGGCCTACGGCTGTGAGCCCGTCTTTGCTTTGGCCTACGTGCGCCATATGAACGACGATGGAGAGGATGTGGAGCTCAAGTACACCAGTCCTCTCTTCTATCAGGCTCTAGAAGAGGCCGGTCTGGATGAGGAGATGCAGCGGCAGATCGTAGAGCAGGTTGCTGTCACTGGGAGCTGTCAGGACGTGGAGCAGGTGCCGGAGTCCCTCCGTAAGGTCTTCGTCGTGGCGCAGGACATTCCCGCGGAGGAACACGTGCGCATGCAGGCCGCTCTTCAGGCCTTTGTGGACGCCTCGATCAGCAAGACCATCAACTTTCCCGCCGATGCCGAACCTCAAGACGTGGCTCAGGCCTTTGAGCTGGCCTGGAAGCTGGGGTGTAAGGGCCTCACCGTCTACGTGACCGGTTCGCGCGAGAAGGTCGTGTTGGAGACTAAGGAGACGAAACAGGCCAGTCAGCGGGTCACAACCAGCAGGCTGTCTACCGAGGTGCGGCCCCGTCCGCATACGCTCGAAGGTAGGACTTATCGCGTGCAGACGCCTCTGGGAACAGCCTATACGACGGTCAACGTTAACGGGGACGATGAGCCCTTCGAGGTATTCCTCAACGTAGGAAAGGCTGGCTCGGACACGGCGGCGGTAGCGGAGGCTATCGGGCGCCTGATATCGTTGATCTTGCGCCTGCCCTCGCCCCTCTCGTCAAGGCGGCGGCTCAACCAGGTGGTGCGGCAGTTACAGGGAATCGGCAGTGGGCGCTCGTTGGGCTTTGGGCGCGAACGTGTACGGAGCCTCCCCGACGGTGTGGCCCAGGTGCTGGCCGAGCATCTCGGCCTGGCAGAGCCCGCGGAGAAGACGAGAGGGCGTGAGCAGCTGCCGCTGTTCCCAGAAGGTGACCTCTGTCCCGAGTGCGGTCAAGCGTCGCTTGTCTTCGAGGAGGGGTGTCGCCACTGCTACAGCTGCGGCTACAGCGAATGCTAGTCGCTCAAGGCCCAACGCGGTGGGGCTACCTCTCCCTTGACGGAAGAGGCGGTGGGCATAGGACTGGAGGCCCTACACGATCGCCACATTCAGTGCCGACAGGACCGCGTCGATCGGATTCAGGATGGTCGTTGCGGCGGATCCGGCGAAGAGTAAGCCCACGACGCGCTTCTCCATGTCGAGGATGACGGAACCCGAGTCCCCGCCCTGGCTCATGGGGCTGGCGATCAACTGCCTGGTGAAGACGGCCTTGGGACCGTAGTAGTCAATGCGCACTGTGGCGTCGACCTGAGTAATCATCCCCTCGGTGTACCCTGTGGTTCGACCCGACTTCTGCACCCTGGTACCCAGGGATGCCGAGGCAACGCCAGCCGGCGCGCCGATGCCTAGGATTTCGGTGGTCACTTGATTTGGCGAGAGCGGTCGCGCCAGCGCGGCGTCTACTTGGTTGCTCGCCTGACTCCGTTTCACGGCGTGGAGCTCGTGACGCGACCCGAGTGCTCCTGCGATCCTGTTCAGTAGCTTGGTCGTCCAGTCGGCGTACTCGCACTCCGATGGTCCCGATTCAAAGACCAGGGGCACATACTCCGCCAACCTGGCGATACGATCCCCTGGCCCGCCGCCGTCGGCGGAACCCGGCTGTAGGATGGGATCCCAGCTCTCGCACTCGTTGCTGTTGGCAAGCACGTGGTTGTTGGAAAGGATGAACAGCTCGTCGTTGCGTTGCACCAGGCAGCCGAACGTGCCCGCCGTGATCAGGTAGTGCCCCAATGAGACGCCGGGTGGGACGACGGGGCGCCATCGATCGCGCGGCCCTGGCTCGCCATTCTCGCTGTCGAGGGCGCGTAACACACCCGTCTCCACCACGTCTGTCTTGACGTTCTCCACCTTGGGTGGCACTAGATCGCGAACCGACAAGGCGGAGGGCGGTTGCTTCTGCGTCACCGATACGACGACGCTCAACTCTCCTGTGTTCTTCTGATCGCTGATCTTGTAGCCCAACCCGACCCCTACCACGTTGCGCTTCCGCAGCAGGTCGGCTGCGTGGGTCTCCTTGGCGCCCTTGGCCTGAGCGAGCTTCTCCATACCTGTTTCTCCTTCCAACCCCTCTGCTGGAACGTCGTACGGATCTCTCTAGCCCGCACCTGTGTCGAGCGCGCGCAGACTCCCCACTGCCTCAACGTCGACCGGCACACCGTCTAATTGCCTCGGTACCACATCTCCTGCATCAAGCAGTGAGCGTGGCACTTTGTGCGTCACCGAGACGACGATAGCTGGTTCGTCGGTGGGCTTTCCACTGCGTCTCCGAAACCCAACGCCCACGCCAACCACGTTGGCCTTTCGCATCAGCTCGCTCTCGTGCCTCGTCTTGACCCGTCGCAGTCGGTCCAGTTGTTCCTCCGAAATCGCCACGTGGCCCCCTCTCGTCTCCTTCAGCGTGCCGAGCCGCCTCCGTACGCTGGCCTAATCTGGCGTCGGTATCGAACCCATCTGAATCAGCTGAGCCCGCTGTGTGATAGCCATCGCCTCCAGGCTTCCATTGCCGCGCTCCTGGGCCAGCTCGATCACCTGTTCCAGGTCAGCTAGGGCGGCCTGCTGGTCGCCCTCCCGTACTGCAACTCCAGCTCGTAGGTAGTATCCCCAGCCCAACGTTGGATTCTCCTCAATGGCCGCCTGAGCGTCGGCTCTTGCCTTTTCCACATTTCCCGACTGCAGGTAGACGCGACCCCGGTTGAGCATGAAGTCGAACGAGGTCTCGTACAAGCGTTCGGCTATCGCGAAGGCTTCTCGTGCGCCGGCTTGTTCCCCCAGCTGATCGTGCAGGACGCCCTTCCAGAGCCACGGTTCGGGATCATCCGGGGTGAGCGCTGTTGCCGCGGTGTAGGCCTCCAGGGCTCCCCTGATATCCCCTTCTGCTAGATGGGCCTTGCCTGCCTCCATGCGCCGATACGCCTGCCCTACCTCGGGAGGGGGAGCGAGGAACTCCTGGTAGGCTAGCCACGCCGCCACTAGGACGACGATGACGGCTACTGTTCCTGCCGCCACCCGCCGCAGCCTTCGACGTCGCTGCTTGCCGGCTGCTTGGTCCAGATACCACCACCAGTGCGAACGTGCTGGCTCGATCCGGCTCCTCTCTTCTGCGAGGGCCTGCCCGACGCACCTCAGGAATTTGCCCTTGCGACGGTCCAGTTGCCGCTGAACGGACTCGAACTGCGCTCGCTCGACGCGCACATCGACGTCCTGCTGCTCCAGTTGCTCCAACATGTCTTCGATCTGATCGAACAGGTGGAGCAGCTCAACCGGCCCGAGATCGGCATCGGTCATGTCACTTGTGGCGCGCTTAGCCCGATGCAGGGCTTGTCGCACGCCGTCGAGCGGGGTGTGGGCTTGGGAGGTGACGTAGAGTTTACTCACCGTCGTCCAGTGCCAGTTCCTCGTAGACTTGCTTCAGCCCATTGCGCACCCGACGCCGGAACCGCGAGCGCTCCTCGTCCGAAAGAGGGAAGACGGAGAGTAGCTCGTCCACCGAGTCGACAACATCATCGCGCGGTTTCTCCTTCATGTGCAGCGAACGCACTCGACGACGCGCTAGACGGATGTATTCGCTCAGAGGCTCCGTCGCCGATTGGTCGCTGAGCGGCCCTCTCCCTGGCACGAAGGTCACGTCGGCGAAACGGGGCTGCCGGAACGAGCGCATCGTGTCCAGCCAGGCCCTGGTATCTGGACATTCCTCCATCATCGGTGGCGTGCCCACCACCAGTGTGTCCCCCAAGAAAACCGCACCATCGTCTCTTAAGTCGATCCAGCAGCTTCCCGGAGCTGCGCCGTCGATCCGCTTCATCGTCACGTCCTTGCCGCCTTTGTGGAGCGTCAGCTCCTCATTGAGCAACAGTCTGGGCAGCCCAGGGTTGAGAGCCTTCAAAGCCCTTTCCTGCTCCGGGTGCTCGCGTTTCAGGCGTCTGATCACATTCCGCCAGAATCCCCGACTGTAGTTGGCCGCCTGTTCGTAGGCACCCCGCGACGTCACAATCGGGGCCTCTAGCAAGGAGGCGCAGAGCAGCCGGTGGGGATGCGCGTCGGTGAGAGCCGTGTAGACGACAGGCTGATCTGTCAGCTCTGAGATCTGTCGACGCCAGGCCAAGGTGTCTTGAGGTAGCGTGGGCACGTCCAGGGCCACAACGCCTCTCGGCCCGACGACGCAGCCGACGTTGATGTAGCCATAATCGGTCGATATGTAGACGTTGGGTGCGATCTCTTTCATCGTTCTTCCCTCTACGTTGGAACGGCTAAGCGCTTGGGGCTCAGACCCGCGTGGTGCCACGCTGCACCTCCAGGAGGGCTGGCGGTGGGGGCTTCGGCAAGCGCCGGACGCTCTCATCGGCGAACAAGCTTATGGAGCTTCCCGCTCCAGTGCAGCTTCCAGGCTGCGAAGAACCCTCTTGACTTGCTCGATGTTGGCTCTTGGTGCGCTCCCCTGGGCGACTTGAGGCCTCCCCCCGCCTTTGCCGTTCAATTGCCTACAGGCCTGCTGAAGAAGCTGGTTAGCGTCCACGTCCACCGTCTCCGCTCGCGCGAAGCAGAGGTGGATCCGCTCATTGACGCTGAACAGCAGGGCGACGACGTCAGGCGCCTCTGCCAGCTTGCGGGCCAGGATGCGCAGTTCATCAGGGCTTCTTCCTTCCCACACCGCTCCGACGATGCGGTAGGGTCCACGCAGGGTTGCTGTCCCTACAAGATGCTCGCTCTCTATGTCGAGCAGTCGCTGTCGAAGCTGGCGCTCGCCATGGCGCAGTTGCTTGTTCTCCTCCTGGAGCCGTTCGACAGCCTCATCCAGCTCCCACGTTCCGACGGTCAGCATGCGCGCCAGGGTGTCCGTCACGCTTCTCTTGGCTTCGTAATCCCGGAGGGCTCGTCCTCCACATAGGAACTCGATGCGGGTCTTGTCCCCCCGGTGTTCTACGCCGACGATCTTCACCATACCGATCTCCCCGGTCCGGGCGACGTGCGTCCCTCCGCAAGGGTTGACGTCGAAATCGGCCTGGGCTGCCCCCGGAGGCCCGGGGATTTCGATGATGCGTAGCGGTCCCTTCACGTCAGGTGGCGGCTCCGTGATGGGCAGATCCTCCAGAGCCTCGCTATCGATGAACCGCACGTGAAGAGCTCGGTCATCCCAGACCACCTCGTTGACCAGGGCTTCGACGGGCAGGACATGCTCCATCTCCAGATTTGCCACATCGACATCGATGGTGCTCGAGCTCTCTCCCAGGTGGAAGCCGACGGTTGTGGCCTCAAGGATCCGCTCGAAGGCTGCGGAGAGGATGTGTTGGCCGGTGTGTTGCTGCATATGGTCGAAGCGCCGTTGCCAAGCAATCTCGCCTACCACCTGATCCGACGCAATCGGATTCGAGAGCACATGTACGACCGCTCGCTTATCGCGGTCGTCGGCCTCGCGCTCAACGACGTCCAATACCGCTGCCTTCCCCAACCTGCCTCGATCCGCCGGTTGCCCGCCTGACGTGGGGTAGAAGGCGGTGCGATCGAGAATCACCGCTGGATGGCCCTCCCACGATAGAGTCTCGACGACGCGGGCGGTGAAGTGCGACCGATAGGGGTCGGTGTAGTAAAGGCGTTCCGTCATAGCACCTCCACAGGTCAGGTCCATCCGCTAAATGCCTTCAAAGACCACTTCCTCCCGGCCGTGGAGTCTCTCGAGGATCTTCTCCGTAATCAGCTCGAGGTGGTCGTGATTCGCCACGAAGTTCAAGGCGTCGGAGGGCACGGTGAGCACGGGGCAGAGGGAGAAACCCGTGATCCAGCCTTCGTAGAGCTCATTCAGTTGCCCAAGGTAGGCGGTCGAGATGTTCTGCTCGTAAGATCGGCCTCGCTTGCGAATCCGCTCCTTCAGTGTGGCCACCGAGGCGCTCAGATAGACGATGAGGTCAGGTGGAGGGAGCACGGTGGTCACGACCTCATACAGCTCGCAGTAGGTTTGGTAATCCCTTTCATTCATCGATCCCTGGCGGTAGAGATTGCGAGCGAAGATCTCCGCATCTTCGTACACGGTCCGATCTTGGACGACGGAGTTAGCCCGTTGGAGGAGCTGCCAGTGATGACGTAGGCGCCGTGACAAGAAGTAGATCTGGGAGTGGAAGCTCCACCGTTCCATGTCCTCGTAGAAGTCGGTTAAGTACGGGTTGTCGTTGACAGCCTCATAGAAGGGCTCCCAATCCAGGCGTCGGCTCAACAGCTCCGTAAGCGTGGACTTCCCCACGCCGATGTTGCCAGCGATAGCGACGAAACGTTTCATAGTGATAGATTAGGACTGTCTGCTGAATCTTGGCGTCGATCGGACCGGCGCATCCGCCTGATTGGGCGAGCGCTGCTGACGACGGGTGGACGATCGAAGCCCTGCCCGCGTGATACCCCGCCCGCTCAAGCGGAAGGATGCGAAAGGTCCACACCAACCGAGTCCGCCAACGAGGTCAGCCGCTCCAAAGCTTGCTCCAACGTGGCTCTCAGGTGGGCGGTTCGGTCCTCGCGACTGCCTGCATCTTGCCCGACCAGAAGAGATCCCACGCGGCTCACGGCCTCGTTGGCTGCCAGGAAGTCGCGCAAGGCCTCTGGTTCACGCTCCCCCTGCAGCTCACGCTGCGGCGGAACGGCCTGCGCGCGCGCGGCCGGTCGAAAGGCGGCCAGGCCCACCTCCTCAATCTGGGGCAGCGACTGCTGATAGGCTCCAACCCCCAATGCCTCCCGTATCCTACCTTCCACGAAAGCGAGGGCACCATCGTCCTGCACGTAGTTGAGTTCAGTCGTATCAATGGTTAGCACGCTCGAGGCGTCGTGGCGGGCAGTGGATCCGCCATCGGCGAAGTGCCGCCCGTAGGCCGCCTTCACCCGCGCGATGTAGTCACGATCCATCTCCCTCTCGTAGGGGCGGTCGCGGGCCGCGATGCGGGCCATCAGAGCGTCGGTGTCGGCTTGAAGGTAGATCACCAAGTCGGGAGCGACAATGCGATCCGCCAGCACGGTGTAGAGCCGTCCGTACATATCGAGCTCGTCGCCCTCCAGGTTCAAGCGAGCGAAGAGGGCATCTTTGCCGAAGGTGTAGTCAGCGATCACGGGCAGCTTGGCCATGATCGACGGAATGGCTTGCTGCTGTCGATAGCGGCTCAGTAGGAAGAACATCTGCGTCTGGAAGGCGTAGCGGGATCGATCGCTGTAGAAGTCGGAAAGGAACGGGTTTTCCTCGAAAGCCTCCAGCAGCAGCTGGGCCTTGAAACGCGGCTGTAGTAGACGGGCCAGCGTGGTCTTGCCCACACCGATGGGCCCTTCGATGGCGACGAAGAAGGATTTCATGATGGGATTCGGTTCATGTACGCCAGTGAGCAACGACTAGGTCGACCAATCATCATAGGCTCCTGGTTGGTTCTGGCCTCCAGCTCAGTGACCACCATTGTCTATGTCTCCCGGGCTACCTGCTCGCCGTAGGCCAGCAGCGTATCCACCATCCCTGGATTCCGCCCCTCGGCGTAGACGCGCAGCACCGGCTCCGTGCCCGACGGACGGATCAGGAGCCAGGAATCGTCGGCCAGCAGGTATTTCACGCCGTCCAGTGTGTCCGTCTCGATGACGCTCTCTCCGGCCAGCGCATCGGGCGCTACGTCCAGCAGCCGCTTCACCATCTTCCGCTTGGTGACCGGCGTGCGCAGCGGGATATCGCGTCTTGCGTAATGGGCTGGGCCGACATCTTGTTCCACCGCCTCTACGAGCTCGTGGAGGGGACACTCCGCACGCGCCATGATCTCCAGAAGGAGGAGGCCCATGAGCACCCCGTCACCTTCCGGGATGTGGCCTTTGATGCTCAGGCCCCCCGATTCCTCGCCGCCGATCAGGACGTCGTCGTTCAGCATGTGGTCCGCGATATGGTTGAAGCCCACCGGCGTCTCGACCAGGGGCAGCTCGTACTTCGCGGCTAGGCGATCCACCATGCGTGTGGTGGAGATACTCTTGACCACCGTACCGCGCCATCCTCTTTCTTCGACCAAGTGCCGGAGCGCCAGGCTGAAGATGTGATGTGGATCGACGAAATTGCCCAACGCGTCCATCGCTCCGAGCCGATCGCCATCTCCGTCTGTGGCCAGTCCTACGTCGGCGTGATGAGCCTGAATCGCCGCCGCCAGGGCGCTCAGGTAGTGCCCGACCGGCTCCGGATGGATGCCTCCAAATCCAGGGTTCATCTCGCCGCGGATCTCGACCACCCGACAGCGGGTGCGGGCGAGCATATCCGCGATGCACTTGCGGCCGGATCCGAACATAGCGTCGGCGACCACTCGCAGTTCGCTGGCGGAGATTAGGTCCAGATCGATCATGTTGCCCAGGTGCTCGTAGTAGGCCCAGGCTGGGTCGAAGCGGCGGATCAGACCCTGGTCGATGGCTGTCTCGTAGTCCATCACGTTTGGCCAACGGGCCCGCTCCTGGTTGCGGGTCAGATACGCCTCGACGTGCTCGGCTTGTTCTGGTAGGGCCGCGCCGCCGAAGTCGGCCTTCAGCTTCAGGCCGTTGTAGCGGGGTGCATTGTGGCTGGCGGTGATCATCACGCCGGCGGACGCCTTCTTGTGAAGAACCGCATAGGAGATGGCTGGGGTCGGCGCGTCGGCCCGGGTAAGATGGGCGATGACGCCGTTGCCGGCCAGGACGCGGGCTACCTCGGCTGCGTAGCGATCCGAGAGGAAGCGCGTGTCGAACCCGATCACTACCTCTGGTCTCCCCCCGGTCTCCTCCAACACATAATCGGCGATGGCTTGAGCGACCAGCCGCAGATTGGCGAAGGTGAAGGTATCCGATATCACGGCGCGCCACCCGTCGGTTCCGAATTTGATGGTCAAACTGAGCTCCTCTCCAAGCGTTTTGGCGCTATCCGGCGTCTTCAACCAATCGCGGCGCCCAAGCTGAGGGCGTGCGGCGCGGCTTGTCGTGCTGGTCTCAGGCGGACCAGCCTCGCAGTCGATTATAGCCCCACAGGGAGTTCGTGTCAAAGCTCCTACGCGTCGAAGTAGAGCTGCATCTCGTAGGGGTGAGGACGGTTGCGCACCTGATAGTATTCCTTCTCCATCTTGAACGCGACCCAGCGCTCGAGCATGTCCTCCGTGAAGACCTCATCCACCAGCAGGAATTCGTGATCCTCCTCCAGGGCCTCCAAGGCGCCCTTCAACGAGCTGGGCAGAGGTTTGATCCCGGCTCGTTTCTTGTCCGACCACGAGAAGATGTCGGCATCGATCGGCCCGAAGCCAGACTCGGTGGGATCGACCTGCCGCCGGACGCCGTCCAGGCCAGCCAGCAGCTGCGCGGCCAGGGCCAGGTAGACGTTGCAGGTGGCGTCTGGGGGGCGGAACTCGAGGCGGGCCTCGTCGGGCTGCGTGGCGTAGCGCGGGATACGGACAGCGGCGCTGCGGTTACCGATGGAGAAGAAGGCGTTGACGGGAGCTTCGTACCCGGGGACCAGGCGTCGGTAGGAGTTGGTGCTGGGGCTCGTCAGGGCCAGCAAGGCAGGGCCGTGGAGAAGCAGCCCTCCAATGTAGTGAAGCGCTGTCTCGCTCATCAGGCCGTAGCCTTCCGGGTCGTAGAAGACGTTCTGATCGCCCTTGAACAGGTGCTGATGGAAGTGCATGCCCGACCCCGCCTCGCCGTAGATCGGCTTGGGCATGAACGTCGCGGTCTGACCGCGACGCCGGGCCGTCATCTTGGTGACGTACTTGACGATCATCGTGGCGTCGCCAGCCTGCAGCAGGCTCATCAGCGGTGTCTCAATCTCGCACTGCCCTGGCCCTCCCACCTCGTGGTGGTGGTATTTCACCGGGACGCCCATCGACTGGATCAGCAGGCTCATCTCGCTCCGCAGGTTATGGAGCGCATCCTTGGGCGGAATAGCGTGGTAGCCGCCGTGGAGTGGGATGTAGTGCCCGTGCCCCGCCAGCCCGCTGCGCCAGGTGGCCTCGCTGGATTCGACGTTATAGCCAGCCCGGTTCATCTCATTCTCGTAGGCTACGGCGTCGAAGACGTAGAACTCGAACTCCGGCCCCCATAGGCTGCGGTCGGCGATGCCCGTATCGACCAGGTGTTGTTCGGCACGACGGGCGATGTTGCGCGGATCGTTGTCGAATATCTCCTTGGTGTCGGCCTCCAACGTGGTGCAGATGAAACTGAGGGTCGGCGCGTCGCAGAAGGGATCGTCGAAGCCGGTGGAGAGGTCCGGCACCAGCACCATGTCCCCGGCCTTGACCGACTTGAGGCCGACGGCCGAGCCGTCGAAGCCGACGCCGTTCTCCATCAGCGTCGGCGTGAACTGCTGTTGGGGCACGGTGAGGTGGTGCCAGCGTCCCCACAGGTCCGTGAACTTGAGATCGACCATCTGAATGCCTTGGGTCTCCACGTAGTTCTGAGCTTCTTCAAGTGAGCTGAACATCTGTGCGCTCCTTTTTCTGGGTCGGGATGGACTCGTAGATGGCGCTTCAGTTCCGTGGCGACGGTCTGAGGCTCGCACTACGGACAGATGCTGCGGTGTGAAAGATACGGACTGGCGTCTGGATTACGATCCGATGATCTGGCGATAGACATCCACTGTCCTGGTGGCTACGTGCTCCTGGGTGAAGCGCTGGAGGACCCTCTCGCGCCCTCGTCTGGCCAGGGTGGACGCCGTCTCCGGTTCGTGCATCAGCTGGGTCAGGCAGGCTCGCAGCGCCTCGGCGTCGTCCTCCGGGAACACCAGGCCTGCGTCGCCGATGACGTGGGGGATCTCGCCGCAGTCGGAGCCAACGATCGGCACGCCACAGGCCATGGCCTCGATCAGCACCCGCCCGAACTGCTCCACCCAGTTGGGGCGGGAGCGGGAGGGCAGCACAAGCACGTCGAGCTGGCGGTAGAATGCGGGCATGCGCAGCGACGGGAGCCATCCCTCGAACACCACGCTGGGCGTCAGCCCCAGGAGGCGCGTTTGGGCCTTCAGAGTCGCCTTCTCGCTTCCGTCCCCCAGAATGTGCAGCCGCCACATGCCGCTCAGGCCTGCCACGGCATCGAGCAGAAGATCGACGCCCTTCTCCGGCACCAGACGTCCCACGTAGCCGATCACGAAACCGCGGGCCGGATCGCGCCCCCGCC
>Ga0207796_1000803_pt1 | contig 11550 bp, 12 predicted proteins | sample Pon1CUnioCityCA_6_FD_187274 | JGI IMG/M metagenome (GOLD analysis project Ga0207796, IMG submission 187274) | Marine sediment microbial community from Union City, CA, USA - Pond 1C Sediment 1 (SPAdes) | ecosystem: Environmental > Aquatic > Marine > Intertidal zone > Salt pond sediment ...
TCTCCCACCGTGAGCGTGCAGAGCTGTTGGTCGATCCACAACTCGACGTCGGCAGGGTCATCGGTGATCGCCTCGAGGCGGCCGGCCGCATGCCGGTCGGCCATGCAACCGCAGGCCCAGGCCGCCGTTCCGCGAAGGCCGGGATTCTTAGCGCTCAGGTGCGCTTCGACCAGGTCGGTAACGGAGTGGACCGCTTCGGGATCGGCCTGGGCGACCCTCCCGACAGCCCACAGGACGCCCTGCTGGAGTCCTTCGTGCTCGAGAAAGTTGCAGTCCGGTCGCAGGTAGGAAAGAAGGATCGACAGGTACTCGGATCGCATTCTGGGATGCCGGGCCACAATCTCGCCCATCACCTCGGGCGACCCCCATCCGATGCCGCCGGATTCGTCGTTCAGGTTCCACATGAGGCGCCGGAAAACGACCCGGGCAGACTCCGTGTCGCTGTCGGCAAGCGCGGCGGTCACCGCACCCAGCGCGGTCACTGCCCGCCACCGGACCCGGGAATCTTTGTCGTAGAGAAAAGAGAACAGCGGATTGACCGCCCGTCGGGGCGGAAAGGTGTGGATTTTCGCCAGGGCTTTATCAAAATCCGCCCCGCGCAGAAGGTCCCGCACTTTTCTTTTGAGTTGGCGGATGGGGAGTTGATCCATGGGGGAGACCAGCAGTTTCAGGTTTCAGGGTTCAGAAGGTGATGATGTCCCATCCGGCTTTTCGGTACCCGGCCATGCCCGGATGACCGTTCATGTCGTCGAGCAGCCGCAACCCCTGCTGCTCTGCGGCCTCACGGGTGCCCATCTTTTCAGAGCAGGCCTTGCACACGCCTTCGACCAGGCCGGCCTCTTTGACCTTGTTCCAGAGTCTGTTGAGGGGATGACCCGAATCGGCCAGGGGCGCAATCAGCTTTGTGGCCGCCCCCTCCACGACGATTCCCGGTGCCTCTCCTTTCGATTTCAAGTCCAGGGCGTTGAGCAGCACGTGAATAAAGCACATTTCATCCCCGTTGAAGACAAACATCGCCACTTTCGACATTATTTTGTATCTCCTTTTCCCGGCTCCTCCGACATGCGCAGGGGGTGAGACCCCGCGGTGCAAAAAACCGGCGGCGCAGCCGCCGTTTGTGAATTCGCGCAGCGAATTCATTCCCAGCAGATGCAGTCCTCGGGGCAGTACATGATGGCCTCGTCGACCTTCTTTTCGGGATAAACGTCCATCTCGACGACTTCCAGATATCCTGCGTCGTTTTCTCGGAAGACTTCCGGGCACGCCGCAACACAGCTCAGACATAGGGTGCACCGGCTCAAATCGACAGCCGGGCGTTTCATCTTCTCTCTCCCGCGCGCTGCCCGGCAATCCGTTTGCCGAAATCAAAGCACGCGGCAAGCGCCTCGCGTTCCGGGATGTATTGGATCTTCGGCCCTTTTTCGGGAAGGTCGAAACCCATCGATTCGAGCGTCTCGGCGATCTGCGCCGGCGACTCGCCACTCCATCCATAAGACCCGAATGCCCCGCCGATTTTGTTTTTTGGCTTCAGCCCTTTCATGTAGGTCAAAAAATCGGCAACGGTGGGAAAGATGCCGTTGTTAAGTGTCGGGGAGCCGACCACCACAGCAGCCGCATCGAGCACCTCGCTCATCACGTCGCTTCGGTGCCATTTGCGAAGACTCATCGGGCGAACCGCCATGCCGCCTTCATACAGCCCGGCGGCGATGGCTTCGGCCATCTTCTGGGTGCTGTTCCACATCGTGTCGTAGACAACGACGGCTTTTTCCACGGGTTCCTGTCGGCTCCAACAAACATAAGCGTCGATGATCTTCTTCGGGTCGTGTCGCCACAGCACGCCGTGATCCGGGCAGATCATGTCGATGGCGAGTCCCATGTCGGCGATCTGGTCGACGAGCTTGAGGATCAGCGGGGCATACAGCAGCAGGATGTTCGCGAAATACTTCTTTGCGTGCGGCATGATCGCATCCCCGACGATGTCGTCGTACTTCTCGAAGCCGGCATAGTGCTGGCCGAAGGCATCGCTCGAAAACAAAATCCGCTGCTCCTTGAGGTAGGAGAACATGCTGTCGGGCCAATGGAGCATCCGGGTTTCCAAAAAGGCGAGCGTGTTCTTGCCAAGCGAAATTTCAGCGCCCGACGATACCGCACGGAGGTTCAAGCGGCCCGGAAAGTGCCGGGCGAGGTTTTTCTCCCCCATTTTCGAACAATAGACCGGCGTCTCTTCCCCGATTCGCTGCACCACCTGCGGCAGACCCCCGGAGTGGTCCATTTCCGTGTGATTGCTGATGACCAGGTCGATCTTTCCCGGATCGACGACTGCGGTAATATTCTCCAGCAGTCGATCCGCAAAGGGGGATTTGACGGTGTCGATCAGAGCGATCTGTTTGTCGACGATTAAAAAGGCATTGTAGCTCGTGCCGAAAGGGGTCGAATAACCGTGAAAGTCACTGATGTTCCAATCCTGGACCCCAACGTCGTAGATGCCCTCTGCAATTTGAACCGGTTTCATCTTTTTCTCCTGATTCTCCGTAGAAGCGGTTTGAAAACCCCCTCTCGAACCGAATTTCTGCGTTGCGGTCCTCCGAAAAATGCTCACATACACCCGGTATGCTCCGCTTTTTCGATCGGCCCTCGCCTTGAACTCCGGCCCGATAGAAGGTTTTGAAACCGCTTCTACACGCCTACAAAGCGATGCCCTTGCAATCCGGGTGGCGAATCTGGCAAGGGCATCGATGAATTCTCGCCTCACCGTCGGTTGCATCGATACCTGCGGCGAGGCTCGCTGACGTCCTGATTCTAATCTTCTCTTTTCATAAAACCGCGGAAGCGATTTTATCAGGACTCTTTCTCAAAATCGTCTTTTGCCGCACCGCAGATGGGGCAAACCCAGTCGTCGGGCAGGTCATCGAACTTGGTGCCCGGCTCGACACCCCCGTCCGGGTCTCCCTGCTCCGGGTCGTAAACGTAGCCACATACCGTGCAAACATACCGATCCATCGTCTCCCCTCCTCGTGTTGTTGGTGTGAAAAGTCCGCACCCACCGGTCTCGGGTCGGGCGGTGTTTGGGTATCGTATCAATAACGCTGCGTCGGTGCAATCGGTTCGGTGCCCGGTCAGCAATTCGCGGCGAGTCTTCGGTCAACTGAACCTGTCGAATTGAATCTCGACAACTCAACTTTCGGGATCTACGATTGCGCGAAAGGGACAATTTGCCGGCGCTGAGCGAACTCGCTCCCTTTGGTGCCGAAACCCGAATGAAATAGAAAAGAACAGCGCCAAAAGGGGATTGATGATTTTATTTCTGCGAACGGATCAAATCTTCGCGAAAAATAGAGGCGCGAAACCTTACGAAGCCTTGTTTGCAGGCGATCCGAATCTTAACCGCCGGGCACTTACGCATCCAGTTGTGACTTGAGCCAGTTTCGAATCTCCTCGCTGGGGGCATAGACCCCGTTGTGGTGTCCGATCGAATCGAGGAAGCGCCGGCTCATCTGCTCGGGCATGTCGATTTCGGCCAACTCCTCGCAGTCGTCTGAATTTCGGCGGACGAGGAACAGCTTCGGCGCCTTGCCCCAGGTGTTGACGACAAAATAGTGGGTGACGTCGGATTTGGAGCGGATGACGTAATTGCCGCGGGCCCAGTTGTTGCCCCATTCCAGATAGAGTCGGACCGCCTCTTCGGGCGTCATGTCCCAATCGATGGCATTGACAAGGCTTCGGTTTTTTTGGATATCGTTGATATGCATCATGATGCTCTCCTCGGTGCTGTGCGGGTGGCCGTCCATGTCACGGGAAAACGCCCGCCGGCTGTTGCCGGCCCGGCATCGCCCTTTGAACAAATACAACAACCGTGCCATCGGTACCCCGACGGCGCTTTGAAGCTGAATCTATAATAATCCTCAATTGTTGAGATGCAAACCGCCATCGGAACGGACCCGCACGGCTCCGGGGGCCGCGCTTTGGATGAGACACTGTGTCTCATTCTCGGGTAAAACGATACATTTTGTCGCAATGCCTTTTTCGGATGCAGCACCGGGGCATACGGTTTTGATGCCGCCCAAACGGCGGCTTGGCGGCCGGCGCCGAGCCCGGAACGTTTTTTTGTTCCGAATGGAACAATTTTTGAATAAAATAGTCGACTTGGGAGGGCCGAACGTGCATGATGCCGGGGTCGGCCCCGTCTGCCGGAGAATTGTCAGTTGAAATGAAAACGATCCGTTTGAAAAAAGGCCATACGCCGAACATTGTCGGCGCCCCCTCCAGCGAGGTTGGATCTCTCGGCGCACCGGAAACCGTGGCCGCCGCTCCCGCCCGGATCCCGTTTGTCAAACCAAAGCTTGCGGTCGCGCCCGGGGAGCGGGTCAAGATCGGCTCAGTGCTTTACTGGGACAAACGGAATCCGGAGATTGTGTTTTGCTCCCCGGGCGGCGGAACCGTCAGGGACGTCATCTACGGCCCCCGCCGCGTGATCGAAGAAATCGTGATCGACTGCGACCGGAAAGAGGCCTACGAGACCTTTCCGGTTTTAGACGAGGAGGCCCTCGGGGCAGTCGAGCGGTCGAAGCTGGTGTCGATGATTCGAAACGGCGGACTGTGGCCGCTGATCCGGGAGCTGCCCGTTCGGGACATTGCCTCGCCGGACCGGGTTCCGCCGGCGATCATCGTCAGCCTCGACAATCTGGAGCCGTTTCACCCCGACCCCGCGGTCTACCTGGACGGTCGAACAGACCTGCTGCGGTTCGGCCTGGCCGTGCTGCACCGGCTTGCCGGCGACGGCCCGGTCATCGTCGCTGCCCGGCCGCCAACGGCCCGGTGGTTCGCCGACATCGTCACCCACCGGGTCGAGGGAAGCTATCCGGCAGACGACCCCGGGGTGGTGTTGTACCGGCTCAAGGACTCGCCCGACCAAAACAGCGCATGGTACGTCGCGGGCCAGGATGTTCTGCTGATTGCCCAACTGTTCCAAAACGGCCGCTATCCGACCGAGCGCACCGTGGTGGCGGGCGGCCCTTCCGCTTCGGAGCGGCGGCATTTTACGGCGCGGCTCGGAATCCCGCTGTCTATGCTGGCCGACGCAACGGAGGGTGCAGGGGATGTCCGCTTCATCGTCGGCGGCCTTTTCACCGGAACCACCGGCTCCCCGGACGCCCATCTGGGGCTCTATGAGACCGCACTGACGCTGCTGCCGGAGGGAAACACCGCAGAATTTTTGGCCCTGTTCAGACCGGGCCTGGCAAAGCCGAGCTATTCGCGGGTCTTTTTGTCCCGGCTCAACCCCGGGGATCTGGTCTATGACTGCAACCGGCGCGGCGGGGTCAGGGCGTGCATTGCCTGCATGCATTGCGCCGACGTCTGCCCGGTCGACATCTTGCCCCAAATGACTTACAAAGCCGTATTGGCCGAAGAGGTCGAAGAAAGTCTGGCACACGGCCTGCTCGACTGCGTCGAATGCGGGCTGTGCTCCTACGTGTGCCCGGCCAAGATCGAACTCACCCAGGTGCTCAAAGAAGCCAAGGCGGCCTATGCCAAGGAGAAGGCGGGGTAGAACGGCAAAAGACAGTTTCAGGTTTCACGTTGCAGGTTTCAACCTGATGAAACCCTCCAAAGCCTCCGCAACCCGAAACCTGGAACCCGAAACCTGGAACCCGAAACCTGAACCCTGAAACTTGAACCCTGAAACTCTCCCACTGCCGTGATGCGAAAACGCCTTCAGCACTTCTTCGATGCCCAGCGGCCCCGCTTTTTGAAGGGCGGGCGATTCCACCGCTGGTACGCTTTTTACGAGTCGATCGAGACCATCTTTTTTGCGCCCGGTCATCCGACGGCGGCAGCCCCCCACAGCCGAGACAGTCTCGACGTCAAGCGCTACATGGCGTCGGTGGTGCTGATGCTCGTGCCGCTGCTGGTCTTCGGCATGTACAACGCCGGGTATCAGTCCCGGTTGGCCGCAGGTCTTGAACCGGACCTTTTTTCCTGTTTCTGGATCGGATTTTCAGCGGTGATGCCGCTGGTGCTGGTCTCTTATCTGGTCGGCTTCGGTTGGGAGATCGTCTTTGCCGCCGTTCGAAAGCACGAAATCAGCGAGGGGGTTTTTGTCACGGCGATGCTGTTTCCCCTCACTCTTCCGCCGACGACGCCGCTGTGGCAGGCGGCGCTGGGCATCAGCTTCGGTGTGGTGATCGGCAAGGAGATCTTCGGCGGCACGGGTCGAAATTTTTTAAACCCCGCCCTGACCGGAAGGGCCTTCCTCTATTTTGCCTACCCGGTACAGCAATCCGGAGACGCGGTGTGGACGGTGCTCTCCGGGGCCCGCGAGGCGGCAGTGGATGCCTTCTCTGCCGCCACGCCGCTGGCGGTGGCCGCCGAAGCAAAGGTCGCCGGCGGTGTCGAAGAAGTCCTCTCACAGGCCGGCTACCCGTTCTGGAAGCTGTTCTTCGGCCTTTATCCGGACAGCATCGGCGCTTCTTCGACCTTTTTGTGCATCGTCGGTGCGCTGGTATTGATGGCCATCGGCGTGGCCAGCTACCGTATTATCTTCGGCGACATTCTCGGGGTGCTGGCCACCGCCTTCCTGCTGAATCTGATCGCCTCCGACGGGTCTTCGGCGTACATGACGATGAACCCTTTCTATCACCTGATCATCGGGGGAGCGGCCTTCGGCATCGCCTTTATGACCACCGACCCGGTTTCGGCCCCGGATCTTCACTTGTCGCGGTGGATCTACGGGTTTCTCATCGGGGCCTTGACGGTATTGATTCGCGTGTTCAACCCGGCTTTCCCGGAGGGGATCATGCTGGCCATTTTGTTCATGAACGTGTTCGCCCCCCTGATCGATCACGTCGTGGTCCGCTTCCGTCTGAGAAAAAGGATCGCCAATGCCTAAACCGATGCGTACATTCGTGTTTGCCGGCCTGCTGTGCCTGGTGTGCAGCCTGCTGCTGACCGCGGCAGCCACCGGGCTGAAGGACATCCAGGAGCGAAACGTGTCCGTGGACAAGCACAAGAACATCCTGACGGCTGTCGGTGCCTTCGGGCCGGAGGCTCGCCCGGCCGCCGAAGAGATCGAAGTGCTTTACAAAGAGACGATCCGCACCCTGTGGGTCGATTCGGCCGGCAGAATTCTTACCGAGGCAGAGCAGGAACCCTCGGACCTGCCGATGTACGTCTACGAAAAATCCGGCAACATCTCGGCCTACGTCGTTCCGATCGACACCCGCGGGCTTTGGGGCCCGATCCACGGCTACCTGGCCCTGGAGGCGGACGGATCGACGGTCCGTGGATTTACGGTCTATCAGCACCAGGAAACGCCGGGGCTGGGCGGCGAGATTGAAAAGCGTTGGTTTCAGAAAAATTTCCAGGGAAAGAAAATCGTCAATCAACAGGGAGAATTCGTATCGGTATCGGTTGCCAAGGGGCAGGTCGAAGAGGTGGTCCCCTCGGAAAGGCGGGAGCACTACGTGGATGGCATCAGCGGGGCCACCATGACCGGCAAGTTTCTCAGCGAAGGGTTGGCCGACATTCTGGCCGCCTACGAACCGGTGGCCGTGCGCTTACGTCAAAACGAACCGATCCGGATTTCACAGCCCTAGCGGCGGTATCTGCAGGAGAACACCATGACAACGATCGCTGTGCGCCCGTGGCGGCGGGCCAAAAAGACCCACCTGTACCGGGCCATATCCGGCGCCCTGTGGCGCTCCAACCCCATATCGAAGCTGATTCTGGGAATCTGCTCGGCGCTGGCCGTCACGGTGCAGCTCAAGACCGCCATCGTCATGAGCCTCGCCCTCACCTTCGTGGTGGCGTTTTCAAACCTGGCGGTTTCGACGATGCGCCGTGCGATTCCCCGCAACATCCGCATCATCGTGGAGGTGGCTGTGATCGCCACGCTCGTGATCATGGCGGACGAATTTTTGCGGGCCTTCCTGTACGACGTGAGCAAGCAACTGTCGGTGTTTGTCGGGCTGATCATCACCAACTGCATCGTCATGGGCCGGGCCGAAACCTACGCGATGTCCAATCCCCCCTGGCCGTCGTTCGTCGACGGCCTGGCCAATGGAATCGGCTACGGGTCGGTGCTGGTGGGAGTCGCCTTTTTCCGAGAGCTGCTCGGCGCGGGGAAGCTCTTCGGGGTCCAGGTCGTGCCGCAGGTGCTCTACGACATGGGATACGCCGACATGGGGCTGATGCTCCTGGCGCCGGGCGCCTTTATCATGATCGGTCTGTTCGTCTGGCTCGAGCACACCCTGCTCAAAGAAAAATAGAGGATGGGTTAAATGGTCGATTCGTTAAATGGTCAAATGGATTCCGAATGATGGCCGAATCGGGCTTTTCCCATTCAACCAATCAACGATTCAACGACTCAACCATAAGCAAATCGCCATGGAAAACCTGATCAGCATCTTCGTCAACTCGGTCTTTGTGGGCAATATCCTGCTGGCCTACTTTCTGGGGATGTGCAGCTATCTGGCCGTTTCCCAGAACCTGAAAACGTCGGTGGGTTTGGGGGTGGCGGTCATTTTCGTGCTGGCCATCACCACGCCCGCCAACTGGGCGGTCTACCATTTCCTGCTGGCGCCGGGCGCCCTGGACTGGGCCGGCCTGCCCGCCGTGGACTTGAGCTTCTTGAAGTTCATCCTCTTTATCGCCGTCATCGCGGGCATGGTCCAGGTGGTGGAGATGGTGATCGACCGTTACTCGCAGGCGCTTTACAATTCACTGGGGGTTTTTCTTCCCCTGATCACCGTCAACTGCGCGATTCTCGGGACCTCCCTGTTTATGGTGGAGCGGCGCTACACCTTTGCCGAAGCGATGGTTTTCGGAATCGGCTCCGGCACCGGATGGGCCCTTGCCATCGTCGCCATGGCCACCTTGATGCAGAAGCTTCGCTATGCCGATGTGCCCGAAGGGCTGCAGGGCTTCGGGATCCGGATGATCACCACCGGTCTGATGGCCATGGCATTCATGCTGTTTTCGGGGATCACGCTGTAATCCAATCGCTGCTGCGATTGGATTGCCGGTCGTGTTCTGCGAAAAATTAAAGCAGATGGAATGTAAGATAGTTTTGGGTCCCAAAAAGAACGGCCCTAATCGATTCAACCGGTTTCTGAACTTTTTACATAAACTTCTGGGACGCGACACCATGGTCCTGCCCAGCAACCAGGAACAAGGAACCAGTATCCTTTCTTCGAAGCATCGGCTTTTCACGGGTGAAATGCCCGCTATCACGGAGATAAACCTTTGATCTACATCGTCAGTACGGTTGTCTTTTTTGGGGTCATTTTTCTGCTGGTGGGCCTGCTCCTGCTGGTCGAGGCCAAGGTGGCCGTCCAGGGGGAGCAGAAGATCTTGATCAACGAGGACGAAGAAAAGAGCATCGCCACCCCTGCCGGGAAAACGCTGCTGTCGTCGCTGCTGGAAAACGACATCCTGATTCCCTGCGCCTGCGGGGGCAAGGGCACATGCGGGACCTGCAAGGTGACGGTGGACGAAGGCGGCGGCGACATCCTGCCCACCGAGCTGTCGCTGGTCACTCGGCGGGAGCGCCTCGACGGCGTCCGTCTCTCCTGCCAGCTCAAGGTCAAGCAGGACCTGAAGATCCGGATCCCCGAAGAGGTGTTCAATATCCGCAAGTACGACGCCACCGTCGTCTCCAACCGAAACGTGTCCACCTTCATCAAGGAGCTGGTGCTGCAGCTCGACGAGGGGCAGTCGGTCGACTTCGAGGCCGGGGCCTACATGCAGATCGACATCCCTGAATTCCGGGCCTCTTTTTCGGACTTCGAGGTGGCCGATCAATATCGCAGCACTTGGCAAAAGTTTGATCTGCTCGACCTGGTGGCGACCGCCGACGAGCCGGCCAACCGGGCCTATTCGCTGGCCAACCCTCCTTCTGAAAGGGGCTTGCTCAAGTTCACCATCCGCATCGCCACCCCGCCCCCTGGGGCCGCGGATGCGCCGCCGGGGGTCGGATCTTCGTACGTGTTCAACCTGAAAACCGGAGACCGCGTCGTTCTCAGCGGGCCGTACGGTGATTTTTTCGCCAAAAAAACCGAGCAGGAAATGTGCTTCATCGGCGGGGGTGCGGGCATGGCGCCCATGCGCAGCCACATCCGAAATCAGCTGCTGGACGTGGGAACCGATCGGATCATCACCTTCTGGTACGGGGCAAGGAGCCGGCAGGAAATGTTCTACCACGAGGAGTTTACCGACCTGGCGCGCCGGTTCGACAATTTCACCTACACGGTGGCCCTGTCGGACCCGCAGCCGGAGGACAACTGGGACGGTCCGATCGGATTCATTCATCAGGTGGCTTACGACCGATACCTGAAGGATCATCCGGATCCGGACGAGATCGAATACTACCTGTGCGGCCCGCCGATGATGATCGATGCGGTGATGAAAATGCTCGACAGCCTCGGGGTGGAAAAAGAGATGATCGCTTTTGACGATTTCGGATGATCCGATCGCTGGTGCGATCGGATCATTCGTAGAAAAGCAAATTCAATATTCGTTGTTGACAAGGGGGGAATCTTCGCCCCTTTTTTATTCGATGAGCGTGTTTACACGTTGTTCGATTGCTTTAGCAAGATTCTGCCAGGCGTCGGCATCTTCGGGATCGGGAGAAGGCAGATCCCAGGACTCGATGCGGGCCCCTTCGAAGGGGGGCAGGCCCTCGACGCCTCCGAAGATGACCACCGTTTCCGGCGGGGTATCCTCGTCGATGGCCTGCGCAAGGGGTTGCGGCCGCAGAAACCCCAGGTCGATGCCTTTTTTGCGCATGGCGGCGGCGGCGGCCGGAAGGACCTTTGCGGCGGGGCCAAGGCCTGCGCAGCGCGCGTCGATACGGTCGCCGGCGGCGATCCGGGCGAATGCTGCCGCCATCTGGCTCCGGCCGGCGCCGTTTGGCGAGACGAACAGCATCCGGTGCCGGTTCAGATACGGCGCCAGCAGATCTTCTACAGCAACGGTCAAGTCCTTTGTGTAGGTCGGGTGGCGCGCCATATCACCGGCGTGTTCGATCCCCCGGTAGGTCAGGCTCCCATGGTATTCGGCGCTGACGGCGTCGAAAAAATACTGCATGGTCAGGTGGAGGCCTTCGAACAACTGTTTGCCGTGAGTGGCGGCAACCGACAGGACAAAACCGCGCCGCCACTTGGCGTTGGGGTCGGACAGCTTGAGGCGGTAGCGCCGTGCCCATAGCGTCTGGCTCCGATCGACAAGGGCCTTGAGCTGTGCGGTGCAGTTGTAGAAAAATATCGGGGTCGCGGCCACGATGACGTCGGCGGCGCGCAGAAGAGAATAGCCCCGCAGCTTCATGTCGTCGTCGATGGGGCAGACCCCTTTTTTTTCGCAAACGACGTACTCTTTGCAGGGCAGGATCCGGTCCCGTGCCACATCGATGGTTTCGGTTCGCGCCCCCAGCCGTTCGGCCTCTTGCAAAAAGGCCGACAGCAGGGTTGCGGTGTTGCCCTTGCGCCTCGGGCTGCCCTGCAGTCCCAGAACCAGCACGGTCTATCTCTCCTGGTGGCACTGGCTGCAGGTCGTCGG
>Ga0207796_1000804_pt1 | contig 11536 bp, 13 predicted proteins | sample Pon1CUnioCityCA_6_FD_187274 | JGI IMG/M metagenome (GOLD analysis project Ga0207796, IMG submission 187274) | Marine sediment microbial community from Union City, CA, USA - Pond 1C Sediment 1 (SPAdes) | ecosystem: Environmental > Aquatic > Marine > Intertidal zone > Salt pond sediment ...
AGGGCGGGGAATTCGTCTACGCCTTCGTCCTGGGCGACGGCGTGCCACACGTTCACGTCCATGTGATCGGAAGGTATCCTGGAGCGCCGCGGGAGTACTGGGGGCCGAAGGTCGACGAGTGGCCGGGGGCCCCCCGTGCGGGTGAGGCGCAAATAGCGCGTGTGGCCGCTGGCGTGCGAGCGTACCTGCGCGAGCATCACGGCTAGAGGGCTGGGGCTCTGGCCAGGCGCGAACCGGCGACCGCAGTCGTTCGGGTCCATCAGATGGATCGGTTCTGCTGTGGAACTGTACCGGAGCGCGGCGCATCCGCGTATGCCCGGATCCTAAAGCCCGACAGGATCGGCCGTTGGCCCTGCGCCGCCGGCCAGGTGCGGAGGATAAGGGGACCAATCGCCCCCCGGCAGCGCGTCAGGTCCATGCGACAAGTCGCCGAGAATTGCGTATAGGTCTTGAAGGGCAGACGGCGACGGCCTCGGCCGGAAAGGGCCAGGGGACGAGAGTCACGGGAGGACCAGGCGATGAGCAAGGGAGTCTCAATGTCCGATAACACCGCTACCGCAGGCACCGCCGATCGGCTAGCCAGCAAGCTTGGCTTCTGGGCGGCTGTCACTGCCAGCCTCACGTTCGTCCTCTACACCATCTGCTTCGTAGCCATCTTGCGCACGTCCCCCGTGTTCATGTGGACCACGCTCGCGGACTACCTGGCGTACACCGAGGCGTACGGGGGGCCGTTTCAACCACTGGCGCAGGGGGCGATGATCCTCTTCGCCCTGAGCTTCGTCGTGGTGCTCAACGCCATCCACGCGCGGACCAGCCCGGAGAAGCGAGTCCTCACCCGCGTCGCGCTCAGCTTCGGTCTGCTCTTCGCAGTCGCTGTCAGCATCCACTACTTCGCGCAACTCAGCGCGGTGCGCCTCGCCATCCTGGAGGGCCACACGGAGGGGTTGGAGCATTTCGTCCAGGGGAACCCCTACTCGATGCTCTCGGCCATCAACATGCTCGGTTGGTCCGTCTTCCTCGGCCTGGCGTCGCTCTTCGTCGCCCCCATCTTCTCCGCAGGGGGCGTGGAAGGGGTGGTTCGCCTCGCCCTTCTCCTAAACGGTGTGTTCTGCTTGAGTGGGGGAATCGGCTACGTATTCGAGATCACCTGGCTGGTGTTCGTCACAACCACGCTGGGCATGGGGGGCGCGGTGCTGGTGGCCATGACGGCCCTTTCGATCTGGTTTGGCAGAGGTGGCAGACAGGGCGGGACTTGATCGCCCCCCCGGCCGGAATTTGACGCGGCATGGTCGCAGGCCCGGCAAGGGCCCGGATAGCGTGGAGTTCGAGCACTTTTCCCAGGCCATCCGGCATGGATGACGAGTATAGGAGGTAAGAAATGTCGAAGGAGATACTCAAAGGGATGGGAACGCTGCTCACCATGGCAGTTTGAGCAGGGCTAGTTTACGCCGGGTGCGTAATCTGGCCTCTGAGTCTCCGCCCCACTATCGGGTACGTGGCGGGCGGCCTGGTCGCCGCTAGCATATTGGTGCAGTACCTTGTCGAGCTGGTGAGACGGTCACTCGAAGTCCCTGCACCGTAGGCCCTCCTTCAGGCCAGGGCGTTGTCCGGTGCACGGGTGAGCCCGCGGCTTGCCGGGCATCCGGCTGGCAGGCAGGAAAGATACTGCAGGAGGATAGACTTGAACACCGCACGCGTGATGGGACTTGTCCTGTTTCCGCTCACGGCCGGCCTCGCGGCGCTGGTCTGGCTGAGCCGAGCCCGGCGGCGAAGGGACGCCAGGTTTCACGCCGGTCTGGCGCGTACCATAGAGATGGAGAGCGATGCCTTCGAGGACAAGGATGACATGGGGTCGGCGTTCACTTGCCGTGGGGACGGTGTCTCGCCACCGCTCCGATGGAATCACCTGCCGCACGGCACCAGATCTCTCGCGCTGGTGGTCACCGACCCGGACGCCCCCGCCCCAGGTCTGGGGCTGTTCACCATTGTTCACTGGGTCTTGTACAACATCCCGCCGGGCATAGACGGATTGCCGACGGATGCCTCACCCGCTGACCTGCATGAGCTGGGGCTTGCGGTGGGCCGCAACTGGTCGGGAGACAGGGCATACGCGCCTCCCTGCCCTCCCCTGGGACGACACCGTTACGTGTTCCGGCTCTACGCGCTGGACGTCGATGGCATCGACCCGCGCGAAGACGACAGGCGGGGAATTCTCGAGGCCCTGGAGGGTCACGTATTGGCCTACGGTACGCTCACCGGTACCTGCAGCCGGTAGGAATGGCCTCTTTCGACGGCCGAAGGCGCAAGAGGCCGCTGCAATCAGACCTCAGACGTCTGATATCGTGAGAGAAGCCATCGCTCCGGAGTCGCTTCGAGGCTCCAATTAGGCCATTGAGGCCGCTGCGGTGAGCCTGTGCAGAAGAATCTGTATTGGAGGACTATGGCCAAGAGAATCGGTATTCTGGGCGGCATCAGTGCACAGTCCACGCTGGCGTACTACGACCACCTTATCGAGGGGTACTATGCGCGCCGCCACGACGACCATTATCCAGAGATGGTCATCTTCAGCCTGAACTTCCGACGTTTCACCGATCTTGAGAACAGCGGCAACAGGGCTGGATACGTGGAAGAGATCATGAAAGGCGTCTCATCCCTCGAGGCCGCTGGGGCCGAGTTCATCCTGATGGCGGCCAATTCTCCGCACGCGGTGTTCAGCGAGATCCAGAAGCGGGCGACGGTGCCGCTGTTGAGTATCGTCCAGGTCACCGCCGAGGAGGCCAGGCGGATGGGGCTGATGAAACTCCTCCTGCTGGGCATCAAGTTCACGATGCAGTCGACCTTCTATCAAGACACATGCCGAGAGCTGGGGATGGAGGTCCTCGTCCCGTCAGCCGAGGAGCAAGACCAGATCGATAACATCATCTTCGACGAGTTGGCACGGGGCATCATCCGGGACCAGAGCCGCTCGGCACTCCTTCACATCATGGCTGGCTACGCCGTCGATGGCGTCATTCTGGGCTGCACCGAGCTGCCATTGATATTGGAGCAGGTTTATTGCTCTGTCCACCTGCTGGACACGGTGGCGCTGCACACCGAGGCGGCGCTGGACGTTGCCCTCTCTTGAACCGCCCTCCCGCTGTGCGTCACGCTCGGCGAAGCCCAAGAAGTGCACGGGCGAAATGGGTGCAGGGTTGCGGCTGGACGGGGCCGGGCAGCTGCCACGGCACGACGTGAGATAATGATTGGCTCTACTGAAAGAAGGTCTTGAAAGGGGCGCTGGGCCCGCACATCCGCCCGCGAGCACTTCTTTCAGGGGATCCAATGTGGCGTGCATACAGGGATCTTACGCCAGCTTCTTCCAGACACTCGTGCACCCGGAGCGACGTCCGGAGGGAGAGATGGCTCAACGTGATCAGGCGTGGCGGGTAGCAGACCCGCCCTGCATCAGGTTGAGAAAAAAGGGTCTGGCGGGTAGCAAACCCGCCCTACATACTTCTTTCAGGGGAGCCATGATTACTCAGCGAGAGGAGATAGATCGAATTGGCAGACAGTGACAGGGGACTACACATCGTCCGTTGGATAGCCAGGATTAGCTCGGCCCTCGCCGCCGGGCTGATTCTGCTGATCTTCGTCGGTGAAGCGGTAGCCGAGGGGTTTGTGCCTCTTACGCGCCTCTCAGTTGGCGAGTGGGCCATGATGGTCGCATTCGCCGCTATCTGGGCCGGCTTGCTCGTCAGCTGGCGATGGGAACTGTTCGGCGGCCTGCTGACGATCTGCGGACTGGCGGCCTTCTATCTCCTGGATTATCTGCTCTCGGCGAGCTGGCCAAGAGGTCCCTACTTCTTGATCCTGGCCTCTCCCGCGGTGTTGTTCCTCTACTGCGCCTGGCAGACGCGCGGGCGTGAGGACACGGAACGCCGCAGGCCAAAACCTGGGGCCAGCCGGCCCTAACATCGCCGCACAAGGGACACCGTCTCACTATAGCGGACGGAAACCACGTCGCGCACGATCGATACGTTACATATTGTAGACGCTCGAAACCCTCAACGAACTTAGTGGCACGTCTGCTGTCTGGGAAACTCAAGAGCCACGGCGAGGTTGCCGTTACGCCAACGGTCGCATGGCTCAAATCACATGGAGCGGTGACGGCTCTGAACTAGCCCGGAGAGGCAGAAGAATGATCTCGGGGAGAACCTGGACTTCGCCAAGTCTGAGACGCCCTGCTGTATTGGACGAAATGCCCACGAGCTCGTGCGGGATTCGCCCGCTGAGGAACTCGCCAGCGAGGCCGTAGGTCGCTGGCATCTAGACGGGTGTTAGAAACCAGTAACGCCGACGACAAGCAACGGTTCGGCTAAGCGTGAGATAACGTCGACATGCGGCAGTAACGTTGACACGCTCGCTTCTTCTCCGAGCAGGACACCCTGGCAGCAAAGGGCTTCTTCAAGACTGAGGCAACATCGCCCCAGGGGGAAACCTGCAGCCGCGGGTGACGCCGTGGCTTCGTCTCCAAATGATCATTGAGTCTCTCGATCGCCCTCTCCTTGATCCTGCAGCACGCGTGCGTAAAGCGGTTGACTCACTCGGAAGCCCGCCAAGTCCCGCAGGGCGTCCAGTCGCGACTTGACGGCATCAATCAACCCACTCCGCTTAGCCTCAGTTAGCACACCTATCAGGCCCAGGACACGCACATCCAGATGCCGTGCCGTCTCACGCCCCGCGCGCTCGTCCATGATCAACAGGTCGGCCTCCACTTCCAGGGCCAGCGCGATCGCTTCCGCCTCTCCAGCGTCCAGGTCTTGCCTCAAAGCACGCACCAGGTGCTCATTCCTCACACTTCTCGCCTCGATCCAGGATGCCGCTTCAATCGTCTCGGCCCCAGGTTGCCCGGCGCCCGAAACCACAACCTCTTGCCAAACAGCCTGTGGGATGATCAAGGCGCCGTACAGTTTCCGAAGTAAGGAAAGCTCGCTGATCCTGGCGAGATTGATTAACGGGGAGGCATCGCTGACGACGATCACAACCGACCCAGCTCCTCGAGCGTCGCCAAGTCCTCTTCATAATCCTCCACCCCGTAATGAATCTGGATCCCCCTGCTTCCCAAAAGCTGCTGAAACTCCCACACCGTCATTTCCGCGAGCTCGCGGGCCTTGCCGAAAGACAGTTTGTCCTGCTCAAAGAGGTAGAGCGCCAACTCTCGCTTCAACATCTGGGGGGTCATCCCAGTGACATGGACGATCTCGCGCGGTATCTCAATCACAATGGTCTCAGACATCTCCAGCCTCCCACCTGCTAAATCTGCAAGTCCGTTGACTGATTATACCATCGGGTGTCGGAACCGAGAAGGTGGACGCGGCAGCATCCAGAAGAAGATCACAGGCAGGGGATGCCCCCAAAAGCCTCAGAAAGACACGGATCAGGATCGAACTGTCACTGGCACATAGGGCACCTACACTTCCCATGACGTAATCACACAGCAGTACGAAACCAGGAAGGACTCCTGCGCAAATGGGTCAGTTCCGTCGATTGGCTCTCAGCGCCTCTGTGCCGCTTAGGCCGGCACACTGCTGCTCTGTACCATCCAGCCGGGCCACACCCTAAGCCATCACGGTCGACAGATGGGAAGGGCCGATGCATCGACTATCAAGGCCGCTTCCTGCGGGATGTTGCTGCAGCAAGATACCACTCGCTGGGGAGGGCGGAAGGCAACGTCAGGAAACTGCTTCGCGTGATAGCCCCTCGCGGCACTGTTGTCTCCAGGACGCGAAAACACTGATCCACCGCCTTTCCGCCGTCCCGTGCACACGCCGAACGCGAGCCGACATCAGAGCGATGAGGCAGAAGGCGCACGGTGCTTGACACACTCCTTCCCTCCTCCTTGACAGATCCCCATCTCGCTGTATCATGTTGACGATTCGAATATTCACGAACTGAATAATCACCACCACAGGAGCAAACGGCCAGAATGAGTGCACAATCGGGATTCCCACTCCACCAGGCACTGCTTGGATTCCTCATCCAGGGACCAGCCCACGGCTACGCGCTCCACGACCGCGCCGAGGAAGAGTTGGGCCGTATCTGGTACATGGGGATGAGCAACGTCTATAGCACGCTGAAGGATCTGGAGGGCGCTGAACACGTCGAATCCACGCTTGACGATGAGAGCTACCCACCCCGAAAAGTGTACTCGATCACGCCGGCAGGGCGAAAAAGCTTCCTGGACTGGGTACGGGAGCCGGTGCCCGCGATGCGCGACATGCGGGTGGAGTTCCTGGCCAAACTCTATTTCTTCCACACGCTGAGGCTGGACGGCATGGCTGCCCTGCTGGAGGCACAGCGTAATGCATGCCGAAAGCAGCTTGACAATCTGCAGCAGGGGGGCGACACGTCAAGCGATCAGTTCGAGCGCATGGTGACCGATTTTCGCCGTCGGCGCATCCAGGCCAGCGTCGACTGGCTGACCGTGGTCGAGAGGGAGTTGGCGTGACGGAAAACAGCCGACCCGCAATCGAAGTGGTGGGCCTCGACGTGCGGTACCCCAGATCGCACGCCCTGCGGGGGATCGATCTCTCCGTGGCGCAGGGGTCCTTCATGCTGATTGGGGGACGGTCCGGAAGCGGTAAAAGCACATTGGCCCGGGCCCTGCTGGGCCTCCTCGATCTGGAGGAGGGTCTCCCCACCGCCGACGTCACCGGACAGGTCTCCGTGGCTGGCCTGACGCCCGGCCGCGATAGCGTGGCCCAGCTAGCAAGCCGGGTCGGACTTGTGTTCCAGAATCCGGCCACTCAGCTCTTCAATGGGACTGTGGAGGAGGAAGTGGCCTTCGGCCCCCGCAACCTCGAATTGGGGGAAGAGGAAGTGGCGCGTCGCGTGGCAGACGCAATGGAGGCCGTGGGGTGCGAAGCGCTCCGCGGCCGGGCCGTGCGGCACCTCTCGGGAGGGGAGCAGCAGCGGGTCGCCATCGCTGCCAGTCTGGCCATGCGGCCGACGATCCTGATCCTGGACGAGCCGACGGCCAACCTGGACGTCGAAGGCACAGCGGCGGTTGCGGACACCCTGGGACGCCTGCACCGCGATCGTGCCATTACAGTGGTCGTCATCGAACACCGCCTGGAACCCTTCCTCGGATCGGCTGATCGGCTTGTCTGGCTGGAGGGAGGGCGGGTGATAGCGGACGGTCGCCCGGGGCAGGTGCTGGCCCGGTTGGAGCCGCCCCCCTTGCATACCTTTCCGCAGCACCGGGCCGGCGACCCCCTGGTCACCCTCCATCAGGTGACAGCCGGCTACAACGGGCGGGCTGTGCTTCGCGATTGCTCGCTGACCCTGCGAGAGGGTGAAGTTGGGGCCGTGGTGGGGCCGAATGGGTCGGGGAAATCGACTCTGGCGCGGGCGCTGGCCGGCCTGCTGCGGCCCCGTCAGGGGCGCGTGAGGTGGCACAGACCCGGAGGATCTGCCCGGCGGGTGGGCTTCCTGCAGCAGAATCCCCTGCACCAACTCGTCTGCCCGACTGTCGAGGAAGAGATCTGTTTCGCTCCCCGCAACCTGGGGCTGGAACGCGACGGAGCGGTGGACGACCTGCTCTCGCGTGCGGGCCTGCGTCACCTCCGGGGACGAGCAACACAGGCCCTCAGTGTCGGTGAGCAGCAGCGCACCGCTCTGGCTGCGACGCTGAGCACTCGGCCCAGGCTGCTGATCCTGGACGAGCCCACGCTGGGTCAGGACCGTCACCACCTGCGTGATCTGATGGGTCTGGTTCGAGATCTGAACGAGCAAGGTCAGACAGTCCTTCTGATCACGCACGACCGCGAGTTGGTGGCAAGTTGCGCCAGTCGAGTCTGGACCATGGCCGATGGCCGTCCACGTGAGGAAAAACTAGCAGCAAAGACGTAGGTCGGATTTCGATGCCTGGCAGAGTCAGGTCAGGTTATCCTACCTCGCAAGAAGGGGGCGTCCAGGAGCCGGGCACAGTCGAGACAATGGGCGAAATAACAAGCGTACAGCAGGAGGTCATTTGTGAGATCGTACAAAGTGCGGGACTATGTCATGGTGGGGCTGTTCGGGGCCCTTTGGGGCGTGGTAGAGACAACGCTGGGCACGTACGTGAACGTCATCTTCCCATGGTTCACAAACACGTTCTTCAAGGGCGTCATCCTCGGTAGCATCGGCGTGGCAGTCGCGCTGACGGGGCGATTCTTCATCCAGAAGCGCGGGTCGGTCTTTTTGATCGGGGTGATCACGGCGCTGCTGAAGACCCTGAGCCCCGGTGGAGCGCGGATCGGGCCAATCGTGGCGATTCTGATGCAGGGTCTGCTGATGGAGATCGTCCTCTCTGCAGCGGGAGACCCCAGACGGTGGGCATACGTCCTCGGCGGCGCCCTGGCCGTGGGCTGGAACTTCCCGCACAAGTTCATCATGATGAGGGTGATGTACGGTCGCAACGTCGTTCAGGTGTACACGAAGCTGGCGCAAGACGGCAGTGAGATGCTGGGAATTGACGCGTCGCTGGCACTGCTGATTCTGAGCATACTGCTCGGCGTGCGTCTGCTGATAGGGGGCGTGGCGGGATGGGGTGCATGGGCGTTGGGTGGCGCGGTGACAGAACGCCGCGGACAGCGGCGTCAGGCTGCGGCCGAGTGAAGCATTTCAGCGCCTGGGGTTACCTGCTGTTCACGCTGTGGGGCCTGGGGACGGCTCTGGTTGCGCGGGGCTGGGAGCTGGCGGCGCTGGTCGCCGTGGAGCTGGTATTTGGCCTCGTCTGGAGCCAAGAAGGGCTACGTCCTCTGCGACGCTGGCGATTCTGGATGTTCATTGGGACAGCCCTAGCGATGGGGCCCTGGCTGGGAAGGCGAGCCGGAATGACGGAGGCCGGGGCGTTCCCCCTCTCAATGGTCGGCCTCTCGATGGGCCTGGAGATGGCGGGGCGGGCATTGACACTGATGCTGGCCTTCAGTCTCGGGCTGTCGTCACTGTCCCTGTCCGATATGGTCGCCGTGTTCGATGGCCTTCGCCTGCGTGGGCTGGGCTTCGCGCTGGGCGTGGCGATGAACCTTCTCGTGGGGCTGCAGGATATGGCGCGCACCACGTTTGAGACCATCAAGCTGCGCGGTGGGCTCCGCCGGCCGCTGGTGGCGCTCCGGCTATTCCTGGTGACTCTGGTGAGCAACACATTGAGCTACGGCGACCAGGTGGTCCAGGCCGCATCGGTCCGGGCATTCGATCCCGAACGCGGCGGCGGCATGGGGCTCTCTCCGCGCCAGGCGGATGTCTGCCTCGGTGCAGTCCTGGCGTCCTTCAGCGCGGGATGCCTGCTGCTCTAGAGATCGTGCTCGCCAGTCCAAACCAACGCCCCCGGCGGACGCGATGGGGCGCTCGAACAAATACAATACACGTGACGCAGCGGATGGACGACCGGGTCCCCATGGGGTCTTTGTCCAGACCTCCTTCTTGGGGCGGATTCTGGGTATCGTAGCCACTCCCCGGAGAGATCTGGCCCCTCGTTGTCTTCTGAAGAGAACGGAAGCCGGGTCGTCTACATATCCTGAGCCCCAGTCCTCCCTCGCTCCCCTCGTGATCCGAGCGATACGCTCTCCTTCGCCGGGCGGCCTACTGATGTCCGTCACCATGCGTCCTGCCAGCCTTCTCACAAGCGCTCCCGGCGTCTGCAACCGCCCCGCCTGTTCTGGCGAGGCTGCTCTAACTTATCTCATCTGACCGCATCACGAACCAGTCGCGCTCCACCCCCGGCGCCCTCGCCGAGGCCGCGGCCAATCACACTCGGAATCCAAGAGCAAGGACGACTGGCTCACCCTTCCCGGTTCGACGGCCTTGCTCAAGGCAAGAGAGTGGTCTATACTGGCAACCATGGCGTGGTCGCATATCTGCCCCGAGGGCACAGCCCTGACTCAGACTGAGTCCAAAGCGATCAATACGCGCGTCACGAGACCGAAGATAGGACAACGACTTGGCCACCAATCGCCCGAAGTCAAGGATCGAGAGCGATGAGGGGTCCGCCTGACGAATGCTTGCAGCAACCGCAAGCGGACCACGGGGTAGTCTGCATCACAGCCCATCAGTCCTTTGCCCATCATCGGTCAGATTCTCACTGGGCACCGGCCGCCTGAAAGGGCCCCGGATCTCATCGCCATGGGCCACACAGATGGTTTCCAACCGCAGGAACGGGAGAAGATCATGAGAATCGGCATCATCGTCTATTCGCACACCGGTCACACCCTGAGAGTGGCGAGGAAGCTGGAGGAAAGGCTGGCCTCGGACGGGCATGCCGTGACGCTGGAGCAACTGGAGACCGTCGAGCCGCTCGATCTCAGCGCTACAATCGCCGCGCTCAAGAGTGAGCCGCCCATTGATGTGTATGATGCCGTCGTGTTGGGCTCGCCCGTGAACGGGGGGCGGATGTCGGCGCCAATGAAGACTTATCTGGATCAGATCCCGTCACTGCAGGGCAAGCAGATCGCCATACTGCTGACACACTTCTTCTTCCAGAGCTGGGGCGCGAACCAGACCATTGAGCAAATGACGGAGGCCTCCGAATCGAAAGGCGCCATGGTCTGCGGAGCAGGGAACGTGCGCTGGCTCAGTCTGCGCCGCCGGAGGCAGATCGCCGAAGCCATCGAGAATCTGGCGCGCTGCCTTGAGCCCTGATTTGCTCATGGATGGATGAGGGACGTCCGACCCGACGGTGTCGCAATTGGCAACTGAGAAGGTACACAGCTCCAGACTTGAAGAAACAGGACCAGGCCAGCATGCGGAAAAGACACTTCGAAGACATAGAGGACGGTGAGCCACTCAACTGCCGCGCCGTCGTCTTGACGCGAGACGACATGGTCAGGTTCGCCGAGAGATTCGATCCGCAGCCTTTTCACACCGATGAGGAGCTGGCCAGGGCATCCATCTTCGGCGGCCTAGTCGCCTCCTCCCTCCACGTGCTGTCCGCCTGCACGCGCGTGGTGGTTGAGGCACAGAGAGATGTGGGAATTCTGAGCGGGGTGGGGATGGATGAAGTGAGGATGTTCAACCCGGTGAGACCGGGCGATAGCCTCACCGTCCAGGCCTGGTGGACGGACCTCAGGCGGACACGTAGCAAGCCGCGGCAGGGCCTGGCCACGGTGAAGTGCAGGGTCACCAATCAGCGCGGCGAACCGGTGATCGAGTATGGGTACCGCTATCTCGTGGCCTGTAGGGACTGACGGCGGGCCCAACGGTCCAGAGAGCTGACGACATGACAAACGATACATCGCCCCCAGACACCGCCCGGGCGATGATGACGCTGGACGCCGCACGGGCAACCGATGACCTCGGCGGGCTCCCCGGAGCTCGCCAAGGAATTCACCCAACTGGGGGTTCGCTCTGCCTTCTGAATCCGCAGACCGTTATGCACTCATCCCCAGCTGGTGGGGCGCAGCCTCTACCCCGTAGGCGGATGCTGGAACCAAGGACGGCGCTACGCGCACTGGAGTGCCCCCACGAGTTGACCTATCCAGATTCTGGTGTAGACTGCAGCGGCAGCATCGGACTACCC
>Ga0207796_1000805_pt1 | contig 11535 bp, 9 predicted proteins | sample Pon1CUnioCityCA_6_FD_187274 | JGI IMG/M metagenome (GOLD analysis project Ga0207796, IMG submission 187274) | Marine sediment microbial community from Union City, CA, USA - Pond 1C Sediment 1 (SPAdes) | ecosystem: Environmental > Aquatic > Marine > Intertidal zone > Salt pond sediment ...
AAAAAGGGTAGCAAAAGAAATTGGAAACCAGGATAATGTTTACCTGCTGTTGGATTTTGTAAATGATATCGATGATAAAGATATCCCTGACCCTTACCCAACGAATACTTTCCAAGAGGCTTTTGAATTCATTAATCGAGGAATCATAGCATTTTATAATCAGGTAAAAGAAAAACATCTATCCAAATAAATATTTTATTTATTAAGGTAGTTCTAATTAATCAATCATTTTTTAATTAATTAATGTCAAAAATACTGGAAAACAATTTTGTTATTGTTGCCATACGTAATAATAATAAATGATAGCTCAACATGAAGATGTAAGTTTTTAGAACCAAAAATAGGTACCGAAAATGTAAATAATTTGACAATTGATAGAGAGATTATACATCTTTAGAAAAATCATTTATCTTGAATTATCTCAACCGCAGTGAATTCCCAACGACCAGCAGACTGCTCGTTGCCATCGCAGCTGCAGCTATCACAGGACTGATCACACCAAATGCAGCCAGCGGGACAGCAATGAGGTTATATGCAAATGCCCAGCCTAAATTCTCCCGGATGATTTGCCTTGTACTTTCAGAAAGTTTAATCATCCACGGGATCGATCTTAGGTCTGAACGAGTAAAAACAATATCAGAAGTCTCCCCGGCAACATCTGTGCCGTTGGCGGTGGTAATGCTTAAATCCGCTTGTGCTAAACCTGGGGCATCATTAACCCCATCGCCGATCATAGCAACCACTTCACCCTCGGATTGCCATTCTTTAATCTTTGCTGCTTTTTCTTTCGGTGAGACATTCCCTTGTTGATCTTCGATATCCAATTCTTGCGCAATTGCCCTTACTGTCCGTGGATCGTCACCAGAGAGAATAGCGGATTTAATCTTTTCATCTTTCAACATCTTCAATGCTTCGGATGCGGTTTCCTCTAATTCATCCCTGAGAATAAAAAATCCCCTTACTTTCTCATCCCAGTTGACCCAAACGACAGTATCACCCTTCGTCGTTCTCTCTTCAGCTTGATCTGACATTTTTGAAAAATCCAAATCCCCAATAAATTTTTTCGAGCCTACTTTGACTTCTATTTCCTCTCCGTTGTTTACTTTTGCGATGACACCCCCACCTCGTTCAGATTTAAAGTCGCTGGCTTCAAACAATGAATTTTTACAGTAATTTACAACAGACTTAGCAATGGGATGTTCCGAAAATTGTTCGACACTGGCCGCCGTGCACAGAAGCTCGTCTTTTGATATCTCTATTTCCGGATTGACCACAATATCCACCATCCCCAAATTTCCTTTAGTAAGCGTTCCGGTTTTATCAAAGACAATTTTGGTGACTTGGGCAGCAATCTCCAGAGCTGAGGGTTTTCGAACTAAAATGCCCTTATGTGCCGTCTTTCCAAGCGTAATTGCCAGAGCCAAAGGGGTTGCCAAACCCAATGCACAGGGGCAGGCAACAACTAAAACTGCGACAGCATTTAACAACGCTTGGGAAGGAGTGGACCCGGTTAGCCACCACCCAAAAAATGTGATTGCTGCAGTCGTCACAATGCCTAAAGCAAAATATTTCGATGCTTTGTCAGCCATCCGTTGAATGGGGGGTTTTTGATTCAAGGTTGATTCAACAACATTTGTAATTTGACCCAGATTAGTATTCTCACCAATTTTATCAACTTCAGCAATTAAGGCTGAATCGTTGATGATCGTGCCGGCATAAATCATATCTCCGGGCTGCTTTTCAACCGGTTTTGACTCACCTGTCAGCAGCGACTCATTTACAGATGCTGAATTCTCAAGGACTTTAGCATCTGCCGGTATACGCTCTCCAGGTTTGACAAGAATTTTATCCCCGATGCGCAGTCGGTTGACCTTGGTTTCAACCCATTCATCCCCCTCTCGTCTACGTGCGGTTTGTGGTTGAAGCTGCAGCAGATGATGAATATCCTTACGAGCCTGGCTTCCGCCCAGTTTCTCAAGATAGCGACCAAGCATAATAAATGTAGTGATCATCGCAACAGAGTCAAAATATACTTCACCGTTTCCTTGCAATGTGATGTAAACGCTGTAACTATAAGCCGATAATGTGCCCAGGGATACCAATGTATTCATCCCAATTTTGCCAGCTTTAATTGAACGCCAGGAGCCTAGTAGGAATGAGGAACCACCAATAAATAATGCGGGGGTTGCCAGTGCCCAAACAACATAATGAAGATTTTGTACATTTTGAGAAGAAAATGTTCCGGAAGCATATAAGGGGTAAAGCTGCACCAGGTAAATTAACATAATCTGCATTCCAAAACCAGCCGCAACGATCAACCTGAGCAGCAAACTTTCCCGCTCTTTTTCGATTTTCTGCTCAGAAGGATCGGTGGTTAGGTGCGCATGATAACCAATATCTTTTAAATTTTCAAGAGCAGAATCAAGATCAGCCTCCTCAGGATTATAATCGATCCTCCCCTGTTCGCCAGCAAAACTTACCGTTACGTTTTTAATCCCGGGTTCGTTGCTGAGAGAAGCCTCAATGCTTGAGGCACAATCGGGACAGTACATCCCATCAATTCTGAAATGGGCAGTTTCACCCGATTTGAAGATTTTTTCCAGGGCATTCCGATCATCAGTTGGCTTATCAATATCCGCATGCTCATGGTCCTGCATATTCTTCGGCGGTTTTATCTTATCCGTAAATTTTCCTGAATCAGGCATGTTAACCTTCTTGTTCACTTAAGAACATGCCCCACTTGGAAAATCAAGTGGGGCAAATCAATACTCTTATAGGTACTTAATCAACATCTTCATATATTTTTGTTGTGAGATCCATTATTTCAACATGAGGTTTGAATTCTGTAAGAATCTTATCCTCAGCTAAGGAGGAGTCCACATGTTTTTTGAGGTCTTCCCATCTATCCCAGGTGCTCATGAAAATCAGGCCTGCAGGATCCTCCCGCTCTAGGGTATGCATTGCACGGGCATCGATAAACCCATCCTGACTGGGTAGGAGTGTTCTTAAATACCCCAAAGCCCTCTCCAGGGAAGCTCCGATCTCAAGCTCCGGCATCTCCTCACGGTCGATCTCAAAATGAATCAAGTAGGTATAAGCCATCTCACTCTCCTTATCTTGGTGTCCAATAGAAGATCAACGTGGCTAACCACCACAAAAGGACCCCAGGAATTGCCACCCACATTATCGGGGGAAGTCCTCCGCCTGCTTCCTCGATCTCACCTGCGAAGCTGTCGATATAACCATCCGGATGGATTGCTTCATAATCACTTTCTTCATCTTCATCACGGTGACCCGAACTTCCGGGCAAGGTGCTGGGCCGCCACTTGATCGCAATTGTCACTGCAAATAATATGAGGACAAATGCTCCGCCAGCGATCCCAACGATCTCACCCCAAACATTCATTACATTTTGGGTCATTTTGAACCTCCTTTCTTATCTGGCCAAGGTTCTGGTTCTCTATCTTCTAGCATTCGATATTTCGCTTCTTCGATATTTTTAAATTGGCCTGTTTTCCAGGCGTAAATAATCAATGCGATCACTGTGATAGGAACAAAAATCATCCAACCGACCACTACCCACATTCCCAAAGGCATCATTGGTTACCTCCTTGTCCTGATCCTGTCAGCTCAACAAGAAATGAGGTGATATCCCAGGCTTGTCCAGTAGTCAAGAACCATTTGTAAGGGAACATCGGACTTTTCGGAACACCTTCCCAGGTGCGCCAGTAGATATATTGCTCACTCATTCCCATTGGGAATGCAGCAGGTCCTTTGCTGGGATTCTTCTCAGTGCCCGGACCCATACCTTCGCCATTTTCACCATGACAGGTCGCACAAAAGGTCTGGTACATTTCTTCACCTTGAGAAGTTGAGATGGTATGTCCCTCGGATTTGTAAACATCACTGCTCAAAGTGACATAATTTGCCGGGATTTCTTCAGTATAGACGCTCTCAGTCACTGGCATTCCGCTGCCCATAAACGTTCCCATGATATAACGGAGGACATCCCAGCGTTGATCCAGCGGCAGCCATTCACCCCAGCTGGGCATGGCTGTATCCTGGATGCCAAATGTCACCTTAGCCAGGTGTTCACCCTGTGCCTCAGGTTTCATCTCTTTATTGCGCATTTCCCTGAAATCAGCCGGTTGTGGATTTAGATATTGACCATCCCAACCCTGTCCATCACCCGCGGCCCCATGGCAGTGGGCACAGTGTTGAATAAAGACAATTTTCCCTCGCTCATAGGTTGATGTATCAGGAAAACGCATTGAAGTTTTGTAAAAATCCGGGTAGGTGAAATTCTGACCCTGGGGAGGCTCATCCGGTCGGTCTTCCGTTTGCGTAAACATTGAGCGGATGTAGTGTACCAATTTCCAACGATCTTCTTCACCATATTCAATTTTCCAGGACGGCATAGCTGTCCAGGGGACGCCTTCGCTAATCCGCCAATAATAATCAGCATCAGTATAGTCGCCGTAGCTTCCATCGCCAAAATCAGGGGGGCCAGGCTGCAGCTCATTACGATAAGGACCTGAACCACGTCCTGCATCGCCATGGCATACAAAGCATTCCCGTGTGAATATTGCCTTAGCATCATCAATTAATTCGATAGAGATATCCAACGGGTTTGTCATCCCAGCGTAATCACCGGGAGGATCCCCCTCATCGGGGTCATGCATCACAGGTCGAGAAAAAATTTGCTGGACATAGCGAATTACATCCCAGCGTTCTTCTTCCGATAAACTGGCTTTCCAGGTGGGCATTATCGTACCTTGAATTCCTTCTGAAACATGCCAGAAAAATTCATCATCCGGCATACTACGGAAAGGTTCTTGTTTAAAGTTCGCAGGCGTCACAATCAAAGTGCCACCATAGCTGCCCAATCCATTCCCGGCATCACCATGACAGGTCATACACCTGGATACGTAAATTTCCTTCCCTTTTTGAAGCCCAGAAGCCTCCCAGGTATCCCAGCCCTGGGGCTGGTCTGCGCTGGTCGACGCGGTCGAGTATTCTATTGGGTCTTCCAAGTATGCATATTCCTGGATCGGTTCGATCATTCTTTTTGCTGCGACCCGGTTGCCTAAATTGAATAAATAGTGTATGATCTTTTCTTTCTCACCCTGTTCCAGGAATTCAAAACTGGGCATGATCGAAAGAGGAGACATTTCCCGAGGATTATTCAAGTGCCGAATATCCCAGGCCTCACTTCGCTTCCGACCCAAATAAGATAGATCCGGCCCTGTTCGTTCAGACCCCAGGATCATCGGGTTGTCGAAAACATAATCGCCACCATCGGAAGGCGGCCCCATTGCGGTATCCTGTTCACGGACATACTGCGTATGGCAGTAGTTACAACCGTTGGAATAAAACAATTTTCGCCCTTCCGACTCCCTTTCAGTATAAGGATTGGCAATGATCGTCCGATCTGGATTCCAGATCAATCCTGGCACAAAAACCGCCACAGTGACCACAGCGAAAAAGACAATTAAGCCACCAATGACGACAATTCTGAATGTCATTCTCATGATTCCACCTCCCTTAACTTACAGCCGTCGCCGGAACCTTTTGAGGATTTTCTTCAGGTTCAGGCGGTGCTGATATTGCAGGTTGAACAATCAATGTAGCCAGCAAATTGTAGCTGTAAAGTATGAAACTCAAGACAACTAAAATACCTCCTGCTGCCCTGAGCGCCATATAAGGGCGTAACCCGGGTAGAACACTCCAAACGGGCAGCCCTTGATGGACCCAATTTGTTCCCTGAACAAGTCCGGTCAATAAGAAACCACCAAAGAAGAACGTGAACCCAATCACATACAGCGCATATTGAACATTGGCTAATTTCCTGCTGAACAATTGGCATTTCAATATTTTCGGTAAAATGTAAAATGAAGCGCCAATAATTGTTGAAGCTGCAAAGAACATCAACGATAGGTGCGCATGACCAGGAACATATTGTGTAAAGTGTGTGAGTTCATTGATCGAACGAAGTGCTTGATGGGAGCCCTGGTAGGAAACAATGATATATGCAGCCCAGCCTGTTACCACAAACCTTAATGGTATGCTTGAAATAACCTTATTCCAGTTCCCACGCATGGTCAGGAAAATATTCATCATGAAAGCAACAACCGGTAGAATCATCCCGATGCTTTCTGCTACAGCAATGGTTTTTAACCAATAGGGAATAGGCGCCCAAAGCAAGTGATGAGCACCAACGCCGGTGTAGAAAAATGCAATCCCCCAAAAAGCAACCAGTGATAAGAAGTGACTGTACAGGGGCGTTTTGGTCGCTTTTGGAACGATGTAATAGATTACTGGTAAAAGTCCGGTTGTAAACCACAAACCAAGAACGTTGTGACCATAAAACCAGTTAAATATCGTATCATTAATCCCCGTAATTGCCCCGGTGGGAGGATTCCACATCACATTTCCAATAAAATACAGCAGCGGCATCCAGATCACAGTACCGCTAATGTACCACAAGGAAACGTATAATTTGTTTTCCACCCGGTGTCCAACCGTCATATAGATATTAAACAAATTACAGACGAGGGCAACAATCACAGCCACATCAACAACCCAGATCATTTCCGCATATTCCCGGCTTTGCGTATTGGCGATTGCTAGGTTAACAACACCCCAGAGAATTGCCAAATTCCACAAAATCACTGTAATATTGCCGAGTGCTTCACTCCATAGCTTTCGACCAGTCAACTGCGGGACAACATACAACCAGAGTCCCATCATGCTGCCGGATAGGAAAGCGAACATGACGGTATTGGTATGTTCTTGCCGTAATCGGCTGAAAACGAGCACAGGTATCCCCCTGAAAAGATCGGGAAAAACAAATTGCAGCGCCAATGTTAATCCCATCAGTACACCCAGTATGATCCAAACTGCGGCAGTTACCATGAAATTACGACTGGCGCTGTTCTCTTTCGTGAACATCTCTATTCATCCCTCCCTTCTATGAAAAAGGAAAAATCCAATCATCATAGTCTAAAAATTTTTATTGGTATCCTATCCTATATATAAGCGTACCTTAGCGGATTGTATGAAATCAAGATAATTTGTTGAATAATGGAAAGTCTTTAGTTGCTTTAGGTTGGAATAAGTTGGCGTCAGAATGGTCGTTGAGAAATGAAAACCAATCTTCTTCATCTGTTAATAAGATGGGGAAAATTAAAATAAATTCGATTTTTAACAATTTTTATGAGGCTGGTTTATTTTTGATTTCTTAGTTGTTGTTTGATTTTCTCTTTCAGCTGCTTTCTTTGCTGATGATAAGACTCCTCACCCAGAATACCGCTCTCATACGCCTGGTCAAGCTCAGCAATCCTTTCCAACAACTGCTTATTGTTTTCAGGCAGTCGATTAACACCTGGCCGCCGCCAAAACCAATAAACACTGATAATTGCAGCTCCTAATATCAATATCCCAATGAGTACTTCTCTACTTACGGAACCACCAGAAGAATCCTCAGTCTCAGTAACACTAAGCGATAGTGTCTCATTTGGCTGGATCACATCGGCACTGAAAGCAAAAGCAGTTCCCATATCAGTCTCAATTGTTCCCGCTGATTTGATCTTCTCCCCTGTAACCGTGACAGCACTCGCCTCTGAAACCATGATCTCAACTTCATCAATTGGAAATTTGTTCTTTCGAAACAATTCTACTGTGTCGGAGAAGGGGACTTCATAACTAAAAAAGACTTCCACAGTTCCCTCACCGGGTGGGACCGCTTTGGTATCAACAAAACTTTGGCCCAAATCGATGTATCGTTCACCCAAGCCTTCTCCGCTAAACCATAAATTCTGCGCTGCATCAGGAAGGACGAATTCTAATGTCGACAACCGACCGATTTCAAGGTTGCTTTCACCAATCCAGGTAAGCTCACCCTGGTTGCTAATAAGGTAATATTCCCCAATCCGGAGCTGATTCCCAACCCGGTTGATCAGGATATCATAACGACTGATCCGGATAGCGTCTGGATTATTTGTTTTATCATAAATAAAAATCTCAAGTTCCGGAAGATCCTGGTTTGAGACATATAAAACTTCATCCGAATAATAATTCACGCCCAGGTATTCAGTCTCAGCAATAATTAAATCGCCGGAGTTTAACTCAATTCTAGAAAATGTAAAGAAGCCCACCCTATCCGAAGCAGTTTCATAAGTGCGAACCTCAGATTCTTCTGAGTAAACTGTTAACGATACCTGCAGTTGTTCATTGACGCGACTGCCATCACTACCATTGATAATTTCTCCAGTAAGGGATTTTCCCCCGTCATTCAAAGGCTTAATCCACGCTGTTCCTAAAATTAAGACCGATAATGAAAATAACAAAAATCTTGCTGTTCTTTTGGTCACTTTGATCCCTTTTTCTCAATAGGTAATCCGCATTGAGAACAAAAACGATCTGACTCTTTGAGTTGATTGCCGCATCGGGGGCATATGCTTATTTCAGACTCGTGCTTACTTTGCTTCAATTTCTCAACCTCTTGCTCAATCAGATCTTCCAAATTTTGTTCTTTTTGAAGAAGAGGTTGTGATATGTAAGCCACAAGCATGATTGCTAAGGATAGAATGATGAAAATGGAAAAAATTTGCATATCAACCTTCTTAATAAAGTGATTTTAGTTCTTCTATTAGGGATTGCTCATTCATAACTCCAATATGGAAATTGGCAATTTCTCCCCCCGGGGAAATAAAATAAGTTTCAGGGACGGCGGTCACACCATAGGATCGACTGATATCACCTTTTGAATCTGCGATTAATATGAAATTTAGATCTAATTCCGTAGCAATATTGTTGACAGTTTGTTCTGTATCGTTCATTGCAACCGCAACAAAGACAACATTTTCAAATTCTTTTTCAAGCTGCACGTTTTCAATCATGAGCAATTCCTCTTCGCATTGAGGACACCAGGACGCCCAGAAATGAAGTACGATTGGCTTTCCCCGATATTCGTCAAGTGAAAATTCAACACCATTCAGAATTTGAGCTCTAAAATTCGGTGCTTGCTGACCGGGAAGAGGTCTTCCTGCCTTTCCCATACTATCAAAAGGATTTCCCCACAATGTCACAGCAAGTACAATCATCATCGTGATTCCGACTAGCATACCAAAGCGTTTTATCCATATTTGTGAAATAGAAGCTTCCCGGTTATTCAGAGATAGCAAATTACTCCAGGACCACATTCCGCCGAGGATTAATAAGAGCCCTCCAATCCATAAAAATGAACTAAGCGGATTGATCATAATATTAAAACTAGCAGTACCAGTTTCATCCCATTCAAAGAAAACCATATATAAGTCTTTATTCAGCCTTGAAAAAATGGCTGGCTGTGCCATAACCTGATCATAACCTGGGTAATAGCTAATTTGCGGTTCGATTGTTGTTAAATAATCTGATCCTACATAAATTGATATCGCAGCCCAGGTATTAAGTTGCTCTCGTTCGGTTTCTTGAAATAAATCCTCATATAAAATTGAATAATTACCAATCTCAGCAAAATCACCCGGCGAAAGGGTAATCGTTTCTTCGGATGCATAAAATTGTGTCCCGATGACACCAACAGCGATTAAGATAATTCCAAAATGTATTAGCAGACTGCTGTATCTTTTAGATTTCAGGCTCGATCGCATTAAAAATGGCCTTTTACGACCATTTGATTTCGCATAACTGAGATCTCCCACCAGCTCGCCAAGGACTGCTCCGCCTGAAAATCCAGCAAAACCATAACCGATCAACGAAACAAGTGCGTCAAATCCGAGAAAATAAAGGATCCCAGGCAACCCGAATAATCCAAAAATCGGAAATAGGATCAACCATTTTGATCTTTTGAGAGAACGCCCAAATCGACCAAATAAGGGACAAATGCCCATAAGAAGTACCAGAACTCCTAATTGCGGACCCACGACACGATTGAACCAGCTTGTGGATGCGGCAAAACGACCATTCGTCAAAGTTGGCAGCAGTGTACCAATCAAAATCGATAACGTTATCAACACTAACAAAATTAAGGTCAAGAGTGTAGAGCCAGTTCTCGAAAAAACTTTTTCTGGAAGGGAAATGAGACCCAGGGCTTTCCTATGAGCGATCATCAAAATTAGCGTCCAAATGATTGATAACGCCATCATGAATAAGAAATAAAATCCAATCTGAGATCGAGAAAATGCATGTACTGATTGAATAAATCCGCTGCGTGTCGTAAAGGTACCAAAAAGTACCAAAATAAAAGCCAATGCTGCTAGGCTTATATTCCAAATCCTGAATCCTTCTCCTCGCTTTTGTTGGCTTAAACTATGAATTAATCCTGTGGATATCATCCATGGCATCAATCCCGCATTTTCCACAGCATCCCATCCCCAATAGCCCCCCCATCCAAGCACATCATAAGCCCAGCGGGAACCCAGGATGATACCGACGCCTAAGGCAAGCCATGAAAATAATAACCACTGTTGAACATACCTGTTGGTCCAGTTATCAACCTTGTTCGTAATCAGGGATGCCAAAGCATAAGCGAATGGAACCGCAAGCCCGACATAACCCAAATATAGAATTGGTGGATGAAAAACCATCCCTGGATGGCGAAGAAGGGGGTTCATTCCCTGGCCATTGCTGGGCATTGAATTTGAGGCAATGAAAGGATTTGAAAATATAAGGGTCATTGCGATAAAGAAAGCTGAGATTATCCCCAGGAATATGGAAGCCCATTTCGAAAGCATAGGAAAACTTTTATCATTACGTTTGCTTTCGATTGCAGTAAAAGTAATTTGGAAGAAGGACCACAATAAAAGAGAGCCCTCTTGACCTGCCCATACAGCAGAGATTTTCAAATAAAAAGGCAGTTCCTTGCTTGAATGCTGGGCAATGTAATTAATATTGAATTGATCCGTAGCAAATCCGAATAGTAAAATCGCCAGAGCAAAAAATAACAAAATAGTGGTACCGAAAATAGCTCGCCGCCCACTTTCTTGCCAATATGGATTTTTATTTTTAATGCCGGACCAAACAGCAACGACCGCGTAGATATTAGCGAAAAGCGCAAACCCTAATAAAAATTTCCCAATTTCCGATATCATTAAATACTCTCATTCTAAAAGAATATAAAAATATTGATTTGCCTTTGGAGCATTGCTTATTAATTGAAAATAATGATCATACTAATAAATAATACCTAATCTTCATACCAAATGACTATAAAAAATGAGATTCTATTATAGACAAATTCTGGAAAAAAGCTTTGCTGATATGATTAGAGCTAGCGAAATCTGGCTAGCTCTAATCAAGGTTATTTATAAATTCGAATTAACCTGAGGGTTATTGATCATCACCATTTTTTTGTTTCAAATTTGAAACATCCTCTTGCCTCGATTCATTTGTTTTCTCAACTTTTTTACCTTCAAGTCGTTCTTCCAATGGCGGTGCAATATGATAGGACTCTTCACCTGCAGGTATGAACCCTAATTTGATAATTTTGTACTTGATCAAAATCAGCAAAATACCGCCGATCATCATTAAAATCGC
>Ga0207796_1000806_pt1 | contig 11529 bp, 11 predicted proteins | sample Pon1CUnioCityCA_6_FD_187274 | JGI IMG/M metagenome (GOLD analysis project Ga0207796, IMG submission 187274) | Marine sediment microbial community from Union City, CA, USA - Pond 1C Sediment 1 (SPAdes) | ecosystem: Environmental > Aquatic > Marine > Intertidal zone > Salt pond sediment ...
GATTAGACAGAAATGTTTTCTCCTCATTTTTCTCTCCAATTCTCAGCTAAAAGGCTAATAATATTGTCGACTCTGATAACTCGCTCTCGCTCGATCAATTATCGCAGTATGGCTAACATTAATTATCTTACAGCTGAGCGATAAAGTCTTATCCTGTTATCTGGCCTTGAGTGACTGAGTTGGATCAGGTTTTATCCCCCTGTATCTTCAAAACCCCCGTCCACCCCTCACGATTCCTGGCGGGGGATGGCGGTCCCGATCAGCAGCAGGGCGACCGCCGAGCCGATGATCGTTCCGTAGAGCTCGATGGCCTGAGCCAGGCGGCTGGGAATCAGTAATACCAAGATCCCTCCCAGGGCCAGCAAGATCAGGAGGTTGCGCGCCAGGTTCCTGTAAAAACTCATCTATCCTTTCTCCATTAAACTGGTCTCACTCACTAATAAATTTTCAGGGGATCCCGAAGGCCCGCTCCCAGGCAGCTACCACCTGGGGGTCGAAATGCTCCCCGGCTTGCTCCCGGATATACCCGTGGATCTTCTCCGCTGGCCAGGCATCCCGGTAGGGGCGGGGGGAGCTCAAGGCGTCCCAGACATCGATCACGGCGAAGATCCGCGCAGCCAGGGGGATCATCGTCCCCTGCAGGCCGTCCGGGTAGCCGGAGCCGTCCCATTTCTCATGGTGGGCCGTGGGGATGGGCAGGGCCGGGTGCAGGAATTCGATCGGCTGCAGCATCTCCCGGGCGTAAAGGGGATGCTGGCGCATCACAGCCCACTCTTCTTCGGTCAGCGGGCCGGCTTTGTTGAGGATGCTGTCGGGCACCCCCAGCTTGCCGATGTCGTGTAATAAAGCGCCCCGGCGCACGTGAACCAGCTGGTCCCGGGGCAGACCGACCGCATTGGCTAATTTCAGTGTCCGCTCCACCACCCGCTGGGTGTGCCCCCCTGTGCAGGGGTCCCGCAGGTCCAGAGCCCGCACCCAGCCTTCCAGGGTGGTGTTGTAGGCCTGATCGAGCTCCAGGTTGGTGCGCCTTAAATCCTCGACCAGGGCAGCATTGTCCATTGCCACGGCTGCCTGGGATCCTAATGTGCGCAAGAATTCATACCATTCCCCGTCCACCTGGGGGGGCGTCTTGTGGTAGACCTCCAGGGCACCCATCACCCTTCTCTTGGCGATCAAAGGCACTGCGTGGTAGGAGTGGAAACCTTCCTGGGCGAAGACCCCCCTGCGCTCCAGCCCGGGTTGTTCTTGAGCCAGGTCCTGGAGGGCGACCAGGTCTTTCTTGCGCAGGGCATTCTGGATCAATTTCTCCCTGGCTTTTGAGATCCCAGATTGAGGTTGATAGCGCTCAAAGCCCAACCCCGCTGCGAAAGAGATCCTTCCCTTTTCCGGGTCGGTGAGGATGATGTCGGCCGCGTCCACCTCAAGCTGGGAGACCACCTGCTCCAGGATCAGCTGCAGGGTCAGGTCAAGATTGAAGGAGCCGGTAATGGCCCGCTCAATGGCGTGCAGGGCTGAGATGCGCTCCAGGCGCCGGCTGGTGAGTTCATGCTGGCGGGCTCGCTGCAGGGCACTGGCAGACATTTCTGCCAGCTGATGGACCAGCTGGCATTCCAGGGGGGTCAGAGGGGTCTCCCTCCCCACCCATAAAGCACCCAGATGCTGGCTGCCAACTGCCAGGGCGGCGCCATAGATGGGTCGGGTTCCATTCTCCAATCCAATTAGCTCCTCCAGCGGGCAGCACCTGCCGTTCAGGTTCTCAATAATTTGCGGGTCCACCAGGGTTCCGGTAAGCGTCCCTTCATTGGGGAGGGGGCTTTCCCAATCCCCCCAGCTGAAGAGCAGCTGGTAAGGGGTGTCTGGAGGTGCCCCCAGGGTGATGGCCGTCCGCTCCACCCCCAGCAGTTCTTGCAGCTGGCGGGTGATCAGGGGGGGCATGTCCTCGGTGCCCTGGGCTTTTTGCAAGGCGGCTGCCGTGCCAGTCAGAGCTTCCTGGACCCAAAGCCGTCCGTGGAGGGAGTTTTCAATGAACAGGCACAGGAATTGGTCGGGAGCCAGTCCGCTTCCCTGGATGGGGAGCAGCTGGCAGGTCCAGGACCGGTCATCCCGCTGGATCACTCCCGCGGCGCTGATGCCGGAGAGAGCCAGAGGGACCTGGTCTAAGAGGGCGGGGTAGTCCTTTAACACCTCAAAGATCGACCGGCCGACCAGGTCAGCCGGCTTCCAGGCCGGATCAGGATCGCGCCCGGGGTTAACCCATTCGATCATCCCTGCCTGGTCCAGGCCCCAGATCATGAAAGGTGCGGCCGCTGGAACGGTCAGGGAAGGGGATCCAAGGGGCTTATTTTTCAGCATGCAAGACAGGGGCAGACTGGGCTGCTGGGAACCAGCTGCCGCAGGGCTGGGCGCAGGGCTCGTCCTGGGATGTCAGCTGGAGAGCGAAATCAGCCAGGTCCCGGGCCCGGATGGCCAGCACCCGGCGGCGGTCCCGCCCGCTGAGCTGGAAGCTCTCTCCCTGGAAGCCTTTACGCAGGGCTTCTTCAGGATGGGTGAGGAGCAGGTTCCGGAATTTCTTGTTGATCACCGCAGCGGCTAACAGCCGGCTGAGGCCCCCCGCAGATGGGGGGGTTTCTTCGTGCTGGTGCTTGGCAGAACTGGTAAGGTGGGAAATTTCCATTAACATAGTTTGTTCCTTTGACTAAGATTGATGACTTGGTTCGTTTCCTGCCTGGTCAGGGACCGGATCGAGGGGTGCTTCCACAGCCAGGAGCCAGAAGATACCCAAAGCGATCAGCAGGTCTCCTGCGCTTAAAGCCCGGGTCCAGGGGAACCAGGCTGGGAGCAGAATAGTATCTGATAGGAATGCCAGGCGGGTCTCACTGAGGGGCAGGATGATATTCTTGCTGCGTCCTGGCCGGAGCCCGGTCACCCAGGTCGAAGCCGGCAGTTCAGGAAAGAGAGCCCCGGCTGTTTGGGGGGTGAGCGGCATCAAGCCGTTGTTAAGGCTGATCACCAGCAGGTTAAGGACCAGCCCCAACCCGAGGATCTTCATCCCTGTCAGCCGGCGGTTGACCCAGACGAAGCCCAGCAGGGCCAGCTGGGACGCTACCAGGATGGCAGAGGCCCAGCGGTCAGAGAACCAACCAGCTGTGGCGCTGATATGGAAGGCCAGCAGCTGGGGGGCGACCGCCAGGATCACCAGCCAGAGCCAGGACAGCTCCGGCTCCCGGTAGGGTTTCTTTTTGATCCCGGCCCGGGCCAATCCGGCCAATAGGCCGGCGGCAACTGCCAGGAGCAGGATCATTTAGATGCCGCCAAAACCGCCATCTACACCAGGAGCACCAGCGCCCAGGGCCAACAGGGCCAGGGTGAGCAGGGCTAAAAAGATCTGCAGCGTGCGGCGGTTGATCTTGCCGGTAAAGAGGGAAATACGAGAAAGGGTCTTCTTCATTTTATGCCACCTTTGATATGATTTATTAATTTGACAGTCATATTATCTCCCATAGGGGTCTCCCTAAGGGTCTCTTTTAATGGCGGATGTTGGTTGAATTTTTGGTCGATCAGAACTGATGAATTCAGCCTAACAGCTTTTCATAGAGGTCTAGGGTCTCTGGTGAGGGTTCAGCATCCAGATCCCTGGCCAGGACCTGCCGGCAGGCCTGGAAGATCCCTTCCACGCCAGCCCGGTTTCCCCTGGCAGCATGGGCCCGCATGGCGATCCGGCTGGCGGCTTCCTGTCCGGGATTCACGGCTAGCAGCAGCTGGCAGCTTTGCAGGGTTCCCAGTGTATCTCCCAGGGATTCCTGGGTTCGGGCCAGTTCCAGGAGGGCTTCCTCGTAAGCGAGGTAGAGACGGTAGCGGTAAGGCTCGGTCCACAGTCCTTCCAGCGAAGGGGCATAGGGGTGCTGGTAGATTTCCACCGCAGCCTGGAGGTGGCGGATCTTGTTCTCCGGGTCAAGTTCCTCATCAGCAGCTCTCAAGGCAGCCTGGAAATCCTCCACATCGTAGCGAAAATCCAGACGGCGGTTGAAGTGGTAGAGGCGAGTGGGTTGGTGGTAAAGGATGGTCTCTTTGCCGACTGCCCGGCGCAGTCGGTACAGGGCGTTCTTGAATTGCTTGGTGAGCTGATCCGGGGTGCTGTCCGGCCAGAAGACCAGGCAGATCTCCTCCCGGGTAGCTCCCTCAGGCTGGCTGAGCAGATAGAAGAACAGTTCCCGGACAGTTTTTTGCTTGGTCCATTCCGGGGCGGTCAGGGGCTTTCCCTGGCAGTAGACCAGCTCGTAGCCCAGGGCGCTGATCTCCAGGAAGGGTGTGTCTTCCCCCTGTTCTGCTCCCTGGTCCAGGGCGAGGGTTTTACGCAGCTCCGGCAGGCGGGATCGGAAATCGCGGACAGAACGCAGCAGCGGGAAAAGGTAATGGTCAGGCGGGAAAGCTACGACCAGGGCTTCCAGCTCCTCCTCCAGATCGCTCAGGTAGGGGATCAATGGGGACTTGGTGATCAAGGAGTCCAGGATCTTCCTGGACCGGGCCAGTTGGTTCTGGCAAGCGGCCCTATCGCCGCGGGAGTTCTCGACCAGGGCCAGCAGGATCCTGGAGGCGGCTTCCTCCACCGGGCTTTGGGAGTTTTTGAAGATCTCAACAGCAGCGGTCAATTCCTCCTGGGCCAGCTCCAGCTGGCCTTCCTCGAACCAGATCCGGCCCCATTCAAAGTGGAATTTCCCCGCTTCCGCTCCGGAGGGATTTTCGCGGATGAAAGGCTCCGCGGCGTCCAGGTGGGTCTTGGCCCTTTCCAGCTGGGCGTCTTTGCGGGCCAGGACAGCCCGGGTGATCCGCAGATAGCCCTGCAGGAAGCTTTCCCCGCTCTGAGCTGCCAGCCGGCTGGCCTCGTCAAGATGTTTGCCTGCATCATCCAGGCTGTTTAGGTCAAGAAGTAAATCTGTCAAACTGGCCAAAGTGAAAGCTTTATTGCGAGTGCTTCCCGTTTGTTGAGCATAATCAAGTGCTTGCTTGAACCAGTTGTAGGATTCCGCATATTCTCCGCAGAGGTGGTCCAGAACCCCTAGATTATTGCAGAGACCCACCAGTTGATTGAGATTGTTGAGTCCAACCCAGAGTTGGAACGCCCTTCGATAATATTCCCTCGCTTCCTGGTAATTACCAAGGTTCATCGCTAATAAACCAAGGTCCATTTCCACGATAGCGGCATTTTTGGGGTCATTTTGCTGGATATACTTATCTAAGGCTATGTGGAGGTTTAATTTTGCTTCTTGATTTTCCCCCAGTCGCGTTTGATTCAATCCAATCTCCCGGTGAGATTCAGCATTCAAAATCTCCAGTTCACCACCCTCGCTCGTTAATTTGTGAACTTGAAATGCATCCGTCAATCCTTCCTGATATCTTCCTTGAAACCGCATGTAAGTGGCTCTCCTGATCAACAGCAGAGCATGAGCTTCCGGATCTTTTCCATAAGCTTTCTCCTCCAGGGCTTTATTGATCAGATCCAAGCCAGTTTTACTATCCCCTTTCATTCTTGCGATCAATACATAATATGCCAACAACCTGGGTCTTTGTTCCAGAGTGGCACTGTTCACTGAGTCCATCCAACCACCAAGCAAGCTGATCTGTCCCCGATGGATGAGTGCTGAGCTGGCTGATTCAATGAAATTCGCTGTGATCTCTTGGTTCCCTAGCTGCTGACAGACTGCATATCCTTTTTCCCACCAGCCTTTTTTGCTGTAGACTTTCACGAGCTTTTTGAGGGTAGCCCGGGTGCCCTGGGGATCGAGCTCCAGGCTCCGCTGGCGCAGGAAGTCGCCAAACAGGTGGTGGTAGCGCAGCCAGGTGCCCTCGTTTTCGACCGGCTGAATGAACAGGTTCAATTGCAGCAGCTCCCGGATGAGCGCTTCCCAGCTGTGCTGCCCTGGCGGGTCTCCTAAGGCTTGCTGGCAGAGCGCGGCATCGAACTCTTCCAGGAGAGAGCTGCGCAGCAGGAACTCCTGCATCTCTGCCGATTGCCGGTCTAACACCTGGCGGGCCAGGTAGTCGTAAAGATCGATCCCGGCAGCCCGGGCAGCCCGGTCGTGGTCAGTAGGTCCATCCCGGGTGGTCTCGGCGGTCAGCAGCAGGCCGGTAATCCAGCCCTCTGTCTTTACGGCAGCTGCCTGGGCTTCCTGGGGGCTCATCTCCTGCTGGTATTTGATCCGGTAAAGTTCGCGGATCTCGCCCGGATCGAAGGCCAGCTCTTCAAAGCTGAGCCCTTTCACCTGGGAGCGGCCAACCATCAGGGGCAGGTCAGGCAGGCTGAGCAAGGACCGGGAGGCGATCACCAGATGGCAGTTCTCATCCATCTCCTGGGCAAAGCGGTTGATGAATCCGCTGACCCAGGGATCGTCGTCTACCAGGTGGAAGTCGTCCAGCACGAGGGCAAAATGCTCCTGGATGTTCTCATAAAGGTCGTTGACGAGGGTGTGCAGGATCAGCTCCTGGTCGATTTCCATGGTGTCCAGGTTGCTGAGCAAGGCGCGGCTGGCCCCACCAAACTCCGGGAATTGCTCTGAGATGGCGGCGGTCAGATGACTGATGAAGCGCAGGGGGTTTCGGTCCAGGGGATCGAGTGACAGCCAGCAAACCGGGTAGGCTGCCCGGTCGGCAAAATCGACCAGCAGGGTGGTTTTCCCGTAGCCGGCCGGGGCAGTGACCAGAGCCAGGCGGTATTCCAGCAAGTCATCCAGCAGCCCCAGCAAGCGGGGGCGGCTGAGCAGGTCCCGGGCGCGCCGGGGGCGGATTACCTTGGTGCGCGTGATGCTGTAACTCATCCTTCGCCCTCAATCCTTTCCTTCAGCCTGGTGTGGAGGTCTGTTTTCCTATTATATATGAAATGGAGGAGGTTGATGGGATACAGTCTGTCAGCTGTAGTGCGGGACGGGGTCTTGTGCTATGGGATTGATTGGCCGCTTTACGGTCAGGCTGAGGAACGATGACCGGGGTCGCTGGAATATTTCCGGTAATTGGTGAGGGAGACCCAGCCGTGACAAACCGGGCTGTCATTCAATACGAGCGCCTGCTGACCACTTAGTGAACCATAAGCAGCTTGACCAGAGCGCAGCGAAGGACAGTAAACTTGTTTTTTACCAGAAGAGATTGGGCTACCTGCAGGATCCCTTGACGAAAGCTATGGATTTAACATATCCTTCAATTATTGAACACAAATAGATCCGCGGGCCATTTTCACCATCATCGCAAGGCTTATCCACCAATTCTCCCAACAGCAATAATATTCAATTAAAAGAAAACCAGCGCTCCCCAGATGCTGAGGATCAGCGCAGCCAGCAGGAGCCAGAACCAGCGCAGGTCCGCTGCCAGGGGTGTGGGGCCGCTGCCTGCAGCGGGTTCGAAACCAAACACATATAACCGGTCCCGCTTGGCGATCATATCTTGCAATTCGTAGCTGATGCCGTAAGATGCCAGCCAGGGTTTGAAGTGGGAATCACCACCGGTCAGGAACATCCCCTGTGCTACGGTCGTGAACTCCTCCAGGTCCTGGACCCGGTATGCCTGACCTGTGTAAGTCTTCCGACCCACCTGGACGGTGACCAGGGGATCAGCCAGGACGTTCTTCACCCAGTCTGAGCGTTCTCCCCAGCCGGAGCAGACGTAATCCTTCCCCCCAGCTGGCGCATAGCTGAGCATGGTATGGCGGGGCAGGCCGCTTTTCCTCCCCCGGGTGGTGAGGGCCAGCATCCTGCTGCCACCCAGCAGGGGATGGCTTAATATCGGACCCAGGCCTGTCCGCCACAACAAGAGAGGTGTCTTATAGATAAGACGATTCAAGGTACCTTTCTGAGGGTAACTCATGCTCCCAGATGTTTTCTGCTCAAAGCGATCCATGCTTGATAACCTTTATTGAGAATTGTATACTCAATCTGACATTTTTTCCCGGTCCCGGATCAACTCCTGCATGGTTTTCTTCTTATACTTCACAATCTGGAGTAGGATCAATTGTCAGCAGTCCCATTTTCAAGGGCTGGGTCTGCTGGCAGCTTCCAGACCCAATAAGCTCCCAGCAGGGCCAGGGGAATTGTCACAGCAGCAGCGATCAGCCACATCGACAGTGATTCCTGATAGTTTTCAACACCAATCAGCTTGATATTCACTGCTGCGTTGGTCAGCCAGTGCATAATAATCCCCGGCCAGAGAGTATTATATTTCATGACCAGCGCTGCGTAGAATATTCCCGGTAGGGAAAGGATCACAGCCTGCAGGATTACCACGCCTGGCGGCCGGGCAACCAGATTGAAGAGATGGATCATCCCAAAGAACATAGAGGAGAGGACCAGGGTTTTGAACTGGCCGGATTTGGACTGTCCCCAGGCGAGCAGCATGGCAGTGATCACCAAACCCCTGACCATGGTCTCTTCCACCAGACTTGTGCTAAGATGCAAAGTCAGATTACTTGCTGCCATGTTCCAGTCAGAGATTGGGAAGGAGAGGTCACCCGTGAAGGCATAAAGCCAGGTGAGGACTTTGTAAATCATCAGAGGTATAGATACCAGCCAGATCGGGAGTGTACCAAATCGGGACAAACCGGAGTCCTTTACCCAGCCGAATCTCCAGTAGAGCAACAGGAAGGCCAGGAAGGTGATCAGCTTACTCAGGGCGTCCCCTAACAGCTGGCCAGCCGCTGTCTCTGGAAAGAGGAAATGGACCGGATAGGTCAGGAATCCCAGGATCGAGTAGAGTACGATTAAGACCAAACCAAACAGAAAGGGGCGTTTAAGGGCAAATTCCTTGAATTTTTGCATGACATCTCCATTCTTGATAAGATCGGTAGGCCCTTGTTCGAGCGTGATAGGAGTGATTTTAATCGTGGAGATGTGTCTTGTGACCATCCATAAGTTGTGTTTTCTGGTTGGTTTTAATCGATAGTTTGGATGAAATCCCTCAGAATTCCCCCGATCAACCTTGATCCCAAGCTTGAGGAGCGGGTAGTTTTCCTTTCTGCCTAACGAGTATGATCGTGGGCTGAACCTTTTAAGTCCTCCTTTGGGGACAAGGGCCTCTTCACTCCTGTCAGTCAAATTTCTAATTTTCAATTTTCAATCTTCAATTGTTCGGTATGATTTCCAGCATCTCACTGACCGGAAATGGTTTGCCATGTCCAGGATAGATGGTCTGCACTCCCAGGTCGAGGAGGGTCTTCCAGCTGGACCAGAGCTGATCCAGGTCATCCGCAAAGATGGGATGATTGGGGTGTAATCGGAAGGGAGGGGCGTTATGGGTCAGGCAGCCTACAAAGGCATCGCCATTCTCCAGCAGGACACTTAAGGAGCCGTCAGTGTGCCCGGGAGTGTGGAGGATCCTTCCCGGGATGCCGAATTCGTTCAGATCCAGACCCTCATCGCCAATGATCAGATCCGGAGCGACACCGGGATACTGGAGGGATTTCAGGATGGGCTTCAACAGGCTCAATCCAATCTTCCCCCAGGGAGTGACTGCCGTTGGCTGGGAGGCGATCCCTGTTCTGATCATTTCCCCTTCTGTGTGATGAATTGCGACCTGAGCGCCTGTGAGTCCTTTGACGTCTGCAATGGCTCCGGCATGGTCAAAATGGGCGTGGGTGATGACTGCCAGTTTGACCTCGCGCGGATCGAGGGGAATAGATGCAAACCACTGCTTGATGTGGGGAAAAGTGAAAGCCGGTCCGACGTCGACCATCATCCATCCCTCAGCTTGGATCAGGTAGACATAGTTGATCCCCAGGCGTTTTGAGAATATCTTGGTTTTCATTTGTTCCTCTCTATTCCCAGTTTCTCCCTTGAATTAAACCTATTCTATAGACTGAGATTATCTGTTGTCGGGCGACCCGCAGGGTCGCCCCTCCAATATGCATTCTGAATTCACAGCTTAAGGGTAGGCAGGAAATCCTCCAGATCCTGGATGAACTCCAGCACCCCGGTCTCGATCCGGGAGGTTAATGCTGGTAAATCGCTGAAATCCGGATCATTGATCAGCACGTGATCCAGGATGGCGTCTACCCCCTTTCCCTGGGGTGTGAGGGTATAGCAGTCCCAGCTGCTGGCCCGGATCGCCTCCCAGAACCTGGCCTGGACCTGCTTGTTACGGGCTGCCAGCCAGACCTCGAATCGGAAGGCTTCATGAGGGAAAACCACTGCGATCTTGAGCTGCCTGGCTTTCAGAAATTCAGGGACTATCGCGAAATAGGTCATATCCATGTAGCCATAATAGATGTTTCCGGGAAGGTCAAAATCGGGGTATCTCTTCTCGAAATGCGATCTCAGCTCCCCGAAAAAAGCCATCAATCCCTGGTAGGCAGTGATGATGTAGCCTGATAGGAGCTGATCTCTATATTCCTGCATAGCCTGGTCCAAGCTGGTCATGTGCCTTCCTTATGGTACGAATAGTCTGTCAGCCACTTACTTCCGCTGGAGTGTAAGCCTTCAAGACCCGCAGCGCTCGCAGGGTATTCCAGCGGCTGGTTCCGCCGGTCTTTTCCATGTCGAAGTGGATCTGGCCCTGGTGTTTGGCCTGCACCGGCCAGGTCCCATCCTTACGGCGTTTCTTGAGCAGCACCTCCAGGGCATCATCCATCCGGGTATCATAAGGGGCGCCAGCAGCCTGGAAATGGATTAAAGCCCTGAGGATATCGTATTTCCAGCGGGAAGGATAAGAAAGCATGAGCCATTTCCTGTCGATGACCTCCCCGGTGCGGTCTGAACGGAACAGCCTGTGCTGGAGCAGAAACTCCCGGGCAGCCTCTGCTGCGGCCAGCAGCGGCCTCAGCTGGTAGGTATAGCCGTTGGCCTGGTATTCCTGAATGCCTTCCAGGACGGAGATAGTGGTGTGGGTTGAGCTATGCTTGACCTGTTCCCGGTTGGAGCGGCAGTTGAAGCCGCCATCTGGCAGGTGTTCGCGGAGAAGCTGGTCAACAATAGAGACCAGATCTTCCTCGGGAATACCAAAAAAAGCGGCATAATTGAGGAACATGCCGTTTACGCAGAGGTCGCTTTGGGTGGATGCCGGGCTGAGTAATATCCCGCCATCCGAACCTTTCCACCTGTCCAGGACCAGGGAGATGGATTCCCGGATCCGGGGTTCTTCAGGGGAGATGGACAGGTTCTTCAGGTCCAACAGGGTATAGTGGGTCGAGATCCATTTGGGTTGGTAAAAGCGGTCCCCCCAGTGTCCCTCCGGTTTGCGGAAGCTGAGGAATTTCGCTCCCCAGCCTTCCTGGGCAATACACTGCTGCAGGTCTGGCCGCTCTATCCCCAATAAATCCCGGTAAGTCTGATATTGCTGGGAGACATCTCCTTCCAGCAGCCAGGTGATCAGCGGACTTGTGGTTGAATAAGAACAGCTTGTTTGGGTCATGGTTCTAACCAGGATGGGATACTACTGAAATTATAATTGATGCTGGGAAGGAGTGATTGAGGTTCGAGTAGTCAGGCAAAACGGTTTTGTTAGAGCTTTCTCAATCTGTGGCGAAAATTCCCGGTTCAACACAATACCAATCAT